>Ga0256406_1002639_pt1 | contig 24634 bp, 23 predicted proteins | sample RumenRJG_03DNA_FD_185986 | JGI IMG/M metagenome (GOLD analysis project Ga0256406, IMG submission 185986) | Bovine rumen microbial communities from Lethbridge, Alberta, Canada - RJG_03 | ecosystem: Host-associated > Mammals > Digestive system > Stomach > Rumen | place: Canada: Alberta | collected...
AGCTCGGAAATTTTAATAATATCGTTGACAAGGGAAATAAGTCTTTGCGCCTCGTCATATATGGATTTTGAAAAATCCGTTACGGTTTCATCGGGAGTTCCGCCTGCCTTCATAATCTCCGCAAAGCCGGAAATTGAGGTAAGAGGAGTCTTTAGCTCGTGAGAAACGTTTGAAGTAAATTCGCGGCGCAGCTGCTCACGTTTTACCGTTTCGGTCATATCAAGTATTATTATAACCGCACCTATCAGCTTTTTTTCGCTGTATACCGGATTTGCAATCAGATTATAGGTTTTTTCGTTAAGGCTCATACTGTTTTCGCAGCGTTCCCCGCTAAGAACCTTTTCAACAGTATCACGAAAGCCTTTTGTACGATTCAGCGTAAGCACACTTTCGTTTTCTGCCTTTTCCGCTCCCAGCAGACGGAGAGCCGCGGAGTTATATGTCAGTATTCTGGTGTCACGGTCTATTATCAAGAACCCCTCATTCATATTTTCCGTTATCAGCTCAAACTCCTCCTGCTTTCTTACCGCCTCCTTAAGCTGATTGCCTATAGTCGCTTTCTGGGCGGAAATTTTATGAAGCAGTGGAGAAAGCTCCTCATAAGTATCATTTTCCAACGGATTGTCAAGATCAAGCTCATTAATGGGTTTGATAATACTTTTAGATACACGTGAGGATAAAAACAGAGAAATAAGCAGAGCAATCAGAATAACCACTATCAGAGGCTGAACAAGACCAAGCAGAATAGTAAATACGGTATACTGTGTTGTTGATACTCTTAATATATTGCCGTCCTCAAGCAACAGGGCAAAATATACGGTTTTTTCCATAAGCGTGCCGGAATATCTTACGCTCATACCGGTTCCTTTTTTTACGGCATCAGCCACCTCGGCTCTTTGCAGATGATTGTCAAGAGCTTCGGCATCGGCAACAGTATCGGCAATTACGCTTCCGTCCTCTGATATAAGGGTTATTCTCTTAGAACCGCTGTCAAAGCTGTCAAGAAAGGAAGCTCCTTCATTTTGAATGGCATGAGCTATATAATTTGCTTCGGATTTCAGTTCGTTCTGAAGCTGACCCTCAAAAAAATCAAACAATATTCCGAGAATAAGAATTATGCTTAAAAGCAGTACAATAATAGACGCAGAAAGTGTAGAACGAAAAATTTTTTTATTCATTGTCATTTCCTCCGAGTTTATAGCCTATGTTTTTGACAGTCTTAATAAGCTCACCAGCCTCCTCAAGCTTTACCCGGAGCTTTCGGATATGTACGTCAAGGGTTCTTGACTCGTCGTAGTATTCGCCCCAGACCTTGCTTAATAGCTCATCACGCTTAACAACCTTACCGTCTGCCTCAAGGAGAACCAGCAGCAGATAGTATTCCTTATAGGAAAGTGTAACAGTCTTGCCGGACACCTCAATTATATGCTTTTCCGGGTTTACATATAAATTACCGACAAGATAAGACTTACTTTCATTGTTTTTTATGCGTCCGCTCCGTCTTAAAACGGCGCGGACTCTGGACACAAGCTCAGTCATTCCGAAAGGCTTGGCAATGTAGTCGTCAGCGCCTGAATCAAGCCCCGTAACCTTATCAAACTCACTGCCCTTTGCTGTGAGCATTATTACAGGAATATCCTCTGTACGGCTGCTTGTGCGTATTTTTTTCAAAATCGAAAGCCCATCCTCTCCCGGCAGCATTATGTCAAGCATAAGCAGCTCGGGGACAGTGTTAAGCATTTCCTGCCAAAGCTCCTTGGAGTCGGAAAAGCCCTTGATTTCATAGCCCTCCTTTGACAGGGCATAACAAACCAGCTTGCGGATATTTTCATCATCTTCAACAAAATATATCATATCATCAAAACCTTTCAGAACCTTTGAAAATATTATAATACTTTATAGTCAGATTTTCAATACCAATATTAAAAATCTTTGTGCTCCCCGGTAATTGAAAAAATAACCCATTCTGCAATATTCTCGGCATGATCGCCTATACGCTCAAAATATTTTGCAATCATAAGCAAGTCAATTAAAGCCTCGGGATCGTTGATACCGGCTTTTACAGCGTCAATAAGCTCAGCCTTTACCTTATTGAAAAGTGAATCTACCGTGTTGTCATATTCAATCACCTTTTCCGCAAGGGCGGTGTCTTTTTTTGTAAATGCCTCAACGCTGTCGGTAACCATTTTAATGGTTGAGCGTGCCATATCGGCGATATGAACTTTGCTTTGCAGACCTGAGTGTTCGACATATTCCGTTATTTCCGCAATGTCAGACGCCTGATCACCTATACGCTCCATATCCGATATCATTTTCAGCGCGGAGGAAACGGTTCTCAAATCCTTTGCCACAGGCTGCTGCTGCATTAAAAGTCTCATACATAATACTTCAATATCCCGTTCCTTGCGGTCAATTTGCTTGTCAAGCTCATATACATTTTCCTTCATCGAAAGGTCATTTGCATTAAGATATTCTGCTGCGCTGCTGATTGCCTCCTCGCATAATGCGCCCATGGTTATAAGCTCAGTATTCAGCTTTAAAAGCTGTTCGTCAAAACGATTTCTCATTATCCGAACCTCCCTGTAATATAGTCTTCTGTTCGTTTATCGCCGGGGACAGAGAACATTTTTTCCGTTGTATCAAATTCCACAATTTCTCCCAACAGGAAAAATGCGGTTTTATCGGCGATTCTTGCCGCTTGCTGCATATTGTGCGTTACAGTTACAATTGTGTAGCTTTTGCGAAGCTCAACCGCCAAATCCTCAATCTTTGACGTGGAAATTGGGTCAAGAGCAGAGGTAGGCTCATCCATAAGCAATATTTCCGGTTCTACGGCAAGAGCTCTTGCTATACATAGCCTTTGCTGCTGACCGCCGCTCATTCCCAAGGCGCTTTTTTTAAGTCTGTCCTTACATTCGTCCCAGATTGCCGCCTGCTTCAGTGAACGTTCGACAATTTCATCTAACTTTACCTTTGATTTAATCCCATGGATTCTGGGGCCGTAGGCAATGTTGTCATATATACTCATAGGGAAGGGGTTTGGCTTTTGAAATACCATACCGACACGTTTTCTGAGTACATTAACATCAATGCTTTTGTATATATCAATATTATCAAGAAATACCTCACCCTCAATTCTGCATCCATCAACCAGATCGTTCATACGGTTAAGGGTTTTTAAAAAGGTGGACTTACCGCAGCCCGACGGGCCGATTAATGCAGTAATCTGCTTTTTTGGAATCTTTATGTTTATATCCTTTAAGGCGTGGTTTGTTCCGTACCACAAATTCAGATTTCGTGCTTCAATAATTTCAGACATATTTTACTCCTTTCCCTTTTTCAGGAATTTTGCCGCAAGCTTAGCCGACAGATTTATAATAAAGGTCAACAAGAGAAGTATTACGGCTATGGCAAAGGCTATATCAAATTCGCCTCGTTCCTTTGCATACATATACAAGGCAACGGTAAGAGTTGAGCCGGCATGACCGGGTCTGACAGCATCAAATATGCCCATAGCCTCATTTGCCATTCCGGCGGTAAACAAAAGTGCCGCACTTTCGCCCGATATTCTACCTATAGAGAGAATACAGCCCGTAACAATGCCGTCAACGGAGGAAGGAAGAACAACAGTGCGTATCATATACCATTTGCCGGCACCGAGGGCGAGAGAGCCTTCACGGTAGCTTTGAGGAACAGTTTTAAGACTTTCCTGTGTTGTACGTATTACGGTGGGTATTGTCATTATTACAAGAGTCAGTGCACCGGCCATAAGGCTTGTGCCGAGCGAAAAAAAATGTACAAATATAAGCATACCTACAAGACCGTATATTATTGAAGGTATGCCCGCAAGAGTTTCGGTAGCAAGCTCAATCAGCTTTACAGCCTTTTTGTTTTTTGCGTATTCGGTAAGGTAGATTGCTGCTCCTACTCCTACGGGAAGAACAATAACAATGGTAATCAGTATGATATACACTGTATTTAAAATGTTCGGCAGAATACCAATTGTTTCATTTATAAGGCTGGGCTTTGTTGTAAGCAGCTCGGCGGAGATAAAGGGAATACCTCTGTAAAGTATATAACCGATAAGTCCGGCAAGAAGCAGACATATAACCGCCGCTGCGGCATATGTCAGACCGTTTAATATAAAGCCTTTGATTTTTCTTGCATTTGATATTTTGTTTGGCATACGCTCACCTCTTGTTTCTCTTTACGACAAAGTTAAGTATCAGATTTATAATCATAATGAAAATAAACAGAACCAATGCAATGGAAAACAACGCCTGCCTTTGTAGGCCTGAGGAGTAGGACATTTCGCTTGCAACGGCTGTTGTGAGAAAACGGACGCTTTTAAATATGCCCGGCATATTCGGAACATTTCCCGAAACCATCATAACTGCCATTGCCTCGCCGATTGCTCTGCCTATTCCGAGAACTATCGAGGTGATTATTCCGCTTTTTGCTGCGGGAAGTGTGATTTTGAATATTGTTTCGGTTTTGGTTGCACCCAAAGCAAGAGAACCCTCCTCATATTCCTTGGGGACTGCTCTGATTGCCGTTTCGGATACCGAAATTACCGACGGTAAAATCATTACGGTCAGGACAATAATGGCAGAAAGTAGGTTGGCACCGTCCGGCAGACCGAAAAGTATTCTCACCGCAGGAACAATAATTATCATTCCCACAAGACCGTATACTACCGACGGTATGCCCGATAACAAATCAACTGCGGAGCTGACAAGCTTTGCAAGCCTTCCGTCCGACATTTTTGCAAGAAATACCGCACACATAAGACCAATCGGAACACCGATAATAATTGCCCCTAAGGTTCCGTAGACCGAGGTCAGAATAAAGGGAAGTATTCCGTATGACGGCTCTGTTGCTGTTGATGCCCATACAGCTCCGAAAATGAAATCGGAAATTCCGATTTCATTTATTGCCGGTATACCCGATACTGCGAGGAATGCAGTGATAAGAAGAACAAATATTACCGCAAGAAATCCGCACAGTATAAAGACTAAATTCATAAATTTTTCAACAGCATTTGATAATTGTTTTACTTTTTTCATTATCTGCTCCTTGTAGGGTTATCTCTTAACCGGTACAGCTCCTGCCTTTTCGATAAGCTCATCAGCGGCTGCGCTTGTTGCGAAGTCAAAGAAGTCCTGTGCAGCGGCGCTCAGCTTTTCGTTTGTTTTTGTAACAAGAACAAAATTACGCTGGATTTTATATGAGCCGTCCTGAATTGTTTCTGTTGTTGGGGTTACGCCTTCAACCTTCAATGCTTTTACTGTATCCTTTACCGAAGCGAGTGAAGCATATCCGATTGCATTCGGATTTGAAGCTACCGTTTGAATTACATCACCTGTAGAGGTAAGCTCCTGAGCATACTTACACGCATCTTCCGTACCGGTGATTGATTCAAAGCCGTCTCTTGTTCCCGATGCGGCTTCACGTCCGATGCAGACAATAGGTGAATCCTGACCGCCTACCTTGCTCCAATTATTTATTTCGCCTGTATAAATTTTTCCGATTTGTTCAATGGTTAAATCCTCTACCGTATTTTCGGGATTTACTACTATTGCTATTCCGTCAATTGCCGCAACGGTTCCCGTAAGATTTGCCTTTTCCTCATCCTTTAAATTTCTGCTTGAAAGACCGATATCGCATCTGCCCTCTTCAACGGCTTTAATGCCCGAGCCTGAACCGGTGGGATTGTATGTAACCTTTACCTCGCTGTTTTTCTCCATATATGCCTCACTCAGATAACCGATTACCTTTTCCATTGAGGTTGAGCCATCGGTTGAAACGACTCCGCTGATTGCTGTTGATGAAGCTACATTGTTTGCATCACTTGTATTGCTCTGTTCAGCTTCGTTTGTTGTGCTGCCGCAGCCTGACATAAGACTTACCATCAGTGCTGTTGTAGTTAATACTCCTATGATTTTTTTCATGTAAATCACTCTCCTGAAATTTTTTTGTTTTTCTTTTTTCCTTTTCGACAAGCTAAGTATAATATATTTCATGTTAATTCCAAAAGCAATAATATGTTAACTGTATGTAAATTTTTGTTAAAACTGATTATAATGAGCCTAAAACGGCAAATAAATAATTGACAAAAAAATCAATATGAGTTAAAATAAAAATATAGGAAAAATCACATTGGGCTTAAGTGGGAAGAAACGAGCTTTTTTGCGGTAATATGACAATATTCCTTAAAAAGATTTGTTTGACTAATGTGTAAAAATCTGATATAATTACAATTATATAAACAAGGCAAATGGAAAGGAGATGATTGGATGTCTGTCAAAAACTATTCAATGATAACACCAAAAATTTATACACTGTCGGAGCTTTGTGAACAAAACAGTAATATAGATCCAAAGCTGTACGAGGTGCATCAGGTCAAACGTGGGCTGAGGGATATTGACGGCAAGGGGGTAGTAACTGGTCTTACCGAAATATCAACAATTGTTTCTTCAAAAAATGTTGACGGAAAAAGTGTTCCCTGTGAGGGAGAGTTGTATTACCGGGGAATTAATATAAATGATCTTGTCAGCGGCTTTACGTCACAGAATCGCTTCGGCTTTGAGGAAACCGTATATCTTCTGCTTTTCGGAGAATTGCCCGATAAAAAGTCCCTTGAGGAATTTAACGGTCTTATTACCGAGTACAGAATGCTGCCGACAAACTTTGTTCGGGATGTAATAATGAAGGCTCCCAATCAGGATATTATGAATTCGCTGGCAAGGAGTGTTTTAACTCTCTATTCCTATGACAAGAATGCCAATGATTTAAGTATCCCGAATGTATTAAGACAATGCATTCAGCTTATTGCAAACTTTTCCTCTCTGTCGGTATATGCTTATCAGGCATACAGACATTATATTATGGGCAGAGGCTTGTATATACATAATCCAAGCCCAAAGCTGTCAACGGCGGAAAATATATTAAGACTGCTCAGACCTGACAAGAGCTTTACCGAGCTTGAAGCGAAACTTCTTGATCTGGCTCTGGTACTTCATGCAGAGCATGGCGGCGGAAATAATTCGACATTTACAACCCACGTTGTAACCTCCTCCGGAACAGACACCTATTCATCAGTTGCCGCGTCCTTATGCTCATTAAAGGGACCTAAGCACGGTGGCGCAAACATAAAGGTTAAGCATATGATGGAAAATATTGCTGAAAATGTTTCGGATTATAAGGATGATGACGAGCTTAAGGCGTATCTTACAAAAATCCTCAATAAAGAGGCATTTGACAGAACGGGGCTTATTTACGGAATGGGACATGCAGTATATTCTCTTTCGGATCCGAGGGCAAATATTTTTAAAAAGTATGTTGAAAAGCTATCGAATGAAAAGGGCAGACATGAAGAATATGACCTTTATAATAATGTTGCGAGGCTTGCAACAGAGGTTATTGCTGAAAAAAGAAAGATTTACAAGGGAGTAAGTCCGAATATAGACTTTTTCAGCGGCTTTGCATATTCTATGATGGATATGCCGGAGGAGCTTTATACACCGCTTTTCGCCGTTGCACGAATTGCCGGCTGGAGCGCACACAGGATAGAGGAGCTTATTAATACCAATAAAATAATACGTCCTGCATATCTTTCGGTAGCGGAAAAGAGAGAATATGTGCCGATAGATAACAGATAAAGGATAAAAAGTATGCAATGCCGGGGACTGTTTGCCCGGCATTGGTTATTTTATTCAGACAGCACGAATGTCCGGTAAATTCAATAATTATCAAAATATGAGGTTATATATTTGCTTTTTTTTGAATATAGATATTCCAAACACGATTATTAAGGAGGACAAGGAAAATGGCAGAGTATAACATTTATCAGGACATTGCCGAACGAAGTGGGGGAGATGTCTATATCGGCGTTGTCGGACCGGTGAGAACAGGAAAATCTACCTTTATAAAAAAGTTTATGGATTTATTGGTAATTCCGAATATTACAAATGCTTATATGGCTGAGCGTACAAGAGACGAGCTTCCCCAGTCGGCGGCGGGACGAACTATTATGACTACCGAACCGAAATTTATTCCGAATGAGGCGGTGTCTGTAAATCTCGGCGATAATGCAAGCCTGAGAGTACGAATGATTGACTGCGTGGGATATATTGTTGAGGGCAGTATGGGATATATTGAGGAGGATTCTCCGAGAATGGTTAAAACACCTTGGTCGGAGGAGGCAATGCCCTTTGCCGAAGCGGCTGAAATCGGCACAAAAAAGGTTATCTGTGAGCATTCGACTATCGGTCTTGTTGTTACTACGGACGGAAGTATTTGCGAAATTGACAGAGAGGATTATGTCCCTGCGGAAACCCGTGTAATTAATGAGCTTAAGGAGCTTAACAAGCCGTTTATTATACTGTTAAACTCTGTTAATCCGTCATCACAGAAGGCACTGACATTGAAAAGGGAGCTTGAGGAAAAACACAGGGTCCCTGTTGTTTGTGTTAACTGCGAGGAAATCAATGCGGCAGATATCAGCAGAGTGATTGAAACAGTTTTGTTTGAATTTCCTGTATGCGAGATGAGAGTCAAAATGCCCGGCTGGATGCAGACCCTTGACAGAAAGCATTGGCTGTGTGAAAGTGTCTATGAGAGCGTTAATACCGCAGTGCAAAACGTATATAAAATCAGTGATGTACGCAGGTTCGCAGACGAGATCGGGGAATGCAGCTATCTGAGAAAGGCTGATATTGAGGGTATGGACCTCGGTAAAGGAATTGCCGATATCAGGATTACCCCGTGCGATGATTTGCTGTACAGGGTTCTCGGAGAAATTACCGGACTTGAAATTCAAAATGAAAGAAAGCTTATGGACGTTATTGTGGATATGTCAAAAATGAAACGGGAATATGATAAAATAAGCTATGCACTTCACCAGGTTAATGAAACGGGTTACGGAATTGTTTCACCCGCTCCCGACGAAATGACACTCCAGGAACCAAAGATAGTTAAGCAGGGCGGAAGGTTTGGCGTAAAGCTGAAGGCATCGGCTCCGAGTATACATATAATGTGTAACAAACCCAAGTTTTTGGAAGCCGCTTAAAACGGACAAAGTTAAATCACAGAGTTGTTAGGCTCTGTGATTTTTGCTTTGTGTTTGATGAACAAGTGTCTACAATGATTACACATTTGTAGATACTGTATATTATGCAAAAAATAAGTTACTCGATATCTTGTACCAAATGAACATTGGGAAACTTTTCATCCTTAATCCATAATTTTGACGCCATCTATTGCGATGGCGCCAAAATGGTGGGCGCTTGAGGAATCGAACCCCATGGCAACTATCCCTATATTTTACGCGTTCTTACTCTCACTCAATCCTTTAAGCACATTTGTTTAACAACGCCCAGTATAGCCAGTGGGAACCACCCCAAAAGCACCGATTAAAGTTATATAAGTCACTCGTATCAAATCCTTTCCACTTAGATTGAATTTAATTTCAAATCCATTACTGAATTTTTTGGCAACCGCAAACGATACATTGGAAATCAAGATTGTAAGAGCACAGACAAGGATCAATATTATTTACATAAAGTTATTACTGATTCTTTGAAATATTGTAAAAAATATATTTAACTATTCATATGTTGTTCTAAATACAATAATCCTAATAAATTTATTTCATTTATTCATTCATAATACCAACCGGTATCTATTTTATAATATGATTTCAATATTTTTCTTTCAGCAACATCCAACTTTAATCTGAACCAAAAATCGAACTCTAATTGTTCTTCTAAACCATCATCTTTTAACAAATCACTTTTCGATCCAAATTGCGTATCAACCAACATACACCCGCTACCTCTCATATTAATAATCTCATTATCAACATCAATAGCATTAATATCAATATTTGTAATATCGGATATATGCACATGTGTTGCTAATTCTAGTAATTCTACCGGAGGATACTCATTTAAATGTCCGAATATTATATCTTCAATTCCATTAAACATAATACGTTTTGATTGCGGTACTTCAAGATATACTATAAATAATTTAGCCCCGATATTTCTTGAGTGGTTTTGTAACAATTGAAATTGCTTGTTTTGAATTTTGTTATGACCTATTTTAAATTCGTATAGCCTTTTTTCTATATCGTTGTATGCAAATAAATCTACTTCAAAATTACTATTTTCTATAATATAATCACGTTGTACAATAAACCCTTCTCGTTTTAATTGACGTTCAGTTTTTAAGATTGCAGACTCATGTATTCCTTCTCTAATCTCATTAATTCCTAGTTTCATAATCACAGTTCTCCTATTTTTATTTGTGAAGCATCAAACTCACCGACTTCAAAATAAAGTATATTTTCCTCTTTGCCTATGTAATAATCATTGAATGCTTCGAAAATTTCTATGGGCATATATGTTGCATCTACTGAAACAAAATCGAAATCTTTTAAAGCTATTATGCTCGCCGAACGCTTTATAATTAGTTTATCATCTTCATACATAACACCCGTGAATGTATCAACCAAAGGTTTGCTTAAATTATCTACATCTGGTATACAACCATTTCTAAGTTGATGAATGTAAACAATATTTGATTGTAGTGTTTTATCAGAAACTGGCAATCCCGAATATAAATGTCCATATTTATTATTAAATTCTTCCCTAAATAAATTTTTATATTTTTCTGAAGAACCACCTTTATTATGTGAAAGTGGTTTCTTATTAGTAACATAATATATATTATTCATATTTTCCTCTATTTAAACTTCGCTTTATTTTTCTTAAAATCATTCACCGTTATTTTAACTTTAATTTTGATCCATCACTAAACGCCTTACCAACCACATCACCAAGTTTGCGATATACATGATGAACCGGATCGTAGGTAATAGGGCTAAACTTATTCAAATCAATTTTGCCATTATCATCAAGTATTCTTTCATCCGCACAAACATTTACGATTTCACCCACAAGTCTGCAAGTTTCTTCATCATAGCCGATTAGCTTACATTCAAGTGCCATAGGCAGTTCATCAAAAAGAGGAGCATCTACAAACTCACTCTTTGTAGCATGCCAACCTGCTTTTTCTATTTTATCAGCCTCTTTATTACCTGAAACAATACCAACATAATCACAGGCAACAACATTTTCTGCATCTGCAATGCTTACAGTAAAAGCACCTGTTTTAACAACATTCTTTGCAGTCTTGTGTCCATCATCCACACAAATTGAAATCTGTGTTTCCTCGCTTATGCCACCCCAAGCAGCATTCATCGCATTAGGTTTTCCTCCTTCGTCATATGTGCCGATAATAAGCACCGGCATCGGATATAAAATAGCTTTCGCTCCAAAATTCTTTCTCATATTAACAACTCCTGTTCATCATATCATTTTCGAGGTGCACGTTTGCGTACTGTCAAATTCAAGTCCTGAATAGTTCTTCCTAATACATCATCTTTTGCGACGAGCAACAAATCTTTATCCATACCATTTAATGCATGAAGCACTGCGGCATATATTCCGATAGCAACAGTTTTGTCGCCTTTTTCCACTTTCCATAAGGTCGCACGACTTATATCTGCTCTTTCTGCCACAAGTTCAACTGAAAGATTTCTTCGAAGTCTTGCAAGCTTTATCTGTTCACCCATAGTATTTAGTATGTCCTGTGTGGCAGGTAATATATCAACGGTCTTTTTAGCCATTAAAACACCTCCTAATGTTTATTATTATATACTATAATTCTAATTTTGTCAATTATAATAAACATTATTTGTAAAAATATTATAATTATACTTTTTGCAACGGAATCGTTGAATTATCGTGAATGATGCGATATAATAAATCCAAACTCATACATAAGGTGGTGAAACCGCTATGAATTTTTATATAATGTCAAAAGATATTGCAGCTGCAAAATGGCAAAATGATAATCTTGAAATTATAAATGAAGATTTATTGCCATTGTTTTTCCAATATTCGCATGATGTTTTTAAGTGGATTAAAAGCAGAGCAATAGATAGCAAAAGACCAAACTCACGGCTACTCAAAAAAGCACTTCATATGAAAGCAAAAGACGATGTTTCAACCGTTTTATCCGTAAATGCCGCAACAATTACGGATAATTTTTGGATAAAACCCATAGATTCAGTCTTAACATATGCAGATGTCAGATTCGATAATGACTATTGCTCAAATCTTGCCCTGACAGGGAACTATGATAGCTTTAACAGGGTTGCCAACAGCAAAATATCAAAAACTCCTGAGCTTACCAATATCGGAAGCTTTGAAAAGTGCTGGAAGCTAAAAAATGGTCAGTGGTGGCTGTATAAAAAGGCAAACCATGATGAACTGTTTTCTGAGCTGTTTATATATAAACTCGGTGTTGAACTTGGTTTTAAAACGGCAGAATATGAACGTGGCAACGGTTTTATTAAAACAAAAGATTTCACCGATAATGCTACTGTGAATTTTGAACCTGCCTTCAACATCTTGGGTGATGATGTAGACCACATCAAATCAGTTGAAATGCTTAAATCTATTTGTCAGGACGCAGTGGGTGATTATGTCAAGATGTTGTTCTTAGATACAATCTGCGCTAACCCTGATAGACATACATTTAACTTTGGTGTTTTAAGAAATGCAGATACCGGAGAAATTTTAGGCTTAGCACCAAACTTCGATAACAATATGGCACTTATATCAAGAGGTTATCCGAAGAATATAACACGCAAGAACGACTTACTCATCAAACTTTTTAATGAATTGATGCAACATGATAAAAATCTGAAAAAGTATATTCCTACTCTTTCGGAAGATTTGATTAAGCGTGTAATTAAATCTGTTGGTATGCGTGTAAAATCAAATGCAATTACAAAATTCATTATGAACAGCTATACTTTTATAGAAAAATAGCACTCTCAAATTCAAAGGACCATGGAACGACTTAATCCATGATCCTTTTTGAATTTATATGGTTATTTAGCGGAATTTCGGCACTCTAAAGTATCCCGCCCTCATAAAACGGTCACAAACGTACCTGAAACGAGCTGTATCGCATTTAATTCTTTTCAAGGTCAAATTACCTTCCGAAGATTGATGATGGTCACAAAAGGCAAATAAATGGCTCGTGTATCCTCAATTATTTGTTATTCTTGACTCTGCGTATATAATCTTTGTTGAGTTCTTCGCCCCAGTCCTTATTCACACACTTATTTGCACGAACATTACCAACAACCGCAGACACAGATTCATATAATATGTGTGTACCTGTCGGATCGGGAACATAATTCACGGCTCTGTCTTCGCTTATCCCATATTGTGCAGCAGTTTCAACTGCATCAATATTTGCACCAATGAACAGGAATTCCCAACCATACTTTTCTTTTTGACGTTCAATCATCGCTTTTACTCTATCGCTGCTGTATTTACGACTTGCATTTTCCATTCCATCTGTTGTGATGATGAACATTGTGTGTTCCGGAACATCTTCATTTCGAGCATACTTATGAATATTCCCGATATGATGAATTGCACCACCAAGAGCATCAATCAATGCCGTACATCCTCTGACTGTATATTCCTTGTCTGTCATAGGCTTTATGTCAGAGAGATTCACTCTGTCGTGCAAAACTTCTGATACATTATCGAACAAAACAGTAGATACATAACACTCACCATCCTGCTTTTTCTGTTTTTCAATCATTGCATTGAATCCACCGATTGTGTCACTCTCAAGCCCTGACATTGAACCACTTCTGTCCAAAATAAATACCAATTCTGTAATTCCGTTTTTAATCTTTTCACTCATCTTAAATACCTCCAAAAAATAATGTGATTGCTTGGTTTCTTAACCTTACAATCACATTATACTTTGTTTCGGTATTAAAATGGTCGCTTGACGAGAGACTTTTAAATTAACATCCCAAAAGCACCTGGTCAAATTCAAACAGTGCCTCATTTATCTCAAAAATATCATAAATTTCTTTTTGAATAAAATAACGAATGATTTTATCAAATGTAAAGCTTCTTGATAGTGTTAATCCGGCAGAAGCAAGTAGTGCCTGTGTTTCGTCAAGATTCAGTTTCAGAGCAATAGCAAAAGCAACTGCTGTTTGCTTTGAAGGTCTGTATGTATCCGGATTACATTTAATCTTTGAAAAAGTCTTTTTATCAACATTTGCTTTTTTATAGCACTCAACATCTGTCATGCCACGTGCATCAATTAAGTCAAAAAGCTTATAAGCAAAAGACTTGTCCATTGATTTCATATACTCGTGCAGAGATTTATTTTTTGCATTTCCGTAAGAAGGCGGCATTGGTGCAGACATTTTTGGTGCTGCTTCTATGTATTCTTCTTTAATGCACTCTTCAGATAAACGGAAATTTTTTATTACTTGAATTTTGTCGATACTTCCATCACTGTCGCTATCAGCATATTCATCATCAATAAATTCACTGATTTCCGTAAAGAGTTTTTGGCTGAATTCATAAGATGTTCTGTCAAAAACACATAGGTAAACCATCAGTTCGTGCTCAAACAAGAATTCTGTTATAACCTGAACAGCAAATTTAAGCACCTGGTCTTTGGGATAACCATATACGCCCGACGAAATAAGAGGGAAAGCGACCGAAGTACATCCATATTCAATAGCAAGCTTCAAAGATTCCAAATAACAAGATTTCAGAATTATGCTTTCACCAACCAAACCACCACGCCATATAGGTCCTGATGTATGTATGATATATTTAGCATCAAGATTATAACCTTTTGTGATTTTTGCCATTCCAAGTCCAAGCGGTGCAATTTTAACACATTCCTTGTCAAGGTCCGGTCCTGCACCTTCATGCACAGCAAAATCAACCCCACTGTGACCAACCATCTCTTCATTAGTGGTGTTAACAATGGCGTCAACCTTCATTTTAGTTATATCTTGTCTTATAATTTGTAATGGCATAAAATCACCCCTAAATTATAATTTTTCGTTCCATTCACTTTCCTTGAACCCGACTAAAACAAAATCTACACCTATCGCTAGAGGTCGTTTTACAAGCATTCCGTCTGTTGCAAGCAATTTTAACTGCTCCTCTTCTGACATTGTTGGAAGTTTAGTTTTAAGTTCCATTGATTTATATAAAAGTCCCGATGTGTTAAAGAATTTCTTCAACGGAAGACCGCTCGTTTTGTACCAAGTAGTTAATTCTTCAAAACTCGGATTATCTTCTTTTATATCACGAAAAATATATTCTATTTGGTTGTCATCAAGCCATTTTCTTGCTTTCTGACAAGTTGTACATTGGGGGTAACAAATAAATCCAATCATAGTTATTCTCCTATTTACCTATAAGTATTAGTCTGTATGATTTGCTGTATTATCTTATCTACAACAATTTAATCATAATCAAAAGTCACATTTACTAACTCTTCAGTTGGTGTATATGGGTTCTGATTACTGGTTAAATATCCTCTTTCACTAAACATATATAAATTTTCTTTTGCTCTGGATATCAATACATACAGAAGTTTTTTGGTTTCTAGATTTCGCAAATGTTTCTTTTCTGGGTTAGTAATATATTGCCAATTTGGTAATCTGCCATTTAACAATCCGAATGCAATAACTGTTGTAAATTCTTCTCCTTTAACACCATGAATGGTATTTACGACAATTCCTTGTTTCTCCATAAAACACTTCATAAAATCATTGTAAGATGATGGCAAATGATTATCATAAATTCGTTTTGAAGATCTTTCAATAAAGATATTGAATACATCAAACAAGGTTTCTTCGTCCTCCAAAACTATGTTCATTGCAGAGAAAACACTGTATATCGAAGCTTTATAGAATAAAATCCCATCGCCATTATTAGGCTTACATTGATTTATTACATTTAGCAAACTATATTCATCAAATTTTTCATCTATAAATATTTGAAAATCATTTCTAAGTATATTTAAAACTTGAGTTGCTATCCTTTTTCTGATTCTAACCCTTTTTCCAGGCTTTGTAAAAAGAAGTTTTGCCATCAAATAAAATGGGTTAAAGGGATCATATTTAAAAGCACTGATATCAGGAGCATCAAATTTAAGCATTGGCAACTTTTCTTTCAAATCCTTTGAAACAGAAAACAGTTGAAACCATTGCGGTGCTACAATGCATATTTCCTCTTCAGGGATTCCATTGTCAATTTGCTCAACGATAATATTTTTCAAAATTTCAACTAACTCGGATTTATGCGTTGAATCATAATATTTTATAATACCAAGGTTATCTTTTTGGTTAGAAATCGAAAACGCTCCTGTTTGTTCCACTTCAAAGTGTTTGTATAGACTTATTATGCGCGAAGTAGACCGATAACATCCATCAAGTTTATCCTCTACAAAATTGATTTGAAATAGTTTGCTGATTTCCTCAACATTTTTAACTACAGCTCCTAAACTCCCAAATATTGACTGATTGGGATCACCAACAAACATTACGTTTATATGTTTATCTTGCTTAACAATTTCAGCTAAAATTTGATATTGTAATTCGTTGGTATCCTGAAACTCATCAATTTGAAAACTTCTTATTATTGAAGAAATGTTTTCTGCAATAAACGATTTGCTTTTTAACAGATGAATAGAAAGTTTTAGTATTAAATCGAAATCCACTTCTTGATTATCATAAAGTTTTTTCAAATATGCTTCTTTTATCTTAGGAAAGCTTAATGGATCATTATAGCCAACATTTATGTTTAATTCTTTAGCAATCTCGCTACAATACTGTTTGGTAACATAATCATCAATTATTTTGTAACCATATCGTAAATAGTCTGAATACATAGCATATGGTCTGATTATAAAATGCATACAAAACTGATGAATTGTTCCGCACCATATATTCGTCATATCAACACCCATATCATCTAAACGACGGTCAATTTCATCAGCTGCCCGATTGGTATATGTAATAGCAATATTATATTTTCTTGAATCATTATATTTCCCTTGAAGATAAGCAAGTCTATAAGTTATTAACCTTGTTTTTCCGCTACCAGGGCAAGCGGTAAGAACATAGTTTTTTGTACTTGTACACACTTCCCGTTGTTTATTGTTTAATTCATCTAAAAATACAGGATTATATTTCATCCAAAAGTTCCTCTCGTTTCAGATAGAATAATGAAAACATATCGTCCGGATATTCTCTGACAAATCTTAAAATTGCACATTGTTTATCTTCTTGAGTTTTTATTTTTTCGATATCCTTTTTAAATTCAATTGCCTCCTCATCTACATATCCATTCAAACGGTACACGAACATTTTCCACAATATATCAAAGTAAACAACTTCTTGTGATGCAAAAACAACAGCCTCCAAAATATAATCTGGAATTATGGCAGAGTAATCAATTTTTGAAGCCAAAAGCGTAGAATACCAACCTTTTCCTATTTCGCAAGCAATTGTCAGCACTGAATCATACCTATCTACATCGTTGGAATCTATATTGGCACAATGCTTCTTGATAGTACTTTCACGTTTGTAATGTACTTTTATGATTTCTTTAATATATTCACGATTATCATCAATGTTTGCGAAATCGACCTCAAATGTATGAGGAGCATAAAACATTTCTACCCAAGCATTGGTTTTGAATAAATTTTCTAATTTTTTCTTTCTCGATACTCCAAGTTTGGCTGCTGTCGCACTGCTTTTATTTGCACCGTGCACCTCCATATCTAAATCTGTAATAATAGCACAATGTCTTCTCAAACGTTCAGGAGAAAAAATAGCTGCTATATTTTCAAATCCAACACTTCCAACATTGACTATACCTATCCCCAGTTCATCCAACGAAATTCCAAAAATATTTTTTATTAATGACGGAATTAATATTTCTTCTCCATCACCTTCAACCAAAAGAATTCCTTTCGAAAATAGCAACACAGATCTTTTTGCATCTAAATATCTCTCCAAACACGAGCTAAGAGTCAAATCTTTTATGCTTAATTTGGTTTCACCAAATTTATCCAACCCATTTACGGGACACATAACCTCTGTCTGTCCACTGTTTATTTTAAAAACATTAACATTTTTAATATCTGACACTTCAGATAACTGTGTAGAATGAGTTGTCATAATGACTTGTGTATACTCTTTTGCAATTTTTAAATTGTCAAACAATGTTTTTTGTATGTGTGTATGGATGTGTGCTTCTGGTTCTTCTATTATCATAATATTGAGTATTTCGTGATTTCTACTATAATCAAACTCAACTAATTTCAAAGCAATATATAGAATATTTAAATGTCCCAGCCCCAAAAGTTCTATGTTTTCGTTTCCCACCGGTGCAATAGAAAGATATTTAGCCAATGAATCTATATCTTCTCTAAGTTTAGATTCGATTGAAATGTCAGGAGAATACACAAGACCAACTATTTCGTTTAATTTTCCATTTACTTTGTTTCCAATATCAGATATTTGTGGTATAGATGAGATAATGCCGTTTAATTCCTGTATTTTGTTAATAATTTCATCTTTTGACTCTTTACATACATCATTTCTGATAACATCGAAAACACGTCTTATAGGATTTCGTGGTTTTCGAAGCTCTGATTCTACATCTCTAAGAGCATCAATGAAAACAAGTGAAACATGCTGCCATACATTCAAAATATCTATTCTTTCTCCTAAAATCATTAAATCCGTTTTATCTGGATCAGCATAATTTCCATTGTCTAAATCTCCTACTAGTTGTTTGTATATATCTTCATTAGTAAAATCCGCTTGAGAACGTGATGTATAATAAAATTCATAATCCATCAAAGTTATACTTTCGCGAATATCATCGAATTCTTTTTTACTCTCTGCCTTGAATAAAGCATTTCGTATTTTTTTCACAGGACGAATAAACAAAGTCACTGTTCCATAATTATTATCTTCGCAACGGATAAACGATTTTAAAAAATCAGAATTTTCTTTTTCTGGTATCAGTTGTGAACATATTTCATTTTCTTCATCTTTTGCTGTTATTTCGTCAAAAAATGATGAAACTATAATCCAATGCCCTCTCCAATCACCTAATGATTCAGAAAAATCACTTTCTTTCAATCGCTTAGCATTATAAAAGTATGTACTATCCAACAAAATCCGTATAGCGTTCATGGCATTACTTTTTCCAGCATCATTTTCGCCAATAATTGTATTTGCTCCTTCATTCAATTTTAACACAGATGATTTTAAGTTTTTGTAATTAACAATTTGGATATATTTAAGATACATTCTTTTCCCTCGATTTCCTAACGTTGATTTACTCATTAACTTATGTTGAATAATGTCAAAACCAATTCTCTTAACGATTCCGATTTATTATTTTACATTCCCCAATAATTAATACATTCCATCTCAAAAGTTATGGCGATATTTGATTGTAGTATCTTTATCAAACTCTACTCATTGAAAAAAAGAGATCTATACCACTAAACAGACTGCCAACTCTCATGTTTTTCCACATACTCTTCTATATCATGTATAAGCTTATCTATGTCATCTTTGCAATTACCTCGAGACCAAGATGATATCAAATGTTTGGTATCAAGCAAAAATGCATGTACAACTGTATCATCATTATGATTTATCCAATTAGCCTTTGAAAATCCTATATATTCCAGAGTGTTTTCAAACCCAAAAACATTGTTATTTTTATTATATGGCAGAATAAATGCATTATGGATACTCTCTATTTTTTCCTCTTTTTGCAAATTTGTTTTTATATGATTAGCGTATGTGATTTGTTTTTGAATAGATGTTGTTTCGGGTAAATCAGTTCTCAACCCAGTTGTACCATATCTATAGAACTTTGCATCCAATACATATGCAGTTTTTGTTGTATCGTCATACAGATATGTCTTGGGATATGGATCAATTCTTATAGTGTCAGGTCGTAAGGAAGACGCTTCTTTTTCTTCAAAAACTGAATTGCCTTTCATTATAAACCAACTTGCATTTGGATTATAACGTGTTATGTCCGTTACATTTCCAAATATAGCATCAACCATTCGCTCGTAAACATAATGGTATTTATCAACACCATAAACAATCTCCGCAACCTGCTTTGAATCATCCACACCAGAGAGAACTTTTAGCATATGATTTAATCTAAGCTTTTTTGCATCATCAAAAGTCTTTTTCGACTCTTGTTTGACAGTATTTATATATTTTTTTAGTAAATTATTTGTGGGAGTTGGAACGAAAAATGCTTTTTCATCGAATCCAAATAACCATCCTGCTTTGCGAACGGAATCGTAAACACAAAACTTATGTGCGTCGGTTATTAAATCATCACAATCGTTTCTGACCTCAACTACAATATTATTATAGATAATATTTCCATTTGAAATAATCGGTTGTGTAGCAAGTGTCCTTTTCCAATTAACTTTTCCTTTTGCGTTATTACGATATATTTTTTCGGTGTTTCTGTAAATACCATTTGAAATATAGTCTCGTATAATCCACAAATAGGACATCAATGCAAAATTCTTGGTTGTTGAAATGCCATCCTCAGTTTTCTGAACCGAAGCTGTGCGTGTTTTAGCGAGAGATATGGTGTGCAAAATGTCTACCATATCTCTTCTAAATGTTTTGATGTCTTTAATGGTAGATACGTTTTCTATACCTGATAAATCATAAGATTCAGGATAATGAAATTCAATATTTTCGTTTCTTATGCGGACTCCAACAAAAGCATTATTATCTTCATTTGTAGAAGCCACTAAAGTTATTCTTTTGTCTTTAATGCTCATATTGTAATCCTTTCAAAATTATTATTTGAATATCTCACCATTGAAAACTTCAACACCTTTGACCAGATAATCTTTTACTAAATCTTCAAAAGTCTTATAATTAGGATTAAAGATAACAGTATGGTCTAACTTTGAAACATCATCCCAGAGATATTCTAATACTTTGTATGCAAATGCTTTCGCTTTTTTCTTATCATCATCTTTTTCGTCTTTTACAAGTAAATCTGACTTTTTAACAAAAAAGCATCCTACTTGCTTGTCTTCGTTTACTTGTAAATCAACAATATTGTCTCTTATATGTTCATTAACTTTATCTACAAAAATTCCCCATGTATAGTCTTCCATTCCAGGAACATACATAGTAGCAATTTCGTTACCATTAAATTTGTTAGGGATTCTTTCTTTCGACCAACGACGAGTAAATGCTGTATCAAGCGTATAAACATTTTGGTCGCTTGTGTTCATCGTGGCGTAGATATACATATTGGCGGGAATCTTTATATCTTTGAATATGTATCGTTTATCTTTATTTTCCACTTTGAATGTGTTGTCATTAAGATAGTCTAACATACCAATATTAACTATTCCATATTCGCTGACGCCATTTTCATCCCTATCGAGTAATTGGAATATATCTCCGAAAATAGCAGGTGCATTACCTCTATTGATTTCTTCAACAATAAGAGCAACTTTCTTAGTTGGATTACTGATAGCCCGAATTAGAGCCAAAGTAAATGGACCAGGATTGAAAATATATTCTACTGTATCTTTGTCATCACCATCACCTTTGATAATTTTAGGTAGAATTTGACCAACAAAATCCGTATTAGAATAATCTTGATAGAAGGTAGTGCGAATAATATTGTCTTCGGCAAATTCATTAGGATTATATTTTTTAGTTTCTTTGTCACGCTTTAGAATGTCATATTCAATGTGATATGATTTACCGCAACCAGGAACTCCATAAAAGATTTTGTTAATTCCTTCACCATTAGTAATATTATAATCAAATGGTTCGGTAGGACCACTAAGTAAATAGTCAATATACTTTATGTATTTTTTTAAAGCTGCTATTCCCGCTCGAGTGGAATTGTTGTTTTTGTCAAACTCTTTTACATCTTCATCATTTTCATAAATATCAATATATGAAATATATTTGTCCAAATTTAACTCGTTTAAGTCATTACTTTCTATTAAATCTTTTTCAAACATAAATTGGATTAATTTTTTTAAACCTCTCGGATAACTCGAATACTTTTCTTTTCCTGTATAATCTGGATTATTACATGAAGTTAACCATGGCTTAAATCCTTCAAAAATGTTATCCGTATCGATGCTTTGACTACAATTGTTTTGAACAGAATTATTTATAATATAATATTTGCTGTGTGGTTCATCAAACAAAAGAAAACATTCCTGAATGCCGGATGCTGAGTAAAGTGTTTGAATATGTCCTGCGGCCTTTGTCTTTGTTGCTGAATTTGTAAGCGTAGAATTAAAAGTAATAGACTCAAAGTTAGAGGCGTACCCCTTCTTAGTATAAAACTCAGCTTGATTATCTTCAACATCACATTGATTGTAATCGAGCTCAAGATCGCTACTATCACAAAACCAGTGATCCGCTAAGTTTTTCAAATTAAAACGCTTAATAAAGATATTAATTACTTCTTCCTTAGTGTATTGTCTTTCAAAGTTTTGTCTTCTCAAGAAAAAAACAGCACACGATAACAAGTCTATTTTATTTCCAACATGTTTATCAAAGAATCTAGATACCCAATCTTTAGCGAAAATAATATAAGGGCACCTCTAAAAATTCCTGCCATATGATAGCACTGCATCTTCACGCTGTATTTTTATGCAAAAAACCTTGAAATACGCGAGTATTACTGCATTTTTTTGCATAAAAATTCAACATAAATCTACATCACTCTCACATAACATGAATTTTTAGAGGTGCCCATAATTAGATTTCGCATTTTTAAAAGAATCCTTAGTGTCTTTATCAAAAACCAGACATAATTGCTTGTGTAATTTTTGACCATCGATTTCATAGCTGATGTTTTCCTCAATATTTTCCATCAAGCAGTGCAATATGCATAATAATCCACCTACTTTAGGAGCAAGAGTTTTTATATTTTCATTAGCTTTAAAGATTGTGTCAGGTGTAAAGAAATACATTATTTATCCTCCAAATCAAGTTTGTTTTTTATACATTTTACTATTTCAATTAATACCGGAACTGATACAGAATTACCAAATTGTTTGTATGCTTGTGCATCAGAAACTGGTATCTTAAATTCATTTGGGAATCCTTGCAATCTAGCTGCTTCACGAACAGATAATTTTCTTTCAATGTCCCAAAGTTTCGGAGTCCTATTTGCAATAATTGTTGATGCATATGAGTCCAAACATGAGTAGAATGCTTCTTGAATTTGTGTTTTAGCAGGGTCTCCTACATGAAATCTCAAACTACCATCAGGTTTTTGAAACGAATACACACCATATTTACCTTTCTTTGTATTCGGATCATATTTAGAATTATCGTGTTTAACTCTAACTTCATATTCATGTTCAAAATGGTATTTGATACGTTCTTTTTCAAACTTAGGAAGAGTCAAAGATGGATCGTTATTATCCAAATCGATAATATCTCTAAGTACTGCACCTTTATCAGTACCTTTTGGAAATTCAAACTCAGTTTTCTTTTTAAATCCAACACAATACCATCGTTCTCTTTTTTGGGGTAGCCCAAAATCCAAAGAACATAAAACACTTTCGTGTATATCGTAACCGAGTTCATCAGTTAAAATGTTACGAATAGTTTCTATCGTCTTTCCTTTGTCATGAGACACAATTCCTTTAACATTTTCCAAGAAAAATGCTTGAGGTTGTCTTTCTTTCAGTATCTCGCACACATCAAAAAACAATGTACCCTTTGTTTTGTCTTTAAAGCCGAGTTTTTGTCCGGAATAGCTAAATGGTTGGCACGGAAAACCAGCACAAAGGACATCAAATTTTTGTGGAATTAAAGCTTTTGTCTCAGGTTTAGTGATGTCACCAAATGGTACTTCGCCATAGTTTTCAAAATAGGTCTGTTTCGCAGCATCGTCCCACTCAGATGAAAACACACATTTTCCTCCAAGGTTTTGCATAGCTAAACGAAATCCACCAATCCCAGCAAACAAATCAATAAAGGTGAACTTTGATTCCCTTCTGGCAGGAAAAGGAATAGCATAATGCTTATTGAAACTGTCTGCAGATGGTAAATGATCAATATCAACCCCGTTCTCTAACAGCAGTTTTTGGTATTCAGTTGCTTCAATATTTTCCTGCAATTGAATATAGTGGCTAAGCAAAGCGTATGACTCATCAAATTGCTGTTCGGGTAAATAGGGCGAAATTTTATGATAACCGCTTTTTTTATTTACATTATTCATTCTATTATTTCTCCATTTCAATTATTGGCTGAACGAATGATTTCAACAATATTTTTTTATTCGATCAATCATATCATAATCACAATTACTCATTGTAATTATGATATTTCTACAGTCCCATAATAAGGAATCTCTTATTCTTTTTCACTAAACTCCATAATATCATCTGCTTGGCAATCAAGTGCCTTGCAAATCTTTCCGATTGTTTCTGTAGTGATATTCATATCATTTCTTAGTTTCAACATCTCATGATGAGTAAGACCTGCCTGTTCCTGCAAGTCTTTCTTTTTCATATTTTTATCAACTAGCATAAGTCTTAACTTTTTGTAAGTAACTGACATAAAATTAATCTCCTTCAATAGTAATATAAATTTATAAAACTACATTATATATTGTATCAGAAAAATGTAGAAAAGTCAACATTTTTGTAG
>Ga0256406_1002640_pt1 | contig 24614 bp, 35 predicted proteins | sample RumenRJG_03DNA_FD_185986 | JGI IMG/M metagenome (GOLD analysis project Ga0256406, IMG submission 185986) | Bovine rumen microbial communities from Lethbridge, Alberta, Canada - RJG_03 | ecosystem: Host-associated > Mammals > Digestive system > Stomach > Rumen | place: Canada: Alberta | collected...
TCCGGCGTGCCGACGCCGATGAAGATGACATCAGCATCGCAGTAGGCGGACGCATAGTCTGTCGTATAGGTCAGACGCTCAGCGTTCTTCTGCATGAGCGCTTCAAGGTCTTTCTCGTAGATGAGGGGTTTATGCTCTCGGTTCAGATACTCTATTTTTCGTACATCTACATCGACGCACGTCACGTCGTGTCCATGCTCCGCGAGGCAAACGGCCGTAACAAAGCCAACATACCCCATCCCTGCGATTGCGATCTTCAAGAAACCTTCCCTGCTTTCCGTAAAATATCTCCCGCTTCTTTCAGCCGAATATATTTTAACCTTGTATTTGTGCCCATTATATCACTAATTGGGGGGGGGGTAAAGACTTTATTAAATTTTATGCGAATTATCCACTGTCTTTCATAGTAAGCATCGGTGTAGTTTACATAATTTTCTGGCATTATGGTATGTACCATGATAAACAAAAATCCTCCCACTTTGGGAGGAAAATTCCGATCTCATTTATCAAATTGTCTTCAGCCTGATGTCTTTTGATCAAGGATGTCTGCAAACCACTTCCATCCATGTTGCACGAGATTTGCAGCCGTCAGCCTAGCATCATATGTAATCTCCTTGCCAAACCATACTGGTGGATCAAATGCCTTTGCCTCTTCCGCGCTGGAAAATTCAACTTCCGCCATGCAGAATCCATCCAGCTCACCACCATAGATATCAAAGACTGACAGTTCACCCGTAGACAACAGAATTTCATGCCGTACCTTCCTTAACATCTTACCCTGTACGCGCGGCAAGAGATTCTCGAAATCTTTCTTCGTGATGTCGATTTCCTCTTCGCGCCGCACGAGGCCGCCCGCCGATTTGAACGTCAGAAAGTATTCGTCGTTCATCTGGCGGATGCGAAGTTCCGGCTCGAACGACAGATATCCCTGCGTGATCTCATACTTCGCCATGGACATATTTACGGGCACTTGTGATACATCCGTCACTAGAAACTGCCGTTCAATCTCCATTGCCATCCGCCTCCCAGCTATCAACCTCTTGTTTCGGGAAAAGCCGAGCCATCTCCTGAATATGGTCTTTCAGATGCTCGTGAAGGATGTTCTCGTCATCATTCGACAGTCCAGAAATGATGCCCATACCATATGACGTGCACAGGATGACATCTCCCTGCAAGATTTTCCCGTCAGTCGTATGCAGCACTGGCGGCTTCCATTTTCCGATGGCCTTCGCATCATATAGTGCAACGAATTTCCTGCCATGGACTTCTACTTCGGCCTTTTTCAACATATCTGTGTCCAAAGCGTACTCAGCCATCGTATAGAAAGCATCCAGGTTGTCATCCATGTCCGTCGGTTGCAGTCTGAGGGAGATGGTATTGCCCTCTTTGAATTCAGAGAACAGAATCAGAACTCGCATTGCATCCTCCTGCTATTTCAGATCTCTAACATTCAATGCTTCTCTGGATATTTCCACTCCGGTTTACGATATTTCTTGGGCGTAAACTTTTTCTTCGCAAGACGTTTCGCCAGCCGGATAGACTTCTCGATTGACACCAAGAGCACTTCGCGATCGTTATCACTTAGTGTCGGGTCATCATCCAGCTGCTTCCGAACCTTGTTCAAGCTTTTCTGGACATCCCGTTCGTCCTTTGCCGTCAGCTCGACTTCGAGAGCTTCATCCATTATTGTACTCGCCCCCCATCTGACAACTTCAATTCATCGAATGTGAGATTCATGCCGTATTGCCTGTAGACAACGCATTCTCCATTTCCATATGAATAAGTCTGATCAGGCGCGCCGAGCTTCTTCACGACACTCTTTTGGCTCATGCCAAGGTAGATCCCCATCACGGACTCGGAATACATTGGTTTTTTGGATCTTTGCAAAGGAATCTTGTCATCCAGGACAAGGAACTTGTCCCAGCATCCAACTCTCATAATTTTGAGATCCCGAGTGCCGTTCTGTTCGCGAATGAGGATATGCCCGCAGGCATAACCACCAACAATTTGGTAGCCTCCAACGACAGGGCATCCATTGATGGCCGTCTCCGTGATTGTCAGGACTTCGTTGCCGTTCTCATCATACCACGTGCCTGACTTTGATGACAGGAATTTTTCTATGCTGGAAGCAGATTCCATCTGTTGAGCAGCCGACACATATCCAGTCGACATCAAAAATGCTACAGCCAAAACAAATGCTCCCAATCTCTTGAACATGCGAAAAAGGATCTCCTCTCTTCATTCAATGTCTAAACTCAAAACAGTCTTCACCATCGACTGATATGGATTTTTCCATCCCTGCGCCACCTTGAACAGTGGGGATTCGGACATATCCACAGTAGAACGCTCTGCCTCTTATTCAACGGTAGAACAGACAGATGCGCAAGGCAAGAGTTGTCGACGGCATGCCCCTGTCACTTTTTTCGCACCTCGATCATATCACACATCCCCGTCCAAAAAACGACGGGCCGTCCATGCTTATAATGCATCGTATCCATACAACAATACTTATTCGACTATAGTCAGTTTTGTATACCCTTCGACGATTATAACACAAAACAGTGGCCACTTTGCAGAAATATGCTCCCAAAACTCACACAAATCAGCAAACAGAACTGTTTTGGGTTTTTGCATACGCTAAATTTAGTTTTTACATTTCTCTTTATAGTTAGCCAGATAACAAATAAGTTAATGCGTTATTTTGTCTTATGAATAATTTTCCATTGCCGATTATATCCGACAATGATAAGATAGATACAGATGAAACAAAAAAGAACCTGCTCCTTGCGGAGAAGGTTCCAAAAATCAGTATTCCTGCCGAATGATGCCGGCCGCCCGGCCAGAAGAGACCGAGACAAGCTCTGTTGACGCATCCTGGACAACCGCATTCCAGCTATGAAGTGCGCCTGTCACGCTGACAAACGATTTCTTTTTGTTGTCGAATTCGTAGCAAAGGGATGCAATGAGCTGCACGTAGGAGCCGTTCTTGCTTTTCAGCAGGATAGGCGTGTCGAAGGCGAAGTCGTCTTCATCCGAGAACTCGCCGTTCTCTTCCATGTGCATACGCATGTTCCTGACGAGCTCATACTTCTCTTTGTCAAGATCATCGCAGCATTCCAGGATGTCAGCAATATTTCCTTCTACTCCGAACGGAAAGCATCGCACGCTGTCCTTGTCGAGAAAAGCATACGTGCCATTCTCGAGGTCAAGCATGAACCGTGCGCCGATGCGCTCCTTCGAAAGCTTGTACCCATTGCTGTCGAAATTAAAAAGATCTTCCTTAACTGACATAAACTTCCTCCGTGACGAGATGAGCTGGCGCGTGTGCTACGTCCTCACCAAGAACTGTTTTTCATTGTTCGAATGATGCGTCCCGAGCTCGGTCCTCGCACGCCCATGAACGCCCCGTCAGTGTCCTCGATGCGGTTGCGCCTGTGCGATCCTCTTGCTCTTTTCTTTCTTTGCTTATGCTGTGCAGGAATCCTATGCGTAAGGGCTAGAAATCATATGCTCCAAAATCCAAGTTTGATTTTCCCTAGAGCGCGTAGGAAGAAAGATTCATAATTCATTCGAACATGACTAGTATAAACCGATATGGAAACTTTTTCACTATCAAAAATCGACCTGTTACTACCAAAATTTGACTTGCTAAAAAGGAGGCATGCACATGCCATCTTCAAATAGGGATAAACAAGGGAGCTCTCCCACCATCGAGATTGTCCGCCTGATACCGGATGCGCATTCTGACGATCTCTTCTGCCATGTCATAGATGCTGGAAAATACGCTTTCGAAGACTGCAGGTCCATGTTCCGCTCGCAGGAAGGCATGTACATGATCTATCTGGAGAGCGGCAGCGGAACTTTCGCCATCCGCGGCAAACGATCAAACGTGAAGGCGGGAGACCTTCTCCTGTTCCAGGCAGAAGAGAAGCATCAGTGCAATCTCGAAGGAAACCTGTCATGGTGCCATTTCGACGGCCGTCAGGCAAGAAAGATGTACCGCTCCATGTCTTCTTTCATGGGGTGCATTTACTGCCTCACGCCCGACAGCCCGATTCCTTTCATGATCCTGAATCTCATAAAAGAATCGAAACGAGACGCCCCTCGCAGCGGAAAGCTGTCGCTGGCAGTGTATGCTGCGTTCTGCACTCTCTATGATCGTACGATGCATGTCTGGCCATCAGATGAAGCACCGGCTGAAAAAGCACCGATCCGCGAAGCCATGCTCTACATGAAAGAGCACTGCTTCGAGCCTCTCCGTATCGCGGACGTTGCCAGGATGTTCTCGTTCGATCCGAGCTATTTCGGCCGCGTTTTCAAGAAGTATTCGACCTATACGCCCAAAGAATACCTGCAGATTGCCAAGTTCGAAAGAGTGAAGAAGCTGCTCGTCTCGACGGACATGAGCATCACCGAGATTGCGGTGGAAGCCGGGTATCGGTCGAGCAACCATTTCATGAGGGCGTTCAAGAAGGAGGAAGGGCTGACGCCTACAGAATTCCGTATGGGTGCTGCACGGGCAGACCATGCCACAGAAAAATCAGAAAAATAAGGAACAGCCGCCCGAATATCCAGGGTGGCTGTTCCTTGTGCGAAAGGAGCTGGTATATATGTAGAGAGTTTTTGCTTCGTCAGGCGATGGCGCCTTTTTCACAGAGCGCGTCGACGGCCGGAACATCTTTTGCGGGGCGGAGAGATCCGTATGCTATACCGACGCGACCGTCTTCCTCGTCCCAGTCGAATGCGACATTGACGCTGACTGGAATATATTTCGTCATATCGGCGGAGAGGATGTACAGCAGTGCGTGGAGTCCGAGAGGCTCCCTGATGCCGCCCGTGAAAAACTCCATGATATTGTCCTTCGCCACATGGAAGGCACGGATGGAGTCTGGCAGGATAACTCCGCTTTCTTCCAGCTCGCGGATGCTGCCTTCTGTCTTCAGATGCAGCCGTTTCGTAAGCGGAATCTCGAGCATCTCATATTCGTCGTTTTCGTAGTCAAGCGCGATGAGCGCCGTGGAGCGTGTATGGATCTGTTTTTCTTCCTTGGTCATTGGGGTACCTCCCTCTATGTCGATCTCATTGGCTGGGTGCAGCTTCTCTGCTTCCGGGATGCTCGAAGACTGCTTCTTCTGTTTACCACATGCATAAAATATAGCACGCTTCTCCCGAAAAGTAAAGCGTATTCTTATAAATGTAAAACTTCGGATTTGTCAAGTGCAGAGTTTTATTCGCGATTCTGAAACCAATACAGAATATCAGCCTCCGAAACACCGCTCTTCTTCGACAGCTTCTGCAGGACATCCCTGTTGCGAACGAGGTAGTCGTGGATGTTCTGCTCGTACGTAAGATAGGCTGATGCCATGGTCGATGGATCATCAGGCTCCGACATATCCCTTGCTTTTCTGATCTCGCCCGGGTTGCAGACCTTTGCACATTTCCGGATCTCGAGCTGCTTCATGATATGATCGAATGCCTGCTTCTTTGCCGCTTCGCGGAACATGTCGATGATCTGGACGATGGCTTCGAGATATTCGGTCGTCGTCGAGAGCTCCTTGATCGTCTTCTTGAGCGACTTATTCGCATTCACTTCGACATGGCTCTTTCCTCCGCGCATGATGAAGCTGCTCTTCGAACCGTCATCGAAGATCATGTCTCCGTAACCGATGTTGTCGAAGTCGAGGGCAGGCGCAAGGTTCTTGAAATCTTTGAACTGCTCGAGGATCCTCAGTTCGTAGCAGGCTGTCTCGTAGCCAATGGTGGCATCCAGGACGTATCTCCATTCCTGGCACGTAGGTGCATCTGTCATGCTATCATCCTCGTCCTCGTCTTCAGCCATCTTGATCAGCCGGTCCACGGCGCTCCGCAGCTCGATGACCTTCTTCGGTTCGGAGGGGAGCTTCTGGTCGAGCTCGCCCGCCAGCCAGTCGCGGATGACCTTTATGCAGAAGCGGTTGTAGTTCTTCCTTTTCATGTTCCTGGAGCCGATGCTGTCGGCGATCAAGCCGCTGACGATTGCGAAATCGCGCTTCGGGACTTCGTAGTCCGGGTTTGCCTTCTTGCTCCCCTTGGCGCGGAACTCGCCCGGCAGACGCAAGAGAATGTTTTCCCGGAGGTACTTGAGGTGGTTCGTGAGTGTGCGGCGCTCGTCCGACGTGATGACAACATCCGGTTTTTTCCATCCTATATATATCAGGATTTCATTGGCGATCTGCGAAAATTTGAATCTGTTCATTTTCATATTCCTCCGTCTTCGGGCTCTGTGCCCGCGCATAGATGATTTTCTCGCCGGCCGGCTTGCCTTTATGATAACATTTGCTGTCTGCGGAAGACAGGAAATAGGAAAAGAATTTAATTTCCCTGCACATACAAAAAACAGGACGGCGCTCCATTTCTGGATGCCGTCCTGTTCACCACTATGCGTCAGTCTTCGCCGTAGAACTGCTTCATAGCCTCATCAGGATTGGTGATGGCTTCATCGATCATCAGGAGCGTTTCTGCAAGGCGATGGCACGCATGATCGTAGACTGTATCATCCTCGACAGCGAACGTGAGTTCCTTGATTGGATACGGAATGCGGTCGTCATGAACCGTGATGTAGCGCATAGCTTATCATCCTTCCCAGTAATAGCCGGCGCCAACGCCACCTTCACGCACGTCGACATGGCAGAAGCCGCCCGATACGTCTTCGGGATTCTCATAGCCATCCAATGGGTAGTAGCCGATTCCATCGAACGGTAACTGTTCAACGTACCACTTCAGTTGACCGATGGTAAGATAATCAGGGCACAACACGTCAGCTGCGTTACCCTGGACATGCTGGGAGTTTGCACAGCCCCCAACGGCGGCATTATGCGATTCACAGCGATATGCGCACGAAAGACTGAGTGGACCGCCAACATTCTCACGAAGCTGGTCCAGGAGTTCGAAGAGACGCGGATTCACGTTCTGTGCACTCTCGATGCCGCAGTCGCAGTCCCCTTGGCACGCGCCATGGCACATGAGCTCTTCATCAGAGAAATACTTCGAAGCCATAGTATCGTTTCCTTTCTATATAATAGGAACTTCTATTGCTTGTATTACCACAAAAAAGAGCACGCCTTTGACAGCATGCTCTGAGTGGAACTTTCTAGGATCGGCGGCCTTTGCCCTTTTCCTTGCTCCGGCCGCCTCCCCCGCCCGACTGAATCAGCCGATCTGCGCGATCGTCTCCGTGACAGCCGGCTGCTCTGCCGGAGCTTCTGCCTTCTTGGCAGCTTCGGCGTCTTCCGCTTTTGCTTTGGCATCGAGGATGTCGAGCGTCTTCTTTGCGGCAAACTCAACGACCGCAAAGAGCGTCGGGAGGACGACGCCATCGCGCATCTTGCACCAGCCATGCTCCGTCTCCGCCTGCTTCTTCAGCGTGTCCGTGTATGCGTCAGCAACCTGTTCCGCATACGGGAGCGCCGTGTTCTTGAACCAACCGAGAAGTTCGTTCTTCGCCGTCTCCGTGACAAGCTCGCCGATGTTGGCGATGACTTCGTCGCGGACTTTTGCAAAATCAAACTGTGCCATTATTGTGCCTTGCCTTTCTGGCGCCGAATCAGGCGTCAAAAACCATACCACTCGTTGACGTCCTGGCTCATGCCTTCATACTCGTCAGCATACTGCCAGGCAACGTGCTTGAGCTCCGGATGCTCTGCCATGAGCGAGTTCTCCGAATAACCGTACTGTGCGACCCAGACCGGGATCTGGTAGCTGGCAAGCTCGTCAAAATCCATCCACTGGTTGAAGAACGAGTAGCCGCTATAGATTCCGATCTTCTCTTTATCATTACCGTACCAGCTCTGCATGGTGCCGATGACGTCTCGGAGCTGCGGCCACATGTCGTCGCGCATGAGCTTCGGGACTTCGACATCCCACCAGACACCGAGCTCGGGGAAGCTGCCGCCGAGATACTCGTACATGCGGTCGTTGATCCAGTTGGCCTCTTCCATGAACTGATCCATGTCGCCGGCATGAGAAGCATAATAGATGCCATACGGAATGCCTGCCTCCGCGACTTCGTTCACGAACTGGACGAATTTCTCATCGAGCGTTGGCTCGCCGTTCAGCGTTTCGCCGAGGCGGATGATGAAGCCGTCCGGGCTTGCATTGTCAATGAGATACTGGACACGATCGTCGTCCTGATATTCGGATACGTCAAATACTTTTGCCATCTGCTTTTCCTCCAAAATGTTTCGCTATCTCTTCCAGCAAGATATCGCCTTGCACCTTACAGTGCCTGCATACTTCGGCTGGATTCAGCTTTGCATCCAGCCGACATGCGGGCGTCGTGCCTCTGAGAACTGCATACGCACAGTCCGTGCACTTTTCAAACAATGCTGTCCTGTTGAGTGTCTTGACTTTTTCAACAATCTCTTCCAGAGACATGTCAATCGTTGCGATATTGTCATTCGCATTGATACAACCGTTGACCGTGCCATCCATCGCGACAGCAATCATCGTCCCCATAGCACAGGAAGTAGGGCTCGGTTGCCATTTTCGCCCTTCGGAAAAATCCTTCGCTGCTTTGACAAAATGAGATGCGTATTCCCACTCTACGTGTGACATCTTGCCAGAGCCTATCTTGGTGAAAATCTTTTGAAGATCACTTCGGAAATCCTTGTCCCGATAGCTTTTTTCTTCAGATTCTCCTTTGACTGGATAGATCGCATTCTTATCAGTGTGCCTTCCGCAGCGTCCGTAGTATTCCTCTTCGATTGCTGAGATCTCTTTCACTCTGTCGAATACAGATGAACCTCCGCACACAACCGAGCTGAAGCACAGATGCTTCAGCTGCATGATGAGCTCACGCTTCTCTTTTATGACATCGAAGCCTCTTTGCGCCGATGAATCCTTTCCGTCCCAGGATATCATGACATGGACGTCATTATCGTTCAGCAAGTTCACGATGTCTCTTGTCAAAAGCTTCCCGTTCGTCGTGATCTCGAAATGAAATTTCTCCTTGTGGCTAAGGGATGAAAGAATCTGTCGGATCTCAGCTGCACTCATCAAAGGCTCTCCGCCGTAAAAGCTGATAAATAATGGAATATCAGTTGTCCTCGCATCAGCAATTTCTTGAATGAACCGGATAACATCGTCGACTCGTTTGTCTGGCTTTTCGTAGTCTGCCATCTTCATTCCAAGCTTTCGCTGCATGCAGTACTTGCAATGAAGATTGCATGCACGGTTCATGACAAGGCCGATTCCGATATCGTTTGCTAATTTCTCCATGTCAACACCCCTGACACCCATGACTACCGCATCCAGGGTCATGGCAATCATGATGGCAATTGCAGTTGCAGTTTCTCTTGCAATCGCAGTTGCAGTTCTTTGGTGGTGGCGGCGCACAGTTGCAGTTGCAGTCATGATGACAATTACAATCATGATGGCAATTGCAGTTGCAGTTCTTCGGTCTGTGGCAGTTGCAGCTGCTGTGGCAGTTCCTGCACTGTGTACAATTACTGCACTGGGACTGGCAGCTCTGACACTTGCTACTCTGACAGCAATTTGCCTGACAGCAATTGTTGTTGAAGGATGCCTCGAGCTGGTTGATAGCACCGAGGACGTTCTTTATCTGGCTTGACTGGATAGTATCTTTTTTCTTGACCCATTTGCGGCCATCCTTGATGCAGTTGCTTGCCGTCGGTACAGTATAATGAAGCGTGATGCTCTTGGATGCAGCGAGATCTGTCACCGCGCCCATGAGGTTGTTCCATTCATTGATGCCGATCTTGTCATGGGTATCTTTTCGTTCTCCGACGAATTTTGTATACGGTGGCACTTTCGGATCTTCAGTGACCTGATATACCTGGTATACGTCAAACGCGCTGGTATATCTCGGAATATCGGAAAGACGGACATGTGCGAGCTTGGTTCTTCCATCCATTTTGACCTGGCCCCAACCATGTCCGATCTGGAACCAGTCGCCATAATGATTCCGGTAGGTCGACGTCCGATAGCTTGAGTCCCCGCTGGCAACGAGCTGGCCGTCGAGGAATGCATAATGATAGCTGCCGTGCTTCACCCAGGCTGCGTGATGCCAGGTATTCCCTGTATAGTGCTCATTACAGAAATCCCAGCTGCACCTGTCCCAACGAAGCTCGCTCACATTTCCGTAAAGAACGAATTGGAGTCCGGCGCGGCGGAACGGGAGCCCCTGTATGCTTTCAGGAGCATAGTCTTTTGCTTCGCAGAGCTGCATCAAGCCAGAGCCGACGAATGGGGCTCCGTCAGTATTTGGATTGCCGGTCATATAGAACCAGCATTCCATTGTCACATCATGGTTGTTCGGCAAGTATTTTCCGACGTTTGCCGAAAAAAACACCGAGTTCAAGCCAGAAAACGCATAGCCAAACTTATTGTCTTTGATGATGTGCTTGTTCAGCTCCGGCGTGCCACCAAGGGTATACCACGTGAGCTTGCCTGCATGATCTGTAAGATGGCCGTCTGTGAAATCTACTGAAGCTATGGTGTGACTGTCTATTTTTGGTAAAAGAATCATCTAGTCACTTTCCTTTTCAATGGAATTTATCGAAATCGCTTACCGCTGGCACCCCTGGCACTTCTGACAGGTCTGGCAGGTGATTGTACACTCGAACGTGCAGTTGCCGCAGTTGTCTACGTGCTTGCCATACTCGCCAAGATCTTCCACAGCCTGCACAAGCGCATTATATGCGGCCGAACGAACTGTATTATTGCGGTTGATCCCCGTGAGCGTCGTCTGGCGGATTGCCTTGTTCGTGACGATGGTTTGCTTGCAGTTTGCTGGGGTTGGCGGAGCTTCTGCTGGACCAATCTTTGAGTATCCGACGACACGGAAGTTCTTGAGCTTGAAAGTAGGGTTGTGCCAGAAGCCGCTGCGTCCAAAGCGCATGTACTTATAAACCTCATTGCCTTTGAGCTTGAAGCTGTACCATTGTTTCCCATTCACGAACATTGTGATATTTCCCATCTTGTTTACCAATTTGCATGTCCAGACACGCGTATCGCAAGAGTTTCTTACAATATTCGCAACGCCGACAGTTCCGTCGTACCTGTTGACTGTCTCGTATTGACTTGCTGCCATAAAAGAAATCGTTCTTCCGTTACAGTAAGTGGTGTCCGGCGGGTTGCCGCCTTCCGCCAGAGAAAAGAGGCTGCTCCAGTCACCAGCCATACCACTGACGAACTGGAACGTGAATTCGATGGCGAATTCGCTTTTCGCGCGCAGCTCGAAATTCGAAAAATTGATTGCCGTTCCATTGTACCAGCCGCCCGAAACGCTGTGCGCACCATCATACGTGATCTTGAGTCCTGTGTGGTACGTATCATCCAGGTTCACAGCATACGGGAAGTACGACTGCAGGATGACTGGCTCCGGTGGTTTCGGCGTCGGCGTTGATGCCTTCGTGAGATTCGTGATGCGGATGCCAGACACGCGGAGCTCTGGATCGTTTGCATTGAGGCACCTGCCGATGGCAAGATGATAAAATGCTTCTGCACCAGTTAACGCGTAGCCGAAAACCTTATAGTCATCGATATACTGCGTGATGACCTTGTTGCGGCACTCGATTCGAAGCTTGCGCTGCGTCGTCCCAACCGGATTAGGATCTGTCGTCACGTAACCATGCGGCCTTTCATAAACGTGTCCAGTAGCTCGCTGCAGGAAGACGACCTCTTCGTCACTTGCCTTGGACCCTCTGTTGTCGGGATCTATCCTGGAGAGCATCAGGACCTGATTCGATGTCTTATCCAGGTTCTTTCCGGTGAACTGGATGGTGCACTCGATGGAAAAATCCTTCGTCGCTTTCAGCTCGAATCCGTAGATATGGATGCTGCCGCCGACGTAGACGCCATTCGCGAATCCGTGCGCGCCGTAATATTTCAGCTTGCATCCAGAATTGTAGATGTCGGCGTCATCATTTGTGAGTGGATAATAGCAGGTTGTCCCCACCTATATTCCCTCCGTTCAATCTTTTTGCGATTTGTCTTCTTTTTCTTCTTGATTCTCATCAGCCGTCTTGTGCTTCTGCTGGCCATACTCGATGTAAGCGTCGAGCATGCCGCCGAAGAGAGCCTTGCGAATGGCGCAGTAGCTCTCTTTTTCTTTCGAGCCGCGCTTCAAGAGCTTGCAGCCACCATAGCACACGGAAACCGCTGGGCAGTCATTGCAATCCTTGTGCGTGCCGATCAGGTTGTCACGCGAGATGACCTGCGAAAGATAGTCGAAGTAAGGCGTGTAGATATCGCCGATGGATTCGAAGATGTTGTGGCACTCGTAGAGGTTGCCACTGAGATCCATGTCGAGGACATTGTAGCCGTTTCCGCAGCTCGCGTGCGTGACCTCCGTGGTCTCTGGGCAATCGCCTGAATAGAAATGGCTGATACTATAGAAGAAATTCGCCTGCCAGCGGTATTGCGGGAGGTCGCCCTCGCCGTTCTCCTTCGCATGGATGTACGCTTTCGTGAGCTCGTAACTCTCCTGTCGGACGCGATCATAGTCGATCTCCTTGATGAGCGACTTGTCTGCAATGCCCGTATCAAAGATGTATTCCGTGTTCGGGGACATATGCCTGCCGTGATGGATCTTCGCATACTTCGCATCCAGCTCGTTCATCGCGTCGATGACTTCCTTTGGATAGGCCGCTGCCGAGATGATGGCGTTGATGCCGAGACTGTTGAGGCTCATGATGTTGTCGAAGTTCTCTTTGAACGCATCATACTTGCGCGTCTTCATGACGTTCGGACCATCCCACGAAATCGCAACGGAGAACTTGTGCTCGTTCATGAAGTCTGCCATCTCTTTCGTGATGGCCTTGCCGTTCGTGATCATGGAATATCCGACGTTCATGTCTTTCGTCTTCTCGACCACTTCCTTGATCTTGTCAAAGTAGATCGTCGGCTCGCCGCCGTAGAAGTGGAGGCCGACCGGCTCGCCGTCGTTCTCGTCACAACACTCTTTGATGAAGTCGAAGATATCCGGATTGATCTTGTCCGGCAGCTTCGGAATCTCCTGGCACTGCTGCAGGCAGTAGCGGCAATGAAGGTTGCAGCTCGTGCCGAGCATGATGAAGATTGTGTCGATGTACCTTTTTAGGAATTTGCTCAAAATAATTTCCTCCTGAGAAATTGTTCTGCCCCCGTATTACGCCGCAGGCATAGGAAAAGCCGCCCGAAAAGGCGGCTTTCAAGAAATATTTTTCATTTCTTTTTGGGGAATGGAAGCTTCACGAACTCGGAGTACATCCCCTTGATCATGCCATTCCCTTTCAGCTTGACGTACGAATTATACATATCCGTGACATCTTCGCGCAGATGCTCGTCAGCGCAGTTGTTCTGGCTTGCTTCTTTCATCTTCTCCATCAGAAGATCCCGAAGCACGCACTGGAGGCCTTCCCCGTGTGTCGCGAAATCTTCGCGTACCTGGGAAAATTTGTGATCCATCCATTTAAAGGCGCCGATTACGATGACAGGAATCAGCGCGATGATGATTTGACTTGCCATACCCAACCATTCCATATCGCAGATTTATCTCCTTTTGCAAATTCCAGATAGAAAAACCTTTCGTCCTCGAAAGCCCAACTTTCCTCTATCCAGGACTCACTATGGGAGATATTACCTGCGATATGAACGGGTGATGTCAGAGCTGGTAGCTCTCAGCCAGACGCGAGAACTTGCCACGCCAGTCATGGACGAGCTCGCATTTGTTTCCCATAGAACTTGCTGCCAGGAACTCACAGTAGAGTTTGTAGTTGTCCGTGGCCTTCTTCTGATCTTTCTGCTTGCCATCGCCGATGGCGATAGCATGAACATCGTCGTGCATACGCGTGAAGATGAGCTTCAGCGTATCGAGGTTTGCGTTCTGTACCTCGTCGACGATGATGCCCGCGCGTTCCATATTGGTGCCGCGGAGTGTGATATCGAGGGTGGTGACGATCTGGTTCTGCGACTCGAGGAGGCGGATCGCGTCCGGCTGGAGACCGAGCGTCTCGAGAGCCTCATAAAATGGCTCCCAGTACATCGCGGTCTTCTCCTCGAGCGTGCCGGGATAATAGCCGATGCTCTGCGCGCGGTCATCAGCAACACGGACGTAGATGATCTTGTCGATGTCGCCGTTGGCAAGCATGTCGAGGAGCGCGGCAGTTGCCACGGTCGTCTTGCCGCTGCCAGTGCAGGCTTCGCAGTAGGTGAACACGTGCTCCTGGACTGAGTGGAACAGCGCCTTCTGGTATTCGTCGAACCGGCTGTACATCCGGTCACGTTCCTTGCTGTTCTTCAGATCTACGGAGTCTTTATCGTGGAAGTTTTTCATTGCTGTAACATCCTTTACGTGTTGGAAATTATGAACGCATATTGTCGATATTCAGTTGTCGTTTAGGCTGCGAGTGTCTTATTGCCCAGCTGGATGTTGTACGTGCAGAGCCGCCCGTCCTCGTTGAAAATCATGAACTTCTGCGCTGGCTTCGAGTACTTGCGGATGGAGACCGCGTAATCGTCCGTGCCGCAGAGGCTGCTGTTGACGATGACTTCCGCGCCCTGCACCTCGCGCTCGGCTGCCGAGTGGAAGTGGCCCATGAAGACATAGTCCGGGATCTCCCGGAGCATGAGCGAGAGGTTCTGTACGGCCTTCGCCGGCTTGTCCTTGTGGCCATGGACCGCGAAGATCTTCTGGCCGCAGATGTCGGCCGTGATGATCTCGCTGTCGACCGTGTTCTCGATGAGGTGCACATTCTCGATGCCCTCGAGACGGGCGGCCAGGTACCACTGGATGAGGTCGAAGAAGCTCTCTGCCGTGACGGATTCCTTCATGTTCGCGGAGACGCGGTCATGGTTGCCGCGCGCGAAGTAGACCGACACGTCCTCGAAGTTCTCCGAAAGCGTCCCGATGACATCGCATAACAGCTCCGATGCGTGCATGCACTGCTGGATGACATTCTCCGTGTTATTGATGCGCGTCGTCACATGGATGAGGCCATTGATGAAGTCGCCGAGGGCGAATACGTGCATGCGGCCGACCTTGTGGAGCTTGCCATACTCGATGGTCTTCTCCTCGAGCTTGCGCACGCGCGCCTCGAGTACGACATCGTTGAAGCTGTTGTTGATGTTCATCGTGAACTGCCCCACATGCCAATCCGAGAGAAGCAAGACGCCTTCGTTGGTTGAGATCTCTTCCTCTGCATGGCAGTGGCACTTGTGCGGCGCAAGCGGTTTCAGGCTCTTGATCGCTTTTACAATCTCGTCACGGATATGGTCGGCGCGCGCCCACTCGCGCAGCTTCTTGTTGAGCTCCCGCTTCTGGTCCTGCATCTGTATCTTCTGACGCTGGAGCTCGAACTTCTTCTCGTCGAGCTTGTCAATGGAAGACTGCGGGATGTCGTCTGCCGCTTCCTGACGCTTCTCGTTCAAGAAGTCACGATAGTCCGCGACACCAAGCGCGATCTTCCGGATATGCTCGCTGCTGCAGTTGAGCCCGAGGAGCTCGCAGATCTCCGCCCAGGAAATCTTGACGCTGCCGTCGCGCTTCCCCAGGATGAGGCGGTATTTCCAGTCCTCATAATCTTCCCCGACCTGTTGGTTGTATGCTTTGTCCAAGTGATATTCCTCCGTCATGATATTCGTATCCTGAATGTTTTCATTGCCCGTATTACGAGCAAGGGCGGCAACTTAACACGGATACAGAAAATTTTCTGTCAGCGAAGAATGCCCTTTTCTTTCTGGGAAAAGTAGTCTTCTTTCATGGCCTCATAAATCTTCGTATCATAGAATTTGCCATTAATGTCACGGGAGTTCTTGCGGAGCACACCAACAACGCGACCGCCGAGCATCTTCGCAACATTGTCGTTGAAGCCTTCCGAGCTTGTTCCAGCGCTTGCATACCAGTCAACCTTGTCGATCTTGAGCTCTTCGAAGATGTACCTGAAATATGCAAGCACATCTTTTCCGAACGCGATGGATGGCTTGCCTGAGAAGTTGACCATTGTGACGCCGACAATGGCATTGAGATCATGGTCATATTCGCTGTTGATGAAGCCGATGACGTTTCCATCTGCGTCCATGGATGCCTGCGTGATGCTTTCGACGTTGGACTGGAAGCCGACTTCCGGCCGATAGCCATACGGGAAAAGGAAGGCATACTGCGGTTCCTTGCTGCAAGCAGCTTCCCTTGAAAAGATTTCTTCCGACAGGCGGTAGTCTGCCATCTTGAGCATGTATCAATCTCTCCTCTTCTGGAACATATCGTAAGCAAACATCTCGCAGGCCATGAGGGCGATGGTGAAGAAGTGAAGCTCCTGCTTCTCCCTGCCCCATGCCGACGGCGATTTCCTGACGACGTACTGGTACTGGATGAACTCGCAGCTGACGAAGCTCGGATAGACCTCGACGTCCGTCAGCTGCTTGAGCGCAGGCGCTGCCTTGACCCACCCCTTGCCGTAGAGCGTGAGCACGTAGGCATCCTCGTTTTCTTCCAGCGTCCCCTTGTTGTGGCGCACCAGAAGGCCGTTTATTTTCTTGACAAATTCAATCTTTTCCAGCAGATCCAGCCTTGCCATCTGGCAGCACCCCCTGTTTCGCGAATCCCATGACGATGCGGATGCTGTCGCCCCCTACAGACGTCTCGAATACCTCGACGCCATCGATGAAGCTGAAGCACGTCCCGTTCGTGTACGATACGATGGCGAGCCCCTCCTTCGTCAGAATGTCGAGATTGTCCGTATAGTCCTTCTTGTTGATGCGGAAAGACACGGCAATCGGGTATCCCTTGTAGATGCCGCCATCCACGTATTTCTCGAGCTGGCTCTCCGTAAACGGGATGTTGCAGATGGCGTAGTGAAAGTCGTCGACATCCACCTGGCGCCCCTCCTCCGTGCAGAGAAACGTACGCTCGAGCGGCATGTAGATGAGGTTGCTGTCAATCTCGTCTTCATTGTCGTCATCGCCCTCGTACAGCGGATTCAGCTCGTCTTCTTCATCCGCATCGTAGTACGCATCGCCGAAATCCATGGCCATGAACGTGAGATCCTTGTTTGCGATGTCCAGAAGCTCCTGATAGATGCTTTTCATGAAATTCTTCCTCCGTGCTTGCTGTTAAAAGCGGATCATCAAGCCGCCTGCGACATTCTTGTCTGCATCGCCAGTCACCCAGCCGTCAATGCCGTGCTTCTTGTTGATAGGTGCGGTCACGATGCCTGCTGGCTTGCCTTCGGATGTCACGCCGATACCGACGCCATAATGCTTTGTGTTGTCGATCGGATCCACAGAAACACGGAACTCCGCCACACTGTCCTGCGTCACCTTGAGCTGCCCCTTGTCAAAGACGTATTTCTCGTCGTCTGCCTTCTTGACATTGACTTCCGCGCCGTTGACCTTCACCTTGAGATCCGGCTTGCCGATCTTCATGTCGATATCCGGCGCCTGAATCTGCTTTCCAGTCTTCGCATCATACGTGATCGGCTTCGGGCGGTACGAGATAGAGGTCTGTGTCTGCACTTCGGACTCTCCATGAAGCGGAATCGAATTCTCGGTCGGCGGCATCTGGTCATGGACCGTGACCGTCTTCGAGTAGTGCTCCTTGCCAACGTAGACACCGCCTGCAAAGGTTATACAGAGCATGGCAAGTAATACTACGATTGCGAGTGTCCTTTTAGGAATGCTCGTCATGATATTCCTCCTCCTGAGCAAAGAGAGCAGCTGCGATTCGTGGCTGCTCTCTTTGTTTCTTGTATTCAAATTTCAACCTGTGCCGTGAAGCCCTCGCCATCTCCGATGGTGACGACTCCATCACGGATCCCTTTGCAGCCATCAATCGAGTTGATCAGGGATTCGTTCGGGCACTGCGATTCCAGGAAGATATCCTGGACTTTCTTGAGCTCCTTGTCGGTAAGGACTCGGTCGCTCCTGACTTCGATCATGCGCATGGGCGCACCCTCCTCAGTCGTCGTTCTCCAAGCCGCATTCGAGCAGCCAGTCGACGCGGTCAGCAATCTCGTCCCACGGGAAGCTCTCCGGAAGCACCAGGTGGTCTTCATCAAGCTCCACGCCGAACGCATCGACGATGACGGCGATGACTGCCGAAAGCGACGCCCTCTGCTCGTCCGTCGGCTCGGATTCGAAATCTGCGGCGATCCGGATCTCGGTGCAGCCGCCAAGCTCGCTGCCGAGAAAGATCGTTCCGTCTTCCCGCACAATGACAGGCGCACTTTCGAACGTCTGCGTGTGCTCCTCCACTGCAATCGTGATGTCTTTCTCGTCATCCGAATACAGTCTCGGTTTTGCCGTAAGAGCAAGCTCTTCCAGCTCGTCCAGCGTGATGTTCCTCATGGGCGATCAGCTCCTCTCGGCGGCATGCTGGCACAATCGAACCGCCCCGGTGCTGTGTTGTACTTGCTGTTGATGAACTTGTTCGAAACCTGTCCAGCAACTCCGGCGCCGCCCGCAAGCGTCGCGAAGACATCGTAGCAGCTCCAGACCTGGTCCATGAGCACCAGGTAGATCGTCACTGCGGCGAAGAGCATGAAGTACATGCCCGTAAGGACACGTGTCAGGCTGACGACCCCGTCCTCGCAGAAGAGGTCGTTCATGAATTTGGTGATTGCTCCTTTTGCCTGCATGGCTAAAGGCACCTCTTTTTCGTGCTAATTTTGAAGATGCAACGCACAAAAATACCCCTCGTGAATCAGCCTTTCGACGCTGTATTACACGAGGGGTATCTGCTATTTTTCTATCTCTAGGAAATCTTTTGCACTATTAGCTCATTCCACAAGCATGAGGGCAAGTGGCGTCTCGTAGGTATCACGCGCCTCGATCTTTCCTTTCGTCCGAAGCTCCTGGATATCCTGTTCTGCAAGCTTTCTTGCTTTGTCTGCAGACCAGAAAGAGATGCCGCCAAATGCGCATCTCTTTGACAACGCCTCAGCTTCATCAAGGTATCTTTCCGCTCTGTCCGCGTCGTTAAGCCAATAGGTGCTTGCATATGCCATAAAATGCAGAAGGTCGATCGGCTGGCTGTCAATGCTGCCCATGCTTGCCATCTGCGCATCTTTCAGAAGCCCGACAGATTCTTCAAGAAGCTTCAGGCCATCTTCGTATCTTTCATTGCGAAAGGCCACGATGCCGAGCCACCTCTTCGCATAAGAGCGCTTCCACGAATTATCACTCTCATCAGCATACTTAGCTGTAGATTCTATCATATCAAAAGAAGAAGACCTGGCATATGCCCAGCATTCAGAATCAAAAGAATAGGCTGCATCAATGTTCGCCCCGAAAGCCTGACTCTGCAAATCAATATTTTTGACGATGAGTTCCTGGTTCTCTTTCTGCTTTTTCGTGAAGAGCTCGTCTGCATCGGCTTCTGCCGTGACTGTCAGCTTGATATCGAGCCCTTGGCCGTGCTGGATGATGGTCGGGGCAGATTCACTTTTGACTCGGATGATGCTTGTGCTCATTGTCTTGATCTCATCCTGAGTAAGTTCCTGGTTTTTCGCTTCTGACTGGCTCTCGACGAAGACGCCGACGGATTCCGAGATCAGACGCAGCGCATCCTCACGTGCGTGCTTAATGCCGTCTTCAAGCGTCTCTTTTGGAGACATGACGTATTCGCCGGTTGCTGTATATGTTTGAGGGTTGGCAAATGCAATATTGCAGGAGAACACTATGAGGGAGGCGATAAAAGCAGCTTTCCGAACCATCGAAATCAGAGCTCCTTTCTGACCCAGCTATGTACGAAATCCATCGGCCCAGGTTCTGGCTCGTTGCTTACTGCCGGCTGCGTTTGAGCCAACACTTCTCTCATAATTTTTCTTCCAAAATAAGCTGCGTTGGCATCGATTGTCTTGTGGAGAGCGGCATGCTGAGCCTGTTCGAGCGTCTCTCCGCGACTTCCGTGATATTCTCTGCAGAGGTTGTCACGATAGACTTGATCATCATGAATTGAATACATCCATGTGAAGATGTCTGCACTTGTATCATAGAAATCGAATGTTGCAATCGGATGCTGAAAATGAACGACGTCAGGCTTGTTTGCTGGGAATATACGAATTTCAATAATGAAGTCGTATCCTGCAGATTTTGCAAATGCCATAATCGAATCATCGCTCCGGCAATAGTTCCCGAAATCATATTCTATGCGCCGGCTGCAATATACATTGTATCCTTCTGGCACGTATTGTTTATAAGTATCAACGAGCTCCTGACGAAAAGGATCATCGTCTTCTAGATAGAGCGGATATCCATAATTATTGATCGGTATGACAGCAACAGCACCGCCGAAGGCATCCGCTTGCGGCTGGCAGAAGAACAATGCTGAGATGAGTAAGCAGAAAATTGCGACGATTCTTTTCATGATATAGCCCCTCCTAGTTTCGCACACACTTTCCATTGTACTTTATGATTCCATTATAACACGAACCAGGAAGGATTGCAAGAAGATTTTCTATCTTTCTTCTTCGAAATACAAGACAATCCCGCGGTTGGTCTGCGGACTATTGCGGAAGTTTTTAAAGACTGCCTTTATAAACTTTCCGTTTTCGCGAAGTTTGTAAAGGCTACATATAAAAAGATGCTCCGCGCTTTTCCTCCTCTTTCGCGCGGAGCATCCGATTTTTTGTATTAGCCGACCTTCCAGCTGGAGCTCCAGCGAAGGTAGAACAGCAGCATGGGATCCAGAATATACAGCGTATTCTTTTTTACGTCCATTGTGTCGAGTTTTGGAAGCGAAGCACGGATGATGTCGGACAAATGCTTTACGGCGTTTGCAATCGTCAGCTTGTTCGGGATATCTCCTGCGCCAAGGATCCTGCGAATGCGCTTCTGGATCTCGTCGACCGGGAGTTCCAAGATCGGCGGATCCGAGCTGATACTCGTGAGAAGGAGGCCATAGACATCATATGTATTCCTATCCAAAGATACGTACTGCTTCCTCCTGGCACGGCCCTGTGATGGCCCCTGGTATGCCTCCTTCAGGACGTCACGGTAGTGCTGATAGCTCTTGGCCGTGCTGCGAAACACTTTTTGTAAGAGGTTTTCATCAGCATGCGCAATATGACAGTCTTTCATCTCGCCTGCCATGTTCAGGCAGATTTCCTGCATAAGCAATGGAGAAGATGCCGCTTCCTGCGCCATTTCGGAAATCATGGCGTCGCCGATGTCGATGCCGAGCATCTTGAAACCTTTCTCCGCAATCTGGCTCAGATCGCTTGGCGACCACGGGGCCAGATCAATAAAGGCTGTGCGGCCAATCAGATCTGGATTCAAGCGTATGGCGTCATCTGACCTATGCGGAAGCGACAAAATGATTGCGCGAAGCCCCTTGAAGATTTCAGCTTTCAAGGTTCTCGCAATATAGGTCTGCACTTCTTTGTCGATATAATGAAAATCGTCAATGATGAGCGTCAGCTTATGCTCGATCATGAACTTGACGAGCGCAGTCTTGCTCCGACCGACTTTGTATGATACATTGTCTCCGCCGCTCGTCGATACGCCCGCGTTGCCTGACAGATTCAGCTTCCCGATAAAGGGAAGCGATGGACCGCCGCCAGCGCCGCTGTTAAAAGACTTCGAGATCTGAGAACTGCGCATATACTGATATTCTGTCGGCATATCGAGCTTCTCGGCGATCTGAGCCCAGAAATCTTCTGGCGAAGAAATCTGTCCTCCGCTCAGATCGACGATCGAATCTTGTGGCAAGACTTTGTGGCAGAGGACAGTTTTTCCTGTTTTTGATGCGCCGGAAATTGAAATGAGGGTTCCCGTGTTGCGCAGGGCACGCTTTAGTGCCTCCTCATACGTATCGTCGCTGTCAGCATAACGATTGACATATGTTAGCGTCGGAAAGGATCTCGGCTTGAATACGTCGGATGGATCTGCTTTTTTCACGAAAACCACCTCCCCACCGTCATTCTGATTTTATTATATCACGAGTTTCATATCCAATGCAAAAGATGCCCCGTTTTTCGCGCGGAGCATCCGTATATCAGCGTTTTTTCGTTCTCGAAGTACATCTTCCAGCAGAGATCGCAACCACCGAAGCAGATGGCGTCCTTCTCGTCCTCGTTGAAGTCGTCGATGTCTGGAGGGCAGCATCCGTAGATTTGCGTGATGAATTCCCATGCCTGCGGCAGCTTGTTCTGCAAGAGCCAGAGCTCGTGCTTAAGCGATCTTTCCATCTGCATTCTCCTCCAGTTTCTTGCTCTTCCATATTTCCGTCTCTACAGACATCTTGATGCCATCGCCACAGTCCTTGTCCTGGATAGTAGAAACATACATGTCTTCCCCGATCAAGTCGATTTCACGGAACGATTTCTCGCTTGGCTTGTAAAAGACGCAGAGATCGGGCTCGCCATATCGATCTTCGCGCAGGCTTCCTTCGTATTCATCCAGAATCCGGATGCGCCGCCCGCGCCAGTCGACAACGAGCTGGTTTGGCTTGCCTTCCTCGAAATGCACGCATGGGCGGATAATGTCGTGGTCATCGTACTCGTCGATGCGCGGCATGTACTTATGCTTCTCCATCTGCGTCCTCCTCGACAGCGCACCAGATACCATCGTGTCTTTGCTTGCCACGGAGCTCTTTACTCTCCCATTCATCAGGGATCTCGATAATCTGTTGGCCGAAATCGCCGCGACGGAATTCTACGTCATGTGCATACATGCCGTCGCCAGCAAATACAGCGACTTTCGAGTTCACATTATCGCTGGACGGATTGCTGTCGCAAGCAACCAGGAATGACGGTTCGTCTCCTGCTTCGCCACAAACATAGAACTTCTTGCCGTTCCACTCCATCAGGAAGCTGCAATCATCGTCGAGCTTCAGCAGCGGGTATGTCTTGCCGCCCCATTCTGTTTTTGAAAGCTCGATACCAGGTCCCTTTGTATCCATATGCTGCCTCCATCAGAGCTTGTATTTGATCATGAAATCCGGGTTGATCGCCTTGAACGAGAGCCGCCCGCCGACGAAGCGGTCATCTCCCGGCTCCTCGATATATTCGAGCGGGCGGATGACGATACCTTCGCGCGGTGTCTCTTTTGTCCTGCCAGGAAGAATGCTCTGCCCTTTAGACATCTCGACAAGGCAGTCAATGCTGTCGCCGAGCACGAACGCATTCTTGTATGGCACGTCTGCATATGGCACGACGTCGATTCCATTAACAGCACAGTGCCGCGCCATCTGAATCGGCGTAAGATACCGGTGGTAGAAGATATTCCAGACATTATAGATATAGATATGATAGTCTTTGAGGCCGTACTTGTTGCCCTGGATCCTCGGCCCAAGAATCTCACCCTGATAGACGTAGCCGCGTTCGAGCTTCCTGCCGAGCTGTGCTTCCGCTGTCTGGAACATGAAGTCCTCGTGCGTCAGGATCTCCTTATTGCGGGAGCAGACGTGGAGCTTGCTCTTTAGATCGATCCACATCGTGATGGAGCTGCCATCGATCTTTTCCGTCCAGGTGAACTCGCGCTCCTTGTAGCGGTCGAGGATGTCCTGCATCAATTGGCACCGAGTTTCGTCACTTCTGGGAACAAAGTTCTTTGGGAAGTCGACATAGTCCGGCTTGTAGACGAACTTCTTCCAGAACCAGCGGGCGGCGCGGAAGCGCGTCCACCACTTCTTCGGCATGGTCGGGCCATTCTTGTGGTGATACCATGAGCCTTTCCCGTTGCGCTCGTCCGGCTCATATTTCTTGATGCCGAGGAGCTCCGTCACGTCATCTCCTTCCTCGTAGTTCCACTCTGGAAGGATGGAAAGCGGAAAGCAGATACCCTGGGAATAAACACCCGCCATCTTCATCATGCGGATGCGGCGCTTCTTCTCAGGGATGTCCTTGAACGTCTCGCTGTCCGGAAGGATGCTGTCTGTTTCGATGTAGACGACGAGGTCGCCTTCCTTGATCTCGTCCTTCCGCACGATGACGTGCCAGCCGAGAACGGTGGCGAGGACGATCTTATCGCGGTTCGGGATCGGGTCGATGCGCTTGACGCGCTGAATGCTTGCTAACTTTCTCTGCATGAAAAATTCCTCCTGTCTGGTTCGGTCATTACCAAACAAGAGGCTTGACATCCTCCCACGGCTAAAGCCGTGGGATTCCAGAAAAATCTGGATTGGTTTTCGAGAAGTTTGAATGCTGACTGAGCGGTCCTTCTTCGCCGCTCAGCCCACCCTTATTCTCGAAGGGCTTGCCAAGAGCCCCCTACACAGTTGTTCGAAATCGAACTTCTGCTTACTTTTGCGGAGGATATTCGCGGCTCCATTCACATCTGCGTTGGCGGTTCTGCCGTCAGAGAAACGATACAGGCCGCGCTTCACGCGCCTGCCGCTGAACTCGTAGTCGCCATCATAATCTGGATCGAACACAGGAATCTCGTCAAGGTCGAGGCAGCTTGCCTTCGACGTGTACGACTCTTCCTGCTCGATGTATCGGATGCCGTAGCGGTTACAGATGTTCGACAACTGGCGACGAAGGCGAGAGAATTCAACCTGGACGAAGTCTTGATTGGTTTTGCCAAGATCGATGCCTTGTTTCTGTTCTTTGTTGCAACCACAGACGATCGTACCGATATCATTCTCGACGCAGTAGTTGATGATGTATCGAGCCGTCTTACTCAGGATATCCTTCGTA
>Ga0256406_1002641_pt1 | contig 24609 bp, 23 predicted proteins | sample RumenRJG_03DNA_FD_185986 | JGI IMG/M metagenome (GOLD analysis project Ga0256406, IMG submission 185986) | Bovine rumen microbial communities from Lethbridge, Alberta, Canada - RJG_03 | ecosystem: Host-associated > Mammals > Digestive system > Stomach > Rumen | place: Canada: Alberta | collected...
TCAATTGTTTTATTATTTGGTTGAGTACTTTTTCACTCGTTAAAAAGTTTTGAGAATATTTTATATTTTTGTTCATGTAATCACTCCTTCTTAATTACAAATTTTTAGCATCTAATTTAACTTCAATTCCTATTATACAAAATTTTAAGATACTGCACTATCAACACACTCTTAAGTTTGCTTCTAAGTCTTATTTCCATAACTTCTTTTACGTTTCCGCCATTCTTTGCTGTTTCGATTTTTATGATATGGTGCAAGTCAGCACGAACACGAACCGTCTTATCTCCCATTATATCTTTTTTTGCACTGATTGGTGTATCATTTCGTTTTTCTTTTTGTGCGCCTAAATTTCCCACAATCACTCACTTCTTTCTATTTCTTCTTATTCTTATTTTATCATCAACAATCACAAATCACTTGTGATTTGTGATTAATATATAAAAGCCCTCTTTAAAGGGCTTTTATGTTTATTTTGAGAAAGATATAAAATCAATATATCCCTTTTCTCCGATTTTTACAACGGCATTGTAGGACTTTCTATCTTTCGTTTTGATTCCTTTTACCAGGGTTTCTTTTCCCTCTAGTAATTCTTTTACATTTGTTTTGGTGAGTTTTTTCTTTTCAAAATTGAATAATCAAAATAAATTTTTTCGATTGAAAAAATTTTATTTGTTATCATCTTCAATGCCATATTTTTTCTTTTGCCGAATCACATAATTACTGATTTTTTCATCATATAGTGGATACTGGTAATCCAACTGGCATGCCACTTCTGACGAAACCTCCCGGAACAATGCCATACATTGTTCAAAGGATTCCCACATATGGGGATAGGAATCCATATTATAAGTGGACATAAGTCGTTCCCACAATTCCTCTGGGACATATTGCTTCATAAATTTATAGTTTTTTCCCAAACTGAAATGAAATCCCTGTTTGATACCAATCAGCCAGGAAATCATGCGAAGCAATTCTTTTCGTACTATATCATTCATATGGTCAATAGCAAAAAGAATTTCTTTGCGGCATAAGCCCTTTACTACATATGTTGTAGTATTCCAAAATTCATTACAGCAATCGTCAAACATTCTTTGAGTAGGCTTCTGCAAGTGGTAGTCTATATCCGTTGGTATTGGCGGCTTTACGATACGGTTGTCTTTATCCAACAGTAACTTTACCAGTTTATCCCATGTAAAATACTCGTCTATCAGTTCCAGCGGCAGCAAAGTTAAATCTATCTTAACATCATCAGTAAACAGCATTAAATATGAAAATCCCTTTTCTACAGCTGGAAATAATTCCATATCTTCCGGCTTTTGCAGAATCAACCTTTCACCAAATATATCTAGCCATTTATCATCACTTGTGAAGCTGTCCATATCCGTAACAAAAAAAGTAATATCAAAATCCTGAAAATCATCAGGCGGAATATTTGTATTTGTTCTAGATCCTTCCAAAGTAACCATGCGAATGCGTTTGTCTGTTTTTGCAAAATTCAAAACAATATCATAAACTTCCTTTTCTGATCTCATTTTTATCTCCTCCAATTATTGAAATAGGTGTGAAGCCATTTTAGGGCTTTCCCGCCTTGATTACCCTTTAGCAAAGACGGGCGGGACTGTCAACGGCGGCGCATGAAATGCGCCGTTCATCTTGACCGTTGACTGGCTCGGCTGGCTTTGCTATCTTCCTGACAAATGGGAATGTCTAAGATAGTAAAGACGTCCCACATGCAACTCTTTCTTTTATTGCGGAAACCGTATCTTTAATTGTGAATGTAGTTGTGTCTATGACATTTGATTCATATACTCCCAAACCGGAAAATTGCTCCCACATTGTTTCCACTAATTCAATATTTGTTTTTCTATCTAATTTTGAGCGTTCCACAGCTCGCTTCATAGTTTCTTTTTTACTCGCTCTTAATACAATATAGTGTACCTCGTAATCTTCTTGGGCAAGAGCTTTCCATGGCTCCAAAAACCATGGCCCGACAATCCCATCTACAATTACATCATATCCGCCACGAGCATATCGCTTTGCAGCTTCTAAAAAGGCTTCAATGACAACCAGATTTTGCTCGTTGGATTCTGGCAAATGTGGTGGTATTGCGCCTTTGCTTAAGTAATGAAAAAAGTCATCGGTGTGCATATGCACTGATTTATCCATATCTGATTCCTTTGCGACAATTGACGCAGTTGTTGTTTTTCCTGTCCCCGGTGAGCCTGTAATCACAATAATTCTTCCTTGATTCATCTGTATTTTCCCTCACAATTCAAATTTATCACTTTGTTCCTGCCTGCTCAATCATCTTCTTCGCAAACTGCTGGAACATTTCAACAGTTTCTTTATCCATCGGTGTAAGCTGTCCGATCTGTCCAGCTATCATCGCCGTTACATCGTCAATGGAAAGTGGTTTTTGTTTCTGTTCCGCCAGTGCGTCCCGCATGGCTTGGAACATAGCGGCGGTCACAGCTTCTCCCGGCTGTTCCCCGTTGTCAATGTCTTTCTTAATGTCCCGCAGGATAGCCAGGAACACATTTTTGATTTTTTCAATCTCCGCTTCATGTTCCCCTATCTTTTGGGCGTTCAAAAGCTGTAAATCCTGCTTCGCTTCTGCCCGGTGTTCCGGGTGTTCTTTCATCAGGTCGGACAGGGAAGCCGTTGCCATCTCGATAAGCTGGTTTCTTGCTGTTATGCCCTTTGCCGCCGTATCCTGAAAATAAATCCGTATCAAATCTATCAGCTTAGGAAAATTCCTGTGTTCCAACAGGCGGTTGAGGATTTGCACATCAACAGCACCCGTCACAAGCCCCCTCACGGCTCCCTCGGACAAGCCTAATTCAGAAATATCGTAGCTTTTACGAACGCTCACGGTAGACAAGCCCAGTATGTAGTCTGTCGATACCTTAAATTCCTTTGCCACACCTATGAGAATATCACTGCTGACCGTTCTTGTTTCGCCGCTGACAATGCGGCTCAACTGGGAAGCGGAAACGCCTATCTTCTCCGCAAGTTCCTTTTGTGTGATGTGGTTCCCGTTGCATAAATCGGAAATCCGCTGTCCGGGCGTTCCGGGTAAAGCCATAGATACGCACCTCCTCCGCATACTTCCATTATACAGAATGATTGCAAAAATGCAATTTCCAAAGTGTAAACTTCATCAAAATGCAATTCTCGCAATATTCCGGGAATTGCATTTTTTTCGTGTAGACTTAGGGTAGTTCATCGATGGACGGCACCTTGAAAACAGAATGACCGTCCGAAAAGGAATACCCCGGCTGGGGAAGCACCGCAAGGAGTCGGACTTCGGGACAAAATGTCCCGAAGTTGCGAGGAGCGTGCCAACGCCGGAACACGCCGCAGGAATGGGGCAGGAAACCTTTTCGGGGAGAACGGCAACGGAAAGCAAAATGGAGGGAACGCATGAGAGATAACCCCTATAAAGACTTGCCGCCGCTGGAACGCAGGCCGGACGGTTCCCTTTACCGCATGACCCCGGCGCAGAGAAAACAGGCGGCCAGCCTGATACGCCGGGAGTGCTGTTGCTGTGAGGACGGCAACTGCATTGTCCTTGACGATGGGGACACCTGCACCTGTCCGCAGACGATTTCTTTCTCGGTCTGCTGTAAGTGGTTCCGCTGGGCGGTCTTGCCGCTGGACGGGACGCTGGAAGCGGAGATTTTCCGGGATAAGGACTTGAAACGCTGTGAGGTCTGCGGCGGTGTGTTCGTCCCCAAATCCAACCGGGCAAAATACTGCCCCGGCTGTGCCGCCAGAGTTCACAGGCGGCAGAAAACAGAAAGTGAACGGAAAAGGAGGTCTGCTGTGGACAGTTAGGAGCGAAAAAAGCCTTGATTTATCAGGCTTCGCAAGCCCCAAACCGGGGCTGGTGGTATAAAGTATCGCCCGCCCCGGAAAACGGGCTTCTAACCGTCCACAAAACGCACTATGACAAATACCATCTATATCCATCAGCCGGAAAAGGCGTTCAGCTTCACCCGGCTCCCGAATTTCCTCTTTGAAGCCCCCACATTCAAGCCCTTGTCCAACGAGGCAAAGGTTCTGTACGCCTTTATCCTGCGCCGGACAGAGTTATCCCGCAAGAATGGGTGGGCGGATGATTGCGGACGGATTTATCTGTACTATCCCATCTGCGAGGTGGTTGACCTGCTCCACTGTGGGCGGCAGAAAGCGGTAAACACCCTGCGGGAACTGCAATACGCCGGGCTGGTGGAGATCCAGAAGCAGGGCTGTGGAAAACCCAACCGCATTTTCCCAAAATCCTATGAAGCGGTTCCAAACACCGACTTCAAGAAATCCGGTTCTGGTACGCCGGAGGGCTGAAAACCGTACTTATGAAGTGAGGAAATCACTCCCCGGAAGTACGAAAACCGGACGGTATATAGAAATACAAAGATTAAAAAGATTTATTTATATTCTATCCATTCCAATCCTATCCGAGCTAATTTCTGCGGGATTTTCCCTGTGGAAAACCCCGGATAGGAAAGGAATGGGGAAAGGAGCAGAATGGCACAACACGCAATTTTGCGGTTTGAGAAGCACAAGGGCAACCCGGCAAGGCCGCTGGAAGCCCATCACGAAAGACAGAAAGAACAATACGCCAGCAACCCCGACATTGACACAAGCCGGAGCAAGTACAACTTTCATATCGTCAAGCCAGAGGGCAGGTACTATCATTTCATTCAAAACCGCATTGAACAGGCCGGGTGCCGAACCCGCAAGGACAGCACACGGTTTGTCGATACGCTGGTAACTGCCAGCCCGGAGTTTTTCAAGGGGAAATCCCCAAAGGAGATACAGGCGTTTTTCCAGAGGGCGGCGGACTTCCTCATTGGCCGGGTAGGACGGGAAAATATCGTGTCGGCGGTGGTACACATGGACGAGAAAACGCCCCACCTGCATTTGACCTTTGTTCCGCTGACAAAGGACAACCGCCTGTGTGCAAAGGAGATTATCGGCAACCGGGCAAACCTGACGAAGTGGCAGGACGATTTTCACGCCTATATGGTGGAGAAATATCCTGACTTGGAGCGTGGGGAGAGCGCCAGCAGGACAGGCCGGAAGCATATCCCCACCCGGCTTTTCAAACAGGCGGTTTCCCTCTCCCGGCAGGCAAGAGCCATTGAAGCCACACTGGACGGCATTAACCCGCTGAACGCCGGAAAGAAAAAAGAGGAAGCCCTCTCCATGCTGAAAAAGTGGTTCCCGCAGATGGAGAATTTCTCCGGGCAGTTGAAAAAGTACAAGGTCACAATCAATGACCTGCTGGCGGAGAATGAGAAGTTGGAAGCAAGGGCAAAGGCCAGCGAAAAAGGAAAGATGAAAGATACGATGGAACGGGCAAAGCTGAAAAGCGAACTGGACAATTTACAGCGGCTGGTTGACCGTATCCCGCCGGATATACTGGCGGAACTGAAACGTCAGCAGCGGCACACGGTAAAGGAAAGGTGATAGATATAAGCAGAAATTTTCGCCGCCTCTGTGCGGCATTGTACCTTGAAAACTGAATATGGAGGACACTGGATGGCAAAAAGTGAAAGCGATATTTTTACACCCCGAACAGGGCAGGTTATACAAGCAGAGAACGGCACGCAGTATTTTGTATGTGGGAACAACCGTATAAAAATCTCCGAACACTTCGCCGCAGGCGGGAAGCCCCTCGGTGATCTGATTGTAGATGTGGTGCGGCATACCGCAGAAAAAGCCGCTTCAACCTGATAGCCCATCATTGATAACACGCCCACGCTTATGATATAATTGCCATAGAGCAAAAGTATTGTAAGCGTGGGTTGTTTCTTTAGAAGGAGGATTTTTACGGTGAAACAACCTTACAATACTACGATTTACAACACGGCGCTTTATATGAGATTGAGCCGGGACGATGAACTGCAAGGAGAAAGCGGGAGTATTCAGACACAACGCATGATGCTCCGGCAATATGCCGCCGAGCATGGCCTGAATGTCATAGATGAATATATCGACGATGGATGGTCTGGAACGAACTTTGACAGGCCGGATTTTCAGAGAATGATTGATGACATTGAGGACGGGAAAATCAACTGCGTTGTTACGAAGGATTTATCCCGCTTAGGCAGAAACTACATTCTGACCGGCCAGTACACGGAAATCTACTTTCCCAGCAAAGGCGTCCGCTATATCGCTGTCAATGACAATGTGGACACCATCAACGGAGAGAATGAGCTTGCCCCATTCCTCAACATTCTGAATGAAATGCACGCCCGCCAGACCAGCAAAAAGGTAAAGGCGGCCATGCGGACACGGTTCGCAAATGGCGCACACTATGGAGCCTATGCTCCGCTTGGCTATGTCAAAGACCCAGATAAGAAAGGCCATCTTCTGATTGACCCGGAAACAAGGTGGATTATCGAAAAGATTTTTGACCTTGCCGTTCATGGCCGGGGAGCCGCCAGCATTACACGGATTTTGGTCGAAGAAAAAGTACCTACTCCCGGCTGGCTGAATTTCCAGAGATACGGCACTTTCGCAAATATCTATGCCGGAGCGCCGGAGGAAAAAGCCTATGCGTGGACGATAGCGCAGGTGAAAAGTATTCTGAAAGAGGAAACCTATATCGGACACAGCGTCCACAATAAGCAGACCAACATTTCATTCAAAAACAAGAAGAAAGTACGCAAGCCAAAAGAGGAATGGTATCGTGTGGAGAACACCCACGAAGCGATTATTTCCGAAGATGTGTTCCGTCAAGTACAGGAGCAGATTTGCAACAGGCGCAGACGGCAGAAGAACGGCACAACACAGATATTTTCCGGGCTGGTAAAATGTGCGGACTGCGGCTGGTCGCTGGCCTATGGTATGAACAGCCAGAACAAAAATCCCTATGCCCACTACCATTGTAGCAAGTACGGGCAAGGATTGCACCAGTGTTCCATGCACTATATCCGCTATGATGTGCTTTACGCCTATGTCCTTTCCCGTCTGCAATACTGGTCTGTGCTGGCACAGCAGGATGGGGACAAACTTCTGAAACGGCTACTTAACGCCAGCGACAAGGAACGCAATACTGCAAGGAAGCGGCAGACAGCCGAACTGAAAAAGGCGGAAAAGCGCAAAGCAGAAGTAGACACCCTGTTTGCAAAAATGTATGAGGACTGGTCTGCCGGACGCATTACAGAATACAATTTCAATATGCTGTCCGAAAAGTATCAGGGCGAACAGCGAGAATTGGACGTAAAAATTGAACGGCTTCACGAAGCGATGGAGACCGCCGCCCAGACAGCGGTTGACGCTGAAAAGTGGATAGGTCTGATGAAACAGTATGTCAATCCCACAGAATTGACGGCTGAACTTCTGAATACGCTGATTGAAAAAATCCTTGTCCATGAAGCGGTCAAAAGTGAGGACGGAAGCCGGGAACAGGAAGTGGAAATCTTCTACCGCTTTATCGGCAAAATCGAATGACACATCTTGAGATACCCAACAATATCTTTAACTAAGGGAAACGGGGCTGTCCTATCCGGACATGACCCTCGTCAGCCCTTTGTGTGAAGCCCTTCATATTTCAGAGCACGAGCTCTTCACCGCCAGTGACGATTGGCGTCAGCGCCAAATCGAGGAACAAGCCCGACGCTACAAACGCAATAAGACGATCTGGCTGTGCGTCACCTGTATCATTTACGCCGCGATGCTCTTCGGCACATTGACCTGGGGGATCACTACGGGAAACGGCTTAACTACTTTCGCCTACACCTTTGGTGCTTGCGCGTTGTTATTCTCGCTGATCGACGTGCCGATGCTTGCAGAAAATGATAAAGGCGTCAAGTGTTTTGCCGCCAGCTTCGCTTCGCTTTTACTGCTGGAAATCATCGCCCGAATCGTCAGCCCCACGAACGATCCGCATTGGCTCTGGATGGCCCTGCCCGGAACGGCCCTCGGCCTGCTCAGCGTATTCCTGCCAATTATTCTGGCATACGCAGATTGGGATTTCCCTTTTATGCGTCACAAAGCTGCATTTTGTCTCGGCGTCGACTCCGCATTAATCGGTCTGCTCGTGATTTTCGGACAGTTTTTTTACGGCGATGGACACCCTGCCGTGCCGATCGCCTCAACGGCCTCAATGCTCGCGCTGATCTGGGGCGTATTTATCGTCGCGCACTACACCTGCTGGCCCGTTCCCTTTAAAATCAGCGCCGGACTCACCATCGGCGCGGCGTTTTGTCTTTTTACCAATGCACTCATCGAAGCGCTCGAGGGATACGGCTTTCGGGTTGTCTTCAACGCAAATCGATCAAATTCTGGCAATATTGCCCCCGATATCGGTCTGATTCTCCTTGCCGCAGCGGCCGTTCTCGCCATCATTCAAGTGATCATATTAAAGCGCCGTCCCCGTCCTTAAACCTGTTTTAATTCCGTCTGCGCGCCGGACGGCGGATAATCAGGGCCGTGCCGATTAAAATCATCGTAATGCCGAAGCTGATCGGATAGGCCATCATCAGCTGGCGGAAGGTGTGATGACTCGGGAAGTACAGAAAAATCCACAGCAGTCTGAACACGCAGACGCCGAAAATCGTCAGCACCGCCGGCAGCAGTGAAATGCCGAAGCCCCTCAAATAGCCCGACATCACCTCGTACACAATCGCGAAGAAATAACCGGAAAACAATAGACCGAGCTTCACGTAGCCGTAATGAATGACGCGCGGATCTGTATTGAACAGGCCGAGCAGCGGTTTCGCAAAGGTCCAGATGAGTGCCATGAAAGCGCCGCACACGATGAAGCTCTCGATCAGGCACAGCCACATGACGCGCACACAGCGGTCCGGCTTTCCCGCGCCGTCGTTCTGCCCGACAAAGGTGGTCGATGCCTGACCGTAAGCGAGAATACACGCGTAAATCAGATATTCCAGATTCAGCGCCGCACTGGAGCCCGCCATGACCGCCGCACCTAAGGAATTGACGGCCGACTGAATGACAATATTGGCCACACAGAAGACGGCTGACTGAATGCCCGCGGGCAGGCCGATCCGCAAAATCCGTTTAAGCGTTGCCCAATCCACGCGAAGCCGCTGCCGCGCCAAATGAATAACCGTCTGTTCCCGCGTCAAGCGCCAGAACAAAAAGGCCGAGGAAACACAATTGGCGATGACCGTCGCCGTTGCGACACCATCCACGGTACGCTTGAATCCGATGACGAATATCAGATTCAACACAACGTTGAGCGCCCCTGACACGACGAGGGCCATTAACGGCATCTGCGTCTTGCCGATCGCCCTGAAAATGGCCGCCTCGAAATTGTAAAGAAAGATCACCGGCAGACCGACCAGATAAATGCGCAGGTACAGCACGGCCAGCGGCAGCACCTTTTCCGGCACGCTCATCGAGCGCAGGATCATCGGCGCGAAAATTTCGCCGCAAATCGTAACCACGACACCGGCGAAAAACGAAAAGAGTACGGCGGTCCCGACGGCCTTCTGCACCGTGTCGTCCCGGCCTTCACCGACCGCGTGAGCAATAACGACGTTTGCGCCCAGTGAAATTCCGAGAAAAAGATTTAAGATCAGGCCGGTCACAGGGGTGTTCGCGCCGACCGCCGCCATCGAGAGCGTGCCCATTTTTCCAGTGAACCGCCCGACCACTGCGAGATCCGCCGCGTTGAACAGCTGTTCCAAAATGGACGTCGCCGCGACAGGCAGCGCAAAAATCGGCAGCTTGTTCCAAATCGAGCCGTGGATCATGTCGATGCTGCGCCCGGCGCCAGCCCGATCCTTACTTTTCATGAACCCTTTTCCCGGTGATGTGTGCCGCTTTGATCGCTAAGCACAAGGCCCGCGCGCCGTCCTTTTTGACCTCGCGCGCTGCGCTTTCCTGATCCGGATAGTATTTTTCCGCTATTTCCCGGGTGATATCGATGGATTTTTCGCGGTCTTCCACCGGCGCGATGGTCCCGAATACGACGACGCTGTTCACGTATTGAAACCAGCCGTCTTCGTCCGGCGTGCCTTGGTCCATGACACAGAAAGACACCTTCGGATGCTTGGCAATCGCGTCGATTTTATGACCTTCGTGAGCCCCGTGAAAATAAATGACCTGCGTTTTCGGGTCGTAAACGTAATTCATCGGAACGGTATAGGGATAGTCGTCATCCCCGAGCACCGCGAGTACGCCCCGCTTTGCATTTAATAAAATGGCTTCGCACGCTTCAGCAGTCAGTGCCTGCTTAAATCTTCTCATTTTTCGTATCATGATTTTCTTCTTTCTTTTGTGTGATGAGGTTGCCGTCCGCGTGATCAATAATCTTCGTCCCAGGCGTTGATGACCACCGGTTCCTTTTCTAACATCTTCAGCTGGTCTGGGGTGAAGTGTTTTTTGTCGATGACGGCTTCGTAGACGTAATCTCTGAAATATTTTTCAGAGCAGACAAAGTATCCTTTGTCGCCCACGTCGTCGCCCCAGGAATTTTCAATTTTCCAACGGTCGGGCTTCCCGTCCGCGTCGAAGTGCACACCGGTCAGCAGCATCGCGTGGGTCGCCGAGCTGGCATTGTAGTCCAGGCGCTTGCCCTTCGGGAAATCCACAGAGAAGCCGCCGAGCAGGGCTTCGATTTTTGAGCTGTCTGGGTCCCAGATGCCTTCCTTGCGCATGCCAAAGGCACCGGCATCGCACGCGAACCAAACCGGTTCGCCGCCCTGAAGCTGTTTGACGCACAGGGCTTCCATCGCGTCAGCCGAGAGGTTCAGCGCCTCCATGTCCCGCCCGATCATGTTTTCAATCGCGTGAAAACGAATGGGGGTGTCCATTTTCTTGTCGGCCGTCGGCTCATTGATCACTGCCGCCAGTTCCCGCAGCGGCAGTCCCACGTATTTGTGATAAAATGCCTGGGGCGTCAAGCCGCGGTCGATGTAGTAATTGTCGTCCTTGTCTTTATATTCGAAATCAAAGACGGTGACCGGCTGACCGAAGGCGATACATTCCGCGCGGTAAACCTCCAGCAGCATTTCCTGTTTTCTGGGATAAGGGTCCTTCCCGGCCTGGACCAGCTCGCGCAGCTCTGCCGCGTCCTTTCTCAACAAGCGGTTCAGCGTCGAGACAAACTGTGCCGTGTGGTTCGACTGATAGGTTTCCGGCTGCACCGCCTTCGGTACGACGCCGTACTTTTCAACCAGATCCGCCGCTTCGCACCAGTAGCCGCCATCGGTCATGCCGCGGAGCACGTACTGCATCAGCTGCCCCTTGATCGGTTCGTCGGCGTGGTCGATGACCATCTGAAGGAAATTATTGGCCTTTTCCAATTTATCGTAAAAGGATAAATAATTTTGGGACAGTTCAAAATTTTCAAGCTGGCATTTTTCAGCCACCTGTTCCCTGAGGATGTTCAGCGCCGCAAACAGCCAGCACCGCCCCGACCGTTCCTGAGACGTCACGCCGCGGGTTTTGACTTCTACCGAAAAGGCACCCTTGAGCTTGGCCGCCGCGGCCGGCACGTACGCCAGCTGTTCCAAATCCGTTCGGCTCAGCGCGGCGTTCAGCGTCTGTGCCGTTTCGTCTTGGCGGTAATTGTCGCCAAACTGCTTCAATACTGCTTCTGTAATTTCTTTTTCCATATTTTTACCTCTACGCTTCTTTTTTCAGTCGATACGCCCGCTTCGCGATTTCGACAACTGTCTCGCACGCCTTTCTCAGCGACGCAGTCGGCAGGTATTCAAAGCGGCCGTGAAAGTTCGCCCCGCCTGTAAACAAATTGGGACAGGGCAGCCCGCGGAAGGACAGCTGAGCGCCGTCGGTGCCGCCGCGGATCGGACTGACGACCGGCGTGACGCCTGCCGCCTTCATCGCGGTCTTTGCCAAATCCACCACATCCATGTGGCCGTCTGCGATTTTTTCGAGCATGTTGAAATACACGTCGTGATGGGTAACTGTGACGGTGCCCGCGCCGTATTTCTGGTTCAAAAAGTCGGCCATTTGGTCGAGCAGCGCCTTGCGCGCGTCAAACCGCGCCCGATCGTGATCGCGGACCAGCATGTGCATCGTGCATTTTTCGACGTCACCCTCAATTTTGTAGACGTGGAAAAAGCCCTCGCGCCCTTCGGTATATTCCGGCTTTTCGCCGGCCGGCAGCATCTGCTGCCACTCCGAGGCCACCGACAGCGCGTTGATCATTTTCCCCTTGGCGTCGCCGGTGTGCACGCTTCTCCCGCAAAAGGTCACCAACGGATTTTCGGCGTTGAAATTTTCGTATTCCAGTCCGCCCAGCTCGCCGCCGTCCACAGTGAAAGCGAAATCGGCGCCAAAACGATCGACGTCGAAGCGGAGCGGGCTCCGGCCCGTTTCCTCATCCGGTGTAAAGGCCACGCGGATTTTTCCGTGTTTTATTTCCGGATGCTGAATCAGCTCTTCCATCGCGCTGACAATCGCCGTCACGCCGGCTTTATCGTCAGCGCCGAGGAGCGTCGTGCCGTCAGTAAAGATCACGTCCTGCCCCGCGTATTGGGTCACTTCAGGGAAAGCCGCCGTCGAAAACACGATGTTCTTTTCGACATTCAGCACCACGTCGCCGCCGTCGTAATTTCGGACAATCTGCGGGTGCACGTCTTTTCCAGGCGCGTCCGGAGACGTGTCCATATGGGCGATCAAGCCGACGACCGGCCCGTCCTCAGCCACATTTGCCGGCAGTGTCGCCATGATGTAGCCGTTGGCGTCCAGCTCAACCTCCTGCATGCCGATGCGTGTTAACTCTTGGGCTAAGGCCTGTGCGAAGACCAGCTGTCCCGGTGTGCTCGGACAGACCTGATCGTTCTCTTCATCCGACTGCGTGTCGAACGACACGTAACGCAAAAAGCGCTCAATCAATTTCGTTGTGTCCATGTTCAGGCATCCTTTCTACATTGCATTCATTTTAAATTAATTTTAGTTTATCACACGAAAGAAACCCCTGCCACGGCAAATGCGTGGTAAACATTTGCATCTAAGCAAAAAAACACCGGCCGAAGCCGGTGTATAGTATTCTCTTATTTTTCGCTGAAATCCGTCACGATGGTGCCGTCCGCATGGTAGCGCTGATTGCCGAAATACTTATTGTGCGCGTATTCGATGCCGTTCCAATTCAGCGGCGTGTAGACTTCCGCAATTTCCGGAAGGTGGACGTCCTTCAACGCCCATTTCAGGAATTCCTCGGTGCCGGTGCGGTCGACGATATAGCCGATGTGTTCCTTACCGCCCGGTGAATCGGGGTTGATATAATGTGCGGTGTAGTCGTAGACGTTTTTGATAATCTGAATGATGCTGTCTTCGTCCGCCCATTTGATAAAATCGACGCCCATTCTCGGATTCTTCTTCCCGGTTCGGCCGAGGAGCGTCACGCGGTAATACTTTTTCTGGCTCCGCGTCCAAGCCAAATTCGGGCAGGCATTGATGCATTCGCCGCAGCCAATACATTTGTAAGCGTCGCGCTGCGGACGGAAACGCACTTTTTCCAGCGCGTCGACGGATTTGGAGCGGCAGGCCTTGATGCAGGCGCCGCAGCTGATGCAGCGTTCCGGATCGAGGTGGGGCTCGGTCATGCCCATGATGCCGATGTCGGCCATTCTGACTTTTTGACAGTCGTTAGGGCAGCCGGTTAATACGACCTTGAAGTGGAGGTCATTCGGGAAAATGACCTTTTCGATGCGCTGGGCAAAGGCCGTCGTGTCGTAGCAGGCGTAGGGACAGACACGGTTGCCGACACAGGCCGAGACGTTGCGCGTCCCGGATGCCGGGTAGCCTTCTCCCCGTTCCTTACCTGTCTGGTTGACGTCGGTCCCGTCGATAATTTCCTGAAGCGCCGCGTTAACTTCATCGATTTTTTCAAAGGGAATGCCTGGAATTTCGAAACCCTGGCGCGCCGTCAAATTGACGTGGCCATTGCCGTATTTTTCCGCGATTTCCTGAATTTTACCAAGGTATTCTGCCTTAAGGAAGCCGCCGGGCACCCGAACTCGTGACGAGGTGATCCCTCTGTTTTTGGTTACGCGAAAGGCGTTCTTTTTTAATTGTTTGGTATTGATGTCCATCGTGTCCTCCTAGTCGACCATCGTCTTGCTCTTCAAATACGGGAAAACCGGACCGTCGATGCAGACGTAGGTGTTGCCGATTTTGCAGTGACCGCATTTGCCGAGACCGCAGCACATTTTCCGTTCCTGAGACAGCCAGATATTTTCTTCCGGAATCCCCAGTTCGATCAGTCCTGCGATGGTAAAGCGCATCATCGGCGGCGGCCCGACGACAATCGCCTTCGTGTTCGCCAAATTTTTCGGCGTCAATTCCGGCACAACCGCTGTGACAAATCCTTCGCGGTAGCCCGGCTGGCCCTTTGCACTGTCCACGGTCATTCTCAAATCGATGTGTGCGTCCCAATATTTCAAATCGTCGCGGAACAGCATGTCGTCCGGCGATTTAAACCCGACAATAGCCGTCATGCCGTCCACAGCTTCAGGATGATGGGCGTAATGGTCGATGACGCCGCGAACCGGTGAAACCCCAGTCCCGCCGGCGACCACGATCAGTTCGGAGCCGTCGTAATCGGAAAATTGAAAGCCGTTGCCGTAAGGCCCGCGGATCAAAAGGCTGTCGCCTTCGTAGCGTTCAAAAACTTCGTTGGTCACGACGCCGACGCGGCGGATCGTGAAATCGATGGTGTCGTCGCCGATCCCGCTGACTGAAATCGGCGCTTCGCCGTATTTCGGCATGGAGATTTCAAAGAATTGGCCTGGTTTGACCTTTTCCTTCGCCCCGTCAAAATGCATCCGGAAGGTGTATTCGGTCTGGGTGTGACGGATGACTTTTTCAATTTTTGAAGCAAATGGAATGTATTGATTCTTAGTCATTGCCGCGCACCTCCTTCATGCCGTCTTCCAGGTGGTTGATGATATTTGAAAATGAAATGTATTCCGGGCAAATGTCGTCGCATCGGCCGCAGCCCACGCACATCTGATAGCCAAAGCGTTCTCTGAAATCCAACACCTTGTGCAGGGTTTTAAAGCGCATCCGCTGGCCGTTTTTCTGACGGTAGCTTCCGCCGCCGGCCACGTCCGTGTAACCGTCGACCATGCAGGAGGCCTGAACCCGGCGCCGTTCGCCGACTTTGCCGTTGTCGTCGTAAAACACATCCTGCATCGTAAAGCAGGTGCAGGTCGGGCACACGAAATTGCAGCGGCCGCAGTTGATGCAGCGGCTGTCGTACTGATCCCACATCGAACTCATGCCGACCTTGTAGCTCAAGTCTTCTGGGATGTTCACCTTCACCTTATTTTCAGTGACCCGCTGCGGGACAACGTCTGCAGATGCCGCGCCAGCCATCTTTAACAATTCGTCCCAGGCTTCCTTTTTGCAGTCCAGACGATAATGACCGTCTACCAAATCGACACTGAAGTCGTAATTGTCGGCCATGTTGGACTGCATCGACACGCAGAATCCGTTTTCGCAGGATTCAGAACAGCCGATTAAGGCAAAGGCCATGTCCTTGCGTCTTCTTTCATAGTAATAGTCCGGATCGCCGTTTTTCATGTAGATTTGATCCATCCGTTTCACCGCGGCCAGATCACAGCTTCTCAGAAATACCAGTTTTTTCTTGGCTGGCCCTTCTGTTTCGCCGGCGTGATTTTCCGCGAAATAAAACAACGTTTCTGATGGCGGCAGTACCGCCTCTTTCCACGAATACGCGGACTTTTCGTTCAACTCAATTTCGTCCGGCGATTCGATGACGGCGTAGCGGACCGCATCCGTGTCGGAAAAGCGTCCCCCGCCCTTAAACTTCTTCGGTGCCCAGATTTCGTACGCTTCTTTCAGCTTATCGATGAAATCTGAAAATTGCTCCCGATCGGCAATATAACCCATAAATCCTCCTTCTGTATCAGCATAATTTTATTATGCAAACCATTACTTATTACAGTATATCACCTTTAAATATTTTTGTCTGTTGTTTTTACAACGATATGGTCATTAATTGTTTAATTCGTGTAAATTTTATCAATTATTTTTGAAAATTTTCAAATAATTTTACAATCCGCTTTACAAAACGACAGGGCCGTGATAAAATGCAAAGCAAATTCAATATCGGTGAAATTGGAAACGCACACTCCTGAAGTGATAACGAACAACACGGTGATCACGAGAGGAGTTTTTATGCCTAAAAACAAATTTGAAAACTTTATTTTTACCGTCATCATGGCTTTCATCATGGTTTACGCGATGATCTGCTACAACATTTCGCTGAACATCGGCGGCATGACCAATCAGGTCTTCCTGATGGCCTTCTCTGAGCTGAGAATCATGTGGCCGGTGGCCATCGTGCTGGAAATATTCGTGATGGAAAGACCGGTCATCTACCTGACAAACCGCGTCGTCACAAAAGACATGCCGTTCATCTGGATCCTTTTAATCCGCTGCTCGCTGACCGTCTGCCTGATGTGCCCGGCGATGAGCTTCGTCGCGACGCTGCTTTTCAAAAATTTCGCGCAGTCCGGATTTGTCGGCATGTGGCTTCAGACCACGGCCATGAATTTCCCGATGGCACTGGCTTGGCAGATCTTTTTTGGCGGCCCGCTCGGGCGTCTGTGCTTCCGCCTGATCTTCAGAAGACAAAAGCGTCAGGCTCCCGCTGCCGCTGAAAGTATCTCCGAATAATCGCCGTCTGCAGTGGGTCCGCCCTCTTGTTGACAACTGTGTTAGACTAAAATCAAAAACAAGGGAGGCGGACCAATGATTTTATATTCCAGCATGCGCACGGACATCCCGGCGTTTTACAGCGATTGGTTTTACAACCGGATTGCCGACGGTCGAGTCCTGGTCCGCAATCCTTATTATCCCCAGCACGTGTCGCAATATCGGCTCACGCCCGATGTTGTCGACATTTTTTACTTTTTGACGAAAAATCCCGAACCGATGCTGAGCCGCCTCGACCGGCTTAAGGCCTTCCGCACTTTCTGGCATATCACCCTCACGCCCTATCAACGGGATATCGAACCCAACGTCCCGGATAAACAGGACACCATCCGTGCCTTTAAAGCGCTGTCCCGCCGCGTCGGGCCAGACTGCGTCGAGTGGCAGTACGATCCAATTTTTGTAACCGGCCAATACAGTGTCGCCTACCACATCGACGCCTTCGAAAAACTCGCGTCGGCGCTGGAGGGCGCCACGCACCGCTGCGTTATCAATTTTATCGATCTGTATCAAAAGGTTCGGAAAAATTTTCCTGAGGTCACCCCGATTACGGCGTCGCAGCGCCAGGCCATCAGCGCAGCCATTGCCAAAAGCTGCCGCGCCCACGGCATGATTCCCTGCGCCTGTGCGTCCAACGGCGATCTCGCCGCTGTCGGTTTCGACTGCTCCGGATGTATGACAAAGGAAAAGGTCGAGCGCCTCTACCACGAAGCGATCGACCCACCGGCCTCTCGGATTGGCGCCGGCACCGGCGCCCTGGCCGGCTGTCCCTGCATCACCGGCTACGACATTGGCGCCTACAACACCTGCCCCCACGGCTGCAGGTACTGCTACGCCAATTACGATTTAGAAACCGTTCGAAACAACTACCGTAAACACGACCCCGCCGCGCCGTTTTTAATCGGCGGCTCGCTGCCGGACGATATCCTGCACGACGCCCACCACACCTCCTGGATGACCGGTCAGCTCACCTTATTCTAAATTTTTTAGTCTTTTACCAGCAGTGATTTAACGATCACTGCTTTTTTATTTTGTCAACGCTTCGGCACACCAGATGTACCCCGCCGCGCAGCGCTTTTCAGGATCCTTGAAGTGGTTGCCCGGATGCCATGCCAGCGTGCAGCTTTCAACCGACGCATTTTGTTTGAGCACGTCGTATTGGTGACGGATGTTGTCGCCGACCTGCGCCATAACCTGATTGCGTGTCTTTTCCTCTTTATCGCCAAGGCTTAAATAAACCGTCGGCACCTTGGGCGCGTGGGCGTCGCTGTAATCCCGCCATCCGGGAAACCAGACTGAAGGTGACGCTGCCATGACCGCCGCGAAGGCGTCTGTTTGATAAGCACACCAAAGGGCAAACAGCCCGGCCAGGGAGTAACCGCCGACGACAATCGGCGTTGTTTCGGAAAGCCCCGCACGGGCGCGCACTTCTGGGATGAACGTCCCGCTGACGAAAGCCAAGGTGTCTGCCGCGCCGTGGCCGAAGCCTTCCTTTCCGAAAACCGGCGGCGCGTCCCACGGCGTGAGATCGCGATTCCAATCGCCGACGTAAAAATCGGCAAAAACAAAGGGCTGTTCGATTTGTTGATTCATGATCTCCAGCATCGCGGGAAGGCCTTCAGCGTCGTGATCGTCCACCGCCTGAATGAAAATCAGTTCTGCTTCCCGGCCGTCACCGCCCGGTGTGCACAGTTCGCAGGCTTTCCCCGCCAGTTCAAAGGCTGCCTTTTCCATTGATTTTCCTCCTGTGGATATTTTATGTCATTATAACACATATCATACGGGTCAGGCACCTCTAGAAAATTGCCACGAATCTCTTTAAGCGTGTGTTCAAAATGATTATTATTTTGCGATCCTATTTCTAATCTATACAACACCATCATTACAGCCGCCTAACGGCGGATTTTTTATTGTAAATTTTTTATTGACATTTTAATTCAAAGGGTTTATGATGACATTAATAAAATTTGTAATGTATTTAGATTCAACAAATTGAAGAGGAGAACGCAATGAACGCACAAGATTGTTTGAACATGCTCAGAGAAATTCGCGACGTGGCCTTCGCAACTGTCGATGCCGAAGGCAGACCCCATAACCGCATTATTGACGTCATGATCGTCGAAAACGAAAAGCTCTATTTCTGCACGGCAAGGGGCAAGGATTTTTACAAAGAGCTGATCGCTAACCCAAACGTCGCGATCACTGGACTGAATCAAAACTGGCAGGCTGTCCGGCTGACCGGAGAAGCGAAGCGAATCACAGAAGATCACGATCAATGGATCGACCGCATCTTCGAAGAAAATCCGTCGATGAACGGCGTGTATCCCGGCGACGCCCGCTATATCCTCGATCCCTTTGTAATTGACGCAGGACAGCTGGAATGCTTTGACTTATCCTCGCATCCGATCCACCGGGAATACTTTACCTTCGGCGCGGAAAAGGACGTACAGACGCCGGGATTTTTCATCACGGACAGCTGCATTGAATGCGGCACCTGCCAATCTGTCTGCCCGCAAAACGCGATCGAGGCCGACAGCCCTTACCGCATCCGTCAGGACGCCTGCTTACACTGCGGCCTGTGCTACGAAAACTGCCCGGTCTCCTGCATCGTGCGCCGAGACGAAAACTAACTGCACCTCTGTTTGAGGCTGAAGACAGGCGCAGCTGCGCGCGCCGGAAAGGACTTGCATGATTACCTCAACGTTTAAGCTGCTGGCTGCCCGCCGGGATTTCTTTCTCGGCCTGCTGGTCGAGCATCTCGAAATTTCTTTTGCGGCGATCGCCATCGCCATCGTCTTTGGCGGGCTCGTCGGCATCCTGATTGCCGAATACCAGAAATCGGCGAAGCCAACCCTTGGCGTTATCAATTTTTTATACACCATCCCTTCCATTTCGATGCTGGGGTTCCTGATTCCCTTTTCAGGCGTCGGCAACACCACCGCTGTCATCGCGCTCACCATTTACGCGCTGCTGCCGATGGTCCGCGCCGTCCACACCGGACTCACCAACGTCGATCCGGCGATTATCGAAGCGGCAAAGGGCATGGGCAGCACCAAACAGCAGGTGCTCTTCAAGGTGAAGCTGCCGTTGGCCATGCCTGTCATTCTTTCCGGCATCCGCAATATGATCACGATGACCATCGCTTTGGCCGGTATTGCCTCCTTCATTGGGGCCGGCGGCCTCGGGGTGGCGATCTACCGCGGCATCACGACTAACAATTCGGCGATGACCCTTGCCGGCAGTCTCCTCACTGCCGTTCTGGCCTTGGCTGCCGATCTGCTCCTCGGCCTGCTGGAAAAACAGCTCCAAAAACGCTCTGTTAAGGCTCGGAAACGCACGAAGGGCGTTTTGATCGCCATCGCCGTCGTCGTGATCGGCGCCATCGTCTTCGCGGTCGTTCCCAAAAAACAAAACGCGACGATTCACATCGCGACCAAGCCGATGACAGAGCAGTACATCCTCGGTGAAATGCTCGATATCCTGATTGAACAGGATACGAATCTCAAGGTCGACCTCACTCAAGGCGTCGGCGGCGGCACCGCCAACATCGAACCGGCCATGGAAAGCGGCAAGTTCGACCTCTATCCTGAATACACCGGCACCGGCTGGAATATGGTTCTCAAAAATAAATCGGTTTACAGCGAGGACCAATTCAAGACCCTGCAAAAGGCCTACAACAAAAAGGGCTTGACCTGGATTGGCATGTACGGCTTTAACAATACCTACGGTCTCGTCGTCCGCAAACCGATCGCCGACCAATACAACATCAAGACCTATTCCGACCTTCGCGATCACGCTCAGGACCTCACCTTCGGCGCCGAATACGACTTTTTCGAACGCAAGGACGGTTACGACGCGCTTTGCAAGGCCTACAACATGCGTTTCGGCAAGACGATGGACATGGACATCGGCCTCAAATACAAGGCCTTATCTGAAAACCAGATCGACGTCATGGTCGTGTTCACTACTGACGGTCAGCTCGCCGACGCCAACGCCGTCGTGCTCAAAGACGATAAAAATTTCTTCCCCTCCTACCGCTGCGGCAATGTCGTTCGGACAGAAGTCTTAAATGCGCATCCTGAGCTCAAAAAGGTCTTTAAAAAGCTGACCGGCAAAATCAGCGACGCAGACATGGTCAAGATGAACAACGAAGTCGACGTCAAGAAAAAAGAACCTCGGGACGTCGCCAGAGCTTTCTTAAAAGAAAAGGGATTATTAAAATAAGAGGTATAAAATGAACGAACCTGTGATTCAATTTGAACACGTCACCAAAAAATACGGCGAAGCGACGATCATTCCGGATCTGAGCTTTGCTGTCGCGCGCGGCGACTTCGTCACCATCATCGGCTCTTCGGGATGCGGCAAAACGACGACCCTCAAAATGATCAACGCGCTGATCACGCCCACCGCCGGCGACATTTTCGTCCAAGGCAAAAACATCCGCGATGTCGATCACATCATGCTGAGGCGCAACATCGGCTACGCCATTCAGGGCAGCGTCCTTTTTCCGCACATGACCGTCGAGCAGAACATCGCCTACGTGCCCAATCTCTGGAACAAGAATGACCGCAAACGCACGGAGGCCGCCATTGACAAGTGGATGGCCATCGTCGGTCTGGACCCGGCGCTGAAAGACCGCTTCCCGGCGGAGCTCTCCGGCGGCCAGCAGCAGCGGGTCGGTATCGCGCGAGCCCTCGCCGCCTCGCCGGAAATTCTGCTGATGGATGAACCCTTCGGCGCAGTCGACGAAATCACCCGAAGCAGCCTCCAGGACGAAATCGCGAGAATCCACCGCGAAACGGGCATCACTGTGCTCTTTGTCACTCACGACATCAAGGAGGCCCTCAAGCTCGGCACCAAGGTCATGATCATGGATCATGGCGAAATTCAGCAGTACGATACCCCTGACGAAGTACTCGCCCATCCGGCTAATTCTTTCGTCGGAAGGTTTTTCCGAAACGAACGACACATCTGCACGATGCCCGACGACAAAATCGGCGAATGTGCATACAACCGCGTTCACGCGTAAAAAAGCGGGGTACCTGCCCCGCTCAATTTTTATCAAAATTTACAAATACCTTCCCGTCACGCTTTCCGCACAATTTTTAACAGCTTCCACCGTCCCGGCCGCGACGATGCGCCCGCCTTCTTCACCGCCGCCCGGCCCCATATCGACGAGGTAATCGGCGTTGTGGATCACGTCGAGATCGTGTTCGATGACCACGATCGTCGCGCCGAAATCGATCAGCGTCTGAAAAACCGTCAGCAGTGTTTTCACGTCGAGGGGATGCAGGCCAATGGTCGGTTCGTCGAAGACAAACAGTGCGTCCTTTTGAGGCCGCCCCATCTCGCTCGCCAGCTTGAGCCGCTGGGCTTCGCCGCCGGAAAGCCCCGGCGTCGCCTCGCCCAAGGTGAGATAGCCCAGGCCAAGATCGTGCAGCACCTGAAGACGCCTGCACACCGCCGGCAGGCCCTGACAGGCGTCAAGCGCCTCGTCGACGCTCATCGCCATCAGCTGCGGCAGCGTCAATGCCCTTTTCGCTTTGTTGTGCCAATGAATGTGGTCCGCCTCCGCGCTGTAGCGCGTGCCGCCGCAGTCCGGACAGGTGATTTCCACATCGGGTAAAAACTGCACGTCCAGGCTGATCGTACCCGTCCCCTCACAGGTCGGGCATTTGAGTGCGCCGGTATTGTAGGAAAAGGCACCGGGCTTGAAGCCGGCCGCCTTCGCTTCGTCGGTCTGGGCGAAAACCTTGCGCAGTCTGTCGTGAACGCCCGCGTACGTCGCCACTGTCGAACGGACGTTGATACCGATGGGCGTCGCGTCGATCAGCTTGACCTGTCCAATACCCGGCGCCTCAATTCCTTTAACGTGTGCCGGAAGCGGACGGCCCTCGATTTGTGCTGTCAGTCCCGGAATGAGGCTCTCCAGAATCATCGTCGTTTTGCCCGAGCCGGACACCCCGGTGACTACTGAAAGCCGGCCCTTCGGAAAAGCGACATCCAACGGCTTCACTGTGTGAATCGGCCCGGTTTTCATGCGAATGGCCCCGTTGTCAAATACCGCCGATTCCGGGCAGCGCTTTCGAACCTGCACCGTTTCTCCCGAAAGGTAAGGCCCGATGATCGATGCCGGGTTCTTTTCCATTTTTGCAACCGGCCCCTGGGCGATGACCTGTCCACCGTCAGCACCGGCCTTCGGTCCCATTTCAATCAGCCAGTCCGCCTGTCTCAAAACCTGCGTGTCGTGATCCACCAGCACCACCGAATTGCCGTCGCCAATCAAATCGCCCATCACCCCGGTGAGCCCTTCGATATTGGCCGGGTGCAGCCCAATCGACGGTTCGTCCAGCACGTAAAGCACGCCGGTCGTCCGATTGCGCACGGCCCGGGCCAACTGCATCCGCTGACGCTCGCCAGTCGACAGCGTCGACGCGGCGCGGTCCAATGTGATGTAGCCCAGCCCTAAATCCAAAAGGCGCTTCGCGGTGCCTTCAAAAGACGCACAGATGCTCGCCGCCATCGGCCGCATCTCGTCCGGCATCGTCCCCGGCACGCCTTTGACCCATCCGCAAAGGGCGGTAAGCGTCATTTGGCAGGCCTGATCCAGCGTAATCCCTCTGAGCTTCGGCGCCCGTGCCGCTTCGGAAAGCCGAGTCCCGTCGCAGTCCGGGCAGACTGCCGTCTTTAGAAATTTCTCAACCCGTTTCATGCCCTTTTCGTCCTTGACGTGGGACAGCGCATTCTCCACAGTGTATTTGGCGTTGAAATAGGTGAAATCCATGTCGCCGGACGCGCCGCTGGTTTTGTTCTGATAGATGATGTTCTTTTTGACGGCTGGGCCGTTAAACACGATGTCCCGCTCTTTGGGCGTCAAATCCTTGAAAGGCACGTCGGTGCGCACGCCCATTTCTCTGGCGATGTCCTTCATCAAAGACCACATCAGCGTCTGCCATGGGCGCACAGCGCCCTCGTCGATGGACAGGGTTTCATCTGGCACAAGGGTCGCCTCGTCGACAGTACGCACCAGCCCCGTGCCTTCGCAGGTCGGGCAGGCGCCGCGGCTGTTAAAGGCCAGATCTTCCGCGCCTGGCCCGTAAAACTGCGCGCCGCACGTCGGACAAGTAATGGCCTTCATCGCCGCCACATTGAGCGACGGCGGCACGTAATGACCGTTGGGGCAGCGGTGGCTGCCCAATCGGGAAAACATCAGGCGCAGGCTGTTCAAAAGCTCGGTCGCTGTGCCAAAGGTGCTGCGCACCCCTGGCACCCCCGGGCGCTGCCGCAGGGCCAGCGCTGCTGGAATATAGCGGACCGCCTCCACCTCTGCCTTTTCCGCCTGGGTCATGCGCCTGCGCGTGTATGCGGAAAGCGCCTCCAAATAACGGCGGGAGCCCTCAGCGTAAAGCACCCCCAGCGCCAGAGACGACTTACCTGATCCCGAGACGCCGGCGATGCCGACCACTTGATTGAGCGGAATGTCGACATCGATGTGCTTGAGATTGTGGACGTCCGCACCCCGCACTTCGATTTTATTTGGCACTTTTTCGTGATTCTGCCCCATTGACCTGCCTCCTGCCTTGTTATGATATTTTAATTATTGTACCATTACTTGAGCTGAGCGCTTTAATGATTACGCAATAAAATTATTTGACAAAAATTTTTCTGTCGTTTAGGATAATATTAAAGTCTTTTCAAGCGACACGCGGTGTCCTTTGTTACGGCTTTTTTCTTTTGACACAGTTTGTGTCACATTTTCACAACTAAATAAAAGACAGCTCAAAGCAGAACCTTTTCGGAACTGTTGTCTGGCCTTTGTTCGGCCAGTCCTACGTCTAAAAGATGTCGCGATCTGTCACAGGAAAGGAGTTATTTTATGAACAATCCAAAACCCGTGAAACACGCGGCAGCTGTTTTAAC
>Ga0256406_1002642_pt1 | contig 24605 bp, 19 predicted proteins | sample RumenRJG_03DNA_FD_185986 | JGI IMG/M metagenome (GOLD analysis project Ga0256406, IMG submission 185986) | Bovine rumen microbial communities from Lethbridge, Alberta, Canada - RJG_03 | ecosystem: Host-associated > Mammals > Digestive system > Stomach > Rumen | place: Canada: Alberta | collected...
TTCTCCCAACTTATACTCTTTCCACTCTTCCATAAATGGGAATTTAAAAGTTCAACTTAAATCCGATAGAAGCGAGTTGCTTCTGAATCTCTTTCTCGAGGCGATGGCTCTCGGTGAAGAGCCCGGATAGCTCCGTTGTCAGGCGGTTCATCTTCTCCTCAAAAGGCTCCCCGTCGTCCTCCTGCTCTGCGATACCCACGTAGCGGCCCGGAGTAAGGATATAGTCCTGCTCGCGGATGTCGTCAAGGCTTTTGACGGCACAAAGGCCTTTCTCGTCTTTCAGTTCGCCACGGCGATAGTTGTTGAAGAGTCCGGCAATTCGGTTGATGTCATCCTCCGACAGCTCGCGGTTTCGGCGGCTGACCATCTCACCCATGTTACGGGCATCAACGAACAGCACCTTGCCCGGCTGCTCCTTCCGACGGGAGAGGAACCAAAGACAGACGGGAATCTGTGTGGAATAGAAGAGCTGGCTCGGCAAGGCAACAATACCCTCCACAAGATCATCCTCAAGGATGTTCTTGCGGATCTCGCCCTCACCACCAGTCTGAGAGCTCAACGAGCCGTTGGCAAGCACCATGCCGACACGGCCACGTGGCGACATGTGGTAGATAAGGTGTTCCATAAAGGCAAAGTTTGCGTTGCCGGCAGGCGGTATGCCATACCTCCATCGTGGGTCGTCCTGGAGTTTGTCCTGTCCCCAGTCGCTCATGTTGAAAGGTGGATTGCTCAGCCCGAAGTCCATCTTCGTGGTCGGGAAGTTGTCGTGCATCAGCGTGTCGGCATTGCTCTCACCGAGGTTCGCCTCCAAGTTGCGGATGGCAAGGTTCATCTTGCACATCTTCCACGTGTTGGCATTGATTTCCTGACCATAGATAGAGATGTTGTTGATGAGTCCCTGGTGGTGCTTGACGAAGTCGGCACTCTGCACGAACATACCACCACTGCCACAAGTGGGATCATAGACACGTCCCTTGAAGGGTTCTATGACTGCGACCAACGTGCGGACGACGCAGGCGGGAGTGTAGAACTCACCGGCGTTCTTGCCTTCGAGTTGTGCGAACTTAGCTAGACAGTATTCGTAGGTGCGGCCAAGCAAGTCTTTGTTCTCCTCGTCCTTGCCAAGTGAAATATTATTGGTGAAGATGTCAACCACGTCACCGAGGCGGCGCTTGTCGAGCTCCGGGCGCGCGAAGTTCTTCGGCAGCACGCCTTTCAGACTTGTGTTCTTGCGCTCTATGGCAGCCATAGCCCTGTCGATGACTGAGCCTATCTCAGGCTTATGAGCGTTCTCGGCAATCACCTCCCACCGAGCTTCGGCAGGAACGAAGAAGACATTCTCAGCAGTATAGGCGTCCTTGTCCTCCTCAAAGCCGTCGCCTTCCGCGACAAGCTGGCGGTGTTTCTCCTCAAAATTGTCAGAGATGTACTTCAGGAAGATGAGTCCGAGTACCACATTCTTATACTCTGCTGCGTCGATGGAACCACGCAACACATCCGCAGCCTTCCATATCTTGTCTTCAAAGCCTATATCAGCCGTATTCTTTTTCTTAGCCATAGCATCGTTTCTTTGCTGCAAAGGTAATAAAAAAGGGCGAGGACAAAGAGATTTACGAGATAATTTTGGATATGTATCCTCCAGCTTCCAAACAAACTAAAATCTTGGCTTACTAGAGCCTATTCAAGAAGAGCCATATAACAATATTGTGTCTTTTGACAGACGCGAGACTAGTTATACTGTCTTTGATTATAAGAAAAGAACAATTTATATTCATGAGTCTTCTGGCTGTTGTTCTTACTATGAAATATGGGCGAAAAGTTTTAACGACCCGTACCTAAACAAACCTAATATAAAGGTAGTAAAGCAAGTTGAACATGAATGGCGGAATGGTTCAATGCGGGGTAATTTATTTAGCACGAATAACACGAAATTAAACGATACTACCAGCACGAATAAAATATATTTAAGCACGAATAACACGAAATGGACGATTTATAGAAATACACGATATCGTAAAGTTCGTGTTATTCGTGCTGAGAAAGATATTGTAAAGTTCGTGTGTTTCGTGCTAAAAAACATCATAAAATTCGTGTTTGTCGTGCCTAAAAGAAAATCGTAGAATTCGTGTTATTCGTGCTAAAAATTTATCGTAAAGTTCGTGATATTCGTGCAGCAATACTACCAGCACGAATAAAATATATTTAAGCACGAATAACACGAAATAAACGATTTCTAGAAATACACGATATTGTAAAGTTCGTGTTGTTCGTGCTGAGAAAGATATTGTAAAGTTCGTGTTGTTCGTGCTGAGAAAGATATCGTAAAGTTCGTGTGTTTCGTGCTAAAAAACATCGTAAAATTCGTGTTTGTCGTGCCTAAAAGAAAATCGTAGAATTCGTGTTATTCGTGCTAAAAATTTATCGTAAAGTTCGTGATATTCGTGCAGCAATACTACCAGCACGAATAAAATATATTTAAGCACGAATAACACGAAATGGACGATTCTCGGGGTAATTTATTTAGCACGAATAACACTAAATGGACGATTTTCGGAGTAATGTCCAAGGGGCGTGCTGACTGCGTCGTCGAGACACCTAAGTATGTTTATATCTTTGAATATAAGCTCGACCACCCTGCATCTGAGGCAATAGCGCAAATCAATGAGAAAGGCTATGCTGCTGAATATGCTTCCGACCCACGGAAGGTCTATAAGATAGGGTGTTCTTTCTCTTCAGAGACGGGAACAATCAGTGATTTCTTAGTGGAGTAGGGGAGTTTATTACTTGTTTATCCACTCCGCAAGCGTATGAGCTTGTACAGTCCGTCGATGCCATTGCGCATATCCACCGGATGCCGGCACATGTAGTACGTGTTTGATTCTGACAGTCCGAACATTGTCTTTGCTTGCCATATTCGTAATGATTTTTGCGCGCAAAGATACTAACTTTTAAGCGCGGCTAAAATACGGTAATGCCGAGACGCTTACCTAATACATTCCATTTGGCGTCGCAAAACGGTAGGTTTTAGAATGCAAAACGGTCCGTTTCAGCTCGTGAAACGGACCGTTTTGCACACCGAAATGATAGGTTTTGTATTGGTGTAAATATTTTTCTGAGTACCGCGATAAGGGCGTCTCAATGATTTACGCCCTTGACGCAGTCTGCAATCCACAGAATTCCTATAGCTCCTGTACCAGCACCTTCAGTAGCTGCAATACCAATAGCCCAGTTATGAACATTATTGGCAAGATTATCTGACATTTTTAAGTCTTTCCTCCGTAATTCAGAGATATTAGAAACTTTACCATCTCGAATAATGTCATGATGGTCGGCAATGAGGTTGGCTAGAAAATTAGATGAATTTAAAGCTCCTTCGATTGCTTTATTGGGAATTATATTGTTGACAGTCCATTCAATAGGTTTTGTAATAACACCAATAATTTTATTAGGAGTGCTTGGCTTTTTGCCTTCCCATGCTTGGATTTCTATTAATTGTTTTTTTTTCGTAATTGTCCATAACTTCAATAATGTAATTATTTTTTAGTCAATTCTTTGAACATCTTTGACAATATGGAGGCTGCCAAGGCAAAGCCAGGCATTGAGCTGACATGTTATTGCCGGGCATATCTGGTCAGCTGTACCCGGATGGTACTCAAATGCTATTGCTCTATGACCCATCCACTGGTTCTGCAAGGCGTTTCCGACTCGCTGATAATCAGCAGCAAGCAGGTTGACATTATCGGATATTGGGAAGAGAAATGGTTGGCGGGTACCGTGTTCTGGCAGATTGAGGACGCAGGACAAAACACTTATTTCCTTTACCGGTGGCAATTCAATTCGTCAGAACATAGGGCAATCTACACAAGATATTCAGTAATCTTGGTCAACGGCAATACAGAATGCATGATGATTGCTCCGTGGTATATCGCTTTGAAAGTGGAAGACCGTTTGCCGAACAAGCCATATATTGCCATATACGATGTTGAAATAGATGATGAGCATAGGCCTACGGCAATAAGTTTCATGCCGACATTCAGGAGTGAGGACTTTCCTTCAACGCTTTCACTATCACGGGTGGAAAATACCGAAAATATTCAACGCTTAGACAAAGTAGTCAGGGAATATGACGTTACCGACAACTTTGCCGATATGCACTACCTATATCGTTTATGATGAGCGCAATATCTTAATTGATGCCACTGACGCCTGCCGATTGCAAAAAGAGCGTAAAATATCGGTCGAAAGCCATATCCAAGTGCCATGATGCTCATGTGGCGGACTTGCAGTACTGCCGGCAGCGTCAATGTAGGGTTTCGTGGTCTTGTAGCTGTCTCATGACAACATTTGGCTGATTTCGTACGCAAGAGAAGAATGTAGGAATACGGTCGGTCCGTTGACGACGTTTGCCGCCCATCGTGGTTGTTCGCTTGCTGTATGTTAGATAGCACGTTGCACCCCTCAGATAATCAATGTGTTGCATCTGTCCACCGCAGTAGAGAACCTCCGTGCGCGCCCTCGCAGAAAGGTGGGATAGAAAACACCAATGGACTCATACGGCAATACATCCCAAAAGGTACTGACTTCATAGACGTAAGTCAACAGAGAATTAAGATGATACAAAAAAATAACGCAAGACCAAGGGAAAAATTAAATTTTCTCACTCCAGATGAAGCCGTTTACAAAAAGACTTCGTAAATTTGCACTTGCTAATTGACTCCGCCAAATCCTCAATTACAAACGAATGTTAAAGCAAGATAATCGATTGATAATTAGTTCTTTGCAATCGATGACTTTTTTACAAGAAAGATTTTATAACGCTAATTTTAGGGGCGACGAATCGGAGTTCGTCGCACCTACAAAGGGAGATGGCTGGACGGGATGCGGGAGACCACTTCGTATCATTTGCGTAGGGGTCAGGTGCTTGGAAAATCGAATTTGTTATTTTGTTACCGTTACTTTGTTACCGCCGTTACCATTACTTCTTTTTCTTTGCACGGAAGTCTTCCGTTTGGATAAACTTCTGCTTGATAGTCTGGCGGGCACGGAAGATGTTGACCTTAACCTGTTCCTCAGTGATACCAAGGATAGTTGCTATCTCCTTATAAGGCTTACCTTCGAAATCGCGCAACTGAACGCAACTGCGCTGCTTCTCAGGCAAAGAATTGACAATTTGCCTGACCATCATTATGCGGTCCTGGTTGACCACCTGTTCGTAAGGGTTGGACGGGGCGGCAGGCTCATGGAAGTTGTCGGCATCGATACGCTCATTGTTGTTCTCCATCCGTTTGGCGTGGTCGAGCGCAAGGTTACGGCAAATGGTCATAGCAAAAGCCTCGATATTGTCAATAGTGTCCCATGAATCACGTTTGTTCCAGACCTTTATGAAAGTTTCCTGCACGACATCCTCTGCATCAGCCCTATCAAGGGTTATGCGCAAGGCAAGCCGGAAGAGCTCGTTCTTCATCGGCAGTATATCGTTTCGGAAATTCATATAAAAGCCTCTCCAAGCCTCCCCGAATGGGGAGGATGTTTAATTACCTGATTAAATGTTGAGAAACAAATGCCTCAAACCTGTTATTTCTAATTTAAATGTTGAGAAACAAATGTCTCAAACCTGTTATTTCTAATTTATAATTTCTTATTTCTAATTTAACGTATTTCCGTGCCATGTTTGCCATCGATAGCTGTTGCCTTAGTGATAATAACACGGGAAACACCTGCATCGACAGCCGCAAGCGCATTCTCAATCTTTGGTATCATGCCACCGGCAATAGTGCCATCAGCAACATAGCGGTCGAAATCGGCGCGTGTGATAGATGGAATCACACTGTTTTCGTCGTCAGGATTGCTCAAGACACCAGCCTTCTCGAATGAGTAGATGAGCGTAACATCATAATATTTGGCAAGAGCCTTTGCCGTCTCGGCAGCTATCGTGTCGGCATTGGTATTGAGAACATATCCCTTTCCATCGTGCGTTAGCGGAGCCATGACGGGTGTGAGCCCAGCCTCTATCAACGTATGGAGTTCATCGGCATTGACATTGTCGACATCGCCAACGAATCCATAGTCGATAGTTTCTGTCTGGCCATCCTTAGAAGCAACAGGGACTGGCGGACGCTTGTGACTACGGATAACATCCATGTCGGCACCAGTAAGTCCGATAGCATTGACCCCATGGGCTTGCAGGCGAGCCACAAGGTTTTTATTGACTAGTCCGCCATAGACCATCGTCACGACCTCGAGCATGTCGGCATCGGTAATTCTCCTGCCGTTAACCATGCGGCTTTCTATTCCGAGTGCCGATGCAATCTTGGTTGCACGGCGACCGCCACCATGTACGAGCACCTTCCGACCTGGAATTGCAGAAAAGCTGTCGAGCAAAGCACTTAGCTTTGATTCGTCTTCAACAACAGCGCCACCTACCTTGACTATAGTGATTTTTTTCATAACTACTCTAGATACGTATATCCATAAAGTCCTGACCGATAATTCGACAGAAACTCCTTGCCTTCCTCAAGGGAAATCTTTCCCTGGCGGACACTCTTTGTGACCCACTGCTCAAGTTGTCGGACAAGCTTCTTAGGATTGTACTGAACGTACTCAAGAACCTCATCGACAGTCTCACCATCGATAATCTGGTCGATATGGTAAGTGCCATTCTTAACGCTGATATGCGCTGCCGTTGTATCACCGAACAGGTTATGCATATCACCGAGAATCTCCTGATAAGCGCCCACGAGGAACACGCCGAGCAGATACTGCTCACCCTTCCTCAAAGCATGTACCGGCAGGACATTCGACAGAGCGCCACCTGTGGTAAAATTCGTTATCTTACCGTCGGAGTCGCATGTTATATCCTGAATAGTGCAGTTACGTGTAGGCTTCTCGTTAAGCCGCTCTATAGGCATAACCGGGAACAACTGGTCGATGCCCCAACAGTCTGGCAGCGACTGGAAGATAGAGAAGTTGCAGAAGTACTTATCAGCAAGCAGCTTGTCGAGACCACGCAGCTCATCAGGCACATGCTTCAGCGTCTTGGCTATGGAGTTAATCTCATGGCAGACACTCCAGTACATAGCCTCAATCTCGGCACGAGTCTTAAGGTCGACCATACCATGTGCGAACATATCCAGGCAGTCCTCACGAATCTGCTCGGCATCATGCCAGTCCTCGAGCATCGACTTCGGATTAAGGTTATCCCAAATCTCGTACAAGTCCTTAACCAGCTGATGGTCGGTAGGCTTAGCCTCAAACTCCTCCGGCATTTCCGGCAGCGAGGCTGCACCGAGGACATTGAGAACGAGTACAGAATGATGCGCCGCCAGGCTGCGACCGCTCTCCGTGATGATGTCAGGATGCGGAATACCGTTCTTGTCGGCTATCTCGACGAACGCATAGACACAGTCGTTGATATATTCCTGAATGGAATAGTTGACCGAGCTCTCATTATTCGACGAGCGGGTACCGTCATAATCGACACCCAGTCCACCACCACAGTCGACGAACTCAATGTTGTACCCCATCTTCCTGAGGTTGGCATAGTACTGTCCAGCCTCTGTCAGTGCCGACTGGATGCGGCGGATTTTCGTTATCTGACTGCCTATATGGAAATGGATAAGGCGCACGCTGTCGTGCAGTCCCACCTCATCGAGACGGTTCAAGGCATCGAGGAGTTCCGATGGAGTGAGTCCGAACTTCGACGCATCGCCGCCGCTCTCAGCCCATTTGCCAGAGCCCGACGACGCAAGCTTTATGCGGATACCGATATTCGGGGTGACATGAAGGCGCTTGGCAGTCTTGGCTATGATGTCAATCTCATTGAGCTTCTCGACAACGAGAAACACCTTCTTGCCGAGCTTTTGCGCCAGCATAGCCAGCTCTATATAGCTCTCGTCCTTATATCCATTGCATATAATGAGCGAGTTGCTTTTGTTCTGGACGGCAAGCACAGCATGCAACTCCGGCTTTGAGCCTGCCTCAAGACCAATATTATACTTCTCGCCGTGGGAGATAACCTCCTCGACGACAGGTTGCATCTGGTTGACCTTAATAGGATAGATGATGTAGTTTTTTCCCTGATAGCCATACTCCTGGCGGGCCTTGTCATAACACTGCGCCATCTTCTCGATACGGTTGTCCAGAATATCCGGGAAACGCAACAACACTGGCGGGCGAACGTCACGAAGAGCCAGCTCGTCCATGACATCGCAGAGGTCTATCTGCGTATTGTCCTTGCACGGAGTGACATAGACGTGTCCCTTTTCATTAATTCCGAAGTAGGATGTTCCCCACCCCTTTATATTGTACAACTCCTCAGAGTCCTCAATAGTCCATTTCTTCATCTAGTTACTTCTAATTTATTCCCAACAGTTTCTTTACCTCGGCTACGGTTATCTTTATTTTCTCATAATTGTCGAGGAGATTTACATCGAGTATGTGCTTCGCCTTGCCATAGAACTTCTCACGCTCGGAAAGTTGCTGACGGACAAACGCCTTAACCTCGTCGGGTGTCTTGTTCAGCAACAGCGGGCGGACAGTGCGTCCCATCTTCAGATGACCATAGAGCACTTCCGGCGTAGCCTTGAGGTAGATTGTCTCGCCTTGCTGGTTCACATAGTCCATATTGTCGAAGAAGCACGGTGTTCCGCCACCGCAGGAGATAATCACATTCTCGAACTCGGCAACCTCATGCAGCATGTTATGCTCAATCTTACGAAAGCCATCCTCGCCACGCTCGTCGAAAATCTGCTTGACCGTCCTGTGCATGCGGTTCTCTATATACCAGTCGAGGTCATAGAACGGCATATCCAAGTCTTTCGACAGAGCCTTGCCGACAGTTGTCTTGCCGGCTCCCATATAGCCCAGCAATATTATTCGTGAAGGTCTAGTCCCCACCAAACCTCCCCCAAGGGAAGGCTTTTGATTACCTAACATAGTTGAATTATCTTCATTCATTATCTATATCTGCTCTATACTTATTAACTGACGTTTCGCAAGTAATAGTTTATAGCATTGGTATCATGCATGTTATCAACTTTATCACTGTAGGGGCGCGACCTTGTGTCCGTCCCCATCGCCTGGTAAGGCGAATCGCATTTTATCTTGCCGGTCTTTTAGCCCGATGGGGACGCACACAAGGTGCGCCCCTACAGTGGATTAGAGTTAATCATGTAGCTTACGAAACATTAGTAATCAAGGTGATTAAACATCCTCCCCCTGGGGGAGGCTTGGTGGGGATATTCATTCATTAATCTATCTCCTTCTGCTCTTTGGTTCCGGAGCATTGTCGACGATCTCCTTACACTCAGCGTAGGTAAGTTCTGTGGCACGCTCGCGCTGAGCCTTTGTCAGACGGTAGTTCTTGCCATCGTAAGCAATATAAGGACCATAACGACCGTTCATAACCTCCATCTTCGGATCCTCTTCGAATGCCTTCAGATGGCGTTTCTTGTCAGCCTCACGCTTGGCGTTAATCAGTTCAATCGACTCCTCGAGAGTAATTGTCATCGGGTCCTTGTCCTTAGGAATGCTGACATACTTCTTGTCATGCATAACGTATGGTCCGAAACGACCGGCACCGATAACGACATCTGTTCCCTCGAGCTGACCGACGGTACGAGGCAACTTAAACAGCTCCAGAGCCTCATCGAGGGTAATGGTCTCCATGCTCTTGTCGGCAGGCAGCTGCGAGAAGCGCGGCTTGTCCTCATCATCGGCATCGCCAATCTGGACTACAGGTCCGAAACGACCGATCTTCACATACACCGGCTTGCCCGACTTCGGGTCGGTACCGAGCTTGCGCTCACCAGCCTTATGCTCCGAGCGGGCGTTCATAACCTTCTCGACCTCAGGCTCAAAGCTCTTGTAGAACTTCTTCATCTCCTTGCTCCACTGAGCCTTGCCCTCAGCTATCTTATCGAAGTCCTTCTCGACATTTGCCGTGAAGTTGTAGTCCATAATCTCCGGGAAGTTCTTCATCAGGAAGTCGTTGACCACAATACCTATATCCGTAGGGATGAGTTTGCCACGGTCAGAACCAGCCATCTCTGTCTTTGTCTTCGCTGTGACAATCTTGCCCTTGAGAGTATCTACAGTAAACTGACGCTCAACACCCTTGCGGTCGCCTTTTTCAACATACTGGCGCTGTTGGATGGTCGAGATGGTCGGAGCGTAGGTTGACGGACGACCGATACCGAGCTCTTCCAGTTTGTGCACGAGGCTAGCCTCAGTGTATCGGCTTGGCGGCAGGGTGAAACGCTCGGTCGATGTTATTTCACGGCGCGTGAGCTCGTCGCCGACTTTCATTACAGGCAGTGTGCGCGACATATCCTGCTGGCTTGATTCGTCCTCGTCATCGGTAGACTCACGGTATACTTTCAGGAATCCGTCGAAAGCAATGACCTCGCCGTTGGCTACAAAGAGAGTGCCACCCCTGCCATCCTTTGAAAGGATGGAGTCGGCTGGCGACGCAGGGATTATTTCGATGTTGGCAGTTGTCTTTTCTATCTGGGCGTCAGCCATCTGTGAGGCAGCCGTGCGCTTCCAGATAAGCTCATAGAGGCGCTTCTCCTGAACTGTTCCCTCTATCGAAGTATTGCTCATGAATGTCGGGCGGATAGCCTCGTGGGCTTCCTGTGCTCCCTTGCTGTGGGTGACATAGTTGCGTGGCTTGCTGTACTCCTCGCCATAGAGATTGGTAATCTCTTCCTTGCTGGTATTGATGGCAAGCGACGAGAGGTTCACACTATCGGTACGCATGTATGTGATATGTCCGTTCTCATAGAGGTGCTGGGCAACCATCATCGTCTGACTGACGGTGAATCCGAGTTTGCGGGCAGCCTCCTGTTGCAGTGTTGATGTCGTGAATGGAGGTGCAGGCGAACGCTTCAGCGGTTTCTTTACTATGTCGGCTACCTTGAACTGCGCATCCTTGCAGGCATCGAGAAAAGCCAGTGCCTCGTCGTGGGTCTTGAACCGCTTGTTGAGCTCAGCCTTGACCTCGCTCTGTGAGCCATCGGCATTGGTAAGTCCGAAGACAGCGTTGATGCGGTAGTAAGGCTCCGACTGGAACTTCTGAATCTCACGCTCACGCTCGACGATAAGCCTGACGGCAACACTCTGTACACGACCTGCCGACAGAGCCGGTTTTACCTTACGCCAAAGTACTGGTGAGATGCGGAATCCGACAAGGCGGTCGAGCACACGGCGTGCCTGCTGGGCGTTGACAAGGTTCATGTCAAGGTGGCGTGGGTGCTTGATAGCCTCAAGGATAGCCGGTTTCGTTATCTCATGGAAGACGATACGGCTCGTCTTCTCTTCATCAAGACCGAGAACTTCGCAAAGGTGCCAGCTGATAGCTTCTCCTTCGCGATCCTCATCGGACGCAAGCCACACTTTCTTTGCAGCCTTGGCGTTCTTCTTCAGCTCGCTGACGACCTTCTTCTTCTCTTCCGGTATAACGTAATGGGGTTCAAGGGTCTTTGTGTCTATACTTAGTTCCTTCTTCTTCAAGTCACGGATATGTCCGTAGCTCGACATGACCTTATAGTCGTTTCCGAGGAATTTCTGAATGGTCTTAGCCTTTGCAGGGCTCTCTACTATAACTAAGTTGTCTTGCATAATCTATTAGGGTAAATGACTACTTTCTTGCAGCAAACAATATAAGCCACAAGTTTCAAGGGCGCAAAAGTAAGAAAAAAGTTTGCTTGTACATTATTATATAAGCAACTTTTTTATTTTTTTAAGTATTTCGGTAAGTTTCCTAAGAATTTGGTCAAAGCACGCCGTGAGCTCTCAAAGGCAAAATCCGCCGGATTAATCTTATCGGGGCTGACCCACTGGTAATCGGCGGCATCATCTGAGGCGCATACTTCATCTTCATTGGCAACACGGCAGAGGAAGAATGAATCGACCGTCGGGACATTGAATCCGGAATACATATAGTCATTAGGGAAACTGAAAAGGAACTGCGCCTCAGTAACAATGAGCCCCGTTTCTTCCTTTACTTCCCTTGCCACGCCTTGCTCTATGCTCTCGCCGAAGTCGACGAATCCACCGGGCAGGTCAGGCATTCCTTTCTTTGGCTCGTCTCTCCGATGGATAACAAGCAGTTCGTCCCGGCTATTGAATATCAATGCTGCCGTGGCTGCACTGGCATTGAGATAGTAAACGAATCCGCAGTCCTCACACCGCATGCTCTTGAAGTCGTTGGGAACGAAATGGATACTGCCACAACGGGGGCAGAAGTGGAAGACAGAGGAGAGGCGGTGAGGAACATAAGCAAGGCGGTCCTCACCAAGTTGTTTTTCCCCACCAGGCCTCCCCCAAGGGGAGGATGTTTGATTACCTAAAATATTTGAAGTTGGATGAGACATAGATAGTCTTTTACCAGTTATCCGTCCTGAACGGTATCAGCGGCAGCTGACCCATATTCCCGAGATTGCCAATCTGGAAGTTCTTGAAGCAATAGCGGACGGCTACAGGAGCCTTCACATCTTTCGATATAACCTGAATCCACTCATTATGCGGGTCACCCCATGCTTTCCAGTAGTGGGTAGCCTCAGCAGGATGGAACACCTTGTCGGCTCCGGCAACCTCAAAGCCCTCAATACCCTCATAGCGAGAGATGCCACCGTAGGTCTTCTTCAGTTTGATAAAGCATGTGTCACCCGATATTTCCATCTTGTCAAACTCAGGACTATCGCAGTAGAGGTTCTTATAACCATAGTTGCGGTTGAGGGCAATGAACGCCAGGCGCTCGCCAACCTGCCGCTTCTGTGACGGGTGGATCTGTCCCTTCTCGAATGGATAGACAAGGTCATTGGTGCAGACAATGTCGCTGTTAGGGATAAGGCTTACCGCCTTAGCCTGCTGTTCACGCAGCAATGCGCCGTTGATGTTGTCGTCGCCATAGTTAAATGGAGCTATCTGGACGAAATAGAAAGGTACGTTGCCAAAGTTCTGACGCCACTGTTCGACGAGTTTCGACAGGCGGAATGCGTACTCAGACGCATGATAGCCCACATTGCTGCAGCCCTGATAGAACAGGATTCCCTTGACAGAGCTGTTCTGGATAGGCGCGAATGTTCCGTTGCCCCACACCAGTGTGCGCTCATAATCGTACTTGCAGTTCTTGATTATCGACTGGGAGTCGATTTTCTCGTCGGTATATTTCTTAAGATTCTCGGCATTCAGCCAGCTCTCAACTCGTGAGCCGCCCTTGTTTGCCTCGATAAGTCCGATAGGAATATTGAGGGTTCTCGACAGCATCCGACCGAAGAAATAGCCCGTTGCCGACTCCTCACCGACATTCTGCATGTCGGAGTTGCGCCACTGGCAGTTGGCATCGTCAAGAGGGTGCATGCTCATAACGCTCGGAATCTTACACCAGCGAAGTCCGCGGTTGTTGACAGCATCGGCTACAACATTATTGTAACCCTCGACAGGGCAGTTGCCGAATCCCTTGACCGGCATTTCCATATTGCTCTGTCCGGCACAAATCCAAACATCTCCGGCAAGGACATCGAGGATAGTAGCAGCTTCGTCGCCATCGTCGATAGTGATAGTCAGTGGAGTGAAACTGGCTGCCGGGGTCTTAACGCTGACGAGGAACCTGCCGTTCTTGTCGGCTGTGGTATGGAACTTATCTGTAGTCCAGCTTGCGGTAACGGTCACGTCGGACTTTGCCTTTGCCCATCCCCAAAGGTGGGCTTCGGTGTTCTGCTGGATAATCATTCCGTCGGAAAGAACATGTGGCAGGCGTACTTTTGCCTGAACACTGATTGCAGCCAATGCTGCGGCTGCAAATATTAAAATACGTTTACGCATAGTAGTATAAATCTTATTGTGATGGCAAATGTACTAAATATTTATAAATCGGGGAACATAAATCACGAAAATTATTACCTTTGCGCTAAATTATTACGATTATGAAACACTTGAAAACACTTCTTACACTGGCTCTGACAGCATTCGCAATGGCGGGCACAGCACAAGAGACATTCGACGTAACACTCTACAACAGCCGTCCCACCTACGACAACGGCGACCCGAAGGACACGGCAAAGGTCCGCGTCTATCTGCCGAAGGAGAGCGAGGCTACAGGCCGTGCCGTCGTCATCTGCCCGGGTGGCGGCTATGAGCACCTGGCATTGAAAAAGGAAGGATACGACTGGGGCGAGTTCTTCCAGAACAACGGAATAGCAGCCATCGTGCTGAAATACCGTATGCCTCACGGCAATCCCGACGTGCCTGTCAGCGATGCCGAGCAGGCTATGAAACTGGTGAGGATGAATGCCAAGGGATGGCATGTATCTCTCAATGATGTCGGTATCATGGGATTCTCTGCCGGCGGTCACCTTGCTTCGACTATTGCCACACAGAGCACCGGCGATGCCAAGCCGAACTTCCAGATTCTGTTCTATCCGGTAATCTCCATGATGGAAGGTTATGGTCACGAGGGCAGTTTCCATAATTTCCTCGGCGACAATGACGGCAAGAAGTATCAGAAGCGTTATTCATCCGACATGCATGTGACCCGTGTAACTCCGCGCGCGTTCATTGCTCTTAGCGACGACGATGCGACTGTTCCGGCTGCAAATGGCGTGAACTATTATATGGAGCTCTACCGCAATGATGTTCCGGCTTCGCTGCATGTCTATCCTAAAGGTGGTCACGGCTGGGGCAGCAATATCAGTTTCCCATACCATGTAGAAATGATGCTGGACTTCAAGGCTTGGCTTAAGTCATTCTAAAGTCCGGATAATAAGATAGTACAAGACGAAAAAATCCCCATCAGGCACGTTGTCTGATGGGGATTTTTTATTTTGTCCGAACTATCGGATTGTTATCTCTTTTTGTATTCCTTAAGACCATTGTCCAGGAAGTCGATATAGCCAGGGATGTCCTCTTTGTAGACGAATGAGCCGCTGAGAGGCATTCCGTTGTTGTCGAGTGTCACATAATAAGGCTGTGCGAGGTAGCCGAACTTTGTCTGCTCAAGCCAGCTCCACTTGTCGCCGACGGTACGGAGCTTGCGGGTGTTGCCCTTGGCGTCCTTAACTTCTATTGGCTTAGCCAGCGGAGTCTTGTCGTCGACATACAGCGAGATGAGTACATAGTCTTGTGTCAGGCGCTTCTGTACCTCTGGATCTGTCCAAACGGCAGCCTCCATTTTTCGGCAGTTGACACATCCGAAACCGGTGAAATCGAGCATTACAGGCTTATGCTGTGCCTTGGCAGCTGCCATTCCTTCTTCATAAGAAGTATACTTTGCACGTACTTCGTCGGTCTTATTGAGGTTGAAGTCCTGTGTATACATTGGTGGGGCGAATGCAGATACAGCCTTGCAAGGAGCTCCCCACAATCCCGGTACCATGTAGATGGCAAAGGCGATGGAGCAAAGTCCGAGCATGATGCATGCCACCGGCTGCGGCTGAGGGTTCGGTCCGTCAGAGCGGAAGTGGAGCACTCCGATGAGGTAGAGTCCCAGCAAGCCGAAGATTGCTGTCCAAAGGGCAAGGAAAGTCTCGCGGTCGAGCAGTCCCCATCCGTAGGCAAGGTCGGCAACGGAGAAGAACTTCAGCGAGAAGGCAAGCTCGATAAATCCGAGGACTACCTTGACGGTGTTCATCCATGAGCCCGACTTCGGGGCTTTCTTCATCCAACTCGGGAACATTGCGAACAGGGTGAACGGCAGGGCAAGCGCAAAGGCGAAGCCGAACATTCCCACTGCCGGGGCTACCCAGTTGTTACTGGTTGCTGCCTGGACGAGAAGGAGTCCGACAACCGGTGCCGTGCAGGAGAAGCTTACCAGCGAAAGGGTGAATGCCATAAGGAATATCGACAGCAGACCGGTGGTCTTCGATGCCTTGGAGTCGACTTTGTTTCCCCACGATGAAGGCAGTGTCAGCTCGAACATTCCGAAGAAGCTCAAGGCAAATACCAGGAGAAGTAGGAAGAAGAAGATATTGAATGGTGCGTTGGTCGACATCTCGTTCAGTGTTTGCGGTCCGAACAAGGCAGTAATAATAAGTGCCAACGCCATATAAATAACGATTATAGAAATACCGTAGACTATCGCGTCACGGATGCCTTTGCCCTTGTCGCCGGAGCGGTGGAGAAAGAAGCTCACCGTCATTGGGATTATAGGCCACACACAAGGAGTGAACAGTGCGATAATTCCGCCGAGGAGTCCCATCAGAAAGATGTACCATAACGACTTGCCTTGGGTGTCGGGCTGGAAGGCTTTCATCTCGTTGATGACCGGCTTCCAGAGGTCGTCGCCTATACTCGCGACGGTTGTATCGGCTGTCTGAGCCTCAGCGGGGGCTGCTACAGAATCGGTAGAAGCGAGGGTGCTGTCAGCAGTTGTCTCACTTTTGGCAGGGTCTTCGGTTGCAGCCTCGTCGGCAGTTGCCACAGGGGCGTCCGAAGGTCCGTTGCCTTTATAGCTGAAGTCGACCGACTGCGGTGGCATACACATCTCGTCGTTGCAGGTTCCGTACTCCAGGTAACCTTTTATATTATAAGTCTTGCCGGTAATCTTGAACCTCTGGACGAACTTGACGCTATGCTCAAAATAGCGGACTTTCATTCCGAATATAGGGTCATCGAGGCTTATCTCTCTGCCTTGTGGTTGCAGTTTGCCGTCCGGCTTGGCTCCGACAGCACTCTCGACGTGCATCGTTGCCGATATAGGACCGTCAGCAGGAAGTCCTGTTGAGTAGACATGCCATCCGTTCTTGATGGAACCAGTGAAGATAACGTCCACCTCTGTGGGTGATACTTGCTTTTGTGCGACAGTGAAGTGTACAGGATTTTCCTGTCCCCAGCAAACAAGGCTTGCTATGAGCAGGACAAGCGAAAGTAATGATTTTCTCAACATAATTCAAGTAATCCTTTTCTTTTGGAATAATCTTATTACCGAAATAATATGCAAAAGTATGAAATTATTTTTGTTTTTCGTACAATTTAATGTAATTTTGTGGCTAAAATAAATAAAGTACAATGATGAAAAAGATGAGCAGGCTGCTTACATGCGGCATTTTGGCGCTCGCCGTGTTGGCATTAGCATCATGCGGAAAGGGTACTTTCCACATTGACGGAACAGTGTCGGGCGCAAAGGACAGTATCCTCTACTTTGAGCACAATGGACTCGATGGATTCGATGTTTTGGACTCAGTGAAACTCGATGAAACCGGCAAATTTGACTTCAGCGGCGACAAGGCTGACGCTCCTGAGTTCTACCGTCTGCGCATAGCCGGTCAGATTATCAACATAGCTATTGACTCTACTGAGACCGTCAACGTCAACGCCAAATACCCGGGCATGGCAACCAATTATGATGTAAAGGGTTCTTATGAGAACGAGAAGATACGTGAGCTTGCTCTTATGCAGATAAACCTCCAGGCTCAATGCCAGGCTGCTTATAACAACGGGGCTTCGGATTCGATTGTCAACAAGATGATTGAGCAGTACAAGGTGAACGTTGAGCGTAATTATATTTTCAAGGAGCCGATGAAGGCGTATGCTTACTTTGCCCTGTTCCAGTATATCGTCATCAACAATCAGCCGGTAATGATATTCGACCCGGCCGGAAACAAGCAGGACAACAAGGTCTTCGGTGCCGTTGCAACAAGCTGGGATACCTACTTCCCGAACTCTGAACGTGGCAAAAACCTGCACAATATAACTATCCGTGGAATGAAGAACGCCAGGATTATAGCCTACAACCAACAGGAACAACAGCAGGAAGCCAATAAGGCTAAGCAGTTCAACGTTACCGAAACGGGCATCATCGACCTGCCGCTATACGACCGCAACGACCAGCTGCATCACCTGACCGACCTTAAGGGACAGGTTGTTCTGCTGTTCTTCAATGTTTTCTCGGACGACAATTCACAGAAAACCATCATGCAACTGCGTGACCTCTATGACAAATACCACAACCGCGGATTCCAGATCTACATGGTAGGACTGGATGACAATAAGTCGTTCTGGAACTCTCAGGTTGCCAACTTGCCGTGGATAAACGTCTATGACAACAACGGAACGTCACAGGCTTACACCGCTGCCGCTCCTGGTCTGCCTTACTATTTCATCATCGACCGCAACAACAACATTGTCAAGAATGCTGCGCAAGTGAAAGACCTGTACAAGGAGATTGAATCTCTACTGTAAAAGGTAAAAAGGTAAAAAGCAATACTGTTATCATGAGAGAAAGTAGAGAAAGACGACTGCTGTACCTGAGTCTCTTCGTGGCTCTGATACCAATGCTCCTGCTGCGCGACTTCACGTCATCGAACGAGTTGCGCTATCTGAGCATTGCCGACGAGGCACTGCGCAACCACGTGTTCTTTGCCTTCACCAACCATGGCGCGCCATTCACTGACAAGCCCCCACTCTACTTGTGGATTGTCATGTTCTGCCGTTGGCTGACCGGAGCCCACAAGATGTGGCTTCTCGGACTCTTCTCTCTCGTCCCGGCTATACTCATAGCCCGTATCATCGATAAATGGACAATGTATGACATCGACGGCGAAGGTCGCTCTATGGCTCGCCTGATGCTGCTAACGAGTGGAATATTCTTCGTTTCGGCAGTAACGGTGCGCATGGATATGCTCATGACATTGTTCATTGTCCTTGCCCTCCGCGAGTTCTGGTACATGCAAAGCGGTGAGCCGGGCACAAAGCATTGCCGGTGGACATTCCCTCTATACGTTTTCCTGGCAGGATTCACGAAGGGTCCGCTGGGATTCGTCATTCCGTTTGCCGTCACGACTATATACCTTATAGTAGACGGAAAGATTCGCCTGTTCTTCAAATATTGGAGCTGGCGCACATGGGGAGTACTAATTATCCTCACAGCCGCATGGTTCGGAGCCGTCTACTCGGAGGCAGGAGCCGGATACCTGCACGAGTTCATCGTCAAGCAGGTCGTAAGCCGGACGTTCGACGCCACCTACCATGTACAGCCGTTCTATTATTATCTGCTCACGATTTGGTACATCCTTGCGCCATGGTCACTGATGGTCATCGGAATAATAATAGCCTCTCTGCGCCCGTCGGTAGTACGAAGCAGCATACAGACATTCTTCCTCACAGCGAGCCTGACGATATTCGTCGTGCTGTCGTGTGTTGACTCAAAGCTTCAGATTTACATGCTGCCAGCCGTTCCGTTCATGGTTTATACCGCCGTCATGTTCCTGCCACGCTACTACCACAACAAATGGATTCGCCTGTCAATAGCAATACCGGCAGCGCTCATCATGCTGGCACTGCCTGCCCTGATATTCGCAACATCTGTTTTCAAAGGCATAGATTACCTGAACAACGGAATGATTTACGCTGCGGCTACCGTCCTGACGCTTGCCGGAGGCAACACCTTATACCACTTGTATAATGAGGTACACCCGGAAAGGACAATACAGATAGTCCGCAGGCTTGCCGGAGGAATAGGCATGGCTGTGTTCGTCGGGGCATGGGCTCTGCCATCGGTAAGCAGCGACATCGGCTATGGCAAACTCTGCAAGACAGCCGAGAAGGTAGCTACAGAAAGGCATATAAACACTTTCTGTGCCTGGCAGCTCGACCACGCCGAGAACATGGACGCTTACCTTAACCAGCCGGTAAACGTTATCAACCGCAATATCGTTCCGTCAACAACATCCAACAAGAAGCCTTACTTGCTCCTGACAAAGAAAGAAAGCCTCAGCAAGCTACAGGCAAGCGATGTCTACACCGTCGGTGGATTCGCCGTCGTGGTTTGCAAGTAAGTCTGGTTCAACGAGAATAAAATGTAAGATTTACTCGAAGATAAGCGTCGTTAGCTTATCCGAAGGGAAAATGTCGCGTGCCACTTCCTGCAGTTGCTTAGTCGTAAGAGCATCAATGTGGGAATAGAGTTTGCGTATATCCTTCTCCCAACCATAGTGCAGGAAAGACTTTCCGAAGTCCAGCGCAAAGCTTTCCCTGTTGTCGCAGGCTATACCAATCTGTCCCTTTATCTGTTGTTTGGCGGCGGCAAGCTGTTCCTCACTGAGCGGAGCATCGATAACCTTATCAAGTTCACTGCGCACAAGTTTCAGACACTCATCAACATCATTCGGGTCACAGCCGAAATAAACCGACCACAGACCGGTAGTAGCATAGTTGACCATTGAACTTTCAACTGTATACACAAGTCCGTGACGCTCCCGAAGATTGAGATTAAGCCGTGCGTTCATTCCCGGTCCGCCGAGAATATTATTCAACAGATAAAGGGCCATCCGCCTTTCATCATTCACTCCGTAAGCCCGGCAGCCCAACATGACATGCGCCTGATGGGTGTTCTTCACTATCCTGACCGTCTGACCGGTATAAGGCGAAGTCCCCGTCTGTCCGTAAAGCACCGATTCATCACCGGAAGCAGCTTTTAATTCTTTTGTCTCCGGGAAATTCTCCTTACTTAATAATTCAACTAATTTGTCGAACTCAATATCACCGTAGGCAAAGAACACGGCATTGTCCGGACGGTAATATTTTCTTGTAAAAGCTAGCGCGTCAGCGGTCGTATAGCCACGCACGCGGTCGGCAGTACCAAGAATATTATGTCCAAGCGGCGTTCCCTTGAAGATAATATTCTCGAATTCATCATAGACGAGCTCTGCCGGCGAGTCGTTATAAGACTCTATCTCGTCACAGATCACCTCAACCTCTTTGTCAATCTCCCCCTGCGGATATGTACTATGGAACACGATGTCGGTCAGCAAGTCGACGGCACGTGCCAAATGGGAGTTCATTATAGCCGAGTAATATACAGTGTCAGTCTTCGTGGTAAACGCGTTGAGGTCGCCGCCCACACTCTCCAGGCAATTGATAATGTCAAGTGCCGAGCGCCGTGACGTCCCCTTGAAAGTGGTATGCTCACAGAAATGAGCCAGCCCCTCGTGGAGCTTGTCCTCGTCGGCAGCCCCGGCAGCAACTTCATAGCCGCAATAGACCACCGGAGAAGCCGATGGCAGATGGATAATGCGGAGTCCGTTGGGCAAGGTAGCTGTATTGTACATATCAACGTGCAAAAGTACTGCTTTTTTAAGAAATACCTAAAAAGAAGATACTTTTTATTTTGCAGTTTCTAGAGAAACCATTATTTTTGCACTGCAAATTCAATTAAAACAGACCAAGGAAGTCGGCAACTTATGCGAAAAGTTATAGGAATAGGCGAGACTGTTCTCGACATCATATTTAAGAAAGGGCAACCCGTTAGCGCCATGCCGGGCGGCTCGACATTCAATGCCATCATATCTCTGGCACGCGCAGGCGTCAACACAACATTCATCTCCGAGGCAGGCAACGACCGTGTCGGCGAGAAAATCATCAGTTTCCTCAAGGAAAACGGCACCGACGCAAGCAACGTCAGCCAGTTCCCGGAGTCGAAATCGCCAATATCACTGGCTTTCCTCGACGACAACAACGATGCCGACTACGTGTTCTACAAGGACCATCCGCATGACCAGTTGGAGTTCGCCTACCCCGACATACAGCCCGAAGACATCGTACTCTTCGGCTCGTTCTATCCACTGAACCCAGTCATCAGACCACAGGTTGCGGCTTTCCTCGACTATGCCAAGTCGCATGGGGCAATCCTTTACTACGACGTCAACTTCCGCCCGGCTCACAAGAATGAGATTATGAAGGTCACCCCGAACCTCATCGACAACCTCGACTATGCCGACATCGTCAGGGGCAGCTACGAGGACTTCCTCACATTATATAATAAGGACTCAGCCGACAAGGTGTACAATGCCGAAATATCGTTCTACTGCAAGAACTTCATCTACACCCACGGAGCCCAGCCCGTCGAGGTGCGCGGAGCCGGAGGATTCTCCAAGAGCTATGAGGTGAAAGCTCAGAACACCGTTTCAACCGTTGGCGCAGGCGACAATTTCAATGCCGGTTTCGTCTACGGACTGATCCACAACAACATCACCCTGGCACAGCTGCAGCAAGGACTGACCCCACAACAGTGGGACAAAATCGTCGACTACGCCCTTGCCTTCTCCGCCGACTGTTGCAAGGACATCTACAACTACATAAGCGTTGACTTCGGAAAGGAAATACAAAAGGGACTATAACAATAGCCCCTTTTTATTTTACCTTTGTAAAATATTTTACTTTCCGCACCCTTCTCACACCGCAAAATGCCACATCCTTATAACCACCACATATCCAACCACTTACCAACACGCACCAATCAATGCCGTAAAACATGCCCAATCATCTTCTAAAACATACCCGATTACAAGCTAAAAGATGCCCGATTACAAGTTAAAAGAGTATCTTTTAGGATTCAATTACGTAGCAGTAATGCTATAAGCGGTTAATGGCAAGTGCCATTTTACATTTTGTAAAAAAGAAGCAAAACATTTGGCTAACAGAGCTGGTTTGTGTAACTTTGTAAGCATGATTATCCAAATGAACTACAAAGGACAAACAACAGAAAGCCGCGTTATTTCTTTTCTGCGGTTTCCTCTTGTCCTGCTTGTATTGTTCGCTTACTGCGATTTTGGATCTTTCAGTCAGTCGTTCGCTGCACAAACCATAACTGCAGGCATCGCCGACTTTATATCAAAAACAATAGCCCCGGTATGCTTCAACGCATTCTTCTTTATCAGCGGAATGCTGTTCTTTCATGAGGATAAATTTAACAAGGACATTTATTTCGGGAAACTGAAAAGCCGTTGCCGCTCTTTGCTCGTCCCGTATATTGCATGGAATGCCTTATTGCTGTTGATGCTGTTCTTGACAAAAGACATAACCGGAAAGCCTTTCTCTTTTGGCACGTCCATTGCCGATATAGTAACCACAACAGACAATCCGCTTTGGGTTATTCGTGATATCATACTGCTTAGCATTCTGTCTCCGGTTGTTTACCTTGCAATAAAATACTACTCCAAGATGCACATCTATGTTCAAACGGGTCTGCTTATGCCGTTGTTCTACTGCATCGACAAAAGCGGATGGTGGCCGCAATGGCTGGCTACTCCGGCTGTATTCTTTGCCATAGGAGCCTATTTCAGCATAAACCACATTGACATTTGCAAGGTATTCAGACGGATGGATGTGGCTTTTCTGATGTCGGTTATTGTTGCTTTCTACTATGGATATGCCAACACGGCATATCTTCTGATGATTTTCCTGGCATTCTGCTGGCTCGGCAAGAAAGCCGAACAAGGGAAATTACCTACGGAAACGATGTTCGAAAGGGCTTCTTTCTTCATCTTTGCTTACCAGTGTATACCATTAGGACTGATTGTTTACTTAGTGAAGTGTGGTATTCTAGTATTCAATTCGGAAATAATCGCTTTGGCATGCTATATCGGTTCACCGGTAGTTATAGCTATTATCGGTGTTTTCCTGTACTCAATCATAGACCGCTTCCTACCCCACTTGTCTGATATTCTCAACGGCGACAGATAAGGTAGAACTGCAAATACAAAGCATGGAAGAAAGAAATTAGATAAGCCCATATAAAATGAAAGACCGGCATCCATCAGGATACCGGTCTCTTCTACGTTAGTATGTTATGAAAAATTTGAGAGAATTTGAAACTTCACAGTTTCATTGTTTTACTAAACATGATTTTATAGAGAAAGCATAGAAATTATCTTATTTACTTTACCGTAGCTGCGGACACTGCCTTTGTGAAGACTGCTGAATCAGCATTGGCTGCCGAATCAATCTTTGCCACCGACGGTCCGTCTTTCGGTTTCTGGACATTAGCAACGTTCTGTGGTTGTGGCTCTTCTGAATAGAAAGCGCTCTGAACGGCATTGCCCAATGTGAGGAATATCGCTACCACTGCAGCTGCCTTGAACAGAGGCATGAGCCGCTGGCGCATTGTGATTACACGAGCCCTTACAGGCTTGTCACCCTCAACCTTGCCAAGGATCTTTTGGTCGAAGTCATCACCCAGAACATCGGTCTTCGGCTCGCTTTGCTCATATTCGAACAGAGGCTTGTACGAAGCCAATTCTCCCGGAACGTCCTTCTGTGAGAAGAACGTGCGAAGAATCTCCTCTTCTTCAAGAGAAGTCTCGCAACGCCAGTAGCGTTCCAAAAGCTGTTTAATGTACTTGTAATCCATAAATTTTCCTTTTTCTATTAACTCGACGACTAAAAACATCAAAAGTTACAGAGGTCTCTCATTTTTAACACATATTTAACACTTTGGTAATGTTGAGCATCAATAGCCCTCTCGACGGAAGGCACGGGCGAGGAAATGTCGCAGATACCTTAAGCCGCCTCTGCTGTTATAGCAAAAGGCTTATCGGGCGACTGGACAAACAGGACGATATTCTTCGACATAGCTTTCACATAAGTTAGTAAAAAATCCCCTACTTCACTGCTTCTAATCTTTTTTTTCAAAAAAATCTGTAAATACCTATTAATCTCCCATTTTTTTATTACCTTTGCACCGCAAATCAAAGATTGATTCCTGGACTTGTAGCTCAGTTGGTTAGAGCAACAGACTCATAATCTGGAGGTCCTAGGTTCAAGCCCTAGCTGGTCCACACTGAAAATCAGCAACTTAAGACGATTCTTAGGTTGCTGATTTTCTTTTT
>Ga0256406_1002644_pt1 | contig 24574 bp, 26 predicted proteins | sample RumenRJG_03DNA_FD_185986 | JGI IMG/M metagenome (GOLD analysis project Ga0256406, IMG submission 185986) | Bovine rumen microbial communities from Lethbridge, Alberta, Canada - RJG_03 | ecosystem: Host-associated > Mammals > Digestive system > Stomach > Rumen | place: Canada: Alberta | collected...
CTTCGATTCTGGAACTACTGGAAAAACGGTCTTCCGGCCAGGCAAAAACTAAAAACTCGGAGCACCAGGAATGATGCTCCGAGCGGTAGTGCCCGAATGGCGATGTCCAGAGATTTCGTAAGATCCCTGACGAAGGGCCCGGCATTGCTGCGTTCTTTTCCTTTTTACTTTCGTCTTCTGTGCCTGCTTCTGCCTGTATTTCCGGCCTTTCTCACTGCGGTGTCTTCCCGTCCTGCAGCTCTTCGATGGCCGTAAGGTATCTCTCCCGATCCTCTTCCGGAAGGGAGGTGATGAGCTCCTCCGCTTCCTGCAGGCATTCTCCGGCATCTGCCTTTTCCCGAAGTCCCGCCTTGATTCTCCAGGCATCGAGCACGTGGCAAAGGCTTCTCCCGTCATTCCACCCGCGGGCACGGATGAGATCCTCCCCGTAGGCCTCGTCGGTGTAAAAGAGGATCGCCCCCGCATCGTGGATCAGTCTCTTCCAGATGTCTCCCTGAAGGTTCAGGATGCTCTCCGTCTCAAGCCCCAGGAGCAGGAACGGCATGATGGCCCGGATTCTGTGAGAGAAGCGGATGTTCTCCCTCAGATGGTCGAGGGCGCGCTTTGGCTGTCCCGACAGGATCAGCAGTACCCCTGCCATTGCAGGTCCCTGGATATTCCGGGCAGGATCAAAGGCCTCCTTTTCTGCAACCTGCGCATCGACAAGATCCAGGACCTGTTCCTCGATCTCGGGATAGCTGTCATCCTCAAGGTAGAGCCGGATAAAGTTCAGTCCGTCCGAGACGTTCTGGAACCTCTCGAGAAGGACATATCGGAGGGGACTCTCATCGTCCTTCCTGTCTTTTCCAGGACCTGCCGCTCTCTCTCCGGAAAGCCCGGACAGTCCCGGGTGGAGCTGCCCGTATGAGCGGGCAAGTTCCCGGATCTTCTCCGGCCGTGTGGGGAGAAAGGCCAGAATGGCAGAGAGCACCGCATCCGCCGTATCCCCCGGCGTTCCCGCTGCAACTTTGGCAACCTTCGGCAGAAACCGTTCGGTAAACTCCCTCTGCATCTGCGTTCCCGCAAGCATCGAAGAAACGCGGGGCAGGAGGCTTTCAAAGCTCTCCTCATGATTTGCCGCGGACTGGTAGAAGAGCCGCACCGCCTTCTCGCCGGTGTACTTCAGGAAGATCTCGCACAGGCGCTGCGCATCGGCCTCGCTCTGCGCGTTTGCTCCCGCCTTTTTCAGCTCCCTTTTTCGCTCCTCCCGTCCCAGGTCCGATGCTGAGTAATAGACGCAGAATTCTCCGTGGCGGGGTTCCAGTCTTCCCTTTCTGTGGTACATGTCCCCTCCTTTCCGGACTGCCCGTGGTCCTTTTTATTCCTCCAGCGCCTTTTCCAGTGCCGCAAGAAGCGCCTGTTTTCCATCACCCGTTTTTGCGGAAAACGGCAACACCTGAAGCGCCCTGTGATCGACCACAAAGTCCCTTGCTCCCGGCAGATCCGCCTTGTTAAGAAGCGTGATCACCTTCTTGTGCCCGGCTGAAAGATCGTCCAGCACCTGATAGACCGTTGCCATCTCCTGCTCCATGTCGGGGCTTGCCGCGTCCACCACGTGGATCAGAATATCGGAGAGTGCCGCCTCCTCGAGCGTTGCCCGGAACGCATCGACAAGATCATGGGGAAGCTTTCGCACAAGTCCCACCGTATCGGTAAGAAGAATGGTCCTGCCGCCCGGCAGGTACAGGCGCCTCGTCGTCGGATCGAGCGTTGCAAAGAGCGCATCCTCGGAGAGGACCGAGGAGCCGGTGAGGAGGTTCAAAAGCGTCGACTTCCCGGCGTTCGTGTAGCCCACGATCGCGCAGGTCGTGATTCCCCGCTTCGTCCTCTGGCGCCTTGTCACCTCACGGTGGCTCTTGACCTTCTCCAGCTCCCTTGAGAGAGTTGCTATCCGGTGGCCGATCTGACGCCGGTTCGTCTCAAGTCTCGTCTCTCCGGGGCCTCTCGTCCCGATGCCGCCGCCCTGGCGGGAGAGATAGGTCGTGGAACCCACGAGGTGTGCCTGCCGGTATTTGAGCTGGGCCAGCTCCACCTGGATCTTGCCCTCTCTGGTGATGGCACGCGCCGCAAAGATGTCCAGAATCACCAGCGTCCGGTCAAGCACCTCAAGGTCGAGGGCTTTGGACATCTGGTTCAGCTGGGACGGGGTGAGCTCGTCATCACAGACAATGGCCGTGCACTCATTTTCCTCTGCCATCTGCCGGATTTCGGCAAGCTTTCCCTCTCCGACATACGTTGCGGGATCCGGGGTGCGCCGGTTCTGGACAAGGCGTCCCCCTTCCATTCCTCCCGCGGCCCGGACCAGTTCCGAGAGCTCGTCGAGGAGAGCGCCGCCGATCCCGACAAGAAGGCAGCGCTGCATCGTATCATTCGTCATGGCTGTCCGGCTCCGGCGTATCGTCCGGGCTTGTCACGTACTTTTTCAGTTCCTCCACGTACACGGATCCCACATCGGAGAGCGAGGAGCCGGTACGGGTCAGGTATCCGATCGTCATCACCGTGTTCTGATGCTCTTCGTCCTCACGGAAGGGCACGGCGACATATTCGGAGCCGTTGAGCTGTCTTGAGAGGATGCCCGAGCATAGCGTGAACGCGTTCAGTCCCCGCATGAGGTTCAGATTCGTCGCCCGGTCCGCGGTGTGGATGACCCTCGGATAGTGCAGATCCGAGAGAATCTCCTCCGCATAGTACTCCGAGCCCTCCCCGCCCTGGGAGAACATCAGGCAGGGATACGGGGACAGATCCTCGATGGAAACGCTCTTCTTCCCCGCAAGCGGGTGGTCCTTGTACAGGTAGGCGTAGGCCTTGCAGTCGACAAGCGGCGTAAAGGTCAGATCAGCCTGTTCAAACTGTCTTGTCAGGATCCGGCGGTTGAAGTCGCTCAGGTACAGGATCCCGATCTCGGCCCTCGCGTTTGCGACATCATCGATGACGTTGCGGGTCTTGGTCTCGAGAATCGCAAAGTCATAGTCCTTCGACCCGAACTGCTTCATCGTGCTGATGAACGCCTCGACCGCAAAGGAGTAGTGCTGCGTCGAGACCGAAAACTTGCGCCGAACCTTTCCCTTTGCATACTCATCCCTGAGGATATCGTACTGCTGGTACAGGGCTCTTGCTCTCGTTAAGAACTCCAGTCCGTCCGCCGTCGGCGTGACCCCCCGGCTCGTTCTCTCAAAGATCGTGATCCCGAGCTCCTGCTCGAGATCCCTCAGCGCATTGGAGAGGGATGGCTGGGACAGGTACAGCGCCTGTGCCGCCTTGTTGAGCGATCCCTCCCGCTCGATGGTAAGGACATAGGAAAGCTGCTGCATTGTCATGACAGATGTCCCCTCTTCTTCTGCTCGTCAAGGATCTCCTCGGTCCTCTCATAGAGAACCTCGGATCCCTTCTTTGTCTTCCCCTGCCGTCCCTCGACCGTCTCTCTCGATACGCCATGTTCCACCCAGTCGGCGCCATCATTTGCATTGTTTAAGAGAAGCGGCTGGAAGTTGTCCATCGCATGGGCAAAGTGCGCCTCGGGGGTCAGATCCTCCTCAAATTCCTCGAACAGCGCCCGGAGATCCTTTGCCTGATCGTCCGGAAGGAGTGCGAAGATCCGGTCCGCCGCCTTCTCCTCCCGCGCATGCTGGGTCTTCTTTCCCTCCTCATCGTAGGCGTACGTATCCCCGGCATCGATCTCCACGACATCGTGGATCAGGCACATGATCATCGTGTGCAGCACGTCGATCTTCTCGTTGGAATACTCCGAGAGAAGATAGCACATGATCGCCATGTGCCAGGCGTGCTCCGCATCGTCCTCCCTCCGTCCGTGGCCTGTCAGGTGTGTCTGCCGGAGAATGTTCTTTTCCTTGTCCAGTTCCAGTATGAAATTCATCTGCGCCTCAAGGCGCTCTCTTGTCATATCGTTCATGTCTTTCAGTATACACCCTGATCGAAAATCCCGTTCTGAATGGATTTGCCTTTGCTTCATGAAAATTTCAGAAATCGATTTCACGTTTTTTTCTTGCAATCATGGACAAGCGTGGTAAACTATAACCGTTTTCATCAGCATTCATATTTTGTTCATTTATCTGTCTCTGAAAACCATTGAAACATTTCGGTGAAAATCCTTTATATTATGGCTTTTTACCGTGTGTCACACATTGTTCATATATTTGGAAGTGAAATGAAGCATCGTCTTACCATTCTGCTGGAAAACCACAACAGCATATCAGGGGACCTTCCGGGTGGTACCGATGCGGCACCTTTTATCTTCCACAAAGGCTGCGAGGAGGCTCTGTTCTCCCTTGCCTTCGATACCTGCCTTACCGATTCCCCGGAAATGGCATCGCTTATCCGGAGGCGCTGTCCCAAAGCGCAGGTACGGGTCCTTGAGGATGAGAGCCTCTTTTTTGTGCCTTCAATGGAAAACACCATGCCGCGTCCTTCATTTGACTCCGGTCTTGTCCATCTCATCGATGCACTCTCCAAAGTGACCCGTGCAGAAGAGATTTCGCAGGTGCTGAACCGCTTTTCCGGAGAGCTTGGCATCCGGGGAGCCCGGCTGTTTCTTCGATCTCCCGAGGAAAAAGATGCAGGCACTGTCCTGTTCCCGGGTCTTGAAGGCTATAGCAGGAAGGAGGCACTCCTTCTCCTTCTCTATCCTGTCCAGGAGGATGGGATTCTCACTGCCCTTTTAGGGCTCACGGCGTGTGAGGCTTCCTTTGAAGAGCTTGCCCTGATCCTGCACCTTGTTTCCCACGAGATGAAGCGGATCCGGAAGACAGAGCTTCTGACGGCAAAAAACGCAGAGCTCACACGGCTCTATACCCACGATTCCCTGACAAAGCTCCACAACCGCTTTGCCCTGGAAAAGGGCGGACGGGCCCTGTTTGAGGAGCATCTTCGGCAAAACGGCGTCGTGTCCATCTGTTTTGTCGATGTGGACCACTTAAAGTACATCAATGACACCTTCGGCCACGTCGTCGGAGACCAGGTCCTTCAGAAAACCGCGGACGTTATCCATGCGGTCGGCAAGTCCCATGATCTCTTTACGGCGCGCTTTGGCGGCGATGAGTTCATTCTCATCGGTGCCGGGGACGATGAAAACCTGAGGTTCCTTCTGCAGGAGCGGATTTCGAAGATCCGCCTCGTCCGCCCCGCACACAGCGACTTTGCAGATCCTGCAGGATATGTTCCATCAATCAGTATCGGAAGAATAGAGGCCAGAAATCACATTTCCTTTGAGGAATGTATCGCGGCCGCAGATCAGCGCATGTACGAGAGAAAGCGCGAGCTGCGGGCCTGAAGACCAAAGACGGATCCCCCGGAGAGTTCCGGGTTTAGCAGAGCGCACACGAAGGGTAATCGGGGTGATTGCTTCTGTGGTTTCCTCTACGGGGTTCCCATATCAAAAGCCGGGCGTTCCTGCGCCCGGCCCTTTTTTTCTGTGCAGGCGGAACCCAGAATTAGCTCCCCTTCGGAAGGCAAAATGACGCGGCACTGGAAGGAAAAATGATCGTGTCTCCAGAAGTTATCGTCGAGGCGGCTGGGCCCCTCGGCGATGCTCCCAGCCGCCCGATCAAGGCATTCTATAACCTCTGTGGGTATGATCCTTCTGAGGAATCGCCAATTTTGCTTTCCTGGATAGGTGATTTTTTCCTTTCCGGGGGCTTACCCAAGATGGCTACCTGCAGTGAGTCAAAACAATTTACCGTTTGCATTTTTTCTGTCCATAACAGAAAGGCCAGCCGTCCGGGGGAGTGGACGGCTGGCGAAAAATGGGGGAGATTATTTGTGGGGAAAAGCATGTCTGTTTTTCCTGACGAGGACATGATACCGCAGATCAGAGGGAAGTCCATGAAACGCGGATAAGCATTTCATGAAATAATTATGAAACGCTTTCGTCTTCTCCAGGAAACTCTCTTTGGAAACAGCGTTCACAGAATCTCCACAGACTTTCCACCGACCCGTCACAATTCCTGCCCGGGGATCTGATACGATACCAGTCGGAAAGACAGACAACAACATCTTTTCGCAAACAACACAACTCCCCCTCAAGGACCGGCGTCTGACGCCGGTCCTTCCTTTTGTTTCATTCACGTCGTTTCCTCCACGCTGCTCCCTTCCCCATTTGTTTCCGTTTCCGAAGCACGGTCCTCTGCACCTTATCCTGAAACCTGTTTCTCCGATGAGTGATTCCTTTTTGGATGACAAAACCCTCCGGCCACCACACCGGAGGGTACTTGTCTTAAGAGGAGTGTTGTTATGAAAAAGAAAGGGTCGGCAACCTGTTTGTTTCCTTTCGGTTGTTTCCTTACAACCGGTATGATACCGCATACCGGAAAGGACTTTGTGAAAACGAAATGGCAATCCTGTGAGGATTCTGTGGCCAAATGGTCTTTCTCCCGGCAAGGTTAAATATCGGTTAAGTTCTTCTGCCGCGGGCTGTTTCGTGGTAGATTTCAGGGAAAAGGGGAAATCAGCATGTTTGGCTTAAAAAAGACCAGGGCCTTTTCCTGCACCGCCTGCGGAGCAAAGGTCACCATCTCTTCCGATGAGGAATACACTCTCTGCCCGAAATGCGGGGCGCTCTACTTTTCCAAAGACATCTTCGGAAAATCTCAGGCAGAGTCTTTTACCAAAGACCGCAAATGCGCCGCCCCGCCGCCAAAGAAGGCAAAAATCAGCACGCGGCCCGGGAAGACGCAGAAGGCCGTGTCCGCGCCCGCCGGCAAGAAGGCGGTTATTCTCGTATTCCTGGTCATAGGGATTCTCACCTCGATCGGCTGGATTGGCAGCCGCGCGGATCAGACGTATTACCGGGACGGTGACACCGTAGGCAGCTGGGACACGATCGAGCTCCACGGGAAACTGCCCGCGCCGCCGGATCTGTCTGATGTCGACCTGTACATGAATACGGTCTCGTATCTGACCTTCGATGTCTGCAACGCCACAGAAGAAGACTATCTTGCCTACTGTGATGCCTGTGAGACATCTGGATTTTCGGAGGTCTGCCCGCGGGATGCCGCCTATTCCTATCGCTTCACGGCAGCAGACAAAGACGGCTGCCGCCTCGCGATCTACTATCAGGAAGACCGGAACTTCTACGACGTCTCTCTGGACGCCCCGTATGAGACGATCACGATCGTCTGGCCGACAAGCGGCCCGGCCTCTGCCTTCCCCGCACCGCCAACCGACCAGGGCATCATCCAGTCCCTCCGGGACGGCTACTGCGACATCATCCTCGCCGGCATGTCCCTGGACGATGTCAGGACCTATGCCGCATCTCTGGAGGAGCAGGGAGCAAAAACCTCCTTCAGCTTTGAACCGTCCAACGGCTGGAAATGGTACGGCACCTTTGAGGGCTGTTACGTGACCCTCCAGTATCTCGGTGCAGACTATGCGGAAATGAGCTTTATTCCGACGGCCGACACGGACGGGAACTGATTCGCAAAGACAGGTTCTGTCTCACAGTGAAAAGACCGGATCTTCCCGGAAGATTTCTTCCGGGAGGGTCCGGTCTTTGTGATGTCGTTGCTTTTTCCTGCCTTACATCGTCATCGAGGGATCCACCGCATCGCGCATGGCATCTCCGATGAAGTTCGTGCAGATGACAAGAATGATGATGATAACGCCGGGGCTCACCCAGAGCCAGGGCATGCCGGTGAGAACTGAGACGGACTCGGCACCGTTTAGCAGGTTCCCGAGGCTTGCCTGCGGGGGCTGAACACCCATGCCAAGGAACGAGAGCGCCGCCTCATCGAGGATGGACACCGCCATGACGCTCGTTGCAAAGACGAGGATCGGTGCCAGGGTATCCGGCAGGATCTCCGAGAAGAGGATGTAACGTCCCGGCATCCCCTCGATCCGCGCTGCCTGGACATAGTCCGCATTCCGGATCTCCATGACGTTGCCACGGACAAGCCGCGCCACCCCCGGCCAGTCGACAAAGCCCAGGATCAGGATGATGTTCCACATGCCCGGCGAAAAGATGACGCTCGCCACAAGGATCAGGAGGATATACGGGAAGGACATGACGGTGTCGGTGATGCGCATGATGATCATGTCCGCCACACCCCCGAAGTACCCGGCGATCAGTCCCAGCACCGTCCCGAGACCGGTGGCAAGAAGGGTCGAGAGAAATCCGACCAGGAGGGATACCCTGGTCCCGTACAGGAGCCTCGAAAACATGTCCCGTCCGATGGAGTCCGTCCCCAAAAGGTGCCTGAGGCTCGGCGCAGCCGAAAACTCCGGATTGATCGCATTGGGGTCATAGGGCGCAATCACGGGGGCAAGGATCGCAAGGATCACGATCGCAAGCACGATCCACAGGCTCACAAATCCCGCCCTGTGACGGGTAAAGCGCCGCCACAGCGTGTGCAGATAGGATTCCGTCCCGTTTGATGCAGATGATGGTTTCATATATCACTCCAGTCTGACGGTCGGATCCGCCAGTGCGTACAGGATATCGGTCACCAGGTTCGTCAGGAGAACGACCACCGCGGTCAGAAGGCACATTGCCATGATCACGGGGTAATCCCTCTCCAGGATGGCGTTCATGGTCATGAGCCCGAGTCCCGGCCAGGAGAACACCTGCTCCACGACAATGGAGCCGCCAAAGAGCGAGGGGATCTCCATGCCGATGACCGTGATGATGGGAATCAGCGCATTGCGAAGGGCATGCTTGAAGATCACCATCTTACGGCCGATGCCCTTTGCCTTCGCTGTCCGAAGATAATCCTTGTTCAGAATCTCCAGCATGCTCGAGCGGATATACCGGACATCCCGGCCCGCCATCTCCACCGCAAGAACGATGCAGGGAAGAATCAGGTACCTAAGCTGCACGCCGCTCCCGGCACTCCCCAGGAGCCGCATGCCGGATGCCGGCAGGACCCCGAGCTTTACCGCGAAGATGAAGATCAGCACGATTCCGAGGAAAAACTGCGGGATGCTCTGCCCGAGGAAGGCGAGGGTCACGATGATGTAGTCCGCCTTCGAGTGCTGATGCACCGCGCTGTAGATGCCGGCAAAAATCGCGATGACCATCGCGAGGATCAACGCCGAGGTCATCAGGATCAGGGTGGGTCCCAGGTGCTCTCCGATCATCTGGGACACCGGCTCATAGCTCTTGTAGGAGTTGCCGAGGTTCCCCCGAAGGGTCTGTCCGAGCCAGCGGAAGTACTGGACGGTGACCGGATCATTGAGCCCCAGGTTTTCGGTTCTCTGCGCCACCGCCGCCTGGTTCACCTTCGGGCCTCCGCTGATGATCTCCATGGGATTTCCCGCAAGAGACATGATCGCGTAGTCGACGATGGTGATGCCAAAGAGAACGACAAGGGCGATGAGAAGGCGCTTTGCAATATACCGTCCCATTCAGGCCTCCTTTCCGGCAATCGGGTGCCAGCAGGCCGCAAGGTGCCCGGGAGCTGCTCCCGGCACGGCCAGGAGCTTTGGCTCTTCCTGACGGCACTGATCCGTTGCATACGGGCAGCGCGTGGCAAATCGGCACCCCTTCGGCAGGTCGATGGCCGACGGCACCTCGCCGTCCGGCACTGTAAAGCCCTCCCGCTTCGACGGATCCAGGGACGGCACCGCCTCGATGAGAAGCTTTGCATAGGGGTGAGCCGGGTGATGGAACACCTCGCTCCCCTCTCCCGTCTCCACGATCCGCCCGAGGTACATGACCGCGATGGCATCGCTGATGTAGTGCACCGCCCCGAGCCCGTGGGCGATGAACAGGTAGGTGACCCCGAGGTCCTTCTGCAGAGAGCGAAGAAGGTTCAGGATCTGCGCCTGGATCGAGGCATCCAGGGCCGACACCGGCTCATCGCAGACGATGACCTTCGGCTTCAGGGAAAGTGCCCGGGCAATGGTGATCCGCTGCCGCTGTCCGCCGGAGAACTCGTGAGGATAGCGCTCCTTCGCGCTCTTCGGAAGACCGACCATGTCCAGCAGCTCGTCCACCCGATGCAGCACGCTCTCCTTTGTCTCGAGGCCGTGGTAGAGCATCGGTGCCTCGAGGATATCCACCACCCGCTTTCTCGGGTTCAAAGATGCATAGGGGTCCTGAAAGATCATCTGCAGGTTCAGGCGGGCACTCCGGAACTCGTGCTTTGGCATGTTGACAAGATCCTGCCCCTCATAGAGCACCTCGCCGGACGAGGGCGCCTCAAGGCCGACAAGAAGCCTTCCTGTCGTCGACTTTCCGCAGCCGGACTCCCCGACAAGCCCTAACGTCTTTCCCTTTTCCAGCACAAAGCTCACGCCGTCCACCGCGTGCACCACCTTGCGGTTCTTCGGGAGAATGGCGCTGTGCCGCACGGGATAGACCTTCGTGAGGTTTTTCGCCTCCAGTATCACCTGTGGATCAGACATGAGACTCTCCTTCCACCTTTGCACACCTCACGAAGTGCGAGGGAAAAACCTCTCTCCACTCCTGGTGCGCACTGCAGGAATCCTCTGCAAGAGGGCACCGGTCCTCAAACCTGCACCCGGTAAGGAACGTGTAGTTTTCCGGCACCACGCCCCTGATCGGCACAAGCTCCCGCTTTCTGTCGTCCTCAATGGACGGGGTTGCCGCAAGAAGCGCCCTCGTGTAGGGGTGCAGGGGGCGGGCGAAGATTTCCTCCACCTTTGCCTCCTCGACGAACTGCCCTGCATACATCACCATCACCCGGTCCGCGTTCTGGGCAATGACGCCGATGTCATGTGTGATGAGAATCACCGACATGTGGCGCTGCCTCGCTTCCTTCCGGATCAGCTGCATGATCTGCGCCTGAATGGTGACATCAAGAGCCGTTGTGGGCTCGTCGGCTATGAGAAGCTTCGGGTTGCAGGAGAGCGCCATCGCGATCATGATCCGCTGCCGCATGCCGCCGGAAAGCTCGGAAGGGTACTTTCGCATCGCCTGCTCGGGATCCGGGATGCCAACGCTCTGAAGACTTGCAAGGACGATCTGTTTTGTCTCTTCTTTGCTCTTTTTCAGGTGGCGCCGCACCTGCTCTCCAATCTGATCTCCCACCGTGAATACCGGATCGAGACTTGCCAGGGCGTCCTGGAACACCATCGCGATATCCCGTCCCCGGACCTCATCGAGCTCCTTCTCGGAGAGCTTTAACAGATCTCTTCCCTGAAAAACCGCGCTTCCGTTCTCGACGGAACCGTTCCTCGAGAGCAGTCCCATGATCGCAAGGTTTGTCACGCTCTTTCCGCAGCCGGACTCTCCGACGATGCCGAGTGTCTCCCCGGATCCCACCGAAAACGAGATGTCGTCCGTCACGATCCGGTCGCCGAAGTCACTGTGAAACTTCACGCGAAGATTTTCTACCTGTAAGAGAGGTTCCATGAGGAGCTCTCCTTTCACAAACAAAGGGGCACGCAGATGCGTGCCCGTAAGAGTATCCGTCAGATCCCGGGATTACTGCACAATCTCCCAGTCCTGGATGTTGTCATATGCACCGTAGAGAGTAGGCTCTGCGTTCTGCAGTCTGTTCGAGACAACGCCGAGGTTGCTCTGGAAGTACATGGAGAACATCGGGACATCGGAGATCATCTTGTCATCGATCTCCTTATAATATCCCGCAAGCTCCGTGTCGTCCTTTGCCTTCTGCGTGTTCTGCAGCGCCGCATCAACGTCCGGGTCGGTCCAGCCGCCGGTCCAGGAGGTTCCTTCCGTATCTACAAGGCCCAGTTCGTCCGCATAGAAGTCATTCGGCGTGATCGTGTACTGCACCGAGAACACATCGACATCGTCCGTTCCGCCGACGCTCATCAGCGTATCGAAGTCGACGGTATTGATGTTGATGCTGATGCCGACCTCGGAGAGTTCCTGCTGGATCACCTGTGCCGCCTTGACGGCCGTGTCATCGCCGGAGGAGACATAGTACTGCAGCACGGTCGAGGAATCCCAGCCCGCCTCGGAGAGCAGCTCCTTCGCGCCGTCCGGATCATAGGGGATGGTCTCCTTCGAGTCATCATAGAGAGGAGATGACTTCATGACGAAGCCGTCCGTCACCTCGCCGTGGCCGGACAGGAGCGAATCCACCAGCGTCTGCCGGTCGATTGCCATGACGAAGGCCTTCCGGACTCTTGCGTCCGTCACCTTCGTGGTGTTGAAGAACGTCATCTCGTTCGTGATGGGATCCGTCCAGGAACTCGTGTAGCCGTCGAGGTTCTCGACCGCCTCCTGATCCGTGATCGGAATGGAGCAGGTTGCAGGCGGGACGAAGTCGATCTCGCCTGCCTGCAGCTGCGGCAGAATCTCGGAGGGATCGACAATGCGGATATTCATCTTCGGGATCTTCGGCGCACCGAGGAAGTAGTTCTCGTTTGCGTGATAGCTGATGTAGTGGGCGCTGTCGTAGTCATCGAGGATATACGGTCCGTCTACGACATCCGGGTGCTGGAACCAGTCATAGGAGACCAGCTGATCCGCCGGCACATCCTTGAGGACGTGCGAGGGCAGGATGCAGATCCAGACGCAGCAGTTGTTGATGAACGTGTTGAGGGACATCGGCGAGTTCGCGACAAACTGGAGGGTCTTGTCATCGACCTTTACCAGGCCGTCGACCGACTCCGCTCCCTCAGGAGATGTGCCGCTCTCAAAACCCTTGAACATCGAGAAATCGAAGTTCGGGTTTGCAACCTCGGGGCTTGTCATGCGAAGGATCGTGAAGATCACGTCGTCAGATGTCACCGGCTCTCCGTCGGACCAGACCGCATCATCCCTGATCTTGATCGTGAAGGTCAGGTTGTCATCAGTGGTGATGCTGTCTGCCAGAAGGTAGTTGAAGTTGTTGTCGGCGCCCACCGTAACGAGCGGCAGGAACATCATGCTCGTCGCATACAGGTTGATGAACGACCAGTCCATGTTCAGGGGGTTCAGGGTGCCGAGCTCATTGGTGGCACCGATGTTGACGATGTCATCTCCGGTCTCGGCAGTCTCTGTGCCGGCTGTCGTGGAAGCCTCACTTGCTCCGGAAGAAGCAGAAGAAGCCGTCGTGGAACCGGTCGATGTCGATCCGGACGACGAGCCGCAGGCTGCAAGGGACAGCGCCAGGGCACCTGCAAGCAGGGTGGACAGTACACGTTTCTTTTTCATTTTCTCTCCTCTCAAATGTGTCCCGAAACGGGAACCGCATTGTGCAGACGTTAAGTTAACCCGCAAAACACAGGACTACTGCCCCGCGTCCGGGAAGATGCTCTTGACCGACAGGTCCGTCTCCGGGTGGATCACATACCCCTTCCCGGTGCGGACGAACAGGGCGGCGCACTTCTCCTCGTGGTTTGCAAGGGAATACCAGTCGAGGTACTCGGACTCCATGTTTTCGACGGGAACGAGCAGGTTGCAGGACTTCGGGCGGTCAAAGACCCGCTGGATTCTGGAATTCTGCCAGAGGTCCTGCTCCATGTACCAGGGATCGAAGACCCGGACATATTCCAGGGGATCATAGGGGTTCTCGGAGGTGCCCATCTGCAGGCCGGTCAGCGTGATGAAGTGATCCTCCTCGGCAAAGCAGCGAACCACCGCCGCGCCTCCCATGGTAAGACACTTCCGGATCAGGGAATTCTCCTTAAAGGACACGTCCTCTCCGTCGATATACCGGACCAGGATGTTGTAGTGCACTTCCCTCGCGTAGATCTTCAGCCAGTCCACATAGTAGCGGATGGCCGCATTGGTCGTGCCGCCCCGGCAGGTGACGCCCTCGCCGTTGCAGCGATCGAGCATGCAGCTGTAGGCCTTGCTCAGAAACTCCGGCGGAATCTCGTTCCGGTCATACAGAAACCGGAGCGCATTGAGCACCGCCGTCGGTCCGCAGTCATAATCAGTTGTCTGGTACATCAGGGGCGACTTCATGCCTCGCCTTTCCTTAAACCTTATGAATTCAATATGATTAGTCAGATCGTATAATTTTGAGCCGGAAACGTCAACGTTTAACCTGCCAAAGGGCACCGGAACGGGGCGGATATTTTCGTCAGAATGGAACGGGTCCTGTCCCGGGCAAGAAAAAATCTGTGCCTGCAGCAGGACGCCGCATTGCACAGACACACCATTGCGTCTCCGGAACAGATTTGGGGACATTGTATACCAGTACTGGGACAGCGTCCAGACAGGAACGGTTCCCCGGATGACAAAACCCCTCGCAAACGCGAAGGGTTCTGCCGGAAAGGAGTACCATGTGCTTTCTTTATACTGCGTTGTAGAAGTCCCTGAAGTTCCGGGTCTCCGGCAGGGTCTCCCCGCCGTCGATCACCGTCACGGTACCGGTAAGATATCCGGCTCCCTCGGATGCCAGGAAGGCGGCCAGGGTACCGACATCCTCCGGTTTCCCGAGTCTTCCCTCCGGGATCCCCTCTGCCATGCCGGCAAACACGGACTCCGGATTCTCCGGATTGACGGTCCGGGCGCTTCTCTCCACCGCCGGGGTCCGGATATAGCCCGGGCAGATGGCGTTTACGGTGATGCCGTACGGGGCAGCCTCCACGGCAAGTGCCTTGGTGAAGCCCACAAGCGCTGCCTTCATCGTCCCGTACCCGGTGTAGCCGGGGTTGCAGACGATGGGGCCTGTCACCGAGGAGAGGTTGATGATCCTGCCGAAATGCTTCTTTTTCATGGACGGGATCACGAGCTTTGTCATGAGAAACGTTCCCTTCACGTTCACGCGGTAGAGCTCGTCAAGATCCGTGACCGACAGATCCTCAAATCCCGCCACCTTTGAGAGACCGGCATTGTTCACCAGCACGTCGACACCCCCGGTGACATCGAGGATGGCATCCACGGTCTTTCGCATGGCGAAGAGATCATCTCCCACCTCGCACCGGTAGCCGGTGGCGTGAAATCCCAGTTTCTTCAGGGCATCTGCTGCCGCAAACACGTTGTCGCCGCGGGAGAGAAGCCGGACATCGTACCCTGCCTCTGCAAGGCATTCTGCAATCCCGAAGCCATTGCCTCTTGCCGCTCCGGTCACGATCGCCGTTCGCATCAAAGCCTCACTTTCTGATGTCTTCCTCACTGATCAGGCCCTTGCGCTTCAGGTAGTCCAGGAGCACGTCCACGCAGGCATTGGAGCCGCCCACGCGCTCCGCGTTCAGGGTCAGGTCATAGTTGATGGGATTCGTCCAGTAGTTGCCGCCGGTGTAGTACTTGTAGTACTCGGCCCGGTACTGGTCCGTCGCCTCGATGGTGCGCGCTGCGACCTCCGCCGATACCTCCATGTGTTCCATGGTCCGGTCGACACAGTAGGCGCGCGGCGCCTCGATGTAGATGCTGACGACGTTTTTGTGATTTCGAAGAACGTAGTCCGCGGCCTTGCCGACAATGACACAGGACTCGGTGTCCGCGAGGTTCTCGATGATCTTCGTCTCATAAGAGAAGATCTGGTCATCGGAGACAAACTTCTTATCCCTTGCGATATATCCCCTCGCCCTTGGCAGTCCCCGCATCATGGCGGCAAAACCGCCGTGCGTCGAGAGCTTCTCGTCGACCTCGGTGAAAAGCTCCTCATCAAGGCCCGAGAGCTGACTTGCCAGCGTCAGGATCCGGTTTTCATAGCAGTGGATGCCAAGGCGCTTGGCGACTCTCGATGCAATCTCCTTGCCGCCGGAGCCGAAGCCTCTCGCCACCGTCATTGTGAACTGTTCCATCGTGCACCTCCCCCTAAGTCTGCTGCTGATCCGACATGTAGCGGGACAGGAATGCCTTCGTGCGCTCATTCTTCGGGTGTACGAACAGGATATCCGGCGACTCGTCCTCGACCACATATCCCTGGTCCATGAAGATGGTCCTCGAGGACACATCCCGTGCAAATCCCATCTCGTGGGTCACGACGATCATCGTGAGACCCTTCGAGGCAAGATCCCGCATGACGTTCAGCACCTCTCCCACCATCTCGGGGTCGAGGGCACTGGTCGGCTCATCGAACAGGAGCACCTCCGGGTTCATGCACAGCGCCCTCGCGATGGCGACGCGCTGCTTCTGACCGCCGGAGAGCTGGTCGGGTCTGGCGTTGATGTAGGGCGCCATGCCGACTTCCTTCAGATGCTGAATGGCCCGGCTGTGTGCCTCTTCCTTCGGCAGGTGCAGGATCTTCGTCGTCCCGAACATGCAGTTCTTGAGAACGGTCATGTTCGCGAACAGGTTGAAGGACTGGAACACCATGCCCACCTTGGAACGGTAGGCGGAGAGATCCTTCTGGGTATTCTTCACTTCCTTGCCGTGGAACAGGATCTGTCCCGCGGTCGGGGTTTCGAGGTGATTGATGCAGCGAAGGAGCGTCGACTTGCCGGAACCGGAGGCACCGATGACACAGACCACTTCTCCCTTGCTGATCGAGAAGTCGATCTTGCGCAGCACCTGATGTTCGCCGAAGTTCTTGACGAGGTTCTTGACCTCAATGACTGTTTCTGCTGGCACAGGAATCCCTCCTCTCACTCATCGGTGTTCATGTATTCCGCGGCGAGGACGTAGTCCTTGCTGCCCTTCATCTTCTTCTCAAGGACACGGAAGATGCGGTTGAATACAAAGCACATCACCAGGTAGATGACGGAAATCACAAGGTAAGACTCATAGTACTTGTAGTACGCGCCGCCTGCGGTCTTTGCCATGAGGAAGAGCTCCGTGACGCCGATGACGTTCAGGACCGAAGTCTCCTTGAGGTTTGTCAGGAACGTGTTGCACATCTCGGGGACGATGTTCCGGATGGCCTGGGGAAGCACCACATAAAACATCGTGCCGAAATGCGACTCGCCCATCGCCAGGGCGCCTTCCGTCTGTCCCGGATCAATGGAGTTGATGCCGGCTCTTACGGTCTCGCCCATGTAGGCGCCGGTATTCAGCATGATGACGAGGACGCCGGCGACGATGGAGGTCACCATGACGTTGTTGTCACGAAGTCCGTAGTACAGGACCATGCCCTGGACGATCATGGGCGTGTCGCGGAAGATCTCGACATAGATGGCGATGATCACCTTGACGATGCGAAGAAGTGTCTTCTTCACGACGTTGTCATCTGGCTCGATCTTCGTCGAATTCACGATGCCGACGAGGAAACCGATGAGGAACCCCAGGATCGTGCCCAGGAAGGCCACATATACGGTCACCCAGGCGGCCTGCAGGAACATGAACTTATACTGCCCTGCGATGTACGCAATCCACTGAAACGTCGTCCCGTGCGCACCCGGAGACGAACCCGCTGCATTGGTAAAGTAAGCGATTATGGAAGACATGGCACTCCTTCGTTCTAGTTGGCGTTCGGCTGCAGCGTGATCATTTCATCCATCAGGGTGTCCATCTTGTCGCGGTCGGTCCAGCCGATGTAATCCATGGCCTGATTGACAAGGTCTCTTGTCGTATCACCGTCGCGGAAGCAGATGCAGCAGTCGTTGGAATCTCCTTCCTTCGGGGTGAAGTCATCGTCTGCGTCAAGGTCAAGCATCTTCAGATCCGGCATGGTTGTAAGGGCGGAGACGCAGGTCGTGTAGTCGAGGACAACAACATCTGCGGTCTGGTTCTCTACTGCCATGAAGGCCTCGCCACTGGTCTCATAATCGGTGACGGGAACGGCATCGGGGATCTCATCCTTGTAGTTGATGAAGTTTGTGCCAGCCTGTGTCGTGACCTTTACATTCTTGCCTGCAAAGTCTGAAAGACCGGTGTAGGAAGCGTACTCACTGTCCGAGCGGACTGCCGCCTTGATGGTGCGGTAGTAGTAGACGTTCGAGAAATCGTAGGTCTCATCGCGCTCCGGCGTGTAGCACATGCCGCTCATGACGCAGTCATAGGTACCGTCCTCGAGGCCCATGAAGATCGCGCTCCAGTCGGACTTGTAGATCTCCAGATCCCAGCCGAGGGCTGCCGCGATCTCCTGTGCACAGCGGACATCGTAGCCGTAGGCGTAACCGTCGCTGTTGGTGATCTTCACGGCCTTGTCGCCGTTTGGTACGTCCTCGGACTCCTGCGTCCAGTTGTAGGGAGCGTAGGCACACTCGATGGCGACACGCAGCACCTTGTCCCCCTTCGGGGAGGTTGCATCGGCAAGATCCGGATCTGCGGTGATCGGATTGCCGTCGAAATCGGTGAGCGTAGAGGCTGCATCGGAGGCCGCCTCGGTGGTGGCGGCAGTGCTGTCCGCGGTTGATGCACCGGTATCAGCGGTCGATGCGGCGGTATCGGCACTGGTGGTGGCAGTCGTGGTGGACGACGAGCCGCAGCCGGTCAGAACTGTACCTGCCATGGTGGCGGCCAACATGAGGGAAACGACGATTCTCTTCTTCATAGCAATCCTCCTTGTGCAATCACAAAGGGCGCCTGTCATCCTTGACAGGCGCCCTTGCTCACACATGTAAACATATGCCGGTCCGAAGAAAAGAAAAACGCCGATCGAAAATCGATCAGCGTCATTGCTCTTTACTTCGGAACCTCACCAACTGTTCCGTTTCCGGTTTTTTTGTATACACGTATCCTACCACAATTTCGGGTATGGTATTGTACAAAACGGCGTATTTAAATACGCAATTTCGCGTATAAATCGATTTTGTCACATATTACAAGAACAATCCCCGAAGGAAACGATGAACCGTAAGATTGCAAAATCTCAGAGCGGCCAGGATCCGGATCGTATCGTCAACACTGACAAACAGCCGGTAAAATTTCACCTTTCATCTGTCAATCTGTTCATGTACGGGAAAATGACGCATCGCTCCTTCTGAAGATATCAGGAATCTTTTCCATCGCGGTGAACGCCGGGCCGGATGACAAAACCCTCCGCCATGGCGGAGGGCAAGTCTTAAAGGGGAGAGTGTTTATGAAAAAGTCTGTTCTGTTTCGGTCGCAACACCTTGTTGCTTCCTGACAATCCGAATGATACCAGACTCAAGGTTCCGGATTGTGAAGGAGCCGTGGAAATCCTGTGTTTTTTCTGTGACCGGCGCCTTCTACAGGCAAAAGGAAAGGCCGGCAGCTTTGACTGTCGGCCTTATGAGGGGGAGTTATGTTTTGTTTTGGGAGAAGCTTGATTGCTTTTCCTTACAACCGGTATGATACCAGAGCCCCGAAGGGAAATTGTGAACGGACGGTGGAGACTTTGTGTTTTTTCTGTGATCAGTTTGCCGTCAGAACACCAGTTTCTGCCGGCTGCCAAAGCCCTGCGCCTTAAAATCGGAGTTCAGGAAAACTGCCTTTTCCGGGGCAAAGCGGATCAGGTACATCGGCTCCGGCATGCCCTGCAGCATCTTGATCGGGATCTTCCGGAATGCCGCTTCTGCTACATATGCAGAATCTTCCGTGTCGTCGATCACCGACACGGTTCCCGTCATCTGAAGACTGTGAAGCTTTCCAAACTCGGTATTCGTGTCGAACACGGCAAGGGCTGCATGAGAATTTGCCGCAATCCCCGCAAACTTTCTTCCGCCCTCCGAAAAGATCCAGAGTGCCCCGTCATGCCAGGTGTACTCGAGCGGCGTGCAGCGGATCATATCCCCCGTACCGGTCGCCAGAGCGCATACCTTATGGGAAAGAAGGAAATGATCCACTTCCTCGCGAAGCTTTCCGGGATCCATTTTCACCGAATCCGCGTCCTTCCTGTCCCAGAAACCTGCTGCCTGTTCATAACTGGATTCTTTCATGAATCTGTTACCTCCCTTGTTCCGTCAATCAAACCGCACCCGTCACGCCGACAGGTCCAGTTTTTTCCATGCGCCAATGATTTTTGAACTCAACGTTGCACTGCCGCCAAATGTGCCATTCTGAAAGGAAAACTGGATCAGATACAGGCCGGAAGGAAAACGGGATCCCGATACATGAACCTTAAAAGGCAGGTTCGACTTCGCCAGCATCTGTGAAAGCTCATAAGACGTCTTCGTGTTCTCGATCCGAATGACGACATCGATCGCATTGATCTGCCCTGCGTAATAGTTGAGCCACAGATGATATCCGGAGCCCACCCAGCCGGACGGGTAGGCATTTCCTGTTTTATGGCGGTCAATCGAATCCGGACTCAGATATTCCGTCATCGCCTCCGAATATGCATTCCTGATATTTGCCAGGGTTGTGGCATCCCTCGCCTTCTCCAGCTGATGGCTGAAGATCGGCACGCTGACTGCCACAAGTACACCGATGATCGCAACAACGATCAGAAGCTCCCCGAGAGTAAAACCACTTCTTCTGTTCTTTGTCATATGCTGTCCTCCATGATGTTAAAACAATGACCGAACGGTTCTCCCTCAAATATGCAGCTGTATCCGATAACGTGTTCCTTCTGTCGATTCACCTCCTGCAGCGGCCGGGCATTCCTGCCCGGCTCCGTTTTCCTATTCTAGCGACCTGCCGGTGTGTTCTCAATGGCCCGGGATCATAAGAGCGGCAGCCGCAACCGGGCATTCCGGAAGCAGCCGCCACTCTTTATGTGCATATGCACTTTCTATGCGGGTGTGCAGGTTTTCTCACCGCACTCCCCGTTCTGTCCGTGATTGCAGTCCCCGATGACCGGCCTTACTCCTTGCTGACCGCATCGATCCTTGCAAGTTCCTCTTCCGTAAAGGTCGTGTTCTTCAGGCACTTTACGTTGTCGAGGATCTGCTCCGGCTTCGAGGCACCGATCAGGACCGAGCAGACCTTGCCGTCTCTCAAAATCCAGGACAGAGCCATCTCGGCGAGGGTCTGGCCGCGCTGCGTGGCGATCTCATTGAGTTCCCGGATCTGGTTGAGCTTCTCCGGTGTCAGAGCGCTCTCCTTCAGGAACCTGCCATCCTTTGCGATTCTGGAATCCGCCGGGATTCCGTTGAGATACCGGTTGGTCAGAAGTCCCTGTGCCAGAGGGCTGAAGGCGATGATCCCAAGGCCCTCGTCCGCGCACAGATCCTTCGTTCCCTCGGTCTCGATGGAACGCTCAAAGATCGAATACCGCCGCTGATTGACGATGAGCGGCAGATGGATCTGCCTTGCGATCTCAATTGCCTTCTGTGTCTGTTCCTTCTTATAGTTTGAGATTCCCGCATAGAGAGCTCTTCCGCTGTCGACGATGAACTTCAGAGCCCCCATGGTTTCTTCAAGCGGCGTGTCCGGATCCGGACGGTGGTGATAGAAGATGTCGACATAGTCGAGACCCAGGCGCTTTAACGACTGATCACAGCTTGCCACGAGGTACTTTCTGGATCCCCAGTTGCCGTAAGGGCCCTTCCACATGTCGTAGCCCGCCTTGCTGGTGATGACGAGCTCGTCCCGGTGGCTTAGAAAGTCTGCCTTCAGGATCCGTCCGCAGTTCTCCTCGGCCGCCCCGTAGGCCGGTCCGTAGTTGTTGGCAAGGTCGAACTGGGTGATGCCGCAGTCGAAAGCAGTCCGGCACAGACTCCGCATCTGGTCAAACGATGCATTGGAGCCGAAGTTATGCCAGAACCCCAGAGACAGCGCCGGGAACTGAAGTCCCGACCGTCCCACATGGTGATAGACCATGTTGTCATACCTGTTCTGGGCCGGCACATAGACCGGTACAAATTTACCTTCCAAAAGTTCCATTTGTTACCCCCTTCTGATGTTCGGATTTTACCCTCCGGGGTATGTTACACTCTCCCCGGAGGTAAACACCCATGAATTCTGATCATTCCACCAATACCGCACAAAACGGCAGCGCCTTCTGGACAAAGCCCCTCGTGGTCTTTCTCGCGGCGCTTTTCTGCTGCTTTCTGTGGGGCTCGGCATCTCCGTCCATCAAGATCGGATATGAACTCTTTCAGGTCGGCAGCGATGACACTCCGGCAAGAATCCTCTTTGCAGGCATCCGCTTTACCATCGCAGGACTGATGGTGATCCTCTATGAGAGTATACGCCAGCATCATCTCATTGTCCCCGGAAAATCTTCCTGGAAATATGTCTTTGCGCTGGCATCTACCCAGACCGTGATCCAGTACATCTTCTTCTACTGGGCACTGGCTCTGATCAGCGGCGTGCACGGCTCCATCATCAATGCGGCGGGAACCTTCTTCTCCATTCTCCTCTCGGTCGCAGTCTTCCGCTTCGAGCGCCTGACTGTCGGCAAGGTGGTGGGCTCGATTGCAGGATTCCTCGGTGTTCTTGTGATCGTCACCCAGGGAGCGGATCTCTCGGCAGGAGTAAACGTAAAAGGTGAGATCTTCATGATCCTTGCCGCCCTCTCCACGGCGCTTGCAGGCTGCCTCATCAAGCTCTTCAGTGCGCATGAAAATCCTGTCACCCTCTCCGGCTGGCAGTTCTTCATCGGCGGCATCGTGATGACGATACTGGGACTTGCGCTTGGCGGCAGACTCCACCCGACAGGACCTTCCGCCATCATTCTTCTCGTGTACATGGGCTTTATCTCTGCCGGTGCCTACACCGTCTGGGGAATCCTTCTCAAGTACAACGATGTGAGCAGGATCACGATCCTTGGCTTCATGAACCCGGTCTTCGGTGTCCTGCTCTCCGCCCTGTTTCTTCATGAGGCCGGCGATGCCTTCCGCTGGACGACACTGATTGCTCTCGTCCTCGTCTCCTTCGGCATCATCGTCTCCCAGAAGGGATCCCCGAAAGCTGCAAAGAAGGCCTGACTTTAACGAACTTGCAACGAACATGCCCCGATGCCACCCTCGAAAACATAGGATAAGGCACCGGGGCATTTTGCAATGGAAGGAATCTCAGATCCTGCAGCTTTGAAGATCCGTCTGCAAGACACAGAATTGTCACCGGAAGGTGACAGTTCCTTCACAACCTGCACTCCGATCCGGAGTATCATACGGATTGTCAGTGATGAAGACAACACATACAGCTGACAACCTTTTTCATAAACAACACTCCCCCTCACGCAAAGACCCTCCGGCAATGCCGGAGGGCTTTTGCATGGAAGGAAGATGTAAGACAGCGTCCTGTCTCAGACGGTCAGAGTCTCCTCTTTCTTCTCAATAACGGCACGACAGCTCTCTTTGTCTTCTCCCTGAATTCCCAGAAAAGCCGTGGCTTCCTCGAATGACATGTCGTGGTGCTTCATGACATAGGCGACATTTTCCGCTCCTGCCTCTGCTCTTCCCTCGGCTTTTCCTTCTCTTCTTACATCTGCCAGTACCGGCGAAATCATCTGCAGAGCTCCTTTCTATTGAGCGTTGCGGCATCGTCCACCCGCAATAAAAGGGAACAGCGCGGCCATCTGGAATATTCCTGGTTTCCCATCCTCCCAGAGTCAGCAGCTAAAACTTGGCATACAGGCTGATTTCCATTTTCCCGGCTCAGACGGTCTCAGGCTGCTTTTCCTGTTCCTCAATAACGGCACGGCAGTTCTCCTTGTCTTCTCCCTGAATCCCCAGAAAAGCCGTGGCTTCCTCGAACGTCATACCATGTTTCTTCATAAGATACGAGACGTTATCCGCTCTTTCCTCTTCTTTTGCTTCTTTTTTAGCATCTTCCAAAGCCAGTGAAAACATCCTGTAGGCCTCCTTTCCCCGGGTGTCCTGCCTTTCGAACACTACGGTATCATCAATTTTCCGAATCAGAGCATCCCCGGCAGGTACAACATGATTACGTACATAGTCGAGAAACTGTTTCATTTCCATTGACTCATGGTCCATGTTGCCGCCTGCAAACAGAAAGATCTTGCTCGTCCCGATTTTCGTGTCCAGATCTGCCACCTCCTGACAGGTTTCCCGGAATGTATACCTTGCAAGTCTCCTGTCAAAGGGGGCTTTCAGGCAGATGAAGATGACAACTCCTTCTTTCAGTTCCTCATAAGACTTTCCGGACTCCAGAGAGTCCATATCCATCGCGCTCTGGTAATACCGTGCACGCAATCCGATGGCACCCATGGCGCTTGTCTGCATCTCGATATCGTATGCCGTGTCGTCATTCCACAGATATACATCAAGCCTCACGCCCTTTCCGGGCGGAGAATTCTTCATGCTCTTTTCGGTCTCATGGAACCGGATTGTTCTGATCCGCTTTCCGAGAATGCGTTCCAGTACCTGTCTGCAGATATCCTCATGCATCATGACGCGCTTGAACATGAAGTCGTCCGCAAAAGTCAGCTCCTCATATGGCTTGATCCTCCCGTTGCGCAGTCTCTTTTCCTTCCGCGTATTCTCTTCCACACGTACCTCCTTTTCTATTGTATCTGACGATTCGTGTACCGGCAACCGTATCGATATCCTTCCTCTTTATGGACCAATTCGTAATCAGAAAAACCGTCTGACGATGTCCCGTTACCATTCTGCAACATGTTTCAAATTCGGAAGTCCCGCCTTTAGTGTAACTAATATATCAATCAGTCTGCATGCAGTCAATGATATATTTAAAATATTATTTTATATCACAATGGCAGGCTCCACGCCGCAACAATCTCGCACTCCGATCATGAAATCATATTCCGATCTTAAGGATACACAGCCAGTGATTATCCGGAGATGCGCAAGTATTGCAACAGAAAAATTCAGGTGCTAGTACAGCCTTTCGTAGATAATAGTTTAAAATATTACTACACTCTTCTAATAATTGATACTGTAGTGATATTGTATTTACATTCAAGCGCCAACGATATACAATGCAAATGGCTCTTTATAGGCA
>Ga0256406_1002645_pt1 | contig 24544 bp, 28 predicted proteins | sample RumenRJG_03DNA_FD_185986 | JGI IMG/M metagenome (GOLD analysis project Ga0256406, IMG submission 185986) | Bovine rumen microbial communities from Lethbridge, Alberta, Canada - RJG_03 | ecosystem: Host-associated > Mammals > Digestive system > Stomach > Rumen | place: Canada: Alberta | collected...
ATTCCTCATAATTTATATACCGACATAATAATTATAACATAATGGCACGAAAAAAGCAAGGAAAACTTTGAAATTCCTTGCTTTTTCAGCGATTTATTTTTCAATTGTCGTCCAAACTCGGGACGGCTACAACATTTGCCGGAATATCATGCGTGACAATGCTGCCAGCACCAATGACTGTGTTATCACCTATGGTAATACCTGGCATGACGATGACGCCGGCCCCCAGCCAGCAGCACTTGCCGATATGAATGGGCATACTGAACTGAAGCCCGCGGCGACGTAAGGCTGGCAGGACGGGATGCCCTGTTGCCGCCAATACTACATTAGGGCCTAACATCGTGTAGTCCCCGATATAGATATCCGTATCGTCTACAAGTGTAAGGTTGAAGTTTGCATATACATGATGACCAAGATGGAGATAGTGCCCGCCAAAATTTGCATGCAGCGGCGGTTCGATATAGCAACCTTCACCGACTTCGGCCAGCATCTCCTTCATAAGAGCCTGTCGTTGCTCTGCTTCGTGCGGTCTTGTAGCATTATAATCATACATCTTCTCCAGGCAAGCTACCTGAAGTTCCTGAATGTCTGCATCAGCGGGGTCATAAATATCCCCTTGCTTCTGTTTCTCAAACTCCGACATTCCCAACGCCTCCCTACGTAAACTCTTTTTATCGGTTATATTCTCGCATGATACGTCTCACCGCCGGCAATAGGGCAAGAGCCGCCAACGTGTTCACGGCGCCTTCCATCAGCAGGCCCGGCGCGGAGGCAAGACCGGCGGCCAGGCTGTCGTACAGTAACGCACCGAAAACCGTATAGGCAAAGGCCATCCAGAGCGAGGAAAGGATAAAGGCCATGAGCGTGCGTAGGCGCCCTGCATCCTCACGGGCTGCCAAATGCCATACGATATAGGCCATGACGAGCTTGATCACCAGTGTTGGCCCGGCCCAAATAAGAAAGCCCCCCAGAATATCCGACAAGGCAGAGCCCAGGCAGGCTGCGAGGAAGGCCTCTCGACGTTCCATGCTGATGGCCAGCAAAAAGATAACCGCATCCCCCAGATGCGCATAGCCGAGAGGAATAGGGATACGGGGCACAAAAGTCGCCACAAAGACCAAAGCTGTCATCACGGCAGCAACGCAAAGCTCCCGTGGCGTCAGCCATGGCCGATGGGATACGGTGGAATGCGATGAAAAACTCATAATATCATACCTCTGTTTCGTAAAAATCAATGGATTGTCACTTTACTATATATGTACTATTAAGGTTTTATGGCTTTCATTCTCAGCCGCACATAATCGGCTATCCAACAACCATGATGATACATTTTCGATTGCAGAGACCAGGCTGCCTTTTCGATAAGAGCGTTCTTTTCCTGCGCTGTCATCCCTGAGAAAGCTGAACTGACAAACATACGAATCCAATCCTGTAAGCCGTGCTCTCCCTGTAATTTTGTAGGACGGTCGAACAGTGTAGCATAGACAACACGAAAACCAGCTTGCTCCAGCAAGGAAGCATATTGGCCGATCGTCGGGAAATATTGCGGCCTGACATACGTTTTGCCACGTTGGGCGAAGGCATCCCGTAAAGCGCCATGAATAAGCTGATTGCAGCCATAGCCGCCCATTTCAAAAACCAGCTGTCCAGCCGGACGCAAGGATCGATAGATACAGCGCAGGGCTGCCGGCTGACGATCCGCATCAATCCAATGCAGGACGGCGTTGGAAAATACGGCATCCACTGGTGCCTCCAGCGTGAAATCTGTCGCATTCCCCTGTACAAACGATAATTCAGGATGGGCCTGACGCGCCTTGTCCAGCATACTTGCTGAGGCATCCATACCGATTACCCGTATTCCCCTTCTGGCCAGCTGCGCTGTCAGATCGCCATTGCCGCAGCCTAAATCCAGTAGCGTATCAATTTTGTCCCAATCCAGCAGGCTCGCGACATCCTGACCATACCGCGGCACAAAAGAGAACGATTGCGTATACTTCCGAGCATCCCATTCCTGATTCATTGTACTTCCCTGCTTCTACACATTTTACCGTAAGTTGATTGCACCTGTGCCTCATCGGCTGATTTTATCGTACTATTATAGCATATACCAATGTAATTATACCATAACTTTACACAATGCCTATAATCAGCCAAACAACAGTATCGCATAAATCATGTATGTTCTGTACTGCTCCAGCAGGAAATGACCGCACAAAGAGCGAATTAAGTAAAATATGTTTTATTATCATAACAAGCTGAGATACATGGAGGCAAAACATTGACCACAGAAGAACGCATTGCCAAAGCCACGGAAATGCATGAGCGCGGCTATAACTGCGCCCAGTCAGTTGCCTGCGCTTTTGCAGACAAGACGGAGTTGTCCCCGCAGGTGCTCTTTGCCCTGAATGAGGGATACGGTGCCGGTACCGGCACGACGGAGGGTGTGTGCGGCGCGCTCATGGGAGCAGTCATGCTGGGCAGCCTGAAGAGCAGCTCGCGCCACTTGGAAAAGCCGGATTCCAAACCAGCCACGATGAAACTCTCCCGTACCCTGATGCAGGCATTCAAGGAGTCGGCCGGTGCCCTGTACTGCAAAGACCTAAAAGGCACATCGACAGGCAAGGTTATCTGCAGCTGCCCGGAATGCATCAACAAGGCATGTGAGCTGACCGCTAAAATCGTGTACGGCGATGAGGCGTGAACGCGCACGCAACGCAAGGAAGCCCCTGCTGCTGGCTATAATGGCCAATAGCAGGGGCTTCCTTGCGTTTATTCTACTTGATCCCGATGACGTGGAGGCTTCGTTTTCTTCCCCCAGGAAATGACGCTGTAGCGCTTGGGAAATTTATAGCCCTCCGGAATGTGCATATCAAAACGCAGGCTGTAGAGAGCGCGCTCGATCTTTTCCTCCGTGAGCTGTTCGGGCGGCAGGCAACGATAGAGCATAACGAGCGTCCTGGCTTTCATGCTCTGGTGATCGCGCACGTCCACCTCGCGGGCCAGCTGCTGCACGAGTCCCTGTCGCACGATGCTGACCAATGCAGGCGTGCACTCGGGCACATATCTGTGCACCTCGGGGTAGCGTGCCCATGGGACATCGCGCAGCACCTCCGCCACGGCCTCGTGCACCTTGTCCGCATGAGCCTGGCTACAGCGCTGGCAGTACGTCTGCTCTGGAGGACAGAGCGTTCCGCACACCGCACAGGGATGCCAGTCATGTTGTTCCTTGAGCTTGTTATACTGCAGGTGATGCTGGAACGCCCGCTGAATGGCCTGCCCGAGCTCGTGATCATCCACTTTTTGCGCGAGCTGCGCCGCATGCTGCGTCTCCTCACCGGAGAGTGCGGTCTGACGGATAGCTCGGCCGATATCGTGCTGGGCGCGCTGCTTTTGCCGGGCCAGCAGCTGCTTGACCGCGCCGATATCCTTGGTGTCCGGATCCTGCCAAAGCCGCGCACTGATACGCAGCTGCCTGACGATTTCCTTGCCCGCATAGGCGTTGATGCGCTGCAGAATCATCTGCTGACGAAACATGGCCTCCTGATTCATTGTGGCATCCAATCCATATAGATAGAGTGTCTTTTTGCGGATGCCCATGGGTGTCAGCTTACGTGCTAGCACATCACCAACGATATCGGACCAATGGCTGTAGAGCTGGTATTCGAGAAAGTTCGTGGCAAAGCGTGGCCCCTTGCTGGCGACCCAGCGCGGCAGAATCGTTTCCACGGTCTCGAGCCCAAGGTCAGAAAAGCGCTTGAACTGACGGTTACGTTTCTCCTGTGCCATTCGCCCACCTCTTACCGATTACCGAACTTCTCCCTGCATCGTCATTTCAACTTCAGAGCCGCGGCAGCTGGCCATAGACCTGCTGATACGCCTTGGTGCCATCCTGCGTGCGGCGCAGCTGCTGCAGATATTGCTGATAACCGGACCAACTATACTGCTGCAGGAGCTGTGCGCAGGCCAGCTGGGCCATGGCGGAGAGCAGATCATTGCCATACTGCTGCTGGGCCTTGTTCCAGCCCTCCCCGGTCGCCAGCGAACGGAGGTCAGGCACATGGCCTGCACTCTGCAGCTGCTGCCGCCAGTTGCGCTCGTAGGCCAGGAATGACACGCCGTTCTGGACACGCAGACATTCTACGCCCATGATATAGCCCATACCGCGCTCCAGCCAGGCAATGCCCTTGCTGCCAAGGCCACCGGCCTGTGCGGCGAGCAAACGCCCGGCCATTACCCCCATGGTAAACGTCTGCTGTTTCTCGTCGGCGAGTTCTGCCGCATTGACGACCACGGTACTGCCGTTCTCCAGCCAGAGGCTGGCACTGGCGAGCTGCTGCGCCTTTTCCGGCGCGATGCCGCACCATTTCACGGCCGCATCGGCCATGTCCTGCTGGCTGGCCGCCAGCACGATGTCGTAATGACCGCGCAGGCGCAGGCCAAGCCGCCCCTCTGCCAGCTGCCTGGCTGAGGTGAAATGCTGCTCCAGGCTCTGCTGACTCACGGGCATACCGGGCCGCGCCGTAAACTCCACCTGTGCGGGCTGCATGCGCTGAGCCTGCCACCACTGGCTGTACTGCTGCACAAAGGTATCGCTGTCGATGCCGAAAACCTGGGCAAAGGCCGCCTTGCCATCAGCGGCTTCTTTCAATGCCTGATAGTAAGCCGTGAGCTTCGCACAGGGCTGGTCGCCACCGTACTGCTGCAGCAGAAAAATCGTCATCAGGTCGGCGACCTGATAGGAATGAAATTCCGGTTGCATGAGCTGCTTGCGCTTCGCCATATCGACGTGCTGAAGCTGCTCGGGGTTAGCAAGCGTTGGCGCAGCCAAGACCGTATCGAGCGTATCGTGCTGCCATTTCTGCAGGCTCTTTCCCTGCATATAATCGGCAAGCACGGCCCCCATGTAGTCCGCCGAGCCTTCGGCCAGCCAGAAGAGCGACTTGTCATCCGTGTCACGTCCGCCTGAAAGCTCGTACTGCACCTGATGAAAGAGCTCGTGCCCCGTCGTACTCCAACGGTCACTCCGCTCCGCCATGACACCAGCCGAGCCGTTGATGGCCGTTACGTGATGGCTGCCACCGGTCCAGCCACCGGAAATGCTGCCGATGGCCTTAGCCTCATCCGCAGAGAGGTCGAACTCTTTCTGCAATACCTGCTCGTAGGCATCTTCGCTGCCGGCGGCGTAGACCTGAATATCACTCTGCAGTTCCACGCCGGTCTTTTTTCGCAACATTTCCTTGAAGGTCCTGGCACTGCGCATCACGTCGTCCAGCATCGCCTGATCGACCTTGCCCGCCGCGGCGACCTGAATATCCCCGTGACCGGATGGCAGTGCGCCCCGATGATACGAATAGAACCAGCAGCCACCAGCAATACCGGCCAGCAGAACGACGAGGACAATGAGAAATTTCAGCAAACGCTGCATGACCTGCACCTCCCGCTGCTATGTATAATCCGCCGCCTCCGGCTGCGTAAAAGCTTTATCTCAGCCAGCCCAATACCAGCTGCGCACCAGCCTTGGCATAGTCCAGGGCCTGATTGATCACGCCCTGGTTCTCCTTATAGGTCTCCACGGCCTTCTGCTTGACGTCGCTGGCCTGCTGGCCTACGGTCTGGGCCTGGTCGATTTTCTTATCGACATCTTTCATCATCGACTGCGCTTCGTTCATTTTCTGCTGCACGGCAGAGCGCTCACTGCTGCTTGCGTCTTTATTTCCGGTCACTTTATCCATGATGCGGTCAAAGGCATTCTTTTGCTGCTGCTTTTCCAGTGCCGCCTGACGATCTTCCAAATCGGAAATCTGCCGCTGCAGGCGCTGTTTCTGCTGCTGCAGGTCGGCGACCTGGCCGTCGAGCTTCGCCTGCCGATCCTTCATCTGCTGTTGTTCGATGCGTTGCTGCTGCGCCACCTGCTGTTTTTCCTGCGAGTAACCCGCCAGCATGAAGCCGATGAACAGCGCGACGAGGAAACCACCGCCGAGAATGGCTGCACGTTTTTTCTTGCGCGTCCAAAACTTCGGCTTCAGCGGCGTCATTGGCTGGCCCGGCTGCTGACCGGCCTGCGGAGAGAGACGGCGCACATGGCCGTGCGGCATCGGTTCGCCCGCCTGGGATTGGCCCGCCTCTGGCCGTACCGGCGGCATCTCCATGGTATCATCGAGCCGGTTCTTCGCCTGTGTCCGCGCCGCCGGATTATTTACCGGCGGCATATAGGTGGTCTTGTCCAGATCTTCACGTGAATCATCAGTTATGTTCTTCATGTTTCTCTTCCTGCTCTGCCATATAGGCGTGTTCTTTCTGCATCGTCTCGCAGAGGCGGCGTAAAGTCCAAAGCGTGTTGAACGGCGTCACCACGGATTTGTAGGCAATGTGGCTGACGCCGGCTTCCTTCAGCTTGTCCAGTACAGTGTCGAGCCGCTTGCCGCGGATGCCCTGCAGAATCATGACCTCATGTGGGAACACGAAGCCATCGTCCTCGGGCCTGGCCGTCGCGCGGAAGCCCGGCATGCCCAGCAGGTAGCCCACCTTTTCGTACCATTGCTCCTTCGGCACGACCCGTGTCGGAATCTGCAGCTGATGCAGCGCCTGTTCGGCCTGCGTGAGTTTCGGCAGGTCGATAAAGCCGTAAAACAGCGCCTGCTCCCTGGTTTTGGTGCTCTTTTTCATTCCAGTCTTACGCATACTTTGCCTCTTCTGCCTCTGTTTCATCAACCAAATGCCCTGCGCCTAGCAGGATAATCCCCGCATGAGCAGGAATGTCACGAGTTCGTCGAGTGAAACGCCCTCGGACGCCATACGCGCGGCCAAAGCCTGACGCAGCGTCTTCGGCAAACGTACCTGCAGCGTGTTATCCTCTGGCTGCGGTGCAGAATCCGCAGCTGGAGCAACCGTCTGATGCGCGTTCTTGCGCGGCGCATTCTTTCTGGTAACAGTATCCGTTGCTGTTGTTGCCGTCTTTGTCTTGCCTGCAGTCTGCAGTTTGGATGCAGACTTTTTCAGCACGGTTGCTTTACGCGCAGCCTTGTCGGCAGCCTGTTTTGCCTGCACCTCGGACTGCGGCTTGGCCTTGCCCGTCAGCTTCTTCGCGGCCGGCTTTTTCTTCGCTTTCCTGGCTGGAGTAGCTGCTCCCTTTTCCGTTTTATCCTTTGTCTGCTTCGTCATTTTTGCCTTAGCCTCTTTTGCCGCTTCTTTTTCTGCCTTGGCCGCTTCCTTCTCTGCCTTCGCGGCTTTTTTGGCGGCCTTCTTCGCCTTTTTCTTCTTCTCCTCCGGCGGATAGACGAGGAACTCGTCATAGGCATTGCGCAGCGTCTCGCTGGCCTGCTTCGTCCCTACGCCGATGATGTAGGATTTCTCCTGCGCATTCAGCATCTCCGCGATACGCACGAAATCCGAATCCGTCGTGATGATGAAATAGCGGCGCACACCCTCGTCATAGAGCAGCTTCGCCGAATCGTAGAGCGCCGAGTCGAGGGAGTTCTTGCCCAGATATGTACGGTTGATTTGGCGAAACGTGAAGCCTGGGCGGCGCAGAAGCTTGTCCCAGCGCTTCTGCTCGGGCCGTTCATCCCAATCCGAGACCACTATGGTGCGACAGGGCTGGTAGCGCTTGGCTTTGCCCAGTGTGTAGCTGAGCATCTCCAGCGGTGCATTCTCAATATCATATAAAACAGCCACGGTCTCGCGGCTGGAATCCAATGTCATACTGATGATAAAACCTTCCTTCCCGCCTCTCATACTGCCGCGTGAGGCAAATTTCCCTGCAGGACCCACCGGCATTGGGGAGGCTGATTTATTTTTTCTTTGTACTTTTAGCGTCATACATGATGCAGCGGCTGCTCGATGATGCCACCGCCCACGACGTTGTCCCCCCGATAGAACACCACGGACTGCCCTGGCGTAATCGCGCGCTGCGGCTCCGCAAAGTCGACCTGTACGCGGCCATTTTCTGCGGGGCGCACGATGGCTTTTCCCTCACGGCGGCCGTAGCGGATCTTGGCCATGACCTCCAGTGGCTCCGCAAGTTCATCGATGGCAATCCAGTTCAGATCGCCCGCGATGAGTCCTTTAGCATAAACATCGTCCTTGCCGCCAACGATTACACGGTTATGCGTCATGTCGAGTGCCACGACGTAGCGCGGCTCCGGTGCCGCGATGCCGAGACCTTTACGCTGGCCGATCGTATAGAGGGGCACGCCCTCGTGGTGGCCCAGCACATGCCCCTGCCGATCCACGATATCACCGGGATGCAGGCAGGCGGGATTCTTCTCGCGCAGATATGCCTTGTAGTCATCGTGGGGCACAAAGCATATTTCCTGGCTATCCGGCTTGTGCGCCACAGGCAGCCTGTATTTCTCAGCCAGTTCGCGCGTATGTACCTTCGTCATACCGCCGAGCGGCAGCAGGAAATGCGCCAGGGACTGCTGGTTGAGGTGATAGAGCGCGTAGGACTGATCTTTCTTTTCGTCGACGCCCTTCTGCAGCAGGAAACGCCCCGTCGCGTCCTGCGCAATGCGCGCATAGTGGCCCGTGGCCACGTACTCCGCCCCAAGGGAGAGCGCCTTCTGCAGCAGGCCTTCGAACTTCACGTAGCGATTGCAGGCGATACAGGGATTCGGCGTCCAGCCTTTTGCATAGTCAGCGAGAAAATAGTCGATGACCTTTTCCTTGAACATCTCACGGAAATTCATCGCATAGTGCGGAATGCCGATAATCTCACAGACGCGGCGGGCATCATCGACGGCACTCAGGCTGCAACAGCCGCGGTCGTTGTCCACAAAATCGCGGCTATCGTCGGAGAGGCGCATGGTAACGCCGATGACATCGTACCCCTGCTCCACAAGCAGTGCCGCCGTCAGCGAGCTATCGACGCCGCCTGACATGGCGCAGACAACTTTTTTCTTCGCCATATCACTTCGCCTCACACAGTTCAAGACCTACGGGGCAGTGATCGCTGCCGTATATTTCATTGTGAATCGTGGCCGCCTCGATGGATTCGCGCAGGCGCTCCGAGGTCACAAAATAGTCGATGCGCCAGCCCGCATTCGTATCGCGGGCCTTGCGCAGGTAGGACCACCAGGTGTAGATGCCCGTCTGGTCGGGGTGCAACGTGCGGAACGTGTCAATGAAGCCCGCAGCCAGCAGTTCGTCAAACTTACCGCGTTCCTCGTCCGTAAAACCCGCGTTGTGATGGTTCGTCTTGGGGTTCTTGAGGTCAATTTCCGTATGCGCCACGTTGAGGTCGCCGCAGACAATGACTGGCTTCTTCTTATCCAGTTCCTGCAGGTAAGCACGGAAGGCGTCCTCCCACGTCATGCGGTAGTCGAGGCGCTCCAGACCACGCTTGGAGTTAGGCGTGTAGACCGTCACGAAGTAATACGCGGGGAATTCCAGCGTAATCACGCGGCCCTCGTGGTCATGCTCCTCGATGCCGAGGCCATAGCTCACATTCAGTGGCTCGACGCGGGCAAAGACCGCCGTACCCGAATAGCCTTTCTTCTCCGCACTGTTCCAATACTGCTTGTAGCCGGGCAGTTCCAGAATGGCCTGCTCCGGCTGCATCTTGGTCTCCTGCAGCGCAAAGACATCGGCATTCAGCGTGCGAAAAGACTCCATGAAGCCCTTTTTCAGGCAGGCGCGCAGGCCGTTGACATTCCAGGAAATAAAGCGCATGAGTCACACCTCCGTCAAGGCAGCGTCTTGAACTGACCCAGCGGCCAGAAGACGAGGCAGGCCTTGCCCTTGATGAGGCTGTACGGCACGAAGCCGACGTCGGCGAAGCGGCTGTCCTCGGAGTTATTGCGGTTATCGCCCATAACGAAGAGTGTGTTGGGCGGTACGGTGGCTTTCGGATACTCGCTGAGCGTCGGCTCGAGGATATAGTCCTCCGTGAGCATCTGGTCGTTGACGTAGACCTTGTGGTCCTTGATCTCGATGGTATCGCCCGGCGTTGCAATGACGCGCTTGATGAAGTCACGGCTCTTGTCCATCGGATACTGGAAGACGATGATCTCGTTGCGCTGCGGCGCACGGAAGGAATAGAGGAACTTATTGACCACCAGGCGCTCCTGCGACTGCAGCGTCGGGCGCATGGACGGCCCGTCCACGATATATAGTTCCACGACGAACTGGCGAATCAAAAAGGCCAATACGACAGCCACCAGGATGGAAATAACCCAGTCCTTTACCTCATCACCGATAGAATTCATTGCTTTACCTCCAAAAGAATTCATTTCTCGCGCTCTGCGCCTGTTGCCTTACAGAAAAAATAGGGACTGCCGCAAGGCAGTCCCTACCGTAACGCCTATCAGCGTTTCTCGACGATACGAGCAGCTTTACCCGTACGCTCACGCAGATAGTAGAGCTTTGCACGACGTACTTTACCATGACGTACAACTTCCAGCTTCGCGATGCGCGGGGAATGTACCGGGAACGTACGCTCAACGCCTACGCCGTAAGAAATGCGGCGCACCGTGAACGTCTCGCGAGCCCCCTGGCCCTGACGAGCAATCACGACGCCCTCGAACACCTGAATACGCTCATGGCTGCCCTCGACGATCTTGCAGTGAACTTTCACCGTATCGCCAGGAGCAAATGCCGGAATATCCGAGCGGAGCTGTTCCTTCTCAAGGGTTTCGATAATGTTCATTCTATTTTGTCCTCCTATAATCTGACGTTCGTGGCGGGACGCATTTCCCATCCAGAGGACCGCCTTACATACGGGAAATATTTTACCATAAAGCCCGTCAGCTCGTCAAGCCTGCCATGGTATTTGCACAAAAAATATTACGTGCTGCTGCACTGGCCCCAATCGCGATGTAACGATATCTGCGCAATTTATGCTACAATAGGAGCATGAAATTTCTCTGCAGGAGGTCTTTGCATGCACGTCACCGGCATCATCTGCGAATATAATCCCTTCCATAACGGCCACGCCTGGCAGATGGCAGAGGTGCGCCGCCGCCAGCCCGATACGGTCGTCGTCGCCATCATGAGCGGCAGCTTCTGCCAGCGCGGCTCGGCGGCACTGATGGATAAATTCACACGTGCCCGCCTTGCCGTTCTCGGCGGCTGCGACCTCGTCATCGAGCTGCCCTTCGTCTTCGCCTGCCGCAGCGCACAGGACTTTGCCCGTGGCGGCGTCGGACTGCTCACCGGCCTCGGCCTCCCCGCCACGCTGGCCTTTGGCGCAGAGTACGATGACCTCCCCTGCCTGCAGCAAGCCGCCAGCGCGATGGATACGCCAGCGGTGCAGCAGGTCCTGCACGAAAGGCTGCAGCAGGGCACAGCCTATGCAGCTGCGCTCACGGCCATCCTCAGCGAGCAGACGGGACTGCACCCTGATGTACTGCGCCAGCCCAATACGATTCTTGCCCTCGAATACCTGCGCGCTCTGCAGCACACACCAAAGCTGCAGCCGCTGCTCCTGCCACGCCACGGCGCTGGCCATCATGAAAACAGACTATTAACGGAACGTGATAACGGGCAAAAGACAGGCGTGCTCCACTTTGCCAGCGGCTCTGCCATCCGCCAGACCATGCTGCAGGCACAGCAGACAGGTAACGCGCCCGACTGGCCGCGACTGGCCGCAGCTGTTCCCGCTGCAACACTGCAGGCCCTGCAGGATGGCTGGTCTCAGGACCTGCCCCGTGCCGAGCGCCTGTTCCCTGCCCTGCAACTGGCTTTCCTGCGCTATAGTGATGCAGAGCTCGGACAGTTGGCGGGCAGCAGTATAGCCGAAGGTATGGCCGGCCGCCTGCGCCATGCTCTTTCCATGGCCGGTTCTTTAGGCGAATGGATTCAGCGGGCCGCCACGCGGCGCTATCCCGCCGCTCGTATCCGCCGCCTGCTGCCCTACCTGCTGCTGGGCATCACGGCGGACGAGCTCGCACGCGTCACGGCGGGCGGACCGGCCTATGCCCATATCCTCGCGGCCAGCCCGCGCGGCCTGCAGCTCCTGCACATCGTAAAGGACACTGCAACACTGCCTCTCGTCACGAAATTCAGCACCATCCTGAATTCCTGCCAACGACAGCAGGGCTGGCGCCAACTCATCGCCACGGGAAAATTCACCACTCCTGCACGCCAGCAGGCCGCCCTCGACACGCTCGCCACAGACCTGCGTGCCCTGATGCTGTCCGAACTGCCCGCACGCAACGATTTCAACACCTCGCCCTTTATCCGGCATGAAGACAAATAACGTTTCATCAGCTGCAATAAAATAAAGAGGCCGCGATCGGTCTCCTTATTTCCCTAGGTCAAAGATAGAGCGAAAACGTCTCCCTCAACAATTCGTACAAGGCTTCCATGCTGTTCTGGGAAAGGAAACGCACCCGCGTCTCGCGCGGCGCGGCATCCCGCGCCTTGTTGATGGCCGCATGGCCCACGAAATTCGTATTGAGGATGAGCAGATCCGCATTCTGCAGCTGGCTGGCATCGAAGTTGGCGCTGCTGCCGATGACTTTGATGCCCGGGCAACATGCCGCAACCTTTTTCTGCCAGGTCTTGCTGCCACCCACGACATAAATGCGGAACGGCGCGAAGATCTGGAAGGGATTCCCTTCCTCTTCTGACAGAGCTGCTCCTTCCGACTGGAATACGGTAATGACATCCTCCTCGCTACGTTTGGGAACGTAATAGTTTCTCTCTGCGTCCACATAATAGTTCAGATTCCCGTCCGCCGGCGGTTCCACCAGCGTACTGGTATGAGCCGGATAGCCGAGGGCCAGCGCCATGCTGACCTGCAGCCCTTCAGGAACATGCAGGAGCCTGGCAATCTGCGGCCGGTTGATGGCAGCCATGATGCAGCTGCCCACGCCGTGCTGCCAGGCCGTAATCGCCATGGCATCGAGAGCGATACCGGCATCCATCTGCACGAAGCTCCCCGCATCTTTCGTCTGTAGGATGATGATAAAGGCCGTGGGCTGCTCGCCCGGTTTCGGCGTACCGATTTCCTTCGGCAGGCAGGCCGCCCAATGCACCAGCGGCTGCATCGCTTCTACCAGATCCGGCCGACTGACTACCACAAACCGCAGATATTGCCTGTTACCGCCACAGGAACGCGTCCGCGCCACATTGGCCAGTGTTTCCAGCAGGCTTTCTGGTACCGGCTGCGGGGTAAAACGCCGATACGTGCGGCAAGTCTGAAAGAGTTCCTCTAAATTTTCCATACCGTTAAATTCTCCATCTGGCTCTGTTCATCTTTATTTATCCATTCGCTATATTGCTATACTAATATACTTTCCCGCTTTTTCCAAGACCTTTTTTACATTCGCATATACAGTACGATGAGAGCATCTGCAGAAAGACGATGAAATGTGGTATAATAGTAGTAAAGGCCGTTTTAAAGACGGATTCTATCACCTTTAAAAGAAGCATAACCGGAAAGGAGAATCCCTTATGCCATGTCCCCGTATCGGGCATATTAATTTTCTCAATGTGCTGCCGCTTGGATGGAGTTTCCAGAACGGCGCTGCTGAGGGCATCGACCTGCGCAAAGGCGTGCCTGCGGAAATGAATGCGGCCATCTGCCGCGGTGAGCTGGATGTGAGCAACGTATCATCCATCCTTTACGCCCGTCACTCTGACGAGCTCGTCATATTGCCAGAGGTCTGCGTCTCGACAGATGGGCCGGTGACGAGCATTTTGCTCGTCTCGCGCCTGCCGATCGAGGAGCTGAACGACGCCCGTATCGTACTCACGGCGCAGTCGGCCACCTCACATTGCCTGCTGAAAATCATCCTGCACGATGGCTACGCGCTGCAGCCGCGCTACGATGTGCGCAGCATCACGCCGGAAGATCCGATCCCCGACGATGCCGCCGCCTCGCTCTTCATCGGCGACAACGCGCTCTGGCTCTACCATCACCGCCAGCCGGAACTCCACTATTACGACCTCGGTGCCGAGTGGAAAAAACTCACGGGCAAAAAGATGGTCTACGCGCTCTGGGTAGCCAATCGCCAATTCGCCAAGCAACACCCCGACCAGCTGCGCATGGCCTGGCGGCGTATCAGGAGCGGCCTGCGCGATGGCTTCACGCACAAAGACGAAGCCATCAAGAGCGCGCTCCGACGCAAGCCTTTCACCTACCAGCAACTCGACGCGTATCTCGGCCCCGTCATCAAATGGGACCTCACCCCTGCCTATCTGGAGGGATTGCAGGAATTCTACCGGCGGGCTGCGGCCAGCCACCTCATCGACTATGTACCAAAATTGAACATGGCCGAGGTAAAGTGACCGGACAACGGCAAAAGGAATATGTCCAATATGAAAGGCCAGTCATACATCAGCAATGCGTTGATGTATGACTGGCCTTTTCAGCTATATACGATTTTATCCTTTCGAAGAAACTTCGTTGTAGACGTCCTTGAGCAGGGTTTCCTTGCGGTGCTCAAGGCACTGGCAATGCTTGTCATGCGCGTCCACCTCGCGGATGGTCTCCAGCAGGATCTCGCCGATCATCGGCGCATCATCGTAGAAGATGTCCGCCATGGTCTCATGGGATACGCCGCCGCGCAGGCCCTCACCGTAGTTCACGGTATAGTAGAGGCCCGCATAACAGGCACCGATCTCTCGCGCAAGGTAGACCTCCGGGCACATAGACTGGCCCACGATGTCGGCGTGGCCCTGCATCATCGCGACCTCAGCCGCGCTCTCGAAGTGGCGGCCATCCGTCACGGCATAGGTGCCGCGGTCGAAGATCCGCCCCTTGAAGCGCTTGCGCGTGGCCGTGAGCAGCGCCTGACGCAGCTCCGGACAGAGCGGATCCTGCATGAGCAGCAGGTAGCGCCCATCGAGCATCACGTCCTTACGCACAGAAAGATCGAGGTAGTCATCCGGCACCATGAAGTCACGGATGTCAAGCAGGTGATTGACCGTGCCTACGCCACCCTCAGAAAGGATGCGCTGCACACCCGCCTCGCGGAACACCCAGAAAACCTGCCGTGAAGCATCCGCGCGTGTGACGCCAGACCGCCAGCCGTGCATGCGGCAGGTCAGTACACGCTTGCCCGCCACGGTAAAGATGCGGAACGCCGGGCTCTCGCCGTAGGGCGTCGTGAAGTGCAGATTGTCAGCCAGGATCTCCACGTCATCGGCCTGGCAGTTTTTCGGAAAATCGGAAGAAAGCGTGCCTGAACCGCCCACGATGGCGTACTCCGCCTGTGGAATTTCATTGTTTGCCATATTCAAAACCTCTTTATCACGTCATAAGTCGTGTTGCGCTGGGCGGCATCGCGGCCTGCGCCATGAATCAGATTCACCATCTTGCGGATGCTCATATCGTAGCTCGTGCCTGCGGCGCGCACGACGTTTTCCTCCAGCATGATGCTGCCGAGATCATCGGCACCGAAGCCCAGCGTGAGCTGGCCGATGCGCTCGCCCTGCGTGACCCATGAGCCCTGAATGTGCGCGATATTGTCCATATAGAGGCGCGTGACCGCCAGCGTCTTCATGTAGTCCCAGGCGCTCGTCTTCTCGCCGCCCAGTGCCGTGTGTCCCGGCTGGAACGTCCAGGTGATGAAGGCGCGGAAACCGCCCGTCTCTTCCTGCAGCTGGCGGATTTTCTCCATGTGTGCGATGCGCTGGGCCATGGTTTCACCGAAACCGATGACCATAGTGGCCGTACTCTCCATGCCGATGGAGTGCGCCGTGCGCATGACGTTCAACCAATCGTCCGTCATGATTTTCTTTGGGCTCACGCGGCGCCGCACCGCATCATCGAGGATCTCCGCGCCGCCGCCGGGCAGGCTGTCGAGCCCCGCCGCCTGCAGACGCTTCAACGTATCGAGGATGGAAATGCCCTCCTGCCGCGCGAAATGCTGAATCTCCGTAGCCGTAAAGGAATGAATCGTGATGCCGGGGAATTTCTCTTTGATAAGGCGCAGCATCTTCTCGTACCATGCGAGGCCAAGGTCTGGATAGAGGCCGCCCTGAATCATCACCTGCGTACCGCCCGCATCGACGGTCTCCTGCACTTTCTGCAGAATCGTGTCGTAGTCCAGCAGATAGGCGTCCTTATGTCCCTGCCGCCGGAAGAATGCGCAGAATTTGCACTCGTTGACACAGACATTCGTGTAGTTGATATTGCGATCGACGATGAAGGTCACGGTGTTGCCGAAGCGGCGCGCCCGCTCGGCATCGGCCTGTGCACCGAGCTCGATGGGATCGCCCGTGCGCAGCATCTTTTCTCCCTGTTCCGGTGTAATCCTCATGCCTGCACCTCCTCATCATCCACAATGGCCTGATAGAATGTATCGCGCTCCACGGGCGTGTAGCCGGTCTCGCGGATGATCTTCTTCAGCGTCGTACGCGTGATGCCCGTATTCGTGCGTGCGCCCGCTGCATGGATGATTTTCTCCTCACCGATCGTGCCGTCGAGGTCATCGGCGCCAAAACCGAGGGCCAGCTGTGCGATGGGCAGCGTCAGCATAACCCAGAATGCCTTGAAATGTGCCACATTATCAAGCACGAGGCGCGAGAGCGCGAGCATCTTCATATCTTCCCACGAACCCACGCGCTGCAGATGATATTCGTCACCGAGCTTCGTATGGGCGGGATGGAAGGGGAACAGCATAAAGGCCTGAAAGCCGTGCGTCTCATCCTGCAGCTCCCGCAACAGCAGCAGATGATCGACGCGCTCCTCGATGGTCTCGATATGGCCGTACATCATCGAGCAGTTCGTGCGGATGCCGAGCTCATGCGCCGTGCGCATGGTCTCCAGCCACTCCGCCGTCGTGGCCTTTTTCGGGCAAATAATCTGGCGCACGCGGTCGGAGAGAATCTCCGCGCCGCCGCCCGGCAGGCTGTCGAGCCCCGCCTTTTGCAGGATCTCCAGCACCTCGCGGATGGGCTTGCCCGTCGTCTTACTGAAGTTCACGACCTCCACGGGCGTGAATGCCTTCACATCGGCCTTTGGCAGCGCTTCGCGCACCTGCTTCACCACGTCAACATAGTAGTTAAAGGGCTTGTCAGGATGCAGGGCCGAGACGATATGAATCTCCGAGAGGTGACACGTATGCTTCGCCTGCTCTAACACCTTCGCGATATCGTCGTGCTCCATGACGTAGCCGCGCTTGTCACCCTGCTCCACCTGAAAGGCGCAAAGCGGACAGTTCGAGCTGCAGATGTTCGTGAGGTTGATGTGCCGGTTTACCGTGTAGTACACGTTCCTGCCGCTGGCGCGTTCCTTGGCCGCCCGTGCACATTTGGCGAGAAAGAGCAGGTCGTTGTCCTCGTAGAGGGCCAGGGCATCCTCTTTCGTCAGGCGCTCGCCCGCCTGCGCTTTCGCGCGTGCCTGCTGCACGGCGGTCGTTTTCTGTTCTGCCATAGCTGCCTCCCCTTAGTCGATTGTACGAATGATGTTGAAATTGCAGTCACAAAGTGCCGGCACGCGGCCCGCCTCCTTGATGATGCGGATAATCGTGTCCTCGGAGAGACCGCGCGGACTCTCGGCACCGGCGTCATGCATGATGTTTTCCTTGTGAATCGTGCCGTCGATATCGTTGGCGCCAAAGCCCAGTGCTACCTGCGCCACAGGCACCGTGAGCATGACCCAGTAGGCCTTGATGTTGCGGAAGTTGTCGAGCATGAGCCGCGCGATTGCCATCGTGCGCAGGTCATCCCACATGCTCGTCTGCTTGATGCGCTGGCCGAGTTTCGTATGCTTCGGCAGGAACGGGAAGCAGATAAATGTCTGGAAACCATGCGTCTCGTCCTGCAGGTTGCGCAGCTTCAGCAAATGGTCGACACGCTCCTCCAGCGTCTCGATATGGCCATAGAGCATGGAGGCATTCGTCGGGATCCCCAGCTGATGCGCCGTGCGCGCGACATTCAGCCACTCCTCCGCCGTCGCCTTATTCGGGCAAAGCTCCTGCCGCACGCGGTCGGAGAGGATCTCTGCGCCGCCGCCCGCGATGGCCTTGAGGCCTGCGGCCTTGAGCTTTTCCAGCACCTCGCGTACCGAGAGGCCGGAGATTTTCGCAAAATGTGTGATTTCCACGCCCGTAAAGCCCTTGAGATAAAGCTGCGGGAACTCCTCGTGCAGCGCCTGCAGGATGCCGAGGTACTGCTCAAAGCTCCAGGTCGGGTGCAGGCCGCTCACCACATGCAGACCGCCCATATCCGGGTCTTTCAGTGCCTCGCGCACGAGCCCTATAGCCTGTTCTTTCGTCATCGCATAGGCACCCTTATCGCCCGCATCGCGGCCAAAGGCGCAGAACTCGCAGTGCGAGGTGCAGATGTTCGTCAAATTGACATGGCAGTTCACGTTGTAGTAGACGATATCGCCACATTTCTCCTGACGCACGTGATCAGCCAGCGCCCCCAGCCAAGCCAGGTCATGGCAGTGGAACAGACGGATGCCGTCCTCCCGGCTCAGCCGCTCGCCCTGCAGCACTTTCTTCTCGATATCCTCGTATTCTTTCGTCGCGAGCAAAATATTGCCTCCCTCATTATGATGCCCAGAGAAAAACTCGTTCTCCTGCGCAGTACTTCTCCGGCGCAAAAGAAAAAGACCGCCCCGTGCCGACATCGCCGGCGCCAGAGCAGCCTTGCCGATAGCATTATGTATATTGTACCACATCTGCCCGTAAGATATACAGGCCAATTGTCAATTATATTTTGCAAAGTATGCCCCAAAATTGTCTAATGCCGCATGAAATATGGTAATGCCATGCCCCACGCTTTATATGAGTTTTTAGCCGTTTTCAAGCGATTTATAGACCATTTAGGGACAAAATAGGGTCACGCATGTGGCTGCGTTTCTGCCAGCGTGCGCTGAAAATGCAGCGCGAGTGCCAGCGCATCCTTTGAGCAAGAGGCGTTGCAATGCAGGCTGACAAGGATATCCGCGCCCCAGTTATTCGCCTCTACGACTACCGGCTCAGAGCGATTTGCATAGTCAGAGTCATAGAACAGGTTATCGCTCTGACGGAGCATGACCTCGCATCCGGCCTTTTCGAGATATCCTCTTACCAACTCGCCGACGGCTGCGGCTACGTCGCACTCGCGCAGGCTGGTTTCCGGATTGACTGCGCCACTGTCGTATTTCGTGTCATGGCCGGGATTAATGTAAACTTTCATTTTCGTTCTCCTTCCTTTTCTGACTGCAATTGCTCCAAGGTGGCGCGAAGTTTATTGGGGATCGGCACGCCGGACTTCGCCGCATTCTCGATAATGCTGAGTCCCTTGTTGTCGATGAAAAACCAAGTGACGACGGACTGCACCGCTGGCACGCCAGCCGCTTTTTCAAGCTCATGCGCAAGGACGACGAGCAGAAGAATCATGATTTTCTTGCAGATTCCTTTCAGCTCCGCGTCGAATTGAGCTTCATATCCGGGCAGATATAGGCCGCCAGCAGGCCGGTCAGGTAGTCGATAACCATGAGCACGAGGAGCGCCTCTAGTGCCTCATTCCATCCGAGGAAATACGACACCACAGCGCCGCCCGCGGCAATCGCGGCTTGCTCCTGTTTGTTGAGTTCAGACATAGCTTTATTGGCTTTGGCCATCATCTTGTGATTGGCCTCAATCCTACCCTTTGGCGTTCTGCCCTGGTGCTTCTCCCCGCTGTATTCCTGATTTGCTTTTCCGAGGGCGTCATAGAAATCTTGGATAGACTGTGGGGATTTGTACGGGGCAACAGTGAAGGTGGCCAGCGGATTGTTATTCCGGCGAGCGTGTCGGTCGCGTTTGTGACCATGTTGTAACTGCCCGCAAAAAGATTCTGACCGAGGTTGTCAATCTTGCGCGGTGACAGATTGACCTTGAAGGTACCATCTTAAAAACAGATAGGCTGTAAGCTGGTCGCGAAAGGCATTCTCGCCGAGGAACGAAGTATTGAAGGTAACGGCGCCAGCACGGAACCAGCGGGCAGGGAGCTCGGCAAGATAGCGCATCATTGTATCTGAGCCCTCAGGGGTCAGCGACTTTAGGGCGCGGTAAATCTCGGGTGTCGTCTGATATACCTGCTTCTCACCGTTGCGCCATACGTAGAACGTGGAATCCAACGTCTTTGGCGTTCCCTTGACCTTCTCGACAATACCGCCGACGCCAAACATGTTGGCCATATCGGTGAATTTCTGGCCTACCTTGTTGCGTTCAGCGCGTGTAAGAACATCCACGATGATCGATAATCTGCGGCAGAGTTACAGCCTTATCACATGCGCTTCCATATAGCTTGTTGATGGCTTCAGTAACGGCCGTAGCGTTTTTGCCTATGAGCAACTGAGCGGCAGCATTCGTGCCGCGGTCGTACTGGCCGAGGGCACGGCGGTCTTCTACGCGGCCCGTGCGCACGGTGCCGAACAGCTCGCGCACGCGGTCGAAGATGCCCTTGCGCGTGACTTCGCCCGTATACGTGCCGTTGCTCCTGGCTTTTGGCAGCGTCGCTACAGGCATATTGCCGTTGGCGTCGGGCACAGGTTCGCCGGGCTCCATCACGCCAAGGCCTGCCTGATTCGTACGAGTGGGTGCGGCATCGTTTTGCACAAGATTATTTTTCCCTGAAAATGCTCCATTTGCCCCCGCTTGTGGTATAGTAGAGGTAGAAGCACTTGATTTATCGGATGCAGGACGAACATCCTTGGCGGCTCCAACATTTTCGCCGCGGGGACGGGAAACCGATTCTGGGTTGGACCAGAAGGCCGTGTCTACGCCCGGACGGCTATAAATCAGGTGCTCATTTTTTAATTGGCGTTTTAACGATTTATCGCCCTTCAAAATAGACGTAACCACGTTGTAGGTTCCATGTCCATCCGATTCAAGCGTTAAATATGTTGGCGTAATGCCATTGTTGATATTTTTGCTTTTATCCCCCAGCTTGATGAGGTTATACGTTGGTTGGAGGTCTGGCCTGTTGGGCGGTGGGTCTTTCTTTGAAATGATGTCGAAGTTGCTGGCAATATCAGAAATTAGCTCCTCAACAGAGCTATAGCCCGCCTTCAATGCTTCAGCGGTATGTCTGATTTTTGCATGAATAAGCCCTTCTGCATCATTGCCGACTTTCAACCTGATTCTGCCAGGAGGAAGAATCTCCCCCGTCTTGTCGTATACGGCCTTAGATATTTCAGGTGTAATGACGCCAAAATTCTTATCGCCATCATCCTTTACAACGTATTCATCAGGGGAAGCCTCATTAAGCGGCCTGCCGGACTCGGTATGATAATCGGGGCCGATATCCAGCGTTTTTGTGGCCTCGCCCTTTTTTTCGGCGTTGACAGGTTCCGGCTCTTTGGGGTGCTCCTCTGTTTTGACTTCAGGCTTTTGCAGTTCCTGCTCGCCGTTGAGGAGCTTTTCGTAGTCGGCATCAGGGTCCTTTTTGAGCTGTTCGCGAAGGTCTTTCAACTTGCCTAGTATCCGGTCGCGTTCGTAGAACTCCTGCTCCTTGAGCAAATTCTCCTCGGCGATTCCCGGCAACTCAGACTTCTTCGGCGCACGGCCAAGTTTCGCATAGACATCCTGATACCATTGCGGATTGTTCGACTGCGTCCAGCGGGTCGTATTGCCCTCTGCATCCTCGATGAGGCCGCCCATCTGAGTATAGTCACCGCCATGTACGACCCTGCCAAGGCTCGTGGAGTTGCCCACATAGCCGCCGTTTCCGTCATAGGCAACGACATGCTCATTATCCCCGTAGACGATGGTATCGCCTTTTTCCAGTGCGTTGGGGTCAAAGTCAATGACCTGTTTCCCCGCGGCACGCGCGTCCTCGACAAGCTTCGGCACGGAAGCTACGCCCTTATCGGCTTCATCCTTGAGGAAAGGATCATAGTAGCTGCCAATGCGTACAACGGCATCCACACAGCCGTTGGCGCCATTTGGCATTTCTGCGCCCATCCAGGCACCAGCACCTATGCTGTAGGCATCGCCACCGGCTCCGCCGCCAGCGCTCCCGAGGCCGCCGTATTCGTTGGCGATATTGAGCACGCGGTCGTCATAGTCCGGCGTGCCGCCCGCATCGCTGCCGTTATACTCGCGGAGCCCCTTGCGCACATCACCGCCATTATCATCAATGCACCGTTTCAGGCTCTTGACGCCAATACGGATAGACTGGTGTGGGTCACTGACGCCATCGACGCCAAAGACATTGCTCGTAGACTTCCCGTGCTGGCTCTCCGCCTGTGCAACGGCATGCGCGAGTACGGGGTCTACGCCATACTCTGCCGCCGCCTGATTGATTTCAGCATCATACTCGCTGCCCGTATTCACTTCGCGCGGCTGAGGCTCAGGCTCGGGCTCGTATGCACCCTGCGCTGGCTCTTTGTCGCCAAGCGCCTCATCGACAGTACGGCCATAAGCAGAGGAATCCGATTCGACCGGGCGATATCCGCCGGACTCGCCCATGGCCTCTGGCGTAAAGCGCACGCCAGAATCGTCGCTATTGATGAAGTCGTTGACTGCTTTGCCATCTTTGTATATCTTCCTGCCGCCCTTGTAGGCGCCCTCTGCCATTGTTGCGGGCATAAAGACACGGTCCCAAAGAGCCGCCGGGTGCTGCTGGATATCGTGCACGAGGCCGCCGATATTCGTGAATCCGCCCCGCCTTTAGACGAGTTGCCGCCCGAATGGCCGCCGCCACCGCCGCCCAAACTCTTATGCGTTGCAGAATACCATGCCGCGGCGGTACGATTTCGAGCATTTGCCTCGCTTGCAAGATTATGTCGTTGCTTTTCCTTTAAATCCGCGGTTCTTAAGGTTAACTGGCCTTTCTGATACGGATTCATGGTCACGGCTTCCTTCATAACCGGCTTGATGATGGAACCGTCGTCGAATCTTCCGCCATCGGCCTTGGTTATATACCAGTTGACCGAGTCGCCCACATTGGACTTCGTGAGCGTGACCTTTTGGCTCTTCATGTACTGTGCGATGAGGTTGGTATCAAATACCGGCTGGCCCATCTGCTGGGCGGCGATATTGTACTCCTGCAAGATGCGCAGCAGCCCATATTGCCCGGCGGACGTATTGACACGGTCACCCAACTGCTGCACGTAATTGTCGATTTTCGCCCGCTGAGCTGTGAGCAGAGCGCCACCGTAATCCTTGAGGCAGTTTTGAATGGCGTTCTCGATCATCGGTTCCGCCTGCTTGGCGGCGTCATTTAGGTTATAGTACCCGAGGCTGCGGTTCTGCGGCAGGTTCGGGTCCATCGCCGCGAAATCCTACAGCGCTTTCATTACGTCCGGCGCACCATTCCCCGCCTGCATGACAGGATTCAGCTCCATGCCCGGGCCGTTCTTATGCAGGAAATCGTAGTTCTGTGTAAGTGGCGACGGCTTCTGTATAGGTTGTCCGTACTTGAATTGCGGCGCGCCTACGTTGAAGTTGTATTTCTCACGTTCGGCCTGCGACATCTCAGGTGCCGTGAGGCTATCTAGCTCCTTCGGAAGGTCCTTGGAGACATAGGAGATAAGCCCCTCCGTGCTCCGCTTCTGCATATACGCGCCGAGGATATCGGCCAGCGCGTTGACGGGGCCATAGTACCCCTGCGTGCGCTGGTCGAGCATGGCCGCCTGCGTGCCGGGCAGGCTCTGCGTCATGAGGCCAGGATTGTTCGCCCAGCCGCCGCGCCAGTAATCGTTCGTATCCATATTCCTGCCTCCTTACTGCTGAGGGAACATCTTTCCCATATAGGCCTTCATGAGGCCGACGTTCGCAATCTGCTGTGCCGCGCCGAGGATGCCACCGTCCTGCTGCCCCTGGTTGCCGTTCATCTGCTGGAGCATGGCAAGCTGGTACATATCGCGCATATCGCGGTTGTGGTTGTCGGCCGTCTGTTTCTGCTGCGTCGAGGCATTAGCCGGGGGCGTCATCTGCACGGGCGGAGCTACGGCAGGCTTGCTCACCGGCTGATCATACTTAAAGGCAGGCGGCAGGTTGAAATCATAGTTCTGCTGCGAAGCCTGAGTAAGAAAATGCCCCGCATGGATAAGATGGATGCTATCTGCTGTGTGTTGGGTTCTACGCGCTCTGACTTGATGGACAGGCACGACCCGCCCGCTGGGTCCGCCGCGCCAGCAAGGCCGCACAGGAAGGGCGTGAAAATCCCCGTCCTCGGCCACTTGGCCGCCGGTATCCCAATATGGGCCGAGGAAAACATCGTCGACTGGGAGGAAATATCTGAGGAGCAGGCACGGGGCGGCGAATACTTCGCGCTGCGCGTCGCAGGCCAGAGCATGGAGCCCACAATCCACGACGGCGATACGCTCATTGTGAGGAAGCAGGAACAGGTCGAAAATGGAGAGGTCGCGGTCGTGCTGGTCAACGGCGATGAAGCCACGGTAAAAGAGATCCATGAGAGCCCCGCTGGCCTTACCCTCATCGGCCACAACGCCGCCGTATACAAGCCCACCACCTACACGCCGAAGGAGGTACAGGATCTCCCCGTCCGCATCATCGGCAGGGTCATGCAGTCCAGGCATGATTTTTAAGGCTCAATCATTTTTTCTGTGGGATGAATGATGCACAGCGAGTCAATGGCGACTCATGTCGATGAGCTTCAAGAAGAAGTATTCATCGTCAGGATATCCATAGGCCTGCCTGCGCAACGTCTT
>Ga0256406_1002647_pt1 | contig 24541 bp, 24 predicted proteins | sample RumenRJG_03DNA_FD_185986 | JGI IMG/M metagenome (GOLD analysis project Ga0256406, IMG submission 185986) | Bovine rumen microbial communities from Lethbridge, Alberta, Canada - RJG_03 | ecosystem: Host-associated > Mammals > Digestive system > Stomach > Rumen | place: Canada: Alberta | collected...
CAAAAAACTGTATGATCAGTACAGTCGGACATATTATTGGAAATTATGCGGAGATCATTTTAATCCTGACGGTGTTCTGGAAATAACGGATAAAACAGATTGCAAGAAAAATTGGAATTTACAAAGGAGGAAGTAGCAAATGCCAGCAATTATCAAAATATTTTCAACCCTTGTCGCTCTGGAGTTTTTCTATATTATGTACCTAGAGACCTTTGCCACGGCATCGGAGAAAACCTCAAAGGTTTTCGGAATGAGCGTTGAAGAACTGAAGAGGAAATCCGTCAACACCCTTTTCAAGAATCAGGGTGTTTATAACGGCCTGATTTCGGTGCTGATCCTGCTTGCAGCGTGGGCTTTTGCCAGTGAAACGGCAGTCATCGTTCTGATGTGCTACATTATCCTCGTTGCCATTTACGGAAGTCTGACAAGCAACCCGAAAATCATCCTGATGCAGGGCGGTCTGGCGATTATTACATTGATTTTATGTACGATCCTGTAGCGTTTAGTCCGCGGATTGCAGGAAATCAACAAATCTTGAATTAGTAGAGAATGGCCTCCTTAGATGATATAATTTCATCGCAGCAGGCCGTTTTTTTTTGCGGTATAAGGCGATGATTAACCGGTCCATTTGCTTGAGAAATTAACGGATGTAAAAGGAGCATCGGCATGAGCAGCACAAACTATATCAAGCGGATTATCAAAGACTACTGCGTCCTTGATACTGAAACAACGGGACTGTCGGCCAGAACTGATGAAATTATCGAGATCGGCATCGTAAAAGTTCGCGACAATAAGATCGTCGACCGCTATTCCCAACTGATAAAGCCGAAGAAGAAAATCAGCAGATTTATCACGGATCTGACCGGGATAACAAATGAGATGGTTAAAGGCAAGCCTTCTATACTTGAGGTGGAAGATGAAGTCCTTTCATTTATCGGATCGGATATTATTATTGGACACAACACATCGTTCGATATCCGGTTTCAGAGCGGGCTTCCGGCATGCTATGGCGAATAAATACATGGATACAATGCAGTTTGCCAGAAAAATATTTCCGGAGCTCGGCAGTCACCGGCTTACTGATCTGACAGAATATCTCGGCCTTTCCAACAATGAACACCGTGCGCTTGCCGATTGTATTGCGACGAAAGAACTGTACGATGCGGAAAAATCCCGCATGACCAAAAGAGGGCTGAAGATCGAAGACCTTTGGGCGGCCTGCAGAAACCGCGGCGGGAAATAAGAATATAACAAGGTTGTCCGGTCGCTTAACGATAACAATATCAGATGGAATGAGCTTTCCGGGATCCGGCCAAATCCTGCGATTCCGGATGTGCTGAAAGGCATCGATATCTGTAGAAGAAACAATGTGGATGTCCTGCTGGCTGTAGGAGGCGGAAGCGTGATTGATACGGCCAAAGCTATTGCCTGATGTAAGCCGGATCTATCGGATATCTCTATAAAACAAATCAGTCTGAAAAATTACAAATTGAAATCTTAACGAAAATAGTTTACAATGTTTGTTGTAAGGGGTTTTCTAACAAATATCAGTATTAACCGAATACTACTGATGATACACATATGTATTCGACTAATGAGGAGGGCAGTATGGCAGTTGCAAATGCTTTAAGGAAAAGAAGGAGTTATTACAATTTAAACAAAGAACTTCCGGTATCGGAGGATGAAGTGAAATCCCTGCTGAAAGAGATCACTGAACTGGTTCCGGATGCTTTCAATATGAAGAGCGCGCGGATCGCAGTGGCTCTCGGCATTAAGCAGGACGAGCTCTGGGATCGGATTTATGATGCGTTCGGCGGAAAGGTCGCGAGAGAGAAGATCGATTCATTCAAGGCTGCAGCGGGAACAGTACTGTATTTTTATGATGAGAATGTTGTGGAAGCGATGCAGGAACAGTTCCCGGGATATGCCGAAAACTTCCCGATCTGGGCCAATCAGGCAAACGGAATGCTCCAGATCAATGTATGGACGGCTCTCAGAGAAATCGGTATCGGCGCCAATATTCAGCACTACAATCCGGTGATTGATGACGCTGTTCGGGAGATGTTTGATCTGCCGGAGAATTGGAAGCTGATTGCGGAGATGCCTTTTGGAGGAATCGTTTCAGAACCGGATCCGAAAGACAAAGAAGATATTGATAACAGAGTGAAATTCTTTAAATAATCAGATTAAGACGAAATTTTTTCCTCTCAGATAAAACATTGCAGCGGCTGGTCAGTTTTACTGGCCAGCTGTTTATTATGCCTGGGGGTATTGCAACCTGTATCCGGGCCCGATTCAGTAAGATACCCGGTACGGAGATATGGATGCTTTTTTCAGGAAGCTGAAAGAAATGGGTTACGAAGATGTCCGGCTGATCTCTATAGCCGATGGCCGTTTTATGACGAAACAGCAGTCATCTAAATACATGCTCCAGGGATCATCAGTGCTTTGCGGGAGAAAATGAGATGAGTGTCAGATCAAGGCTGCTCCGTCTGGTCATCCGGATGAGCGGAATAAAGAAATGATATCTTCTGCCGGATGAACAATTCTTAAAGAAAGTGAACAGGATGAACGCCAGGCGGGGCTTTTTTATGCCTGAGAACGGAAGGCTGAATTATCAGGCTCGTTTGATTTTCGGGAAATACCACTACCTGATTATCCGTTCAGACAGTGAACCGTCAGAAAAAGCAGTTCTCTTTTTCTTCGGCGGCGGGATGATTCTCGGTTGCGACAAAGGTGATGTGAAAGTTGCCGGCAGACTTGCAGAGGAGTCGGGCTGCGATGTCTGGTTTGCGTTTTATCCGATCTGCACGGAAAACTGCATTGCGGAAACGTATCGGATGGGATATGAGTGCTATCGTCAGATGATCGAAGTATACGGAGCAGGCAATGTTTCTACAGCGGGTTTTTCCTCCGGAGGAGCTCTAGCCATCGGGATCGCATTATACAATAACACTAAGGAACCGAAACTTCCGATGCCCCGGCATATCATCGCGGTCTCACCCGGAGAGGTTCCTGTAAATGAAGAAGAAGCTGAACAGATGAGATCGCACAATGCAGAAGATCCGATGGTGGACTTTGCCTTCATGCAGCGTGTCAGGAATTTCATGATTCATGGAAATAACAACATCCCGGAGTTCATGGTTTCAGGGAGTCTCGGGGATTACTCCGGAATACCGGAGATTACTTTCTTTTACAGCTCTGATGAGGTGGTGTACGGCGCGAAGGAAAATTTCGCGGCAGCCCGTGAGAAATACAATGTTTCATACAAGGTGTATGAGAGACCGGGAATGATACACTGCTATCCGTTTCTACCGTATTTTCCGGAAGCAAAAGAAGATTTCAATAAGATCGCGGACATTCTTTCGAAATGATTAGTGAAATAATATTTTCTGAATCGTCGGAAATTGGAGCATCTCTTCGGAGCTGCTTTTTTCGTAAATAAAAATGTAAAATCCGTCCGAATGAAGTATAATTAAAATAATTCTGTATTGAAAGACCGCGCCGGGAAGCGGTGCTCCGAAGCCGGATATCGATCAGGAGAAACATTATGCAGCAGAAATCAGGCGGATGTAAAAGAATTTTGACGTGTTTTTTCACTTATGTAAAAGCCATTTGATAGACGTTTTACTTCTCATCATTCATAATTCAGACAGCAAACGGAAAGTGACAGAGACATATGGATATCGGAAGCAAAATAAAACAATCGAGGATGGAGGCAAAAATCACACAGGAGCAGGCAGCTGAAATTCTTGGTGTGAGCCGTCAGACAATATCAAACTGGGAGAATGAAAAATCATATCCCGATATCGTCAGCGTCCTTAAGATGAGCGACCTGTACCATGTTAGTCTTGACTATCTTCTGAAAGGAGAGCCGACTATGAAAAATTACATGGGTTATCTGGATGAGAGCACGAATGTCGTCAGGAAAAAGAACAGATTTTCAAAGCTGCTGCTGATACTGTCCTATCTCGTCATATGGTCAATCGCGGTTATCGCGTTCTGGTGCTTTACGGATGAAACGGACGGAATTGCGTATTCGCTGGTGTATCTTTGGATCCTTCTCCCAGTTGCTACTTTTGTAATATCACTGCTCATAAGCAGAAATAACTATTGGGGCAGGCTGAAATGGCTCGGATCAATCGGATTCGGAATCATGTACATGCTGGGAGAATATGCGACATTCAGCATGGCCAACAATGTAGCGTTTCATAAAGTGAACGTTCCGGACTTTTCGATGATCATCGCCGGAGCGCTGATTTCTCTCATCGGGATGGGCATCGGGCATTTTCTGTATATGAAACGCAGCAGATTAAAAGAAGATTCAGATCGACGAGAGGTATAACATGTGAGCCGAGTTCTGGAAATTACCACTGGGTCTGGAAATAATCGGAAATATGATGAACCATTCCGGATGAGGCGTCCGGAATGGACAAATCAGGCATAACACAGGGTAAGTGTCAAAAATAACAAAGCGTTAAAAGGAGGAGGCAGCAGTTCATGGAAAAAACAATCAGAAGAAAAGACCGGATGGTGACGGACATCCGCCAGATTACCGACACAGTAGATCGGGCGAAGATCCTGCATTTAGGCTTACTGGATGGCGAGTTTCCTTATGTCGTCCCGCTTCATTACGGATATCAGTATGACAGCAGCTCGGACAAATTCACATTCTATATGCACAGCGCGAAAGACGGACACAAGCTTGACCTGATCCGGAACAACCCGAACGTCTGTGTTCAGATAAATACAGACGTCGAACTGGCATCCGGCGGCGACGTACCATGTGCCTATGGTTCGTACTTTTCCTCTGTGATCGGCCAGGGAAAAGCAGTTCTGGTCGAAGACGCGGAAGAGAAGAAGAAGGCACTGGATCTGCTGATGAAAAACCAGACCGGAAGATCGTTCGAATTCAACGAGAAAATGATCGCTTCGGTTGCGGTTATCAAAGTGGAAGTCGGAGAATACACATGTAAAGCGAGAATTAAGAAGCCACAGTAAAAACCGGTTTCTGATTCTATCGAAACGGCCGCTCCTGTAAAGTGGAGCGGTCTTTTGTTTTTTGCAAATATCCCGGTAATTATTTGAATACAATGTCCGGAACAGTTATAATAGCAGTAGTTAGAGAAAACTAACAAATATTAGATTAAACACATTAGAGAACAGCTTGTTCACCGGTTCAAATATCTGAAGAGGGAGTATGATAGAAGCCGAATCTGAGATGTTAAATATGCAATGAGGAGGATCAAATATGGGAATTATTAAGAAATTCCTCAACCAGACGCGGAAACCGGAAGGGGCGCTCGGAAAAATGATGGTCAACGGCATGAACTCCGGCCATGCGAAACTGGCCGACTGGGGATTTACACACCTGCCGGAGCTTATCGTGATGAGGGCCGCTGACCTCGGGTGCGGCGGCGGAAGAAATGTTCATGTGCTGCTGGATAAATACCCGGAAGCGCATGTGACAGGACTGGATTATTCCGATCTTTCAGTAGAGAAGACAAAAAATTACAACAGGGAAGCGGTTACCGCCGGGAGATGCGATGTGCGGCAGGGAGATGTGTCCGAACTGAATCTGGAGGCAGAATCCTATGATCTTGTGACGGCTTTCGAAACAATCTATTTCTGGCCGGGCCTTGAGCGGTGCTTCAGTCAGGTCGCGAAAATCCTGAAGCCGGGCGGGCTTTTTATGATTTGTAATGAATCTGACGGAAAAGATGTCTCATCGCAGAAGTATGAGAAAATCATCGACGGAATGAAGATTTATACTGCTGAAGACATCGAAGCAGCATTGAAAGAAGCGGGATTTACCGCCATCAGTCAGGATCATCATCCGTCCGAACCCTGGATTACTCTTCTCGCTGAAAGAGAAGTATAAACTTGAGACGATTTTGCTTATTCACCAGAAAGCGCCTGTCTGTAAAACCGGCAGACGCTTCTTCTTTGAAATTTTATAATTGCGTTTATTCCGGTGATGGAATACACTGTAAATAGAAAGTGCTTCGGCACACAATTCGAATTTATCGTTCACCCTTTTTGAATCTCGGAATCTGAGTATAATAGAATTCCAGAGACTGAAAGATCATCGCTGTGATGAAGATTTTCCGGGTGAGCGATGTTCGTTATTTTTGTAAAGGAGGGCGCGGAGCAATACAAGAATGGATCTGAGAGTAAGAAGAATTTACGAATCGCCGGATGAAAGCGACGGCTGGAGAATATTCGTGGACCGGCTTTGGGCAAGAGGGCTTTCGAAGGAGAAATCGAAACTGGACTTATGGATTAAGGAAATCGCGCCAACCACGGAACTTCGGAAATGGTATGGCCACGATCCCGAGAAGTTTGAAGAGTTCCGGCGCCGTTATTTTGAAGAGCTGGATGCAAATCCGAAGGCAGAGGAATTCGCAAATCGTCTGGCCGGCACAGAAGGAACGGTGACTCTGCTCTGCGGCGCAAAGGACGTCAGCCACAGCAATGCGGCCGTTTTGAAGGAATGGCTGGAGAGAAGGATCCGATAGAACGTTGCAGACGAATCAGTTATTGTATATTCATTAACGAAGGGACGCCCGATGGCGGACAGTCCCGGACAGGGTCATTGTAAATGAATACTGGAATTATAATCGGTCTGCTGATCCCATTGATCGGCACTTCAGCCGGCGCAGCGTGCGTATATATTTTGAAGGATAATCTTTCGGATCGAGTTCAGCGTATGCTTACTGGCTTTGCTGCGGGCGTGATGGTCGCGGCATCGATCTGGAGCCTGCTGATCCCGGCTCTGGGATATGCAGAGAACCTCAAACATCTTTCATTCATCCCGGCGACTGTGGGGTTCTGGTTGGGAATCCTGTTCCTCCTTCTGGTCGATCACGTAACGCCGCATATGCATTTAAATGATAATGTGCCGGAAGGACCGCACAGCCACCTGAAGAACCAGTCGCTTATGGCGCTGGCGGTAGTCATCCATAACATTCCGGAAGGGATGGCAGTTGGCGTTGTCTATGCCGGCTTCATGTATCAGATGTCGGGAATTACCGCTTCAGCGGCATTCGCGCTGTCGCTGGGCATTGCAATACAGAATTTCCCGGAAGGGGCTATTATCTCGATGCCGATGTACGCAGAAGGAAAGAATAAGAACAAGGCGTTTATGTACGGTGTGATGTCGGGGGCGGTTGAGCCGGTCGGTGCAGCACTGACGATTCTGTTTTCGCATCTGTTGATTCCGGCGATGCCTTATTTATTAAGCTTCGCAGCGGGAGCGATGATGTACGTTGTCGTGGAGGAGCTGATTCCGGAGATGTCTCACGGAAAGCATTCTCACGCAGGTGTTCTCGCGTTTTCTGCCGGATTCAGTCTGATGATGATACTGGATGTGGCGCTTGGTTAGCTGATCTAAATAGAGAGGATTACTGCGTTAAAGGCATGCCACTCGATACAAGCTGTCATATAGAACGGCCGGGCCGGCGCTTTACGAGCGAAAAAATCCTGATCGATGAATACTATGACTGCAGGATCAAGTGGGATGATGTCAGAAATGCATGGAAAACGCCATGTTCACCTAATCCGTAATGAAAAGGATCCGGCTCATTATCAGCATTTCCGGAAATATTACAAAATAGCCCGTGCAATGCGGTTCCGGAATAAAACGGACCGTTAGCAGGAGTACCGGTGATATTCTTCACCATTCATCAGGTCTTTCCAGATAAAGATCCAGTCCTGCAGGATCATGTATCCGTGGACGCTGTCCGCTTTCGGAAGGGCAGCGGAACCCGGATTCAGATACATATTCTGATCTCCGAAAGCCTCCCATGCCGGAATATGTGTGTGGCCGCAGAGCATGATATCACCCGGCTGCATCGGAAGCGGCTGATTCTGGTTAAACCGGTGGCCATGTGTTGCATAGATCAGCCTGTTTCCGGCCGGGATCACGCAGTAGTCAGCGAGAATAGGAAATTCCAGCACCATCTGATCGACTTCGGAATCGCAGTTTCCCCGGATGCAGAAAATTTGTTTTTTCTTGTCATTCAGCATCGACAATACTTCTTTCGGCGCATACTCCTTCGGAAGGTCATTGCGCGGGCCGTGATACAGCAGATCTCCGAGCAGTAACAGGCGGTCTGCATTTTCTTTTTCAAATGCCTCCATCATCTTGCGGCAGTAATATGCCGATCCGTGGAGGTCAGACGCGATCATTATTTTCATTTCTCTCCATTCCGCCGCTTCGTCTAATGCGGCTCAATCATTGACTTTGCTATGAATACTTTCATTTATTATAAAATGATATTCCTGCTGAATCAATGCCGTTTTATGCGGATGAAATTCCGGACATTCAGAATCTGCCGCTATAGATAGTTTCAATTAGCATTATATTCTGGTTTATTAGATAATTTAAATATCAGGAAAGGATAATATTCAATGGGGATCATCAGAAGATGGATTAATTATTTTCACCGTCTTTTTCACCAGGCGGATCTCGCTGTTACGCTCGGACGCCAGAATAAGCGGTTGAACCGCCGGATTGAAGAGTCGATACAGAAGGAGTTTATGCGGCGGGACGTCTGGGCATTCAAAGATGAAGAGGTCCGCCGGCTGGCGAAAGGACGGAAGATCTGGGTGATCAAATGCCCGGCACCGGATTCCGACGCCAAATACAAATGGGGCGATTATGCATACTGTCAGGCACTGCAGGCTGTCATCGAGAGAGCGGGATTTTATGCGGTCGTCGAATGCTATGAGGACTGGTATGAGCCGATCAGGGCGGATATAGCACTAGTCATGAGGGGCGCGCATCTCTATCATCCGGACCGGAGGAACACAGGCTGCAGATATCTGATGTGGAATGTGGTTCATCCGGAGCAGGTGGCAGATGAGGAATACGAGCTTTATGACAGGGTCTACGTGGATTCACTGACGCTTGCAGACAGGCTGGATCAGCGCCTGTCGGTGCCGGTAAGCGGAATGATTGTCGGAGTGGATACGGCAAAATTCCATCCGGGCAGCCCGGAGAACCGTAAGCCGGTTAAGTACGGGCTGGTTTTTGTCGGAAACACTCGGGGGGAGCTCCGGGACTGTGTCGCCTGGTGCGAGAAGTATCATATACGTGTAGATATCTGGGGCAACGGATGGGATAGCTTTTATTCCGGAGATACGGAATATCTGCACTTCCATGATCCGATTTCATATGACAGGCTCCCGGATCTGTACCGTAAATCCGCAGTTGTGCTGAATGATCATTTCCCTACGATGAGGGAGGTCGGGATGGTCAATAACCGGATGATCGAGGCGCCCGCCTGCGGCTGTCCGGTCGTGTCGGACTACAGTCCGGAATATGAACGCCTTCCGGGCAGATTTTTCTTCTATCACGGGGAAGATGATTTTGCAGATGCAGTGAAGCAGGCGATGAATCATGCAGCTGAGTGGCGGAAGGAGACCGAGGAGCAGTTCGAGGTGCTGGAAGCCGGGTATTCGATGGAAAATTGTATTCGCAGGATATTATCGGATCTGGAAGCCGATGAAAAAATAATTCAAAAATAGCTTGCCGAACCGAATTGTATATGCTAAAATATACCCAATCAGTAGAGAATAAAGCTCAAATGATTTATCAGTTTGGTTATTTGCTACAGGTATGAGACAGGAGATAAGACATGAAGTACGTTTGCAAAGTATGCGGTTATGTCTATGAAGGAGATCAGGCGCCGGAGGAATGTCCGGTTTGCCACCAGAAAGGAGTATTTGAAGCAATGGCAGAAAATGTAAAGAAGAACCCTTACGCGGGTACGAAGACCGAGAAGAATCTGTGGGAAGCATTCGCCGGTGAGTCGCAGGCGAGAAACAAATACACTTACTTTGCTTCGCAGGCGAAGAAGGCTGGTTATGAGCAGATCGCTGCGCTGTTCCTGAAGACAGCAGAGAACGAGAAGGAGCATGCTAAGTTATGGTTCAAGGCGCTCGGCGAGCTGGGTGATGTAGCGGACAATCTGGTTTCAGCTGCGGAAGGCGAGAACTACGAGTGGACGGATATGTATGACAGAATGGCGAAGGAAGCGGACGAGGAAGGCTTCCATGAGCTGGCGGAGCAGTTCCGCGGTGTCGCTGCAATTGAGAAGACACATGAAGAGCGCTACAGAAAGCTGCTCCACAATGTGGAAGCTCAGGAAGTATTCAAGAAGGCCGGCGTTACCGTTTGGGAGTGCCGGAACTGCGGACATATCGTAGTTGGCACCGAGGCACCGGATGTCTGCCCGGTATGCAATCACCCGCAGTCGTACTTTGAAGTACATGCTGAGAATTATTAATCCGCGGCGTGGAATACTGCGTATGCAGTGAATCCGCAAATTACAGCGAAATGACAATATAAAGCGAGAGAGCACATATGTTCTCTCGCTTTTTCACAGCTTGATTATTATTTGCGTTAATCGGTATGCTGCGCCGGTTAAATGCCGATTAAATTCGGACAAATAAAAGGATAACTGAAGGATTATTATTATGGATATTCGGGAAGTTCGACATATTCTGAAGCACAGCAGAGAAAAAAGTCCGCGCGAAGTGAAGAAATACGCGGTCCTGATTCCGATGATCCCAGGGGCGGAAGGCGTTGAGATTCTTTTCGAAGTCCGGTCGTCTGCGCTCCGGCGGCAGCCGGGCGAAATCTGTTTTCCGGGAGGCGGTGTGCATTTCGGTGAGAATCCGGAGAGGGCAGCCGTGAGAGAGACCTCCGAAGAGCTTTTGATCGAAGAAGGGCAGATCGAGGTACTGTCGGGAATGCGCGAGAGCAGCATCTATTCAGGCGGTGTTTTGTATCCGTATATCGGTCAGATATCGAACTATAGAGAGACTTTTTCCGAAGAAGAAGTGGCGGAAGTGTTCCGTGTTCCGCTGGACTGGTTTATTAATAATCCTCCAGATATCTACGGAGTACGCACTCAGGAGCATCCGGGAAATGATTTTCCCTATGACCGGATTCCGGACGGGGAGAACTACCATTGGGGCAGCCGCAAGCGGCAGATCCGGTTCTATCAGTACGGAGACCGTACGATCTGGGGCCTGACGGCAGGCATCGTTTCGCAGTTTGTGGATCGGCTTAAGAATCCGGAATGGGACGCAGGATCAGAAGAGTGATCGGCGTGTCAGAAAAAGACAGAAAAGACACGTAATAATACTAGATGCGTAATAATGCTATAAGAGAATATATTAAACCATGTAATATTAAAGCGGATGCATTCCGGAATTATTCCGGGATGCATCCGCTTTTGTAAATCATTCTATACTGAACTGCCAGTGGTGTTAGTCTTCGTCGTCATGTTCGTCGTCATGTTCGTCTTCGTTATCGTTGGATTTTGAATTACTCTTCTTTTTCGCTTTTGCCGCTGCGGCTGCTTTCTGCTTTGCAGCCTGTTCGGAATAGTAGGTGGTAAGTCCGCTCTGTGTCCCATCTGTGTAATAATAGTTGCCGACTTTGACCACATCATCCGGCTGAGATGGATAAGTTCCGGTCAGCGCATTCGGGATCTGATTCATGATCTTGCCCCACAATGCCGCCGCCATGCCGGACATGGATGTCAGCTGGATATTAACGTCAGTTCCGATCCAAAGCGCTGCCGCGTATTTCGGCGTAAATCCATCGAACCAGATATCGTATTCGCTGGATGTTGTACCGGTTTTACCGCCGGCCTGAACACCGCTGACGGAAGCAGCAGATCCGATACCTTCCGAAACAACGCCTTTCAGCATGTCCGTCATGATAAACGCAACACCCTTGTCCAGAACCTTAGTGGATTCGGACTTTCCAGTCAGGAGCACTTTGCCGTCCCGATCCGTCACCTTTGTATAGCAGATCGAAGACTGACGTACACCGCCGTTAGGGAAGGTGGCATAAGCCTGAGCCATTTCCAGCGGAATAACACCATTTGTGAGTCCGCCGAGTGCCAGAGCCGCTGCGTTCATATCGCTGGTGCTGCCTTCACGGTCCAGCGTCGTGATTCCGAATTTCTCTACCAGATCTGCGCAATAATCACCGCCAACCTGAAGATAAAGCTTAACAGCACATACGTTGATCGAATTCTCAAGTGCCTTTTTCATCGTAACTGCGCCGGAATAGGAATTACTCGAGTTCTGCGGCCAGGTCTGACCATTGAAGGTCATCGGTTCATCGACTATGACCGAAGATTCCGTCAGATAATTGCCGTAATACTTTGAACCTTGTGAATCATGACCGGTTGCCTGAATCGGGAAATTCTCTCCTTTAGCAGCATAGTCGTAACTCTTCTGAAGCGCGCCGCTGTATACGGAAATCGGCTTGATCGAGGATCCGGACTGTCTCGGGTTGAGCGCTCTGTTGTAGAGCTGTCTGCCGGACTGCTTGCGTCCGCCGACTAATGCTTTGACTTCACCCGTTCCGACTTCTACAACTGCCATAGCCGCCTGCGGTTCAATAGTCCGCTCCGGCAGGGTATATCCTTTCTCCGTGATCGTAGCGGTGGAATCGCCCACCTTGATGTTGCCCGGATACTTCTTGAAGTAAGAAGCCGAAATCACCAGATTGCCATCATCGTCCAGCGACTTGTATTTCGACGGAATGTTGATGTAACCGCCGTTATACATATACAGCGTACCGCCATCCGTTACGTAGGTTGGCTTGAATTCCAGGCTGTAATCTGTATCGCCGTTCGATTTTGTCGTATAGATGTTAAGACGATAACCACTCTTAATCGTCAGCGAACCGTCGTCATTGACCTTGCATTCATCGCTTTTGAGCTTGAAATTGCCTTTGCCGTCAAAGAAATTCCCGTAACGGTACAGCATGATTCCGCCGCTGTCATTTACGATATTGCCGTTCCCGTCCGTGCTGTAGCCGGTGAGGGAAGGGAAGTTAGAGTTATTCTTGAACTCCTTCGTGATTACTTTCTGAGCAGACGAGTCTACGGTCGAATAGATCTTTAATCCGCCCGTGTAGACCATCTTCTCCGCCTGCGATTCTGAATAATCGTATTTGTCCATCAGATCATCAACGACCTTATCGATCAGATATTCGTTAAAGTACGAGAAGTCCGAAGAGCTGTTGCTCAGATCCGCATGAATGAAATTCTTCAGATCACTGTCGTAAACTTTGTCGTGCTGCTCCTTTGTAATGTATCCCTGATCCAGCATCAGATTAAGGCAGGTGTTGCGGCGTGATTTTGATTCATCATTGCAGACGTATTTGTCCGGCGTACTCTTGATAACCGTATCGTTGTCATCAATCGTGTCGCCGCTTCCGACATACTGAACCAGCGCGTAGCTGTCCGGAGCCTGAGGAAGTGCAGCAAGGGCAGCACACTGAATCAGCGAAAGATTTGTGACATCCGTCGAAAAATATGATTCCGCAGCCGCCTGTACACCGTAGTTTCCAAAGCCGAGGTAGATCGTGTTCAGATAAGCAGTAATGATCTGCTTCTTTGTAAGTGAACGTTCAATCTCGCGTGCGTAGTACATCTCGAGCACCTTACGCTTGATGCTTCGAACGCTCTTCGTATCGGCGAGGTAGACGTTTCTTGCCAGCTGCTGAGTGATAGTACTTGTGCCACTGATCTCGCCGGATCCGGTGAGCGACTGGAAAACAGCCCCGATCATACGAGTCCAGTTGAACCCGTGATGAGTCCAGAAGGTCTTATCCTCAAGTGCCACGAATGCATTGACCAGATTCTCCGGAAGATCGTTATATTTGACGATCTTTCGGTCTTCCGTATAGTAGATGGAATCGACAGCTTTGCCATTCTGATCGTAAACCGTGGAACTCTGCTGAATATTATCGTAGATATCCGTCGGATCGATCTTCGGCGCCATACTGATGATAACGAAGCAATAAACCAGAAACGCCATGATGAGAACTGCGAGCAGCATCACCAGATCCCTGAAAAGATGCTTGAAGCTGAACTTCTTAGGCTTATTCTTCACTACTTTGTTACTTCTCATTACCACATCTCCGGCAGACGGATCGTAGTCCGGATTGCTCACATACAGAGAGAGGAAATTACGAGCGCGGCGAAGCTTCGATGGAGTTTCAGATGCACCGCTTTTCTTCCGGGCCTTCCCGACTTTGCGTTTCTTCTTATCACTTGAATGTTTCGAATCATCCGGATTGTCCGAATCGATCTTATCGATTGACTCGAACAAGTCGGATGGTTCTGCCGCACTAACAGGGGAACCGTGTTCGTTTGACGGAGCCTGTCCTTCTTTTGCTTTCTCCTCAGCAGTACGAAGCGCATCAATATAAGCAGCGCCGGCTGCCATATCTTCGTTGTCCGCATCGTCGGAAGAACTGCTTTCCTGAGCAGAGGATATTGAGCTCATTGGAATATATTCAGTATCTTCTCTCCGAATGGATTCGAACTCATCGCGAATGCTTTCCGGAAGATCCGAATCATCCGACTCGGAACCGGCCTGTTCGTCCTGTTCCGTTTCTTCAGAAACAGAACCCGAAGACCCTTCAGATGCTTCTTTGATTGCATTATCTTCATCCGGCTCGGAATTCATTGATTCTGCATCTTCGATTTCGGCTGTCTCGCGGGAAACCGGCGACGATGCTTCCGTATTCTCTTCATTCTCTTCCAGATCATGATCAGCTTGGGAAAACTCTTCCGTTCCGTGATCGGAAGGGTCCGAATCGTCTGCCGTCTCGCTGTCTCCGTCATTTAACACTGAGACGGCATCTTGTTCCGCTTCAGTCTCATATTCAGAAGAGCCGCCAACAGAGTTGTTATCCTGTATTCCCATGTCGGACCCTTCCGCTTCGCTGTCCGGAACAGATTCCTTCTCGTCTGGTTCCGGTGCGTCTTCCGAATCAGCAGTATCCTGATCCGGGACAGGGGATGATTTCTTCCTTCTGCCGTGTTTCAGGAAGCCAAACAGACCGCCTTTAGCGGTCTCATTGTCTTGCGCTTTGCCGCTGTCCTTATCCGAAGTGTCCTCGCTGGAGCTGGCACTATTCTGTTCCGCATTTCCGGATTCTTCTGAAGATGAGGTTTCGTCAGGTTCCGACGAGCCGGCATTATCCGCTTTCTCGTTGACGAGATACGAATCGAAACTAACTGTCGGTTCGTCAACATCCGATTCAAACTGAGAGAGGAACTCTTCTACTTCAAGGTCCTGGTCAGTTCGTTGATCTTTATCTTTCTGCATTTGACACCCTCCCATAAAGATATTTGATTATATCATATTTTGTGGTGCACTTGAACATATTTTTAAATATGTGTACAGATTGCGGTCTGCACAGCATATTTTAATAAAAAAATCCTGCGCACTAAAGACGCAGGATCGGATCGTTAATTGTCAGGTAGTTCAGTAAGGTGTTCATAATTTTGACAGCGTTCTTACTTGAAACACCGATATGAACGATATCAAGGCCTGAATTCTGCTGTTCAAAAAGCTTGCATGGACCGGAACCCACGTCCGGCTTCTCAAGGATCGTAGCATTCCTTGTATTCAGATCGTTGAATTTTGAATAGGAATCTTCCAGGGACTGGAACAGCTTGTTACTGGTGTTCGAAAAAGTGCCCCAGGAATCTACACTCTTGAGCTTCGCTTTCGAGAGCGTGGCAGCATCCCGGTTCTCTGAAAGGATCTGCTTCATATACTGGTCATCCAGCGCGACCGTATTCAATGTGACATTCATTGATCCGTTCTTGACGGACAGATCCTCAATGCAGTTAATTCCGTAAATGTCGCCCTTTTCGTAATCCTCCGGGATAGTATCATCATCATCAAAGCGATAGGTCCCGTTCTTCACCGTATATAAAAAGGTACTTAATATATCGGTCGTGCGGTCACTATATACGGTATCCGGAAGGGAACTGCTGTCTTCGATCAGCTTATACGAATAGTCAATATCCGGGAAATCATCCTCGTAATCATCCTTATACTTCTTGGCCCGTTCATCCAGATAAGTGGTGACCGATTCCTGCGCATACGAGTTGAAGAGAATTGTTGCTTCAATTCCGGTCGGATACATATTGCCTTTCGATTCAACTTTAACATTAGCAAGTTCGAAGCTGATCGACTTGGACTTGAGCCTGGTCAGCACAGTGTCCAGCGCCGTAATCGGATTCGGCTGGCTGCCGATGGAACTGCCCGGATTGCCGGATACAATACCGCCGATGTGGAGTACTAGACCACTGTCACAGCTTCTGGTCTGTTTCGAATACGGAATTGTGACCGACTGGGTATTGGAGGCAAAGGAATTCCTTGAAATTGATGTCGAGGAATCCGCCGTCAGATTAATGACGTTGGTTCCTTTTGAAAAAAACTTGGAAGAGACCTTCCGTGCACCTTCGTGCAGATTGTCCCGGTTATTCAGGAACAGGACGTTGACATCGCCGTCAGAAAGGCCATGGAGCGCAAGATATTCGCCCATCGCATACAGATAACCATTCGTTTTCTCATCATCCTTCATACTGGTCAGGGCGTTCATCTCGATGCAAACCGTCGTATCCGCCTTGTCCGAATTCTGATGGGATGCTTTCTTCGTAAAAATGATATTACCGGCATCATCTTTCGTATAATGTACTTTGGCATAATCTGCCCAGTCCGTGATCAGCTTCATCAGCTGATCCGTCGTCTTGATATTCGGGATCTTCGCATCCAGATCATCCGTAAGGTCGGTGAGTTCGCCGGAGTCCGTATAATCAAACCGGAGGTTATTGACATAAAAGACATAGCCGGCAATTGCAAGCACGATTATAATTATTACAGCAAAAGCTGCGTGTTTCTTCCTGATTTTCATTGTATACTGCATCATCCTTATTTTTTTATCAGTTTATTATACGCCATTTACAATTGGATTAAAATACCGGCAATGTGAAAGATATCTGAAAATACTTCTTGCTTTTATATAAAACGTTGTGGTATAATACAACTTGCGTCAGTTAGTGCGCAAAATTTGAGTAAGAAGGAGGTGCGGCAAATGTCCAGAAAGTGTGAAGTTTGCGGCAAGGGCCAGACTTCGGGAAACGCAGTTTCTCATTCGAACAGACATTCAAGAAGAACCTGGAAGGCAAATATCCAGACTGTCAGAATCAATGAGAACGGCGCAGTCAGAAAGGCGAACGTTTGTACGAATTGCCTGAGAGCTGGCAAGGTGAACCGTGCCATCTAGTTCATACATTCGTAATGGAGTCTTAAGCGGGTTTTCCGTTTAAGACTTTTTTTTACATCCGGAAATATGCGGAAGGTATCCGCTTTTGAATCCTTCCGTGAATATGATACAATGCTTTCATAGAAATGCGGAGGCATGAATCATGGCGATGATTACAAAGAACGAATACGGCGTAGTCGCTGTCAACAACAGTGTTCTCACCAAGATGATCATCAATAATCTGCTGTCTTTTGAAGAGGATATTGTCCCTTGTACCCGCAAGGGGAAGATCATTCGAAAGGGTTTTTTCACCGGCTATAATGATTTCGGCAACGCAATTGAGATCATCGAACAGGGCACCCGGATCCGGGTCCGGATTTATATCGTAGCCAAGTTTGATGGGGATATAACCGGGATCTCAGAGCAGCTTTTCAATTTGATCGAAGAAGACTTCGATGTTGTATGTCTCGACAAGCCGGAAGAGATCAGGCTGACGGTGCTCGGTGTGCTGTATGCCGGAGAGAAGCAGCCGCATGCTACCAATGTTGATATTATAAGGAAGAATAATTAGCGAATGCATTTACAGGACGATGTCACAGCGGTCAAAGGGATCGGGGCGAAGAAGAGGGAACGGCTCGCGGCAATGGGAATTCAAACGGTCGCGGATTTGCTCGAACATCTGCCGTTCCGCTACCGGGACCGGCGGAATGTTATTCCGTCTTTTCGACTAGAGGAGAACAGAGATCAGCTGGCGATCGGAAGACTGTTACGGAAGCGGATCCATCCTCTGAGTGGACGCCGAACGATGCTGGTCTGTGCGTTTACCGATGAAGCTGGCAGCTTCGAAGCTGTTTTTTTTAATATGCCGTTTCTGGCCAAATCTCTTACGATTGGTAAAGAATATGCGGTGTTCGGCAAGTGCCGCAGGCAGCTCGGCCGGGTATCGTTTAACAGTCCGGAGATCTGTGAGAGAGGAAGCACACGCGATGTACGGGGCATACTTCCGGTCTACCGCTGCACAGCCGGAATCACGACGCTGGATTTTAATAAATGGGTACGTCAGATACTGAATGATGTGGAATGGGGAGATGAATGGCTCCCTCAGGAGGTAATCCGGGACAGGAAGCTGTGCGGCGAATCCTTTGCGTTCCGTAATCTGCATTTTCCAGAGAACGAACAGAGTTACAAGATCGCGCGGTATCGTTATCTGTACGATCAGCTCTTCATCTATATGCTGGCGATCCGGTGGAACCGCGAGAATATCCGGAATTCTGCACAGGATGCATCGCTCCCGGCGCAGGATCTGTCGCCGTTTTTCTCTATTCTTCCGTTCGAACTGACTGAGGGACAGAAAGAGGCAGTCGAAGATATCAATCGTGATCTTACCAGCGCCCGGCCGATGAACCGCCTGATTCAGGGGGATGTCGGCTGTGGTAAGACGGTTGTCGCAGAGGCGGCTATTTACCGGGTTGCACGGTCCGGCAGGCAGGCGGTTCTGATGGCTCCGACAGAAATTCTGGCGAGGCAGCATTATAAGAGGATTTCTGAAGATATGAACCGGCTGGGGATTGCATGCGCGCTGACGATCAACGCGATGAAGACTTCTGACAAAAGAGAGAATCTCAGCCGGATTGCTTCCGGCGAAGCAAAAGTCGTAATCGGTACCCACGCTGTGCTTTCCGATAATGTGATTTTCCGGGATCTTGCGCTGGTGGTGACGGACGAACAGCACCGATTCGGCGTCAATCAGCGGCGGATTCTCGTGGAGAAGGCCTCCGCGATGAATGTGCTTGTCATGTCAGCGACGCCGATTCCGAGGACGCTGGCTGCGACGGTGTTCGGCGATATGGATTTCAGCATTATCCGTCATCGTCCTGCGGAGCGGAAGAGCATCATTACCCGGGCGGCCGACCGAAACAGCCGCGGAAAAGCATATGCAGACGTCCTTAGGGAGGTCCGGAAAGGCAATCGCGCTTATGTTGTTGCGCCGGCAATCGAAGACGGCGAGGAACAGAATGCTGTCGTTTCCGTCGAGAAGCTCTACGATGAGCTTCGGAAAAAGTTCCGGGGATTTCAGGTCCGGGCGCTGCATGGACGGATGAGTGCAGATGAAAAAGAAGGAATCATGCTGCGATTCGCGTCCGGAGAGATTGACATTCTGATTTCTACAGTTGTTGTGGAAGTCGGGATTGATGTGCCGGAAGCGACGATCATCGTCATCGAGAACTGCGACCGGTTCGGACTTGCCCAGCTCCATCAGCTCCGGGGAAGGGTCGGGCGCAGTGAACGACAGTCCTACTGCTGGCTGATCAATTACGGCCGTTCAGAGGTTGCGGCTGAACGCGTCCGGATCATGACGGAAACCGATGATGGTTTTGAAATCAGTGAGGAAGATTACCGGCTGCGCGGCCCCGGAGATGTGATGGGCACGATGCAGCACGGCGCTGCCGGCAGTGAAATGGAGCTTTTCAGGCACACTGCGATACTGGAGCAGGCGAAGGAAGATGCAGAAACGCATGATGTGTCGGTTGATGAGCCGGAGGTCCAGAGGCGAATTGAAAAGATATCGAGAGAAGACAACAGCGATATTTTGTAAGATATATTATAGGAGTTTTTGGTAAAATGAGAATCAATTCAGGCAATTTCAAATACCGTAAGATCACGCTTCCGGAGGATATTCGTCCGACTACGGAGAAAGTCCGTGAGGCTGTATTCAGTATGGTCATGGCGACGGTTCCCGGCGCAAATGTGCTGGATCTTTTTGCCGGATCCGGGATACTGGGACTGGAGGCGCTCTCCAGAGGGGCATCGCATTGCTGGTTCAACGAACTGGACCGCCGGCATACTGCAATCATTCGTTCCAATATCGAACACTGCGGAGCAGAAGCGGTTTCCACGGTGTACAACAAAGATTTCCGCAAATGCCTGAGGACACTGAAATCTCAGATGGATCTGATATTACTGGATCCGCCGTATCAGTCCGGCTATTACAGAGAAGCCCTTGAGATCATCGATGAGGAAGATCTGCTGAGTGATGATGGCGTGATCGTTGCTGAGCATCTGTATGCAAATCCGCTGGAAGAGCAGTATGGTAAGCTGTTGAAAATCAAGGAAAAAAAATACGGGACGATCGGCGTCGACCTTTTTGTGAAAGGCGGACAGGATCGCTAAACCGTTGAAAACGGTTGCATATAACTCGTTGTTTTGTTAAAATAGCTTAAAGGCAGGTAGTGTATTATGCGTACAGCTTTGTATGCGGGATCTTTTGATCCGATTACGAACGGACATCTGAATATCATCGAACGGGCAGCGAGAATGTTCGATCAGGTGACAGTGGGAATCGTTGCAAATCAGTCCAAGAAACCGCTGCTGACATTGGAAGAGCGGGTGGATATTGTGCGGCGTGTGACAGAGGGTTTCAGTAATATACGAGTCGAATGCTTCGACGGTCTGCTGGCGGATTTTGTGAATCGAAATCATTTTAATGCAGTTATCCGTGGACTGCGCGCTACTGCGGATTTCGAATATGAGATCCAGATGGCACAGATGAATGCCCGCCTGTATAGTGGGGACACTGAAACTGTTTTTTTAATGACCGATCCGAGGTTTTCCTTCATCAGTTCATCGCTGATCAAGGAAGTGGCATCGCTGGGCGGAAGCGTTGAGGGGCTTCTTCCGGAGTATGCGAATCAGATCATTAAGGAGCGGCTGTTAAGTGAACAGAAACAGTCTGAGAAGTCGTAATAATAAATTGGGAGGATTAGTACTATGAGTGATGCATCCATCAGAGTAATGCAGCTGCTGGACGAGATGGAAGAGATTCTGGAGACAGCATCTAAGGTTCCGTTTTCGGAGAAGGCGATCGTAGACAGCGACGAGATTGAAGCGATCATTAAGGACATCCGCGAAAGTCTGCCACAGGATATTCAGCAGGCTCAGTGGGTCAAGAGCGAACAGGATCGTATTATCGAAGAGGCTAAAGTGGAATACCAGAAGCTGATCGCTGCAGCGAAGAAACAAGCTGATTATCTGGTCGAGACGGATGTTGTCAAGCGGGAAGCGGAGAAGAGAGCGCAGGCGCTGCTGGACGAGGCGGACAGCCACAGCAAGTATATGAAGCTCCGTTCATACGAATATATCGATAAGATGCTGTATGATATGCAGAATGAAATCGCTAAGGTTGCAGATGAGTATATCCAGCCGATGAATGATTACTTCACCGAGATGCTGAATGGAATCAACATGAAGGTGAATGGCAATCGTCAGGAGATGCGCAGCATGGCGGAGAGAATCCAGAATTCTGCCGAGGATTCTGCTGCCGGTTCATATGACGAATCTTATAATAACGCTTCCTATAACGATGACGAAGGAGATCATGAATAATCCGGTTGTAGGAATCATCGCGGAATACAATCCTTTTCATTTCGGACATCGATATCTGATCGATGAAGCAAAGCGGCTCACCGGGGCGGATACGGTTATATGTGCGATGAGTGGCAATTTTGTGCAGAGAGGCGCACCGGCTGCTCTTGACAAATGGACTCGCGCTTCGATTGCGATGGAGAATGGAATAGACGCGGTTGTCGAGATACCGGTTGTGTATTGTCTCGGCAGCGCGTCTTTTTATGCTTATGGCGGCGTTCGGATACTGGAATCTTTAACAGACGTAACACATCTGGCATTTGGCAGTGAGACGGGTGATCTTGAACATCTTCAGAAGATCGCCGATCTGTATTGCGAGCAGAAAGATGAAATTAACGAGCGGACACGTCTCGCGGCAAAGGATGGAGCTAGTTTTCCATGTGCGCAGGCAAAAGTTGTCGAAGAAATATTATCTGTTAATTTGGAAAAGTACACGAATCCCAACGATATTCTTGGTGTTGAATACTTAAAAAACATACAGCATATGACACCAGTCGCCATCGTCCGTCAAGGCGCCGGATATCACGATGCACTCTCTACGGATACTTGCTATCAAAGCAGTTCGGCAATCCGGAAATTGATCCGGCAGGGTCAGGATGTCCGAAAGTACGTTCCTGAAAGCGGTGCAGAGGTTTCATATCATATGAATGAAGAATCCTGGCTGGAACTGATCCGGTACAAAATTCTAACATCATCGGCGGATGAACTGGAAGCGGCGCCAGGCGGCGATGAAGGGCTCGGAAATCGTCTGAAGGCAGCAGCGATCGAAGCGGAATCAATCGATCAGTTGATTCTCGCGGTTAAGTCAAAGCGGCATACTTACACCAGAATTTCACGGTGGCTCTATCAGATCCTGCTGGGAATTACCCGGGAGATGCCGTATCGTTCACCTGAATATATCCGGATCCTCGGTCTGACAGAAAGAGGACGCAAACTGATTCGCCGTATACAGAAGGAAGAGCACTCTTCGCTTCCAATCATAACCAACGTGCATCAACAGACTCGTAATTCAGAAATGCTGGCAATGGATATTCGTGCATCTGATATATATCATCTTGCAAACAGCATGGATCTATATAACGGATCAGATTACCGGCGAAAGCCGATCATGATTTAAGAAACTACATATAGAGGCTCAGCAGCGGAGCAATACAATAAATTGCCGAAAACAGAAAAATAATTAAAAATAATGTTGACATCTGATTGGTGTAAAGCTATAATTAATCGTTGTAACGCGTGATTTACGATTATTGAATATACTAAGCAAGGAGGAGGTGTCGACAGTGGCAGTACCTAAGAGGAAAACATCAAAAGCAAAGACTGGAAGCAGAAAGTCTGCGAATATGAAGATGGGCGCTCCTGGACTTTCAATTTGTCCTCAGTGTCATGAGCCAAAGCTTCCGCACAGAGTTTGCCCGAACTGCGGTTACTATGACGGTAAGGATGTTGTGAACGCAAACTAATTGCTTTTAGAACGAGAGTGATCCGAGTTCTGCTTGGATCACATTTTTTTTGCACTTTTTTGCATTGACCGGTGAAATAGAGTATAATGAACTGATTTTTCGTGGGAAGACTCATCAGAAAATTAGGAGGAGAAATGGCGGATAAGCCAGATAAAAGAAAAACTCAAAAGAACAGCAGCAATAATAGCAATAATAATAAGAAGAATAAAAGTTCTGCAGCCGCTTCCGGTGAAACAGGGAAGAAGAGATCCGATCAGATTCGTGAGCTGCAGGAGCAGCGCCAGCGGGATCGGCGGATCCTGGACGGGATCTGGGGCGTTACGATTCTTGCCATTGGCATTTTCCTGATCATCACGACGCAGATGAACACGACAGGCGATTTCGGCAAGGCGATCCACAGTGTGATGTTCGGGCTTTTCGGATCCATGGCGTATGTTCTTCCTTATTATTTTATTGTTTTGGCGCTCTGCCTGTTTTTCAACAAGGTGCAGCATATCAGTGGAAGAACTGCGTTTTTCTCAATCCTGACTTATGTCACGCTCTGTCTTCTGAATTCGTACCGGTTTATTGACGAGGCAAATCTCAAGTATGATCTGATTTCGATTCTCAATTATTACACGAACGGAGTGGACGGCAAAGAAGGCGGGGCAGTCGGGATGGAGCTGGGCTCGCTGATCGTGAAGCTGATCGGCAAGCCGGGGCTGATCATCATTTCCATTGCAATCCTTGCGATTTCCGTATTGCTGGTTGTGAATACGCCGATTTCGAGCTGGATGTCCGGTGTTATGGCGCGCAGGGAAGAGAAGCTGATGATGCGCGATATCGAGGCCGCTGAAGCAGAAGCGGTGACCGCAAAGGAGAAATCAGACGGAAGAAAGGCTCCGGTATTGGAAGAAGAACCTCATCGCATCCGTATTCTGGACCCGCTCCGGAAGAGTGAAACCGGGAACAATGACGCGGATCATTCCGGTGAGACAATGTATTCTTCGCCTTCGTCAAAGAGAAGACATGATACAAAGCAGATTCCGGCGGTTAAGGAGCCGGGGATCCGGGATCCGGAAAGCGCAGCGGAATTTATAAGCAGTGTCTCAGATGTTGAAATTGGAAAAGATTCAAAGGAAAAGACTCCTGTCGGCACTGGATACGGACTGGATGGAGATAATCCGTTCCGCCATTACGGCTTCGGATTGGACGGTTATGCAGATGGAATGGGAAGCAGCTCATCTGCGAAGACCGGGGAGAAAAAGCGCCCGGAAAATATGGCAATTCAGGAGCCTGAAAGGAAAGCAGTATCCGAATCTGCGGTAACGCAGTCTTCGGGTCCTGAATATGCGCCGATACCGGAAGAAGAATATCGAAGAACAGCGGTCTCGAATCCGGGCACGGCAGAACTTGGATTGGCTGACAAAAAGCCCGAGATGCCGGCGGAGCCTTCCGGAAATGCTGCAGTGGACAAGGCGTTCCGCGTTCCGAAAGCGGCGGCGTCTGCCGCGAACGGCCTTTCTCCGAACGAATTGAAGAAGGCCAATGCGCCGACGGCAGAGGATCATGA
>Ga0256406_1002648_pt1 | contig 24540 bp, 20 predicted proteins | sample RumenRJG_03DNA_FD_185986 | JGI IMG/M metagenome (GOLD analysis project Ga0256406, IMG submission 185986) | Bovine rumen microbial communities from Lethbridge, Alberta, Canada - RJG_03 | ecosystem: Host-associated > Mammals > Digestive system > Stomach > Rumen | place: Canada: Alberta | collected...
GTTATCTACGAGGTTTGACTCAGAGAATGAAGATGCTCTGATTGAAGCAGCTGTACCAACTGACAATCTGTTCTTCTTGCTCTGGCTGTAGTCATACTCATAAACAGCTGTTGAAGAATCAATATCAATTTCGTATACTCCGCCGTCATACCTTTCACTTTTGTTGAGATCTGTATAGAGAGTACCGTAAGGCTCCTTGGCAATCTTACCTACGCCAAATAAATTGTTGCTCCTCGTAACAACAGGGCCGTATATGAGCTGGATAGGTTCAGTTGTATATGTATAGCCTGCCCATTCCTCAACCCAATCTTCTGAACGATCATCTATGTTAGGAAGTGCAATTACTCCGTTTGTGAAGAATGCAGTATCATTATCCTTAACGATTGACTCAGCAACTAAAGCATCGTATTCGGGAACACCATTGTATGAAAGTGAGAATATTACGTCAAAATCATCAATATATCCCTTATTATCTAATTGGAACACAATAACATCACCTACATTGAGTGATTTTACAGTAACTTCTCTAAGTTCTTCATTGCCAATAAGTTCCTTAACTTCATCATTTGTATCATTATCCTGATAATATAAAGCCGGAATCAAATAAATATTACAGCCTGTTTCATCCAACGCGTCTGAAATGGAGCCTGCAATTACGGCAAATCTTGATTTTGTATTATAAGCAGCCGCACCCTCGCAAATTATCACTAATGGGTGATAACCGTCCACCTTTTCGCCATAGCCATATGCCCTATATGATTCATCATCAACGAGCCAATCCTTTGCAGCAATTTCTAAATCTGTATAATCAAAATTTTCATCTGAACAATACTTGACAGCATTAATAATGCTTGTATCATCTCCAACCGTTACAGAACCGATAGCTCCTGTTGACGCATTGTAGTTAGCCTTACCGTTCGATGAACTAACCGTTGAGTTAGAAGGATTCAAGAAATCGATTTCAGTTACACGACCTGTTGCAGTTGAAACCTTATACCTAACTACTCTGTCTTCAATAGGCTCTCTGCCGTATGAAGCGCTGCTGCCGTTGATGTAAACCTTTCCAAGGATGTAGTCCTGCTTTTCAGCTTCGGTTGATACGCCCGAAACAGCTGCACCGTCTTCATATACTTTAGCCTTTAAAGAATCGAATGTCAATATCTTTGTTTCGCCCTCAGCCGTAAACAGTGTCAATCTGTAGTCTTCATCTGAGTTGTTGTAGATGAACTTGTCAACTACAGCATACTTAGACGGGGTTATCTTCATTTGTGACTTATAGATTCTGCCGAAGTAGTCTACATAAATTGTATACTCGTCGCCAAGCTTGAAGTCTTTTGTTGCTGATGTGTAAGAATCAACAAAGCCGTACTCTGTTCCGCCGATTGTTACAACTTCATCCGCTACTGACATTTTAGTTAACATTCCCGTTTCAACAGTTCTTGATACATAAATATCATAGAAATCTGAGTTTGTGAAAGCTGTCTTTGTACCATCACCTACGTTGTATGCAATTGAAAGAATGTCATCCTTTTTAATATCTGTAACATCAATCTTCTCGCCATTGTAGTATATATTATAAATAATGTTTTCGTTTGCCTCTTCATTTAATGTAAGAGAAAATATACCTATAGGAGTTGAATCCTTAAAATAAATTTTCTTTGAAGATTCAACTACTGAATCTACCAAAGCTGTTACATAATAATTCACATAAATCGTATCATAATAACCATCTGTTTCATATGTATCAACAAACTTAACATCACCCACAGAAGATTCTATAACAAAAGTATCAATAAGCGATCTTGTCTTGGCATCTGTAGTAGTATCCATTACAATGCCATTAACATAAATTGCAACATCAAGAGTGCCGTCATCTTTCTGCTGGAGATTGTACTTAGAAGGCTTTGTCGCAGTATCTGATTCATATATATAAAGATAGTTCTCTGTACGACTGCTAAATGAATCAAGTTTATACTCTTCTTTATCAATTAGATTAGCATCAACTATAAAGGTGTTATTATTATCATCAACAACTACATCATCATTATTATTATCATCATTACCGTTATCATTATTTTCTGTTGGGAAGAATCTGATTATAACATAATCACCATTTTCATCTTTTCTGATAATCGCTTTAGCATAAATACCCTCATAATCAGCAGCATTTGTTTCACCTACACCAACCGTTACAATTCTTGAAGAATCCGCTAAAACATCTGAAATGTTGTCAACAGCATTGGGGTTATCAAATGAATTATAGCTGAAATCGGTATTTTTATAATTTTCCGACTTGGCAATTCCGAATTTTACTTTTCCCTGATTCAACGTACCGCTATTGGCAGTTTCAACCACAAATCCCTCTACTGAATATGCGCCGTAGGTTTCGGTCATAAAGGACTTATAATAATTTGCGCCTGTTCCGTCCATTTTTACCTTTTTCGGAACAACAACACCCGAAGCGGTATAATCCGTTCCCACAATTTCCATTATGGGAGCGTTAAGGGTATTCAGGCAGAGCATTGCAAGCTCCTCTCTCGTAAGGCTGTCAGAAATATTTGACTTTATTCCCGACAACAAGCCTAACGATTTTGCCGCGCTGATATATCCTGTAGGCCAGCCGCCGAGAACCTCTGCCGTTTCGGCATAGCCCAGTGCCTTTACCGCCGCTCTGATAAATTCTCCTGTTGTAATATTATCATAAGGAGCAATCACGCCCGGTGAAACAGGCTCTATATATCCTAAATTCAAATATCCCGTAATTATATCACCCGGCACGGTATCGGTATAAATGCTCTCACCTCTTAAATAGTAAGCCTCCTCGTCCCGACCTGCTATATGGGAAATACCTGCGGCAGCGGCGGCACGATTAACACTTCCGGTAGGATTGAAATAACCGTTACTGTTACCTTTCAATACGCCAAGGGTTGCCAAAAATTCTATTGCGTATGCATATTCGCTGTCCTTTGATACGTCAATAAATGAGGTCTGTTGCTCCTCGTCATATTCAAGCATGGGATCTATTTCTCTGTTATTGTATCTCGATATGGTATTTGAAAGAGCTCTCATTCCTCCGAAGCTGTCCCATACAAACGCTTTAACGTTACCGAGAACATCACCCTCAGGAACAGTCACCGATACCTTTATATTGCTTGTTTTTCCAAATTCAATATCGTGTACAACCGTATACATTCCAATAAGTCTGTCAGTGTCGGAATATGCCGCAATAATAAGCTTGTCCCTGTCATTGCTCTGCTTTCTTTTTGTCATATCCACACTGACCTCGCAGGAGCTGTCCGGTTCTTCTATTTCGGCATCTCCCTGCCAAAATGCCATATTATCGACAACATATGTAAAAGCTCTTACATCTTCATCAATAATACCTCCGCTGCTACTGCCGCCACCGCTTGCGCCTGTATTGGCAAGCTCCATCTGTGTACTGTCGTCCGCCAAAACAATGCCGCTGTTTCCGCACAGCATTACAGCAGACAATAACACACATATTAATTTTCTTAACCCTGTCATTTAAAACTCCCCTTATTACAATTATTTAGCCATTTAGCAATTTTTAGTATATTATATCACAACATATACATAATTTCAAGTATATAAATCTTTTTTATGTAGAAATGAAAAAATCCAACCCACATGGATTGGAAGCTTTCATAGTCCTACTGACATTTAAAATAAAAAATCTTACTGACTAATTATAGCAAAATACGAAATGATTTCAATAGTAATATTACAATTTTATTCACATTGTTACAGAAATATTACAGGAAGTTAATTTCTGTGACAATCAAACTGCTTAAGCTACTGAAATAAATTCAAAATGTCACAGCATAATAATTTTAAATGTCAGAAATGTCTTTTTGTGCAAATTTTCAAAGCATTTCAGCATTTCGACAAAAGCACAATATATTGTGTCTTAAAACACTACATAAAACTACATAATGTTAAAAAAATCGCAAACTGCCGTTCTGATTCTTCCGTTTTCGACTTCAATTATCCCGTAGGTTCGTCCGTATTTGATACTTCCCGGGTTTAAAACCGTAAAATCGACGAATTTTTCATTGTAAGGAATATGCGTATGACCGTACACTATCACATCTGCACTCATTTCCTTTCCTCTTTTTTTAAGTGCGTCAAGCGTGTGGTCAAACTTCACGTTATACATATCCCCGTGAGTAATGAATATCCTTTTTCCCTCCGCTTCCGCTACAAGCTCACGAGGGTCGTTTGAGCAGTCGCAGTTTCCTTTTACGAACCTTACCGGAATATCGGGAAAAGCCCTTTGCAGCTCCTTTGCGTCAGCGGCATGATCTCCTGCGTGAAGCACCATATCAACTCCCGGAATCCTTTCAATTGTTTGAATACAGGGTTCAATACACGTATGCGTATCTGAAAAAACAAGTATTCTCATTATTTTATATCAGTCCTTTCGCTATACCCTTTCAAAATAACAGTTATTTCCAAAACAGATTATAACAGTCTTGTATATATATTTCCATATTATTAAATAAAAAGAAATAAAAATGTCAACTAATTGAAAATAATTAATTGATAAGTCGATTTTATTTCAGCTTTTGACAATGAAAATTGACAAATTCCGTTTATCGCAGGTGCTATAATATTGCTCACCCAAAAAATCATATTAATGCACATTACAAAGGAGGATTTTTTATGAATCAAATCAACGTACTTCAGAAAAAAATTAATTTTAAGGGTCTTATACGCGCACCCGGAAGGGGGGATTTAATAAAAGCGCTTATGCTTTTAATATGTCAAAGAGCGTCACTGTTCGGCCTTTATCCCTTCGGAAACGCTTTTTTTATGTCCTTGGCAAGTGCCGATACGGCTTATCTTTATATTCCCGCACTTGCCGCCGGAGTGTTCCTGTCGGGCGGAGAGCCGCCTCGGTATATAATTTCTGCTCTTATTATATGGATTTATAAAACGGTTATTCCCTCGGCAAGCAGAAACAGGCTTTTAAATTCGGCGGTATGTGCCGGAGCTTTGTTTGTATGCGGACTCTATTACGCTCTTTCCGCACCCTCGCCCACAGCAGCCTTTCTTATGCTTTTGTTTGAGGTCTGCGCAGGATTTTTGAGCTGTCATATATTCTCAAACGTAAATAAACTGTTTGAGCAGCAGAAAAACAACGAACCGCCCGGACGTGAAAACTCGGTTTCTCTTATAATTGCCCTGGCAATAATGATGCTCGGTTTTTCGGGAATACATCTCCCCTTTTCGATGGATTTAAGATGTATATTGGGAATATATCTTATATTATGTATCACCATGTATTCCGACTATACGGTATCTGTTCTCTTTGCTCTTGTATGCGGCTTTCTTACAAACCCCGATTCGCCTGCCGCATTTACCGCCGCGGCGGTTTTTGCGATAAGTGCTTTCTTTTCCGCACTTTTAAAATACTTCGGGCAAATCGGAGCGTCAATAGGCTTTCTTACAGGAATAACCGTATGTATTCTTTTTCTGGGAGATACGTCCTATATGCCCGTTTCTCTGATAGATATATTTGCGGCAGCGGCAGTTTTTGCTTTTATTCCTCTGCGTTTTCATCAGCGCACGGGAATCTTTCTTGCCAATGCCCTTAAGCCTGCGGATATACGGAGAGATTTCAGAATTAAGGAATACATAACAGAGGAGTTGAATGCAATCTCAAATACCTTTTCGGAATTTTCCAGACAGTTTACGGGCAGCTTTCAAAGAGCATACGAAAAGGAAAAGGACAATCCCTCCCGAATTTTTGACGAAACCGCCGACCGCATATGCACCGACTGCTCCAGATGCGGCGACTGCTGGCATAAAAATTTCAACGATACCTATAAATATATGTTTGAAATATACAATACCATAGGAAATACAGGTTTCTGCGGTGTGCATGAAGCTCCTCTTATTTTCACACAACGCTGTATACAGCCCGAGCTGTTTTTAAAGGAGTTTAACCACGTATATGAGCTTTCCAGACAGGACGAGCTGAGCAAGGGAACACGCAACGGCGAAAGACGGCTTGTTTCAAGTCAATATATTGAAATATCCAAAATAATAGGAAGGCTTTCGGAGGAAATTGAAGGCAATTTCTTCTTTGACGAGCAAAAGGAAAAGCAGATAATATGCGAATGCTCAAAGGAGGCGGTATATCTGCGTGACCTTAATGTTGTAAAAAACAGCGAGGGCTATTATGAGGTGTTTTTTATGCCCGGCTCCGAGGGTGAAACCGATAAAATATGCAAAATAATTTCCGGAATTTTAGAGGTTAAAATGAAAACCGCCTTTTGTAAAAACAAATCAATTGTAAAGCTGATTACAGACAGCAGCTTTGAGGTGCACGTTTCGATTTCTCAAAAGGAAAAGGACAACGAGCCTGTTTCGGGAGATACCGTTCTTTCCTTTGAAACCGACCGCAGCAAATACTACATTATTCTGTGTGACGGTATGGGCAGCGGCTGTGACGCTTCGAGGGAAAGCCGAATGACCGCAGAGCTTTTGGGCGGCTTTTTAAAGGCAGGCTTTTCAAAAGGTGCGGCTCTTAATCTCATAAACTCCACTCTCGCTTTGAAAATGGACAGAGAGGGCTTTTCTACAATCGACCTGTGCGAAATTGATTTGCGGTCGGGAAAATGTGAATTTGTTAAAATAGGCGGTGCACAAAGCTTTGTTAAAACAGGCGATACTATTAATGTTATTAGCTCAAAAGGACTTCCTGCCGGTATATTGGAGGAAATTAACCCCGACAATATCGAATGTACTCTATCGGATAACGATATGATTGTTATGGTGTCGGACGGTGTAAGCGAGGCAGGCTACGGTATGATGAGAGGCGAGTGGATAAAAAGGCTTATGCGCCTTGAAGGAATTGAGGACACAGAGCTTGCAAAAAGCATTGTCAACAGCGCAAGAAAGAAAATTTATCCCAGAACCGCCGACGATATGACGGCAGTTGTGATTACCGTTCATAAAATAAATCAAGAGGAATTGGCAGCAGAAGAAAATGCGGTGTAACGAAAAATATATCGTGAAAATAATCGAGAAATATATTGACATTTTTCTTATATAAGAGTATAATACAAGGTGAAAGTGAAAATAATAATTCCGAAAGGAGCATTTTTATGAATGATATGTCTGTTGTGGGAATGATGAATGCAATGATTCCCATTACCCGTTTTAACAAAGGCGAAGCTAATAAAATTTTTGATGAAGTGGAGCATTCGGGAACAAAAATTGTTGTAAAAAACAATAAGCCTGCCTGTGTTCTTCTATCTCCGTCACAATATGAAAATCTTATGGAAATGCTTTCCGATTATATGCTTTACACCGAAGCGGAGCTGCGTATGGAAAATAATAACCCAAAAGAAAATATTTCTCACGAGGATATGTTAAAGGAACTCGGCATTACCCGTGATGAGCTTGATGCAATAGATGTGAATATTGAATAACAAAGGAGCTTTCTTATATGAAATGGAATATTGAATACACCAAGGAAGCTCTGAGTGATTTGAAGGCTCTTGATCCGTACAACCGCAGACTGATTTTAAAGGCAATTGAGAAAACCTCCGAACATCCTCTGCCCCCTCCCGACGGTATCGGAAAACCGCTGGGAAATCATTCGGCATCCAAGCTCAGCGGATATTATAAAATAAAGCTGCGTGACCTCGGATACAGAGTTGTGTACGGCTTAGTACGACAGGAGAATATAATGAAGGTTATTATAATTTCTGTCAGAGATGATGAGCTTGTTTATAAAGAAGCAGAACGCAGGATTAAAAGCTTTATAAAACCAAAGGAATGAAAAAACAGAACCAACAGCACAAGGGTATTACCGCCTTTGTGTTGTTTTTTATCTGTCGTTTTTTAAAGGGGTATTATGAATTAACACTCAGAAAGCAGAAAGAGAAAAAAACACCATAACAGGTAAATATATTTCAGTATATTAATTTTCAAACAACAGATGATATAAATATAATTTTTTCAAAAATTTTAGGGGAAAGGAATTTTAAAATGAAAAAAATATTATTTGTATTATCAGCGGCTTTTATACTTTCGCCGAGAGCTTTTGCCGCGCCCTGTGCAATAGATGTATTTGAGGAATACGCCTCCTTTGACGATGAGGAATGTAAAACCTATGCAATTAATCTTTCTACAGAAATAAATACACCCGTCAGCAACAGCTTTCTTTATTCGGGGGACGGAGTTTGTACTGTTGAGATAACTTTAAATCCCCTGCATGGCACTCTTGAAGCGGACGGAAACGCAATGGAGTTTGTTTATACTCCCAATAAAAATTTTACGGGAAGTGACTGCTTTTATTATCGTGTGTCAAACGGAAGAATTTCTTCCAATATTTCAAAGTGTACCATTAAAACAGGCAAGGAAAAGCAGAATGCCGCATCAGGCTTTTACTATACCGATATGACAGGAAGTCCTGCCGAATATGCGGCGCTGAAGCTGGTAGAGCTTGATATTCTAAAAGGTGAAAAAATAGGCAAGGACTACTATTTTTATCCCGACACAGAGGTAACAAGAGGAATGGCGGTTAGCTGCATATCCAGAGCGGACAGATACAACAAAAATTCCTCGTCTCAGCCGGAGGTAAAGCAAGCCTTTGCCGATGCAAATTCCCTTTCGGGTCAGCTTAAAAATGATGTATATTATGCAAGTAATTCCGGCATAATAAACGGTATAAAATCAAACGGAGAATATTACCTCAGACTGAACGATACCGTAACAAGAGCAGAATTTTTCTGTATGCTTGACCGCGCCATGTCGGCAAAAACCGATACGGCTGAGGAGCTTTTGTATGCCGATAAAGCCCTTATTCCCGATTATGCGTCTGTCAGCGTTAAAAATCTTGTTTCAAGAAAAATACTTCCCAATGAGGAATATTCCCTTCTAAGACCTAACGATCCTCTTACCAAGGAGGAAATGGCGCAGCTGTTATATAAATTTACAGCCTTTAACGAGAAAAACGCAGTTAAAACAATGGCACAGCAGATTAAAGAAAATATTTACAGCAGCAGAAATATATAAAACATCATATCGGCAGGCTTGAAAGGAAAGGATTGATTGGCAATGAACTGTAAAACAGGAAAACAGACGGTAAGGTTTGAAAATCCGCCCTCAATTATCGAAACCGCTTCAATTGTGGGAAAAAAGGAGGGCGAGGGACCTCTTTCGGAATATTTTGATTATATACTTGAGGAGGACAGCTGGGGTGAAAAGTCATGGGAAAAATCCGAAAGCAAGATTATAAAAAGCACTGCGGAGCTTGCCATAAGAAAAGCGTCCTTAACGGATTCCGACATTGATTATATTTTAGCCGGAGATTTAATAAATCAGTGTATCGGCGCAAACTATGCTATGAAGGATTTTTCCATTCCCTTTTTCGGGCTGTACGGCGCTTGCTCAACTATGACCGAATCACTTACCTTAGGCTCTATGCTTATCGGAGGCGGCTTTGGCGAACGAGCGCTTTGCATAACCTCAAGCCATTTCTGTACGGCGGAAAAGCAATTCCGTTTTCCTCTCGAATACGGAGGTCAGCGTACTCCAACCTCACAATGGACTGTGACAGGGTCGGGCTGTGCAATAATTTCCTCCTCGGGCAGAGGCCCTTATATTACTCACGTAACTCCCGGAAAAATTATTGATATGGGAATTAAGGATGTTAACAATATGGGTGCCGCAATGGCTCCGGCTGCCGCAGATACTCTTATAACACATTTTCATGACACCGGAAGAAAGCCCTCCGATTACGATATGATACTGACAGGCGATTTGGGTGTTATAGGCTCGGATATTTTATGTGATTTGATGAACAAGCAGGGCTATGATATTTATTCCTGTCACAAGGACGCCGGAAAAATGATTTACGATATACAAAATCAGGACGTTCATGCCGGCGGAAGCGGCTGCGGCTGCTGTGCCTCGGTATTATGCGGATATGTTTTGAAGCAGATGAAAAGCGGAAAGATCAATAATGTCCTTGTTGCCGCAACCGGCGCACTTATGAATACCATGACAATTCAGCAGGGCAGCACAATTCCCTCAATTGCCCATGCCGCTGCAATATCAAACGAACAAAAAGAAATAGTTAATAATTAATAGTTAATAGTTAATAATTAATAGTTAGTTAGTTTGCAAGAGGCTGACAAAGCTTAAGAAAGGATTGGAAATATGATTTTTTTAAAAGCATTTATTGTAGGCGGTCTTATATGTGTAATAGGTCAGATTTTAATTGATAAAACAAAGCTCACTCCGGCAAGAATACTTGTTTCCTATGTAACCGCAGGCGCGATTTTTCAGGTGTTCGGACTGTATCAGAAGCTGATTGACTTCGCCGGCGCAGGCGCAAGCGTTCCCTTAAGCGGCTTTGGGTGTATTCTGGTAAAGGGCGCAAAAAAAGCCGTTGAGGAAAACGGCTTTCTCGGAATTTTTACGGGCGGCCTCGCCTCGGGCGCGGCAGGAATTACCGCTGCACTCCTTTTCGGCTTTCTTGCATCACTGATTTTTAAACCAAAGGCAAAAAGCTGATATTGTAAGGCCGACATATCAACAATTTTTATGATATGGGATTTTTCGGGACGATGTGGGCATCGTCCCCTACGAAGAAAATTGTATTTTATAATCAGGTTTTCAATGATTGAAAAATAATCGTAGGGGACGATGCCCACATCGTCCCGCTTTTAATTATATATTCTTATTACAAAACGCTCTGCAAAAACTGCTTTGTTCTGGGATTTTGAGGATTTTTAAATATTTCCTCAGGTGTTCCCTGTTCGGCAATATATCCGTCATACATAAACAGCACTCTGTCCGCAACCTCACGGGCAAAGCCCATTTCATGAGTAACAACCACCATTGTCATTCCCTCGTTGGCAAGCTCCTTCATAACGTCAAGCACCTCGCCCACCATTTCGGGGTCAAGGGCGGAGGTAGGCTCGTCAAAAAGCATTACATCGGGATTCATTGCAAGCGCTCTTACTATTGCAATTCTCTGCTTCTGACCGCCCGAAAGCTGTGAAGGATATGCGTTTGCCTTTTCCTCAAGACCTACTCTTTTCAAAAGCTCCATAGCCTTTTTGTCCGCTTCCTCCTTTGTCATTTTCTTAAGCTTAACGGGAGCAAGGGTAATATTTTGCATAATTGAAAGATGCGGAAAAAGATTAAAGTGCTGAAAAACCATTCCTATTTTCTGTCTTACCGCATTTATATTTGTTTTTGGGTCGGTTATTTCCTTTCCCTCAAAAAACACCTTACCCTTTGTGGGCTGCTCCATCAGATTAAGACAGCGTAAAAAGGTGCTTTTTCCCGAGCCTGAGGGGCCTATTACAACAACTCTTTCCCCTTTTTCAATGGTTTCGTTAATGCCCTTTAAAACGTGAATTTCATTTTTTTCTCCGAAATTTTTCTCTAAACCCTCAACTCTTATCACTCTTACGCAGCCTCCTTTCCATTATTGACAACAGCTTTGTTAAAATCATTACTATAACAAGATAAACAATTGCAATAAGCAAAATAGGGTTAATCTGGTCATAGGTGGTATTTTTTATCTGATTTGCCGCCTTTGTCAAATCCTGCACCGCAACATATCCGGCAACAGAGGTTTCCTTCAAAAGGGCAATCATCTCATTACCTATTGCCGGCAGAACATTTTTAAATGCCTGAGGAAGAATTATTTCCTTCATTGTCTGGATTTTGGATAAGCCCAGGGAACGGCCTGCCTCCATTTGTCCTCCGTCAATAGCCATAATTCCCGAACGTATTACCTCGGCAACATACGCTCCTGAATTAATACCGAAGGTAATTATAGCAACTCCCGTTCCGTCCTTTGCCGAAACAAAAATTATGAAAAAGGAAATCAAAAGCTGAACAACAACAGGTGTTCCTCTTATTACCGTAAGATATATATTGCATATTATATCCAAAAATTTCAGCTTCTTGTTTCCTACGGCAAAAACCTTAATAATAGCTATAATCGTTCCTATTATAACGCCTATTATCAATGCTCCCACCGTTATTATCAGAGTCTTTTCAAGACCACCCACAAGAGTTTTCCACCTGTCTGCAACAATAAAGGTCTGATACAGTCTGTTCAGCCATCTGTCAAGCCATTCCATAACATTCTCCCTTTCAACCTGTCTTAGGATATTTTCAATTTATCCGATTATAAACAAAAGGCGACACAGAAAAACCGTATCGCCTTTAATACCTTAAAAATCAACACCTGTAATATCGTACAGCAATATTTTAATGCAGGATTATTCAGCGTCAACCGTTAAATCATACTTTTCAAATATTTTATTAAGAGTTCCGTCTGCCTTAAGAGCTGACAAAGCTTCGTTAATCTCTGCTGTCAATTCGTCATTACCAAGCTGAAGAGCAATAGCATATGCCTCCTGAGTAAGAGCCTCGTCAAGAACAACCGTTGCACCGTTCTGCTCAGCAGACAAAGCCTTTGCAACCGCATTGTCGATTACAAGAGCGTCAACCTTGCCTGTTGTAAGAGCTGAAATACCCTCCGATGCTGTTTTAAAGGACTGAATGCTATAGTTGTTGTCAAGAAGATATTGCTCTCCTGTTGTACCCTCCTGGCAGGATACTGTTTTACCCTCTAAGTCGGCAGCGCTCTTTATATCACTGTCAGCAGTAACGACAATCGACTGTGAAGCGGTAAAGTAATTGTCAGAGAAATTCATGCTCTGTCTTCTTTCGTCATTTGCTGTGATACCTGCAACAGCCATATCATATTTACCTGTAGCGGCACCTGTTAAGGCTGCGTCAAAGTCAATGTTTGTAATCTCAATCTCACATTCAAGATATTCTGCTATTGCCTTTGCCATGTCAATATCAGCACCTACGATTTCTTCACCCTCAAGATATTCAAAGGGCTTGAACTCGGCATTGGTAGCCACTGTAAGAACCTTCTTTTCGCCGTCAGCGGCAGGTGAAGCCTCATTTTCCTTGTTCTCTGTTGCTGTGTTTCCGCAGCCTGTCATAGTAACCGCCATAGCAAAAGCAGCGGCAAGTGATAATAATTTTACTGTCTTTTTCATGTTATTTCCTCCGTTTATTCTTTTTTACCTTGATATTGTAAACCTTTTTACTCTTTTTGTCAACATAAATATTAAATTTTATACATTTTTTATACAAAAAAATTAATATTTATGAATATAGTAATATATTTTTTTCTTTTCTTTATGTATAAAACAAAAATATAAGGCAATAATATTAATATAAAATTCAAGAAAAGAGGAATCTATATGAAAAACATAAAATATATTTTTATATCTGTACTGATTTTTCTGATGCTTACCTCCTGCGGCAACAATGACAATAATACGTCAAATACGGCTTCGCCTTCACCGAACACCACTCAGAACGGAACCGATAACGACAATGTTATTTAGGACGCGGGGAATGCGGTTGAGGACGTAGGTCAGGGTGTTGCCGACGGTGTTAAGGACGTTGGTGACGGAGTTGCAGACGGTATTGATGCCGTAACAGGAAATGATAATAATAATGCTAAATAAATAAGATTTTCAAATCGCATTCAGAAAAGCTGTTATTATTATCGGAATTCTTTAAAGTCTGTAAAACAAATAATCATTAAAAAACGGGAGCTTTGACAAAATGAATATTATTTGTCATTGCTCCCGTTATATTTAATTACAGTGTCTCTGCTCTGTCAAGGGCGGCAGAAATATTTGCACAGAAGTTTTCTGCTCCTGCCTTTTTTACAAAGCCTGCCTTTTCCATCATCTTCATAGGCTGTTCGTTAACGTGCGAGAATATAACGGTTATACCCTTTTTGTTACAGCTCTCCCACAGCTTATCGAGTGCATTCAAAGCAGTTACATCAAGTGCCGGCACTCCTCTCATTCTTATAACAAGGCATCTTGTAAAGTCCTTTGTTGAAATTTCCGCTATTATATCCGCATCACCGAAGAACATAGGTCCGTTTATTTCATATACCCTTATATGATTGGAAATTTCTCTCAGCTCCTGTCCGTCAGGATCGTTGTCTGCATCATAATATTTCCAGCCCTTTATTTCCGCTTCATCGCTCATTCGCTTCATAAACAGAATGCAAGCCATAACAAGACCTACTTCAATAGCTATAACAAGGTCAAATACAACAGTTAAAACAAAGCTTACCACAAGAACCAACATATCGCTTTTCGGAGCTGTTTTACATAAATGTACAAACACTCTCCATTGGCACATATTATATGCTACCACAAAAAGTATAGCCGCAATTGCCGGCATCGGAATCCATTCTGCAAAGGGCATTAAAACAAGCAGCACAAGCACTAAAGCAAGAGAGTGAACTATACCTGCAACAGGTGTACGACCGCCGTTATTTATATTTGCGGCAGTTCTTGCAATCGCTCCCGTTGCCGGAATACCGCCAAACATTGCCGAGCCTATATTTCCCACACCCTGAGCCACAAGCTCCATATTTGAACGGTGGTGAGAATTAATCATACCATCCGCTACAACACAGGATAAAAGTGATTCAATACCTGCAAGAATGGCTATCGTAAAGGCATCGGGCAATAAGGTAACTACCATACCCATATTAACGGAAGGAATTTTTATTGACGGAAATCCGCTTTGTATGGTATATAAATCACCTATGGTATTTACATTCATTTTGAATAATTTAACCATTACAATACCCACTATAACCGCAATTAATGAGCCGGGTATTTTTTTGCTTATCTTAGGCCATATTATCAAAATTGCAAGGCATACAGCACCTACTATCAGAGCCTGATAATTAAAGGTTGATGCCGATTTTATAAGAGCCTCTGCCTTTTCCATGGTTTCAATAGGCTTTAAGCCGTCAAGATATGTAATTCCCAAAAAATCCTTTATCTGACCTATAACAATGGTTACCGCAATACCTGCCGTAAAGCCTGTTGTTATGGTATATGGAATAAATTTTATAAGATTTCCCAGCCTTAAAATTCCCATTATAACAAGAATAATACCCGCCATAATTGTGGCAACCATCAAGCCGTCCATACCGTTTTTTGCCACTATTCCGGCAACTATCGTTGCAAATGCCGCAGTAGGCCCTGCTATCTGCACTCGGCTTCCGCCTAAAAATGCAATTAAAAAGCCTGCAATAATCGCTGTGTAAATACCTTCCTCCGGTCCTACTCCCGAAGCTAACGCAAGTGCAATCGAAAGAGGCAGTGCTATTATCGCAACTATCACGCCTGCCACAATGTCCTTTACAAGCTGTTCCTTGTTGTAGCTTTTCATAACGCTGAAAAGCATAGGCTTTAATTTATCCTTTTTCATATTTTAAACAAATCCTTTCGGTAATTCTCTGTCAATTTTAAAATGTTACAACACACTGCATTTTTTAATCTCAACCTTCTATGAGTTTTCTTATCCTTATATCCTCTCCCTCAAAGGAAAATATTTTAAAGGTGTCATATATTCTCGAGGTCAGTCTTACGGTATATTGCTTTGAGAAGGAGGACAGGTCAAGATTTGTATTAATTATTATTTTTCTGCCGTTAATAAGCCTGTCATTAACCAAATCAAAAAGAAATGAAACGCTGTTTTTATTTGTACATTCCGTTCCCAAATCATCAATTACCAATAGGTCGCAGTTATACACCTCATCAATTTCACTCTTCAGCTTATAGTCCTTAAACTTATAATCCTCATAGGTGGAAAAAATACTTGTTGCTCTTACGTACTTAACATTTTTTCCCTTATTCATCAGCGTTTTTGAGATAATTGCCGAAAGATAGGTTTTCCCAAGACCTGTGGGGCCGTAAAAGAAAAGATTATAATTAACCTCGTCAAAGCGGTCGCAAAACCTTTTGGAATATTCCAATGCCTCGCTGACGATTTCTCTGGGAGAAACGGAATCCTCTTTCTTTTTATCGCTGTAATAATCAAGTCTGAAATTTTTAAAATCGGCATTATCAAGCATTGTTCCAAGCTGTGATTTTTCAAGGTATAATTCATTTAAGCGTTTTTCAAAGCATTGGCAGCGTTTTCCGTTTTTGTCATAGCCGCTGTCCTCGCAGACCTTACATTCATATACCGGCTTATTGTAATCGGGATTTATTTTGTTTTCAAAAATTATTTTTTTGCGCTCCTCGTTTAATTCGTTGAGCTTTTTTTCAAATTCTGCCCGCAATCTTACGGCATTTTCCTTATCGTTTAAAATTTTTCTCATGCTTTCAAAGCCCAGCTCGTTTATTTCCTTATCAATCAACTGAAGCCTTGGGCAGCTTTCATATGCTTTTTTTGTTTCCCTGTTCTTTTTTTCGACAGCTATTCCCTTTTTTGTATCGTATTCTCTCAGAACAGCATTTATCATATCCGCTTTTTTCATTGCATTCTCCCGTTTTTATTTTTATTCTGCCAAAAGCGCTGCCGCTTCTTCCTTTTTTGCAATAATTTCATCAAATCTGTTTATATATTCATAAGGGTCCTTGAAATTAAAAATTCTTTCAATTCTGTCGCCCTTAACGATTTTTGTAACCGCACCGCCGCCCAGAGCTATTATTGTCTGAGCCTCCTCCATAATGTTTATATTATAAAAAGACATTCTGCTTTTTTCCGCATAGCCAACATTTTCAAGATTTCCCGATATATTTTTCTGCCTGTACATATAGTAAGGCTCTCTGCCTGTTTTTTCCATAGCCTCTGCAGTATAGTCAAGCATTTCGTTCATAACTCTGCTTTTTGTCAGCTCTATTTCGGAAAATCTGAGGGCAGCAGCCTTTTTTACGCACATTGAATGAACGGTAATATTTTCGGGGTTCATTTTAATAACCTCATTAAGACTGTATTTGAACATTTGTGCCGTTTCATCGGGCAGACCTGCTATTAAGTCCATATTGATATTGTCAAAGCCGCACTCCCTTGCAAGGCTGTAGGCGGTTTTTATCATATCCGAGGTGTGTTTTCTTCCGATTTTTTTTAAGGTAATATCATTCATTGTCTGCGGATTTATGCTTATTCTGTTAACCCCTGCCTTTTTTGCGGCAATCAGCTTTTCCTTTGTTATAGTATCGGGTCTGCCGGCTTCAAGGGTATATTCCTTAAGCCTGTCATTTTTAAGATTTTTTTCAACTGCATCAAAAATTTTTTTAAGCTGTTCCGCACTTAAAGAGGTGGGTGTTCCGCCGCCTATATAAATATTTTCGGCATAAAGAGAAAGCCTTTTAAGAATTTCCCCCGTTTTTTCCGTTTCCTTTACCAAGAGCCTTACAAAATCATCGGTATATTTTCCGCTTTTTTTAAGGTCTGTGGAAACAAAGGAGCAGTAAAGGCATCTTGTGGGGCAAAAGGGTATGCCGATATATATGCTTACTGAATTTTTTCCTATGCCGGACAAAATCTGCTTTTCGTTTTCAGCCACTCTTAAAGCAAGCTCCGCCTTTTTTTCCGACACCTCATAAAGGGACATAAGTATTTCCTTTATTTCATCATAGGAATATCCCTCCTCACGGTACTGCCTGACAACCTTTGCAGGTCTTATTCCCGACATCACTCCCCATGGAAGGCTTACATTTCTTATTTTTCGGGCGGTTTGGCAAAATGCCTTTGTAACGGCGCAGGTATAATGCTTTTTTAATACTCTGCCGTCGGTTTCTTTATCGGAAAGAGGATAGTAGCAATCCTCACAATAGGTTTTGCCCTTATATATTATTTCCGCATAAACGTTTATTAAATTGTTTTCATGCTTCAGATTTGTCATAATAATTACGTCTTCGTTTTTTTCAAAAAACAAATTCATAAAAATCTCCATATCGTAGGCGCATGAAAAGCCGTTCTGAATTAAATCCATTCCTTTTCCCCACTCCGCTTATCTATTCCTTGACATACATATTGTATCTTTTTTCATAATAAATCTTTGTATCGTTTCCGTGACCGGGATGGACAATTATATCATCATCAAGAGTATACAGCTTTTCCTTTATGGATTTTATAAGAGTATCGGCACTTCCTCCCGGAAAATCGGTTCTTCCCACGCTTCTTAAAAAAAGAGTATCGCCCGAAAAAAGCTCCTCGCCGATTAAAAAGCATACTCCGCCCTTTGTATGACCTGGAGTTGTTATTACCTTAATTTCCATATCCCCTGCTTTTAATATGTCCCCGTCATTTATAATCAGGTCGGCAGGCTCTTCCTTTATGGGGTCGGAAAAAAGCTGAGAAAGGTTTACGGCGGTGTTCTGTATGCCTAAGTTACATTCAAAGGACGCAGCTGTATCCGCACCTGTCAGCCTTCTTAAAAGCCCAAGCCCCTCAATATGGTCATAATGGCAGTGGGTAAGAAGGATATATTTTACTCTTATACCAAGCTGCTTTATTTTATCGAATATTACTTCTGCGCTGCTGCCCGGGTCAATTACAACACCCTCCTTTGTATCGTCATACACAATATAGCAGTTCTGGTCATTTTCAAGACTAACCACTCTTTCAATATTCATAGCTTTACTCCTTTTAATTTTTTTAATCGTTGTAAAGTCTTACCGGCAAAAGCATATAAATGTAATCGTTATTTTCCGTCGGCTTTATAAAGCAGGCAGCCCTCGGATTTGAAAGCTCCAGCCTTATAGTTTCATCCTCGCAGTTTCTAAGCGCCTCAAGAAGGAATTTATGATTAAAGCCAATTTCAATATCCTCTCCCATTTTATCGGCTGAAACGGTATCGTATATTTTTCCCTTTGAGGTTGTACAGGTAATATCTATTACATCATTTGATATTAAAAGTCTTACCGGCATCTTTTCGTTTTTCTGAAGAGTAGTGTCATTTATAATAAGGGCGGCTCTTTCAATACTGTCCGCAAATTCTCTTGTGTTGACATTTACCACAATGCTGTTGGGTGTATTGAAGATAGGCTTGTAATTTACATATTCACCCTCTAAAAGCCTTGAAACGATAGTATAATTATCAAAGCAGAACTTTACATACCTCTGTGAGGTTACTATTTCCACATTTTCGTCAATATCTTCAAGAACCTTCATTATTTCACGCAGAGTAAGACCGGGAATGACAAATTTAATGTTTTGAAGAGAGCTGTCCACCGTAGAGTCAACCTTTGCTATTCTGAAGCCGTCGGTAGCGGCAACGGTAAGAACACCTGTGTTTATTTCAAAAAGAGATCCTGTAAGTATAGGCTTTCTTCCCTCATTGGCGGCTGTTGCGAAAATGGTTTTTCTTATCATTCTTTTCAGCTTTTCCTGGGTTATGGAAAATTTATAGCTTTCCTCAACCTCGGGGATTTCCGGATATTCGTTTGCGTCAAGTCCCTGAATGTTAAATTCGCTGCTGCCGCATTTTAAGTTCATAATGTTATTGTCAAAGTTAACCGTAATATGGACATCTCCCTCAGGAAAGCGTCTTATTATTTCACCGAACATTTTTGAGCTTATGGCAATATCCCCCGGCTCATTTACTATACATTCCGATTTGTATTCAAGACACAGGTCAAGGTTGTTGCCCGTTATAACAACGGTGCCGTCCTCAAAGGCTTCGACCTTAATACATTCGAGTATGGGCATAACGGATTTAACCGCCACCGCCTTTTGAACGGTATTTATTATATCAAGTAATTTTTCCTTTTCAAAGATTATTTTCATTGGGTTTTCCTCACTCTCGGTTTTTGTGTGAATAAAAAAGCTGCAAAAATCTGCGGTATAGGTACGTACGTACGTATATATATAATATATAGTAGTATTAGTAGTAGTAGCGTGGATTTGCTGGAAAAGTCGTTTTTTTTAAGCTTTCACCTAATAAAATTATTCAAAAAATACTGTTGATAAGCTGTGAATAACTTTGAGTTTTCCACGTACGAAATATCGTTAAAAGTTATAAACTGATTATCCACAGGATATCCTCATATAAATGTGAACAACTTTCCTGTTGAATTTTCCGCTGTTTTATCCTACGGATTAATGTCCTTTATTATAAAATCTATCTCGGATTTCAGCTGGCTGTCAGTCTGAATATTTTTCATTATTCTGTCAACTCCATGCATAACAGAGGTGCGATCTCTGTTTCCGAATACCTTTGCTATGGTGACAAAGTTCATATCGGTAAGTGTTTTGCAAAGGTACATTGCAACGTGTCTTGGAGTAACAAGCTCCTTTACCCTTGAAGGCCCCTTAACGTCATCGGAATTAACTCTGTAAAATTCGCATACATGCTCGATTATTCCCTGGGGAGTGATTTTCACCTCATCGGGAATTATTGAGGCAAGGGCAAATTCCGCAAGGTCTATGTCTATTTCCTTATGGGATATTCCTGCATAGGCAATCATTTTTGACAATGCTCCCTCAAGCTCACGCACGTTTGAATTGATTCTTTCGGCAATATATTCATATATTTCGTTTTTAATGTTTATGTTAAGGCTTTCTGCCTTTTTTCTTAAAATTGCAACTCTTGTTTCATAGTCGGGAAGCACAACGTCAATTGAAAGACCCCACTCAAAGCGTGTTCTGAGTCTTTCTTCCAGGGTAATAAGCTCCTTGGGCTTGCGGTCGCTGGTAAGCACGATTTGTTTGTTTTTCATATGCAGATCGTTGAAGGTATGAAAAAATTCCTCCTGAGTACCGTCACGTCCCTCTATAAACTGAACGTCGTCAACTAAAAGCATATCAACGTCCCTGTAGCGTTGTCTGAAAACCTCCATTTTCTTTTCCTTCAGACAGTTTACCATATCGTTCATAAACTGCTCACTGGTAACATACAGAACGCACATATCGGGATTTTTCTTTAAAACCTCATTTCCTATTGCCTGCATAAGATGAGTTTTGCCAAGCCCCGACTTACCGTAAAGAAAAAGAGGATTGTTATTCTGCGCAGGAAAATTTACAACATTTTCCGCAGCTGCAAAGGCATAGGAATTTGAATTGCCAACCACAAAATTTTCAAAGGTATAGCGTGGGTTCAGATTTGTAGAGCTGCGTATTATGGGTGTGCTTTTAGGCTCCTCTGCTTTTGGTGGCTGTGCGCTTTCCTGTTCGGCAGGCTCTATAGCGCCCCCCTCTCTGCCGTCCGATATTATTACCTTAAGCCTTACCGGCTCCGCAATTACTCTCGATATTGCCGATTCTATAATTCTCTTGTATTTTATTTCAATCATATTCTTTCTCGTGGGCAATGCCACTCCTACGGTAAATACGGAATTTTCATAGGATACGGCAAAAGCGTCCTTAAGATAGGTATTGTAAGCAACCTCCGAATTAACATCGGACATTATGTAAGGCTGAGCGTGTTTCCACACTTCATTTATATCCATTATTTATCCTCCTGATTTTAACGCTTGTAAATAATAATATTATCAAAAAAATGTATTCTATATATTATACCACATTTTTTGAAAAATTTCAATTGGTATAGTGTAAGAAAATAATGCCGAAAGTTTATGTAAAAATAATAGGATTTCCAAGTTTATGAATAAGCTCATGGGCGGATATGATTTTTGATGGCTTAAAATCGTGTATCCAATGGGTGTCCGAGCCTATACTTACGGGTATTTTGCTTTCCGCTACGGCTTTTTGCTTTTCTCTGTTTGTTATAAAATCATAATAATAAGGATAGTTCCCCGAGGTGTTTATTTCCCAGAACAGATTATTTTTCTTCATAAATTTTAAAATATCAATGCCGTATCTTTCGCTCAGGGCAAAAATATCGGTATGGGCAAGCCCTTTTTTTATGTCAAACAGCCTTATCCACTGCTCAAATTCGTATATGTCCATTGCTCTTTGACTGTCAAGGCTTTCAAAAAGACAATAGTCAAGCCCCTCTAATGAGGATAAAATTAAATCATCGGGATAAGGTCTTGTTCCTATTTCGATACCGCATTTTATTTCTATTATGCCCTCATATTTTTTCTTCAGGCTGTTAATTTCCTCAATATAGCCGTATATCCGCGCGCCCAGGGAAAACTGATGGTCGCATATTCCCAAAACGGAAATTCCGTTGGCGGCAGCGTTTTTTATAATTTCCTCACAGCTGTTGCTGCCGTCATAGCTGTAGGTTGTATGATTATGTAAATCGGTTAATTTCATTATAATTCTCCGTTATTATTGGTATTTATAAGTATTTTATCACAAAATTAATAAAAAAACAATTGATATATTGAAATTTTTTTTATAATGGTATATAATATTACGGAAGATATAAATTTCAGCCTTACACCGTATTTTACGGCGAGGTTATGATAAAGTAATAAAATATTTAAAATGTCGGAAAGGGTGTATTTTAATGAAAATATTAGTAACCGGCGGCGCAGGATACATAGGAAGTCATACCTGCGTACAGCTTCTTAATGCAGGCTATGAAATTGCCGTTTTGGATAATCTTGACAATTCCTGCGAAAAAAGCCTTGAGGTTGTAAAAAAGCTTACGGGCAAGGATTTTGACTTTTACAAGGTGGATTTGCTTGACTATGATGCGGTAAACAAAATATTTGATGAAAATAAATTTGATTCCGTAATTCATTTTGCAGGCTTAAAGGCTGTTGGTGAATCAACAAGGATTCCCATAAGATATTATCACAACAATATAACCGGTACTCTTAATCTGGTTGATATAATGGAAAAGCACAATGTTTACAATATTGTATTCTCCTCCTCGGCAACGGTTTACGGTATGCCGAAAACAGTGCCGATTACAGAGGATTTTCCTCTTTCAACTACAAATCCCTACGGCTCAACAAAGCTTATGATTGAAAATATTTTGCAGGACGTTTATAAGGCAAACGATAAATGGTCAATAACACTTCTTCGTTATTTCAATCCTATCGGCGCAGATAAAAGCGGAGATATGGGTGAGGACCCAAAGGGTATTCCGAATAATCTTCTTCCCTATATCGCTCAGGTGGCTGTGGGAAGGCTTGAAAAGCTGCACGTTTACGGAAACGATTACGATACCCCCGACGGAACGGGTGTAAGAGATTATATTCACGTGGTTGACTTAGCTCTCGGTCATCTTAAGGCAATTGAGAAAAAGACGGGAATTTCGGGTGTACATATCTTTAATCTGGGAACAGGCAACGGCTATTCGGTATTTGATATACTTCACGCTTTTGAAAAGGCGTGCGGCAAGGAGCTGCCTTATCAGGTTGACCCAAGACGTCCGGGAGATATAGCAGAGTGCTATGCAGACCCCTCAAAGGCAAAAAAGGAGCTTGATTGGGCTGCCGAAAGAGGTATCGACGAAATGTGCGAGGACAGCTGGAGATGGCAGAAAAAGCATCCTAACGGCTTTAACGATTAATATTAAAAAATATAATGAGGCTGTTGCGTTAAAAAGCAACAGCCCCATTTTTTTTGTAATATCCGGTTATAAGCTACAGCTTAACACCGGGCTTAATTTTTTTGTTCGTCGGCTTTATCAGCTTGCGCATTTATGTACATTTCCTCTGTTTTAGCCTGAACGTCCTTTAATTGTTCAATAACCTCTGTAACCTTATTAAACAATTCAAGATACATTTCCTTATAATTTTCCTCCATACCAAAAGCTCCTTTCTCAATTCTTACATCGATAAAAAATGCGTGGCAACAGAAACTGAGCCACGCACTAAAAACGAGGCTTGATTTAATGTCACCACAACAATAATCTTATAATATGACCCATATCTTATAGAGTGTAACCATATCATATTAAAGCCTTCGTTTTTAACTAAACTTTTTTCGTCACACTCTTATTATATACAATATTAAATTTTAATTTGTTTTTAATTTAATTTTCAGGTCATTAAGACTATCATTGTGGTAGTGACATTATATCACAGATAAATATAAAAATCAATATTTTTATTTAAATTCAGAAAAATATAGTCAGCGTGAATGTTTTTATCGGTAAAACAAACTGCCATTTTTATATTTAATTGATAATAAATAAGCATAATGCGCTGCAAAGGGCAAGAAAAAACACCGATATCCCACCGGGAATGTTTTTATTTTTCATACACCATATTCCAAAGCTTACGGTTCTTATTACGCATACTGCAATAATAAGATAGATTATAACGGTGATAATCATATGTTAATTTCCTTTCTTCAATATAAGACCTGTTCTTCTTACCTGAAAATCAACTTTAACGTCAAATTCCGCATTTTTATATTTACCGTTCCAATCGTAATTGACAAAATCATCATAGGTAAGAAAGTATTTCTTTGCATATTCTCCGAAGCCCGCAATATCCGAATCAAACTCACGTGAGGTTTTTATGAGAAATTTTTCTGCGGCGGTTTTTATATATCCGCTTGTTTCTTCCTCAAAGGCGGTTAAATCGCTCTCAATCGGGTAGAGGTCCGAAACCGACTTAAAATTTCCCTCAAGGCTTAAAATAATGGTTATTTTGGGATTTTCCGCCGATAAATCAATTTTTACAGAGGGCTTTTTCTTTTGCTCTATTCGTACCGTAATGGGCGTATCGGGGGATTTTTCAGAGTAAATCACCGAATATCCGCTTTGATAATCGCCTGTGATAATGTTGTACAGCTCGCTTTCTATGTTGGATAATT
>Ga0256406_1002650_pt1 | contig 24522 bp, 15 predicted proteins | sample RumenRJG_03DNA_FD_185986 | JGI IMG/M metagenome (GOLD analysis project Ga0256406, IMG submission 185986) | Bovine rumen microbial communities from Lethbridge, Alberta, Canada - RJG_03 | ecosystem: Host-associated > Mammals > Digestive system > Stomach > Rumen | place: Canada: Alberta | collected...
GCGGACTGGACGTTCGTCGTGGAAAAGGACGAGAACGGGAACTCGTCCGTGAGGGAAATCACGGACACGAACGTCCTCAAGGAAATCGACACAAAGGAGGAACAGAATGGCTAATGGCGATTCCGTGCAGGCATGGCACCGATAGGCAACATAGGACGGGGTACTTCTCACACCGTGAAAGCGGAAGGAAGTGCCCCGTCCTCTTCTCTCTATGCCATTGATTATGATGCCTGCTACAGCGACTTATCGCTTGGCGTTTCTTCTCCAGTGCCCATGAACTGTCGCACCATCAGAGCGGACGTAGGTGTCTACCCAGACCATGCCAGACCGCGAGCGGCGCTTGTGTCTGCCGCTGACGCTCGTATCACTGTGTGAATCTACATGCTCAGCAAGCCCGTCCGCTGACGTGATGCCAGCATCATGCAGCGTCGTGCGGACCTTCTCTCCTGGCACGTTAGCACCTTGAGCGAGAGGGTGGGAATAATCGATGCTATTGCGAAGCATGCCATCGGCATCCATCTTCCAGCTGCATGTTGCGACGAGCGGGCGGTTGCCGTCCCACTTGTCCTTGCCGAGACGGTAGTTCACTGCCTTCAATGCCATGTAGATGTCAGGTGCATCATCACGCACGTAGTCCTCCATCGGCTGGAGGCTATCCACGATGCCCTGTGGCGTATCAGGCACGGATGATGACTTGTAGAACTGGTTCGCCACCCCGCTATCGGATATGCGCCGCCCATTCACGATGGCGTCACGCTTGTCCTCTGGGAGCAGTGCACCGCTGTATACTTCCATCTTGTCATCGAAGCTGGTGGCAAGCGGCATCGACAGGTCGCCAGACTGCTTGTTCATGAGGTCCAGACGCCAGCCAAGCGTGATGCTGCCAGCATCAATCCTGCCGGACTTGGTCGGGAACACCTTCTGGCGCGATTCCAAGTTGCTTTTCAGGGCATCACATCGGGAGCGCAGGCGGTCCTCGTACCCATCGCCGAACAGCTGGCGTGCCCTGTCCGCTGACACCTTGTTCTCCAGGAAGTCGGCGTTATCCTTCTTGCATGAGATTTTGAGTTCGAGGTCATGCCCGTCATCAGACCTCGCAGCAATGTACACGTCCGTCTTCGGCTCGCCAGACACGGAGGACGGCTTGCCGCTGTCGGTCACCGTATAGTCCCTGTCACCATAAGAGAACCGAGTGCCGACCGGCATCCTACGGACGATTTCATGCTCGATGTCCTGCCCGCTAAGCTCCTGCTTCGTGTCGCCCATGATGCTTCCCTTCCAACTTGGCATTACGGATACGTTACGTTTCGCTTGGAAAGTCTCCAAAACATGCACCGAACGTCCCTATCGCAGGACACCAGTACAGTGGCGTGCATTCAGCAAGACACAAGCACAGAAACGAAAAACAATTCCCTTTCAGATGATAATCATGATTAGAGTGATGGTAATCAAACCTGCAATGCCCTGTTCCTAATGTGAGATATGCTATGCTATGGCTATGCAAACAACACTACACCACGATAGTTTGTTGAATCACACCGGACTTGAGCAAGTTGGTTCCTTGTGCGTCCTTTCAATACAACGCTTCACGATGAGTAACGGGTTAGGACTGCTATTCTCTCATGTCGGGTTTTGTGCCCTCACAAAAACCCAGAGGGACAACATGGAACGATGGATGGAACGATGACGATGTGCCTATGCCTCATCCGCCTGTCGCAATGCCGTCTGTTGCTTCCCAGCAAGACAACGAGACGTAACGCAACGCCCCTGTCTACTTGCTTGCCGATACGACTGACAAAATGCAGAACGTCACGATGAATACTGCTGCCCGCTCAACGACACGCCGACACGGGGCACACGGCGAGACGAGCAAACGGCGGGATGAATGGCGGGATGAAAACAAAACGAGCCGCCCCGCAAAATGGGAACGGCTCGAAAAACGAAACGATGAACGATACGACAGCTACTCACTATCAGAAACGGAAGCAGAACCATCCGGCAAGTGTGGGAAATCAAGCAACCGAGAACGATAATACTCATACTGCTCACGCCTCATCGCAATCTCCGCCGGGATACCATCAGTCAACGAAGTCGTAAGAGCATCGAAACGATCCAGGATATCAACGACACGCTCCTGCGTAGCAAGAGATGGAACGGGGATGAGAAGCGTTTTCAAATCCGCCATTGAAACGCTTTGAACAGCTCCGCCCATTGCCTTTCTTCCAAACCATGTAATGCAAGTAGTCGTATGAAACAAATAAATGAGGAATTTTGGACTTATCATATTGGCATTTGGGGTGATTGCGTATATGCCTTCCTTAATGCCCCAATTAATTGGCGCTGCTTTCACTAATGCAGTGTGTCCAATGGTGCCAGTTCCAGAAAAGAGAATGTCGCCTTGCTTGAGTGCGGACCTTTTCAAAATCAACTCAAGTGCGGCATCATTCACCTTGTTCGTCTTTTGATCAATCTTGAAATCCATGCCATCAAGCTCGCGAACCGTAATATAGCTATTCGTGGCATCTGATGTATTCAGCTTGAAATTCTTTCTTGGATTCAATCCAGTCCTCAAGTTCAGAATAACATCCCCAAGCTTCATCATTTCGACCGGTTTGCCGTCCATGCGTTCGAGGGTGTTCTTATCCAGTAGGTAATCCCGGTAGTACTCGTATTGTTCCTTCCTATCGGCCAGCTCCGCTTCCAGCTCCGCTTCCAGCTCCGCTTCAAGCTCCGTGAAAGAATCAAGAATACGAACAACCTCCTCCTGAACAGGCAACGGTGGAACAGGGATTTCGAAGTTTTTCAATGTCGATAAAACGATATAGGTCATTGCGGCGGAATTGGATTTATTCGCAAGATATTTCTTTAAAAATGCTCTCGTGAAATGAAAAAGAAATCTGACATTAATATCTTGATTAAAATTGGTTAGAACATATGTTCGCTGATATGCCTCGAATTTCCCCGCATAGTGCTTAACGCTACCGACATTCGCATTGCCTGCTATTAATAACGCCTCTGTATCCCAGCGGTATGAATTGATTCGCGATGTCTTCTCTGCCGTTGTGAAAAAAGGATACGCACCGTCATCTACTGCTTTATTGGCGTTTAATCTTCCCGTTTCTATTGTACATAAATCGCCTAGCTTCTTGTATGGGACTCCGTCAGGGCATAGTTGGGTAATGAGGTCATTGAGTTTGCTCATGCTTACTTCTGTGCCTCCCACTCCTTGACGAATTCCTCGATGATTGCATCGATATCAGCACGTAGCTTGTTCTCGTTAGCCACGGTGTCGGCGAGCCTGGCGTTGAGGTCATCAATGTCGATATCGGGACGGTCGTCCTTTTTCTCGACATACGTGCTTACGGCAAGATTGTACTCCTCACCAGCGATAGTATCCTTATCGACGATTTTGGAGACATATGGAACGTCCTTCCTGTCGGTAACGGTCTTTGTGATGAAGTCGATATCAGCGTCGGAGAGCTTGTTCTTGTTTCCCTCATGCACGTATCGGTCAGAAGCATCGATGAATTGGATGTTATCATCATCCGCCTTGCCCTTATTGAGGATGAGGATGCATGTTGCGATTGAGACGCCGTAGAACATGTTCTCGGGCAGCAGGATGATTGTCTCGATGTAGTTGTGGTCTACAAGGTATTTACGGATTTTCTGCTCTGCACCGCCACGGTAGAGGACTCCGGGGAATTCGACGATTGCGGCGGTACCGTCATCGGCGAGTGAGTAGAGGATGTGCATGGTAAATGCGAGATCCGCTTTGGATTTGGGAGCGAGGACGCCAGCGGGCGCGAAGCGTTCGTCGTTGATGAGGGTCGGGTTGCTGTCGCCTTCCCATGAGATTGAGTATGGTGGGTTAGATACGACGGCATCGAATTGCTCATCCCTGTGCTTTGGGTCTGTGAGCGTGTCGCCGAGTTCGATGTCGAAGTCAGTATATTCGATTCCGTGAAGGATCATATTCATGCGGGCGATGTTGTATGTGGTGACGTTGATTTCCTGCCCGCAGTATTTGACTCGGTCGGATGGGTCGAGCTGCTTGCGGAATTGGAGGAGCAGGGAACCAGATCCGCATGCTGGGTCATAGACCTTGCGGATTTTCCCAGGGTGTTCCTTGATCATGAGCTTTGTGAGAAGCTTTGAGACCTCCTGCGGGGTGTAGAATTCGCCGCCGCTCTTTCCGCCGTTGCTTGCGAACTTGTGCATGAGGAATTCGTAGATGTCACCGAAGATATCATTGTCGGCATCGGCGTAGTCAATATCGAGATTGTTGAATACCTCAAAGATGTCGGCGATGACTTTGTTGCGTGCCGCTACGGTCGGTCCGAGCTTGGGCGTGGAGAAGTCGATGTCGTTGAGGAGGTCCTCGAAATTCTTCGCGGAACGGGAGGCACGTTGGCATGACTCGTCGAATCGGCGATATGCGCCGTTGACGGTGAGGTTGAAGTCGGGGTCGTTCCGCTTCTTGTAGATGTTGCAGAATAGGTCGCTTGGCAGGATGAAGTAGCCTAGTTCGTCGGCGATTCCGGTTCGTGCTTGTTCTGCTTGCTCGTCGGTGAGGGTGGCGTAGTCGAATCCTTCTTCTTCTCCTTGATTGATGTATGCGGTGAGCTTTTCTGATACGAATCGGTAGAAGAGGATGCTAATGATGTGAATTTCGATATCGTTCGCGTGGACGCCTGCTCGTAGTCGTTCGAGGATTCCCCATATCGCGTTGAAGGTCTTCTGCTGGTCTTTGCTTGTAGCCATGGTGTTCTAATCGTTCTCCTTTCTCGTGTTTGCCTGCTTGGCGATCTGTCCCGTCATCCTGCTTGCTTGTCACGCGTCCCGTTGTTCTGCCTTTCTTGTCATCCCGTTCATCGTGTCGGTGTGGCGGAATGCGGGACTGTTCTCTCGCATCGTTGTCTGCCTATCTGTTCTATTGTATCATTTTTCGGTAAAGGTTTCCTATGCCTGGCGGGAGGTTTCGTTTTTAGTCCGTTCACGGCTGCTTGCCTCGTGCTCTCTCGTTTCTTGTCCCGTCTCGTGTGTGTTCCTTCCGCTCTTGTACGTATTCCCGTTCACTCGTCTTGTTGCATTATCCAGTGGCAGCTGCTGACGAATCGCCCGTCCACGAGCAGTCCCTTACGAGCAAGCCGCTCGCCAAAAATCAATTAAGTCAGACACGAACGGAGCGGCCTTCGTGAAGCCATCCAATTCTAGCAGAGGGATGCCGTATGATATCAAAGGGCGTATGCGGCAGCGAACGCCAAACGTTGGTAGTTTATAGAGATTTCTAGAAAAAATCTAAGTCCTAGCGTATAAGGTTTTCTGATGTGTGGTATATTATCCTTCGGAAGATGTCACCAATCCTAAGAAATCGGAGGAAAACTTACCATGTCTAAAGTTATCGGAATCGACCTCGGTACGACCAACTCGGCGATGGCGGTACTCGAAGGCGGCGAGCCCACAATCATCGTGAATGCCGAGGGCGATCGTACCACCCCGTCAGTCGTTGCGTTCCGCCAGGACGGCGACCGCATTGTAGGCAAGGCAGCGAAGAACCAGGCTGTCACCAACCCGAAGAACACGGTGTTCTCTATCAAGCGCTTCATGGGACGCAAGTACAATGAGGTGGAGAGCGAGAGGAAGACCGTGCCGTATGACGTGAAGAGCGGTACGGGCGACCGTGCGGTGGTGGAAATTGATGGCGAGGACTTCACGCCCGAACAAATCTCGGCGATGATCCTCTCCAAGATGAAGGCTGATGCGGAGAAATACCTTGGCGAGCCTATCACCGATGCCGTCATCACCGTCCCCGCATACTTCAATGACGCACAGAGGCAGGCTACGAAGGATGCTGGCAAGATTGCTGGGCTGAACGTAAAGCGTATCGTGAACGAGCCGACAGCAGCGGCACTCGCATACGGACTTGACAAGGGCGGGAAGGAGCAGAAGGTCCTCGTGTTCGACCTCGGTGGTGGCACGTTCGACGTGTCCCTGCTTGACCTCTCTGATGGTGTTGTCGAGGTGCTCGCTACTAACGGAGACAACCACCTGGGCGGCGACGACTGGGACCAGAAGCTCATCGACTGGTGTGCCGACAGGTTCAAGAAGGAGAATGGCATTGACCTCCGTACCGACCCGATGGCACTGCAGCGTCTGAAGGAGGCTTGCGAGAACGCAAAGAAGGAGCTTTCGAGCGCCCAGCAGACGGACATCAACCTCCCGTTCATCACTGCTGACGCGACCGGTCCGAAGCACCTCAACTACACGATCACGAGAGCAGAGTTCGAGCGCATCACTCGCGACCTGCTCGACCGCTGCAAGCAACCTGTGACAAAGGCACTCGCTGATGCACATACGAGCATCTCTGAGGTGGACGAGGTCATCCTTGTCGGCGGCTCGAGCCGTATGCCCGCCGTTCAGGAGCTCGTCAAGCAGATGACCGGCAAGCAGCCCAACATGTCGGTCAACCCAGATGAGGTAGTCGCCGACGGCGCAGCAGTCCAAGGCGGTGTAATCACGGGCGATGTGAAGGACATCCTCTTGCTCGACGTGACCCCGCTCTCGCTTGGCGTGGAGACCATGGGCGGCGTCATGACCAAGATGATTGACCGCAACACGACCATCCCGACGAGCAAGACGGAAGTGTACTCCACCGCAGCGGACAACCAGACATCCGTGGAGATCAACGTCCTGCAGGGCGAGCGTGAGATGGCACGCGATGACAAGTCGCTCGGCAGGTTCACGCTTACTGGCATCCCGATGGCACCGCGTGGCGTCCCACAGATTGAGGTCACGTTCGATATCGACGCGAACGGCATCGTGAAGGTATCGGCAAAGGATCGTGGCACTGGCAGAGTGCAGCAGATTACCATCTCCGGCTCGACGGCGCTTACCGATGATGAGGTGCAGCGCATGGTCAAGGACGCGGAGGAACACGCTGAGGAGGACAAGAGGAAGAAGGACGAGGTCGAGCAGCGCAACCAGACCGAGTCGCTCGCATACAGTACAGAGCAAACGATGAAGGACCTCGGCGACAAGGTTCCGCAGGATGTCCGCGAGTCGGTGCAGAAGGCGGTCGATGATGCGAAGAGGGCATGTGAAACCAATGACGCCGCAGCCATCAAGACGGCATATGACGCCCTCATGTCCGAGGCACACAAGCTTGCGAACGTCGCGTATGGGCAGAACGGCAGCACAACGGCAGGCAGCAATGCATCCAGCGATACCAACCCTGACGGCACGGTAGACGCTGATTATGAGGTGGTTGACGACAAGAAGTAGTCAACGCAGGCGTGCCTGCCATGACGTCCGACGTGATGGCAAGCCGATGAGTATTGGCAGTGTTGCATAGGCACTGGCACGGCGGGTACGGCAGGCTGGCGTTCGCGCCTCATCCGCACCCGCCGCTCGCATGCATGTGTTTTTTGAGCAAAGCGTTAGCCGCGCAGCCTCGGTATTTTAATGCCGAGTAAGCGGCATCATTTAGATGTTCTTATCGTCAAAACACAATAAGATTTAACGAAACGAAAAACACAACGATTAACACTTGCCAACGAACATAATAACTGATACAATAATACACGTAATTATCCATCAACGAACCAGCTAAGAGGACGGTGAACGACACAAGATGGACACCTCATACCCCACCCGAATCGTCACCGGCACCTACAACGGAATCCTCAAAAAAACGGTAGAATATTACAACGAACTCATCACATACCTACTACACATCATAAACAAAGAACAAACCGAAATCATCACCAAGGATGTCATCGAGCACGAAAACGAACGAGCACACCGTCTCGAGGCACTCATTCATGCGACGAAAAATAATGAACACCCTAAATACGAGGACTTCGACAAAGAATTCCCGCAATTCCCGTCATACATCCGCCGAGCCGCCGAGAAAAAGGCAATCGGCATATACAAATCATGGTACAACAACCACCTCAACTGGGAACTCGCCGGCAAGAAAGGAGCCGAACCCCGACTCCAGTACAAGCACGACGCCGCACTCACCTTCTACAACAAGAACGCCTACCGCGAGGATAGCGAGAGAGGCGAGAATTACGTCCAATTGAAGCTCTGGGACGGCAAGAACTGGGTATGGACCGACATCCCCGTTCGCCGTCAAGACGTTAAATATATAAACGGGCTTGGAAAACAATATAAAATCTCCAATGCCCCGACGCTCACGAGGAGAGGACACGCATGGGAACTTAGATTCGCGTTTAAAGTCAAGCTCGACCTGGCTGACGAGAATGAACAATTAGCGACTGGTTCGCATCGTATTTGCGCTATTGATTTGGGCGTGAACACGGATGCCACATGCTGCATTATGGAGCCTGACGGTACTGTCGTGGCGAGGAGATTCATCAACCTTGGCGCTGAAAAAGACCGTATCCTCAATGCGCATAAGCGTATCCGTGAAGCACAATCGAACGGTGCCCGCAAATTAAAGAAGATGTGGAGAAAGGTCAATCGTCTCAATAACGATTTGGTCATCAAAATCGTCAATAAGATTGTCGATTTCGCTGTGGAGTATTCTTGCTGCGCTATTGCTTGCGAGTACCTGGATTTTTCTAACGGTAAGCGTCGGAAGTCGAAGGGCAAGAAGGGCAAGCGTAATTGGAAGCTGAGCTTGTGGCGTTATCGTGATGTTTATCGTCGTTTGTGTGTTGCGGCTCATAAGTGGGGTTTGCGTGTTCATCAGGTGTGTGCTTGGGGGACGTCGCAGCTTGCTTTTGATGGGTCGGGGCGCGTGAACCGTGGTAAGTATATTGTGGGCGATGATGGCGAGTCGTTGGGTTTGCCTTATTCTGTTGTGCGTTTCTCGTCTGGTAAGTTTTATAATGCGGATTTGAATGCTGCGTATAATATCGGTGCGCGGTATTATATTCGTTTGTTGTTGGATTTCCTGAAGGCTCGTTTGTCTTCTGAGGATTTTGGGGCATTGTCGGCTAAAGTTCCGCAATGTTCCGCTCGAAGTAGGTGTGTGTTGTCGGACTTAATTGATCTTTGGCGAGTGGCTTGCTCGTAAGGGCTTGCTCGTGGGCGGTTGGCTTGGCTCATTTGTCGTGCTTTCCTTTCCCTTTGCCTTGCTTTGGATTGTATCTTCTGGCAATAAGGGTTCGTATGGGGTTTCCCTTGTGGACTGTACGTTCCAGCAGCACGACGCATGAGACAGTGTGCAGACGGTCTCAACAACCAGAAGCACACGACTTCAGTCGTGTGTACTTCACTGGTCTTTCGGATACGCATTGGTATGGCAATGTCGCGTGGCAGCAACGTCATATATAATGTGCTTAGAGAACACGAACAAGCCACAGCCACGCTAATCCGGAGACTGGGGAAGCAGCACTAACGGCGCGCCTGTTGTCGCCAGACGCAGTGACATGGGCAGTACCGCACTTTTCAGAAAACAGGATGGAGAGGAGCAAGCAGGAAATGCCATTCACAACGAACAGCAGCATCAGAGTTCCGCACTCGGATAGGTACGTGCCGAAGCATAGCGTGCATGACACGACGCGATACATTACCATCGAGGGCGATGATGACGCGAAGGCAAGCGACAGCGGGAAAGTTGATTATATGGACATCAGCGACGTGAGTGCCCCAGAGGCGACAGCAGCCGCTACTGACGGCTACAATGGCAATGATGACCAGACACCCGACATTGCGGAAGCGACGCCGGAGAGCGCCGCTGAGGGCGTCACAGGGGCAACTGATGCCACAACGGAGGCTGTTCCCATCGACACCGATATCGAGACGCAATCCGCGACAACTGACGATGCCGAGGAACAAGATGCCGACGAGCATGCCGCACAACGCATTGCGGAACTGTCTGACAGGCTTACGAAGGCTCTCAACGCAGTGCATGACGCAGAGGCGAAGCGTGACCAGGCATTCAAGGACCTCAGCAACTATAAGAGGCGCATGGATGACGAGAAAGAGCGTGCACGCAGGGAGGCAGTCGCTGACGTGGGGAAGGCGGTAATGCCCGCGATCGACGACCTCGAACGTGTCATCGAGCACTATGCCGCACAGAAGGACGACGATACCCTCGCTGCGGTGGCATCAGGGTGCGATGGCATTCGCAGGAAGCTCCTCGGTTCGCTCTCTGCGCTTGGCATCGAGCAGATCGATCCGACTGGCAAGGAGTTCGACCCTGATACGAGCATGGCGATTGCCCACGAGCAGCACGACGGATACGAGCCGAACACCGTGTATGCGACGTACCAGAAGGGGTACAAGATCGGTGACAAGGTGATCAGGACGGCGACGGTCGGCGTCGCGAAGTAACGGCATGGCGCACGCGACGGGCACGGCACGGACGCAATCGAAGGCGGGACGCGGGCACGCAGGTTGGCACGGCAGAAGCTGATTAGCCAGGCACGGGCATCGCGTCCCGTCTTCATAGGCATTGGCGGCAGCGGAGAGCGACGCATGAAGCCGTGTGACGCGCGATTGGATGCCGACAGGACACGCGTGCAAGAGAGAGACGAAGAGGATGAGACGGCATGGCATCAGGCATTCCCGACTACTACAAGGTGCTCGGCGTGAGCCAGTCAGCGACGCAGGCAGAGATCAAGAAGGCTTGGCACAGGCTCGCGAGGCAGTACCACCCAGACGCCCAGCGTGGCAAGAGCGACGCAGAGCGGAAGGCGGCAGAGGACCGCATGAAGGAGGTCAATGAGGCGTACTCGGTCATCGGCGACGAGGAGAAGCGACGCAAGTACGACGAGTACCTAAAGAACCCGAACCCGTTCGCATCGGCAGCGCAGGGAAGCGCCAATGGCGGCAACGGGCAGTACTGGCAATGGACGAGCGACGGGACGACAGGCGGAAGCGTCGACTGGGACGAGATTCTCCGTCAGGTGTTCGGCATCGGCGGCAATGCGTCAGCGGCAGGCGGGAACGGCAAGCATGGCGGACCGTTCGGCGGCTTCGGATTCGATAGTGACATGGGCATCCCGTTCGGCAATACGGCATACGGAAGTACGCAGGGAGCACGCAAGCAGGACGAGCAGCTCCGCGTAAGCGTGCCGCTTGGTGCAGCAATACGTCACGATAAGATTCAGATTAGGCTACCGAGCGGCAAGTCAGTGAGCGTCCGCATACCACAGGACGTACATGATGGCACGGTTATGCGTCTCAGAGGACTCGGCAGCGATGGGGGCGACCTGCTGTTGCACATCGCGATTGACGTACCGAACGGGTACTCGCTAGATGGCGATGACGTAATCGGCAGCATGGACGTCAGATTCGACACGGCGATGCTTGGTGGCAATATGCGGGTTGCGCTGCCAAGCGGCAAGATAGTCGACCTGTCGATACCGAAGGGAACGACCGCTGGCAAAGTGTTCACGTTCCGTAGCGAGGGACTCGGCAAGTCTGGGCGCTGCATGCTCAAGACACAAATCACCGTCCCAGGAAGACTCAGCTCGAAGGCAGAGGAGACGCTGAGGGAGCTGTCACGGGAACTATAAGCAGGGAAGCGGTAAGCTAGGATTGGAAACTCAGGAGCAACAAAAACGTCGCAAAAGTAGCATGCCGTAGCAGGAGGTACGCGATGCCATCAGGAACATTCAGGCACACGATGCATGAATTCATTCCAGGTTTCCTGATGGTTACGGTCGCCGAGCTGCTGGAAATCGGATTTGCCGTATTGGCTGTTATCGCGCTTGCGGTTATGATGATCATATGCTAATACGTATTATGCGTCGGATGGTATAATCATCCGACGCATAAAATCAAGCAAATATTCTAAAAACTAATACCATCCCATTCGCTGCCAGAAAGCCTTAGCTGCGCTCCAGGAACCGTAGCGGTTCTTGACGTACGCGTCGGCGACCTCCTCCTGGTGTGCAGGCGAATAGTCGCCTCCAAGGTACGATGAGGACAGCTGATAGCGCCCGATGTACCTGCCGTTTCTCGCCGTATAGCTACCGCCGGATTCCTTCTGGGCAATCCATTCCTTCGCGGATGCCTCATCACCAGAGACGTCACTCGAGTACGTGCTCGTGTTGCTATTGTTCGAACTGCTCTCGGCAGATGACGATGAGGAAGCAGCACGCTGTTCCGCCAGTGCCGCTGCTGCAGCCTTGCGTGCCGTCTCCGCGCTGACCTTCTTGCGTGCGTCCTCCTGAGCGTCAAGCGCCGATACCTTCGCGTTCTCCGCATCGGCAACAGCTTGGTCCTGTTCTGCCTTCGTCTGTTGAAGCGCTGCCTGCTCGTCGGTAAGTTCTGATATTGCTGACTGAAGCTCCGTGATTGACTGTGCCTGTGCCTCTGAAGTCGTCATGTAGTACTGGATTGTCCTGATAGCCGCAGATATTGATGTGCTGTCGACTATCGCCGCCATCAGGTTGCTGCTCTCCTTGTCGGTGACGTATGCCTTACGCACCGCTTGGCTCGCTGACTGCCTCTTGGCAGTGACGTCCACCGTCTTCTGGTCTATGCTGGCGCTTAGCTCGTCGATTTGGCTGGCAAGCTCGTTCTGCCTGCTCACCGCCTCATCATATGCGGCATTCGCTTCCTTGACCTTCTCCGTTGCGGCATCAAGCTCGCTCTGTGCGTCCGCATATGCCACCTGTGTGCCAATGGGCATGGCAAGAGAGAGGGCGGTGGCCATTACCGCAGCCGCCGCCCATCGTGTCACAGGCAGTCCCTTATGTCCATTCGTTCGTTTCACTGAGGACAATCGTCTCCCTCGTGTCCGTGATGCCGCTATTATCGCAGCAACGTCCACTCTCTGCTACTCCTCGCTGCTGTTTGCCTCGCTTGCGCCAGAGTCTCCGGACGTCTCGTTGCTGCTCGTTGTGGCATCGGAATCGCTTGTGCCAGTTGTCGTGCTGCCGCTCACCGTGATGCCGCTGTCGCTGCCATCAGAAGTTACGATGTTGCCATTCTCGTCAGTGCTTACGGTGCTGACGGACGACGAGCTATTCGAGTTCGCGTTCTCGCTCTTGGTCACACCATCGAGGCTGACATCATATGGAAGACCATCCGGCATGTCATTGATGGTGACATCAGCGTTTGACTGATACTCGCTGTACCACTCTTGGAACTTCTCCGATTGGAGTGTCTTCCTGACATTATCAACGATGTCCTGCGGGACTACGCTGATGTCATCAAGAGTGCCATCCCATTTGAGGATGTCGGTGCATTTGATGATGTGGTAGCCATAGGCGCTCTCTACAACCGTGTCGGTAATATCGCCCTTGTCGAGTCCCTTGAGTGCCGTCTCGTATGCCTCCACGAAGCTCGAATCACAATCCCAGCCAACGTTGCCCTTGTCAGCAGCGCTTGTGCTGTCGGTTGAATACTGTGCCACGGCATCATCGAATGTGATGTCCCCGTCCTGTATCTGCTTGAGGACAGATTCTGCCGTATCCTTGTTGTCAGTCGTACCATCACTGTCAAGGGCGAACAGGATGTGGCTGCTCTTGCGTGCTCCGTTGTAGGTGTCAGCGTTCTCGTTCAGATAGTCGATGACGTCTTGGTCTGTGATGGAATCTTCTGGCGTGACAGCCTGCTCGAGAAGCCACTGGCGGATTGATGACGCATAGTAGCTCTTAGCGGTATCCTCGGTGATGCCGTACTGCTCGTACGTGCTTCCCTCGGCATCCCACCACTTGTCAACGTCCGACTGCTGCAGCGTATAGGAGAGCCCGTGATCAAGCATGGCATGGCGCAGGATGATGTCCGACTGATAGCGGCTGATAGCCTGCGAACGGAGACCAGACGGCGTCTCGTCATTGTCAACGAGGTACTGCGCCCAGTCAGCATCAGACTTGTCGCCCCTTGCAGACATAATCTGCGACGTGATGGTGTCCTCCATGATGTTGTCGCCCATCACCGTCGCGGCAATCTTGCCTGTCTTCTTCCAGTTCTGGTTCGCAGCATCCTCCGCACCGACGAACAGACCATAGATGCCCACACCAGAGGCAAGGACCATTGCTGCGACGGCAACAACTGCAATGACGATCTTCACCGCCTTATGCTGCTGCTTCTTCTTCGGCTTTCTGCCGTTTGTCTCCTTTGCTCCAGCACGCATATGCATTGGCGGCCGCTTGCCCTTGCCGTTCGTTTCCTTGCCATCATTGCCGCCCGATCGATGGAAGAGTCCGTGACGCTCCTTCGTGTCACCATTGCCGTCATCGCTCGAGGTATCACCCTTCTTCGTATCAGTGGTGCCTGTCACCGGCTTCGTCTCGTCCTTATCGTCGGAGGCGTCGTGCTCCGCCTCGGCAACAGCGGCATCCGCTGCCTCCTTGCGACTTCTCTCGGCTTCCTTGACCTTGCGGTTGCGTTCCAGGTCCTTTCTCTGTCTGGTTGCCATTACTACTCCATCCTGTGCTCATGACGATGTACATGTACTCATCGCCCATTATACGACTGAACCGGCTAATTGCCGCAGACATCCAGCCATTCCGTGCTGCTACTCATGACGATCCACATGAAGCACACATAATGGGCGACATGACGTTTGCGGCAAGCCAGCACTGTGCGTGCCTACTGCTCTGCCTCGGACGGCATGATGATACCCACCAGCTCCTGCCACTCTGTGTCGTTCTGTGTCGCATCAAGCAGAGCATCCCGCATCGCATGTGCCAGCTCCCTGATTTCCCACTGGGCGTGCGTATCGCTTCTCAGAGCGTAGAACGACTGCAGCTCTCTGAGGTTTACCGTCATAGTAATCTCCGTCTTCGTTGCCTCTGGCAGAACGAAACGGGCGTCTTCCGGTCTGATGCCATGGTCGAGCAATGACTTGTATGTCCTAGCGCTCGCTGCCATCTGCTCATCATATTGGAATTTCAACTGCTTGTCAGCCGCAATCGACGGAGGCGTCACGTACCAACCGTTCCCGTCAAGATCAAGCTTCACGTATCGCTGGCTCTGCTGGACGAACGACGCAAGGCGATGCCGCACGAGCTGATGGGTAAGGGAACGGCTTACGCCAGAGATGCGGAATGTAACGCTCACGTGCTCGAGCACAGAGGTATGCCCCATGTTGATGCACGATAGCGCCCTCTTGGCATCATTCCTGCCGCTCCTCTCTGTACTTGTTCCCGCACATCTTCCTATGAACGTCAGCGGTTTAGCGACGCTCGTGTTCTCTATTTCTACCTGCGGTTTCGTCAGCATATATACTGTCCTCCTCTCTCTACCTATGAAAGTTCCTCTGTTTCTTCTACCACATGCCTGTCCACATCCATGCATGCGTCACGATGGCACGCAGTAACGCATCACATTACGCCGTCGCAGCGTCATCATGCCGCAAGACATCACGCATGCACGACGACCGGTGTGTTCAACGGGACAGAATTGTAGAGGTCCCACGTCCTGTCGGTCGGCGCGTTCACGCACCCGTGCGACCCGCCGTTCACATGATAGCTCGCATTGCCGAACATGCTCGACGGCTGCCATGGAGCGCTGTGGATGAGGACACCGCCGTCCTTGCTGATGACCAGCCCGACATCGATTGGCGTCTTGTAGGTCGGCTCGCCCGTCTTCGGGTCTTTCCACGGGGATATGAGCGTGACGTCCGTCACCTTCTTGTAGACAGCGGTCACCCCCTGCGGTGTGTCGTAACCGGACTTGCCGCTGATGATGCCGAAGTCCTCAACTACCTGCCCGTCCTTCACATACCAGAGGTGCTGTGTCGACAAGTCGACCTCTATGTACGTAGTTCCCCACACGTCGCTGCCCGTCTTCGCATTCGCCTTGTGCTTCATAGAGAACTCGCGATGATCAGTACGCCCGTTCTTGATGTCATCGATGAGCTTTGGAAGCTCCGCAGCCTCATCGGTGAGCCAGCCGGTATCGTCTTCTGTGCCGGCTACGCTAGCCACCTTGCCAGTCGGTGTTGTAATGGTCAGCTGCTCGCCCTTCGTGTCGTACTTGGCACCAATCTTCGCGAGGTACGCCTTCACCGCGCTCTCGTCAAGCGTCGCGGCGAACTTGCCATCATCGCCCTTTGAGATTGACACCCACGGGAGGATTGTCGATGAATTGACCGTCACAGTCGCCTGCTGGTCGTCTATGTCATACGTGATGGATGTCGATATCCACTTGTTCGCTTCATCCACCGCAGCATTCAGCGACTCGTCGCTCGCTGTGACGGAAGGTTGCACGCACATGTCCTGCGTGACCTTCACAGTAGGCGAGTTGAGACCATCAAGAGCTCCTTCGACGGCAGAGACGAGCTTGTCCTTATCAACGACCGTGCCCTGCGCGTCTGGGGTGACGTACCACTTGCCCGTGCCCTGATCATACCTGAACGATGCATCCGTCGCTGCCGTGCGCTTGCTCTCGTCACACATGTCAAGCGATGAGAGCGTCTGTTCCAGCTTGTCATAATCGAACGACACGGTTCTGTCAGCAGACTGTCCGGAGTCGCCAAGGACATGCAACGGCCATGCGAACGCATCCTGCGCCGCAATCATATCGGACGGCGACGTGCTGGATACGCTCATGCCAGCCTCATCCTGCCCGATTGTGACCGTATCGCCAGTCACATCATCAATCGTGATATGCCAGTCGCTCGTGTCGGTCGCACGCTCTACCTCGTCGGCGGTCATCTCGCTCACGTCGATGCCACCAATCTCCGTGTTCGGGAACAGCCTCGACTGGTATCTGCTCACGCCGACGCCATACACCACGCCAAGAACGACGAGCACTACGGCAATCACCGCGACGATGATAATGTTGCGCTTTCTCGCATCCTTACGCGGCGTGCTGTTTCCACTGCCACCATTGTGCGCCTTGCCATCAATCAGCGGCACTGGAGGGATTGGAGGTATCACGCCAGACATACCGTATGCCGTGGCGACATCATCATGTATACGATTAGGCGCATCCTCGGCGGGGCGATTGATCAGCTTGGTCGGCTGCACGTCGTCCCTCATTACCGTCGTGCGCTCGTCGTCTTCCTGCATACCATATGCGACCGAATCGGATGCGTCCGTGCCATTGATGCCCTGTGCATCACTAGAGTCATTATCATCATGGTGCTCGGTGACATCGATATGTCTGTGATGCCTGCACCCCGTCGTCGTTCCAGCATCGCTTCCGGCAACAGCCGTACCCGTCGTTGCCGACATGAACGGCGGCACGTTGACGATGTGCGTATGCTGAGTGCCCTCATACGCATTCGGCTTTACGCTATCGCCGCTTGCGTCACCGTCACTTGGTGCGGAGACCGCTGCCATGCCGTGCCGTGTCATATCTGGCGATGTCGGCGTACCGTTCGCAGTGTCAGCATTGCGTGCGTCATCATTACGCGTTACCCTGAGCATAGCATGATGCTGCTGTGCGTGTCCTGTCTCTGTGGCATCATCGCTGCCCGTCTTTGCCGGCACATGATGAAGAGCATCACCGTGAGCGACGTTTGCTGTCTCCACGCTTAGCATATCGGTATGCTTGGTGCTTGGCGTCATGCCATCATGCATCATTTCGCTAGACACAGCGTCTGTCAAAACGCTCTGTGCAGCGGTAGCCGCATCGTGATGCATGCCGTCGGGCGTGTCGTTTGCCACGCTGCTCTGCGATGCGTGAGACACCGTGCCTTCCTCGTTGGAGGCTGTACTGTCCGCATGCTGCGTGCCTTGCGCCACGCCACGCTTGCGCGACGCTGCAGTAGTACGTCCTGCCTTCTTGCTAGGCTTGCTACTATCATCGCCGTTCGCTTGCTTAGTGCGGGCACGGCGTCTCGGCTTCGTGCCAGACACGGTGTCCTGCACGATGTCAGGCGTTCCGTCAATGGTTTTCATTCCGTCATGCGTCGTGTTGCCATTGGCATTCTCGTCATCATCTATGCTTACTGCACGCATAGTGGCGTTCCTCTTCGGCACGACGATACCAGATGCATCCGTAGTGTTGCTATCATCGTTCGCTGTTGTCTCTCGTGACGTACCGTCATGTGCAGAATCAGTGTTCGTACGTTCCAGCACGTCACGGTTCGGCAGCAGATCGTTGCTGATATCCGTGTTCTCAGTTCCATCAATATGCTCGCTCATGCGACGAATACCTCCAGCAACAAGGCAAGCGGTGATGGTATCGGGAACGATACAGCCAGAAACCATGACGCCGATGCCGATGCGACAACCATCTCAGACGGAAAGACCATGCCAGCAATGCATCAAGGCAGCAGGCAAGATGCTGATACCAAACGCTGCCCGAAGCAAAGCCACTATATACCATACCATCTTATGGTATGGATAGCAAGCGATACTGGCATGGTATGGCTTAGGGAGTCTCCGTAGATGGGCTAGACAGAGGGTAAAGAAAGGCAATCAATATGTATTGGCATCGGACAAGCCGATGCCAAACACGATAGAAAACACACTCCCCGCCGTCTTCAACGAAACGCTACAAGAATGATTTTGGTACATAATCATCGTACATCTCTTACAGTCCCGTTGACGGCAACGTAAAGCCAGGCGCGACCGCGTAGTTATTAGCCACGAAGCCGTAGCCGTAGCCAAGATTACCATAGTTGTACACGTAGCGCGCGCTGTAAGAATAGCCGGGCGAACGCAACCACCACAAATTCTTACTTGAGCGCTTAGAGTCATAAGAGGTGCTGCTGCTAAAGCCAGCAGACGGGTACACAGCACTGGTCATCTCGCCACACGAGAACAGCCACAGCTTATCGGCAACGCCAGCATTGCTCGCCTCATCATACGACATGTAGCTACCAGAACTAGCAGCACTCACGCCTGACAACGCCTTCGCACCAATAGCATCGCGCAGGACGCTCGGGAAGCAAGACAAGATTGAAGAATCGGCAGTATATCTTGTCAGAGCATCCGTCCCAGCATACTTATCATCCAACTTCGTATGAGAATCCGCACCAACAAGCTTCGCACGCACAAGAGAAGCCGCATACCCCTGACCAGCCTGCGTAATATCAACACTAGACGAGTTATCCCATTTCGAATTCACGATATATGACTGCCCATCACCGACCAGACCGCGATTACTATCGCTCATGCTCGTAGTGAATATTCCGTTCGCTATTGTCCCAGCGTTCGGGGTTATCGTAACTGTCTTAGAGCAGTGGTTCGGGATGCACTTGGCATAGACGTTTGGGTCATGATTGTTCCAGTAGATAATTGTTGCCCAGTTATCATAATGCAGGCAGCGGTATGCGTTCCCCGCCGCATCCGTTCCAGCGTCAGCGCCAGTTATCACGCTATGCGAGTCATCCGTGCACGCGGGAGCGTTCTCGCTCATGACAGTAGCGTCCCCGCTCACGGAGTGCGATTTCATTAATGTCTGCACTGAGGCGGTATCCTCTGTTGTTGTACCGTTGTATGGCGAGAATTCTGGGTAGCCTAGGGCTGGTCCGAAGGTGATGCCCATGGTGTTCCCGTTCGCGTCCTTGTCCACGCCTATACCGTATGCCATGACAGCGTAGTTGATGTGAATGTCTTTCCATACGGCATACAGCGTTATGGTGCTCCCATCAGCCCTTGCGTTCATCCACTTATCGGTAATAGTGTTTGTGAGCTTGATGTTTGAATCGGCGGTCGTTGCTGTTTTGCTTGTGTTCCATCCGATGAGAGTGTATCCATCGTTACGTTCTGGTGCGGCGGGCGTTCCGTTGATTGGTTGGTTTTTGGCATTGTATGTGATGGTATTGGTTGTTATCGTGTTCCCGTTTGTGTCTGTGCCGTAGTTCCCACCATTTGCGTCATAGGTTATGGTGTATGTGCGTAGTGTGGTTTGTGGCACGCCAGTCTGGATAATCATGCTGAGCAGGTTAGCATAATCATCGTTACCATACTTACGTACGTCATTCGTTAGTCCATCGTCCCAGACTTTGTTGACGCTGACTTGCTGGTCTCTCGTTCTCTGGTCGTAAAGCTGGTACTGTCCGCCTGCCGTTGATGTCGTGGTGGTAGCGTTCGCCGTGATTGGCGTACCGATTATACCGAGCAATAGTACAACCGTGACAATTCTGATTATCGCCTTAGAGGGGCACCCCCTCCCCCGCAGGATTTTCTGTATTGTAACTAGCATCATGCCACCAACCAGATACGTTTTATCATGATTATCATGAGAGCAGTCTCCAGGACGGCATGGGTTTCTCCTTGCATACAAGAGTGGGCGGAAGCTGGACACCTCGCTTCCGCCCACCAATAGCTCATATCACTTTTACGTCGCGCTATCACTGTGCTATCTCTGTGCAATGCATAATGCCAGCCACGCTTCGTCATCGCTGGAAGACAATCATGCCGATGCGTCGCCAGTATGTCGCCAGCACGCTTGCATGCCGTCGTTTCATGCCGTACTAGCGTCAGCAAGTCGCTTAGCAGACCACACCATTCACAGGCTGCTTCGTCTGACCGCTTGCGTCACGCTTGCCTGCTGCCACCTCGACAGGCTTCCCGTCAAGCGAACCAGACGAGAATGTCCCGACAAACGCAAACGACAATCCAGACTCTCCACGCAGGAACTTCTGGCACCTCACGCCACCAGTCCCACGTCCCTTCGTCGGGTACTCAGACAGTGGCGTCACCTTGGAGCTCGATGCAGTGGACGTCAGCACGGACACATCAGGAGACGCCACGCTGCCACACACCACCTTCGCGCCATTCATCTTGATGCCAGTGACGCCAGCAGACGTCCTGCCCTGCTTATTCACCGAAGACGTCGGGAACGTCAACAGACGCGCATCAGACGTGACGATGACGAACTGCGTGCCATCATCTACCGCACGAGCAGCAAGCAGCGAATCGCCCGTGCCAAGGGCAATGATCGGGCACTCCGCCGACTTCGTGAGAGTCGAGGCATCCAGCACCTTCACCTTGCCAGCGCTCGTGACCATACCGACAAGTACGCCATCCTTCCTGGCGTCATCGCCTACACCAAGCGGAATAATGCCGACGCACCTCCTGCTCACGATTGTCGGCTTCGCGGGAAGCTCGTACGTCGGCATGCGGATGCTGGAACCATCATCGAACGCAAGCAGCACCGTCGTTCTCACGTCAAGATCACGCAGCGCGAACACAGAGCCGTCAACATGCTTGGCGTTCGCGAACACCTCACCGCCAGCGGTAAGCCCGACATTCGTGCTGCCAGAAACGCCTGGAGCGGCTTGCGTGCTGATCCCGGCGTTCTCTGACACGGCAGACGGGGATGCCACGCCACCGCCAAGAAGCACGGAAGCGCTGTGCCTCGCTTGCTTCTCCCTTGCCGCGTCGTCACCAGCCGCCTTCGCTACGATGCCTCTCTTGGTGATGATGTCCGTACGGCGCGGGAGCGTCTGCGCCTCAAGAACCTCCACAAGCTCCCTGCGGACCTCACGCAGCACGTTCTCATCGGACGACAGGATGCCATCAATCTCGGATATCCTTGCCGCCATGTCCTTGCTGTTGCCCTCGAGCTTGATCTTGTCGGAGCGCGTAAGCCTCGCAAGGGGTATCGCGAGGATATAGTCCGCCTGCTCATCATCGAGCTTGAACTTCTTCTTGAGGTTGGTTCGCGCCGTGTCCTTGTTCGCACTATGCCTGATCGTGTCGATGACCGCATCGATGTCGATGAGCGCCTTCAGCAAGCCATCGACCAGGTGCTTCTTTCCAGCCGTCTGCTCCCTCTCGTACTCGCACGAGTTGATGACGCACGACTTCCTGAACGCGATGAATGCGTCGAGGTATCCCAGCATGCCAAGATCGCATGGCTTCTGGTGACACAGGCGGAGCATGTTCTTCCTCTTCGTGGCGTCTGGGACATCCGTCCTCTCGAAATCACCGATGACTGCCGACTGACGGTAAGCGACGCCCTGAGTGAGCATGCAGCTCGTCGTGGACACGAGCATATCGGCGACCGCTTGGGCGTCTATGCCGGACTTGACGGTCACCTCGATGAGGCAATCATTGTCGCCGCCTGACAGGTTCTTCACGCTCGTGATGCCGCAGGATGGGTTGTCCTGGGCGAACGCCGTGATGCCGGACACGATTGACTTGTCGCCGCTGCGGTTCACTCCGTACGGCGTCTCGTAGAAATCAATCGCATGACGCCCGCGCGACAGCGGGATTATCTCGTATCTGCTTGTGAGCGTGAGCGTCCCCATGCCGTTCTCGTACGCATCTCGGATGCTGTGCCCGTCGTCTACGATGATGCCGCCGCTCGGGAAGTCGGGACCGGGCATTATTCTGATGATGTCGTCGACTGTGCAGTCAGGGTGGTCAATGCGTTCGATGACGCTGCGGATTGCCTCTGACGGGTTGTGCGGCAGCCATGAGACGTTGTAGCCGTAGGCAAGACCATCTGATCCGTTGATGAGCAGGAGCGGCATCTCCACTGGTGCAAGCTCCGGGAGCGTGTGCTTGGCATCGAACGTAGGCGTCATGAACACCGCACCGCTCTCGGCATCACGGACGCACGTCTCGCCGTTCGCAGAGAGCTTCTGCTCCGTGTAACGCTGTGATGCTGGTGAGTCCTCGAAGCTCGCACCGAAGTTGCCGTGCCCGTTGATGAGTGAAAGGTTGAGCTTGCACGCACCGCATCGCGTGTCGTCTGCCTTATCGCGGGTCATGCCGGCAGCGGCAAGGTAAGAAGCCTCGCCTGAGTGGGCCCAATAGCGTCCAATGACCTCGCCCGAGACGGTTGCACTCTTATGAGCTATTCCGTTTGACTTGTACCCGCTCTGCCACATGCTCCACAGGATTGCCTTATGAACTGGCTTCAGCCCGTCTATGTACGGTAACGCCCTGTTCGTGAGCGTGTAGTCGATGTATTCCTGCATTGAGCTCTTCAGCTCGTCAGATAGGTCAATCGTTTCCTTGCCACCATCAGCAAAATCAATTGACCAATCACGGGCGTCTGCTACCATCTGCTTTTTCTTTGTCTTTGCCATACTAATATAAGCTCCTTATCTTTTGACGAACACGAGATTGCCAGAATTGAAAACACGAACAAAACCAAGCGAGCGCATAAGATCGTCATTATTTGTAGTATCCTTGCCGACATTCGTTCCGAATACGTTACCCACTTGCTTATGCAGAATCAGGTCCCATGAGTAATGTTCTTGAGGATGCCGTTCGCATACATCATCTTCTGGATCGTTGCACTCGAACAACCGAACGTATCGGCTATGTCCTGCATTCTTGTGCCATCGGACACGAGACGCCGCAATTCATCAATATCTATTTGGACTCTCTTTGACATTGTTCACCATTCTGCCATCCACAGGCTGTCTCTTCCATAGGTACACCTTGCTTCCAGAATTATAAACCCTCACGAACCCGAGTCCGCGCATGATTTCTATATTGTTCCCCTTCCCGATATGAGTCCCTAGGATGTTGTCAACGCCACGGTTCTTGATGACGTTCCACGAATAGTGCCGCTCCGGGTTCCGCGGGTCAGCCCACATATAGGACGGTTTGGTAATACGCACCTGCTCAAAGCCGAGCCTCTCGTATAGCCGTCCGTTTGAGATGTCGAGGCTCGCATATGACAGGACGCTGTCTATCCCGTTGTCCCTTACGATATGTGTGAAAAGTCTTGATGCACCACCGACGACCGTGACGCCATGTAATGACGCATACCTCAGTAGCTCGCATTGTGCGTCCTCTGGGGCGCCAAACCGTTTGCCACCGAATGTCATGATTGCCACGAGCTTCCCCTCGTATGCCAGTCCCAGTCTTATGTCGCTCTTCACGTACCCCTGTAGGTGGTTTCGCGTCAGGAACGCACGTTCCTCCGACGGTGTTGGAGTGACGATATCACACTTGCGTGCACCGATGTGCCGCGTCATGCCAATGTTCGCCTCGATCACATCGAGAATCTTGTCCTCATCAGCCCAGTCGTATACACCAATCAGGTTGATACCCTCCCGTTCGGCGAGAAGTGCCTTCTGCTGGTGGTACGTGGTCGCCTTCGGCGGAAAGCAGACGTAATCGATCTCATCGCTTGCGTGCGTGATGCTTGGGTTGATTTCGATGCCGATTTCATGGGCGGGGAACAGGAAATCAATCTCCATGCCATGCAGCTGGTGACGGTCATTATGGATGAAATCGATTCCCTCGTGCAGTCCGAGGGCAAGAAGCTTCCCTTTCCAATGACGTTCAGATATCGAGTACCCGTCATCCTGAGTGATACCATACTCTAATGCACGCACGTAGGCGGTACGTGCCGAGCACCCGTACTTCGCGCCTATCTCGTCATATCCCATGCCTGCATCAAGACAGGTACGCAGGTCGTCGGCGGGTATGTCTATGCGCGTCGAACGCATGACACCGAGCCGCCTTCTTGCCTCACTCACGGCACGCACGCTCGTTCCAATTACGTCGGCTATCGTCGCGTCGTCGTCGCCGTCTTGCAGCATTGCTTTGAGCTCGCGGTCTGTAGTCTTTGTGGACAGGTTCTGTTCCTTCCGGAGTATGCCGTAACGCTGACGGTATGTCGCCACCGTGCTTTTCGTGAAGCCGTACCGCTTGGCAATCTCGTCGTCACTCAGCCCATCATCGACGAGGCTTTCCATCTCGTCCCTCGTGATGTGATGTT
>Ga0256406_1002651_pt1 | contig 24517 bp, 24 predicted proteins | sample RumenRJG_03DNA_FD_185986 | JGI IMG/M metagenome (GOLD analysis project Ga0256406, IMG submission 185986) | Bovine rumen microbial communities from Lethbridge, Alberta, Canada - RJG_03 | ecosystem: Host-associated > Mammals > Digestive system > Stomach > Rumen | place: Canada: Alberta | collected...
GATACACCTGTACCCATCCCGAACACAGAAGTTAAGCTCTCGAGCGCTGAGAATACTTGGCGGGAAGCTGCCTGGGAAGATAGGACGTCGCCGGTTTTTTCTTTTGGCGAAAACAGGCGCTGCAGAAGTGCGGCGTCTGTTTTTTTATGATCAGAAATATTCTATTTTCGGACGGCTTTCTCGAAGTCGGATTTCATTTTCCGGATATTCTCTTCATCTCCGAAGATCTTCGCGATCTGATGGCTGATGATCTTCGCTCCCTGCATGAGGCATTCGTGGCCTTTTTCGGTGCAGGTCAGCCCGGCAAATTCTCGGGTGTGAATCGGAATCTCCTGCGGAGAGAGCTGGAGACACGCGTGGAATGTCGGGCAGATCGTGCTGACGTTTGCGGCGTCGGAGGATCCGAAAATCTTGTCCGGGTGGCCGTTTCTCGGAAGTCCGATCTCGTCGTAGACTTCCTGCAGGCATTCGTCACCGAAGCGGTTATGGGTGAAGTCATCAAACGGATTGTCTTTTACCGTCTTATCTACTGTCGCGCCGGTCATCAGGCAGGCGCCTTTCGCGATATCATCGAGTTTGCGCAGCAGTTCCCGGGCGTATTCCTTGTGCAGCGCGCGAACATAGAATTCGCATTCGGCGGTGTCCGGAACGATGTTCGGCGCCGAGCCGCCATTCGAGATGTAGCCGTGAAGCCTCGCGTCCGGCGTGATGTGCTGCCGGAGCATGTCGACGGCATGAAACATCAGCTGAACCGCATTCAGTGCATTGATGCCATCCCATGGATTAGACGCGGCGTGAGCGGCTTTGCCGTGGAACGTATAGACTGATTCCAGCAGCGCCTGATGAATCTGCGACGGCAGGTTTTCGTTATATAAATGAACCATGATAGCCATATCATACGGATCAAAGACACCGTGAGCTGCCATCTCGGCCTTCTTTCCGACAGTTTCTTCAGCCGGCGTTCCGATGATATGAATGTCTGCGTCGAGTTCGTCCTGCAGATCCGAAAGCGCGATTCCGGCGAGGCAGCTGATTGAACCTGACAGGCAGTGGCCGCAGCCGTGTCCGATCTCCGGCAGCGCATCGTATTCCGCGAGAATCGCGATCTTGTATTTATGATGATTCGAGCCGGATACGGCAAAAAAAGCGGTATCCATTCCGTCGAACGGCATCGTGACGGAGAAGCCGTGCTGTTCGAGAACAGTCCGGATCTTCCGCGTCGTTTCATATTCCTCGCCGGAGAGTTCAGGATGACTGGCAATGTCGGTATTGAGGCGGAAGAGCTCGTCTCTGTTTTTGTCAATAGACGCATCGATGTGCTGACAGATTTCCTGATAGGTTTTCATTGGGACTCCTTGATTGATTCCATAATAAATAATGACGGTATAATTATACGACGTTGTGAATATAAATGCCATCATAAAATTCGAAAAGCCGAAATCATTGAAAAAATTGCTATTTGTAGTACAATCAAATAGTAAACGAAAATCAAGGAGAAGGGAGTATTTATACCAATGACTGATTGGGGAAGAAATGATCCATGCTGGTGCGGCAGTGGAAAGAAATACAAGAAGTGCCATTACGAGTTCGACCGAAAGCTCGAAGAGCTTTACGATGAAGGAAACATCGTGCCGACGCGCAATCTGATCAAGAACGAGGAGCAGATCAACGGCATCCGTGAAAGTGCAAAAATCAACATCGCGGTGCTCGATTACGTAGCCGAACACATCAAAGCCGGAGTGACGACGGAGGAGATCGATCAGTGGGTCTACAAAGTGACGACGGAAGCCGGAGCGATTCCTGCGCCTTTGAATTACCAGGGATTTCCGAAGAGCGTCTGCACTTCGGTCAACGATCAGGTCTGCCACGGGATTCCGTCGGAGGACGTCGTCCTGAAGGACGGAGACATCATCAACGTCGATGTATCGACGATCTATAACGGATATTTCTCGGATTCGTCCCGGATGTTCTGCATCGGAAATGTTTCCGAGGAGAACCGGAAGCTGGTCGAAGTTACAAAGGAAAGCATCAGGGCCGGACTCGAACAGGTCAAGCCGTGGGGGCATCTCGGCGACATGGGTCAGGCAGTTCACGAATACGCGATGAAGAATGGCTACACAGTCGTTAAGGAAATCGGCGGTCACGGCTGCGGACTCGAATTCCACGAGGATCCGTGGGTCGGCTTCACGACGAAGCGCGGCGAGGAAATGATCATGGCGCCGGGCATGGTTTTCACGATCGAGCCGATGGTCAACATGGGTACGGATCGCGTATATACCGACAAGGAGAACGGATGGACCGTGTACACAAGAGACGGCAAGCCTTCCGCGCAGTGGGAGGTTCAGGTGCTGATTACAGAGGACGGCTACGAGATCCTCGCATATTAATCCGCCGTCAATTTAATGCTGTTCAGCGGAAAGCTGAATGAATACGGAAGCAAAACACCCGCCGGAGCTCTGTATCGAACTCCGGCGGGTGTTTTGCAGATTATCTGTAATATAGATTGGCAGACCGGTTAGTCGGTGATATCCACCAGCTGCTTCGGCTCTTCTTTGTCCGGCAGTTTGTCTACCTGCGGGATCGTCAGTTTCAGGATGCCGTTGCTGAAGGAAGCCTTCACATCATCCTTAGTGATCTGATCACCCACGTAGAAGCTCCGCTCGCAGCTACCTGTGAAGCATTCCTTGCGGATGTACTTGCCTTCTTCTTTATCTTCCTTCTTATCTTCGTGCGATGCGGAGACGGTCAGATAACCGTCTTTCAGTTCAACCTGAACATCACTCTTATCATAACCCGGAAGCTGCATATCGATCTCATATGCATTGTCCAATTCCTTGACGTCACATTTCATTGCCGCGGTCGGCATATATGTCTTTCTGGTCGGCATTACATCAAAGAAATCATCGAAAAAGCTGTCGTTTCTAAAAATACTAGGTACTAACATTGTTTATCTCCTCCTCGTCTGTAATGTATTTATCTTTCTCTCTGCGGCCCCTCTCCGAACCGCAATTATGTTATAACTCTTTTTGTTAGCACTGTCAATGGGTGAGTGCTAATTCTTCATCAAAACGTCATATTGGTAAGATCAGTAACGATCCGGATCCGACATGCCGGAAGACCAGACGGCGAGAAGATGTGACTCATACTAATTTTTCAAGGAAAATATCTGTCAAATAAAACACTTGACACTACAGCTTCTGTATGGTATATTACCAAAGTATGGTTGAGAACATTTCGAATGTGGAATATGCCAGTCTCCTCTATGACTTCTATGGAGACCTTCTGGACGAACACAAGAACCGGATCATGAAGCTTTATCATGAAGATAATCTTTCTCTGGCGGAGATTGCAGGGGAGATGCAGCTGAGCCGGCAGGGTGTCCATTACACGCTGAAGAAGGCGGAGAAGGCGCTGGAGAAATACGAAGAGAAGCTGGGACTGGTTCGCAAATATCTCCGCGGTCTCCGGATGCAGGAGAAGGCGAGGGAGATCGCCTGGAAGCGGAAGAACGACGAGCGGCTTCCGGAAGATGTCCGGACGGATTTCGGGACGCTGGAAGCGATTATCGATGATTTAATGGAGTAGAGAATGGCATTTGAAGGATTAGCAGAGAAATTACAGGATACCTTCAAGCACCTCCGGGGCAAAGGCGTTATCACTGAGAAGGATATCGACTCGGCGATGCGGGAGGTCAAGCTGGCGCTGCTCGAGGCGGATGTCAACTTCAAGGTCGTGAAGCAGTTCGTCGCGACGGTCAAGGAGAAGGCGATGGGTCAGGACGTCATGAAGAGCCTGACTCCGGCGCAGCAGGTCGTCAAGATCGTCAAGGACGAGCTGGTTGACATGATGGGCGGCGCGAACAGCAAGCTGACATATTCACCGAGCGGCTTTACCGTATACATGCTGGTGGGCCTGCAGGGTACCGGCAAGACGACGACGGCTGGCAAGCTCGCGAACTACCTGAAGCAGAATGGCAAGAAGCCGATGCTCTGTGCGTGCGACGTATATCGTCCGGCGGCTATCGATCAGCTGGAAGTCGTCGGCAAGGCGGTCAATACGCCGGTTTTCACGATGAGAGAGTCGGGCGATCCGGTGGAGATCGCGAAGGCCGGAATGGAAGCGGCTGAGAAGAAGGGATGCAATATTCTGATCGTCGATACGGCAGGCCGTCTGCAGATTGATGAGGCGTTGATGGATGAGCTGAAGCAGCTCAAGAAGAATATTCATCCGCATGAGATTCTGCTGGTAGTCGATGCGCTGACCGGTCAGGATGCAGTCAACATCGCATCCGGATTTAACGAGGCACTTGGAATCGACGGAATCATCATGACGAAGATGGACGGCGATTCCAGAGGCGGCGCGGCTCTGTCGGCGAAGAGTGTCACAGGCAAGCCGATCAAGTTCATGGGTACCGGCGAGAAGTATGACGCGCTGGAACCGTTCCACCCGGATCGGATTGCGTCACGTATCCTCGGTATGGGCGACGTGATGTCGCTGATCGAACAGGCTGAGAACAACTATACCGAAGAGGAAGCGGTTCGGATGGAGGAGAAGCTCCGGAAGAACCAGTTCGATCTCGATGATTTTCTTGATCAGATGGAACAGATCAACAAGATGGGCGGTATCGCAAAAATCATCGGCATGATCCCGGGAATTTCCGAGCGGGACAAGCAGTCGCTTGATATCGAGAAAGGAAAGCAGCAGCTGAATCAGATGAAGGCGATCATCCAGTCGATGACCAGAGCCGAGCGGAGAGATCCGTCAATTCTGAATGCCAGCCGCCGGAAGCGGATCGCCGCGGGAAGCGGACGTTCCGTCACCGAAGTGAATTCACTCGTGAAGCAGTTCAATGAGATGAAGAAGCAGCTCAAAATGTTGAACAACCCGAAAGCTCTTAAGAGAAACAGGCTCTTTCGCGGTTTGATGTAATATGCCGGACAGGCAGAATTTCAAGATAATATTTTTACACACAGGAGGAAGAAATGGTAAAGATCAGATTAAAGAGAATGGGTGCACACAAGAAGCCTTTCTACAGAGTAGTTGTTGCGGATTCCCGCACGCCGAGAGACGGCAGATTCATCGAGGAGATCGGCACATACAATCCGCTGAAGGATCCGGCTGAGATCAAGATCGACAAGGAAGCAGCTGAGAAGTGGCTCTCGAACGGTGCGCAGCCGACAGATACAGTCAGAGCGCTGCTGAAGAAATCCGGTGTTGAACTCTAAGCGAAAGGTACCTGATCATGGCTAGTCTAGTTGAAGCAATTGCCAAAGCACTGGTCTCTAAGCCGGATGAAGTCGTTGTTACCACGGAGGGAACGGCAGATAACATGACAGTCTACCTCAGAGTCGCGAAAGAAGATATGGGAAAGATTATCGGAAAACAGGGCCGTATAGCGAAAGCGATCCGCACCGTTGTAAAGGCGGCTGCGATTAAGCAGAATAAGAAAGTCACGGTGGAAATCGTCGAAGACTGAGATCGGGATATGGCGAACAAATGATTTTTAACAAAGGCATGCGGGGAGGATCTCTGCATGCCTGTTTTTACTAAAGCGGGATAGCGGCGCGCAGTCCGCCTGAAAGATTCCGGGAATTCCGGATCAGTAAAGGCTGCCGGCAGCGGACCGTTTCGTTGAACCGGAGGAAATCAATATGAGATTGAAGGACAATTCGGAAATGGTGGAAATCGGCTGTCTGGCGGCGGCGGTCGGCCTCAGGGGAGAGATCCGTGTGACGCTCTATGCGGAAAGTTCGGAAAATCTTCATGAAGGCACCATTCTGTACATGGAGAAAAATAATAAAATAAACAAATTGGAAGTGACAGCTCTGCGTTACCAGAAAAACCGGCCAATTGTAAAGCTGTCCGGTGTCGCAGACCGTACCGCGGCGGAGGCACTACGGAACACGGAGATCTACATCCGCGAAGAGGATCTGGCGGAACTGCCGGAGGGCGAATACTACATCCGGGATCTGATCGGATGTGAAGTCTATGACCGCGCCAGCGGCTGTACGCTGGGCCGCGTAGAGGATGTGCTTCAGAATTCATCGCAGAGCATCTATCAGGTGAAAGATCAGAATGGTAAAGAGATTCTGATCCCGGCGGTGGATGCTTTTGAGCGTGATATCGACCCGGAGCGCGGCGTGATCGAAGTGGAGCTGATCCCGGGATTCCTGGAGGATTAGTTCATGAAAGTAAATATTCTGACATTGTTTCCGGAGATGTTCTCACCGATTCAGGAAAGCATTCTGAAACGTGCGGAGGAGAAGGGAATTCTGGAGATCCGGCTGATCAACATCCGGGATTACACGAAGGAACGGCACAACCGTGTGGACGATACGCCTTTTGGCGGCGGGGCCGGAATGGTGATGCAGGTGCAGCCGATTTTATCTGCATATCGCGAGAATCACCTGAATGGACGCTGCCTGTACATGTCGCCGAGAGGGAAAATGCTAAATGGAACCATGGCAGAGGAGCTTTCCCACGAAGAAGAGTTTACGATCCTGTGTGGACACTATGAAGGAGTCGATCAGCGGGCGCTGGATCTGCTGAATGCGGAGGAAGTGACAATCGGCGACTATATCCTGACCGGCGGGGAGCTGCCGGCGATGGTGCTGGTCGATACGGTGGCCCGTTTTCTGGACGGCGTGCTGGCGGGAGAGGATTCGGTCCGCGATGAGTCCGTATATTCTGGCCTGCTGGAATACCCGCAGTATACGAAACCGAGGAATACAGAGGGAATAGATGTGCCGGAAGTGCTTCTTTCCGGCGACCACCAGAAAGTTGATCTCTGGCGGTTCGAGCAGTCGCTCCGGCTGACGGAGGAGCGGCGGCCGGATCTTTTCAGGAAATATATAGAGAATCCGCCGGAGCTTTCGAAGCAGGAGCGGAAAATTCTGGAGAAATACAAAACGGACGGGGAGAAGGAATTCGAGTAAATGCATATTGTTTTTACCGGGGCTTTCGTGTAAAATTATTCAATAGGAGTGCATATGAAGAGAAGATGGTTTTGGCTGATACTATATACTGTGGCGGTTGCGCTGCTGGCAGTAATAATCTATGTCGCGCCATCGGTAGCAGGACTTCTGGACCCCTCCTATATTGCGAAATACGGCGAACTGACAGTAACAGATGAGATCGATGACGCATGGATTGTACGGGACGAGACCGTGTATGCCGCGAATAAGAGCGGTTCGATCGAGCGTCTTTCGGATGACGGTGCGCTGGTTTCGGCGAATGACAATGTAATTAAAGTGAAGGACGGAACGTCCGGAATCAGCCGGCACAAATACCGGAAGCTGGCTGACGAGCTCGGGAGCTCGCTGAAGAGCACATCGGGCAGTGCGAAGACTGCGGGGTATGTTTCGTATTCTGCGGACGGGCACGAGGGCGAACTGACACCGTCGAAGCTGGATGACCTGACGGAGGACAGTCTGAAGAAGATTAATGGTGACGAGTCCGTGGATCTTCCGGATTCGCGGTGCGGGAAAGGCACCCCGGTCTATCGGATCACGCAGAATGGCGCGTGGTGGATGGTGTTTTTTGTCGATTCAGATGCTGCGAAGAAGTACAAGGAAGGCGCATCTGTTACAGTGACGATGGACAGTTCCAAGATCGATGCGGTCGTAAGATCAGTCGATAAAGAAGGAAAGAAAGACCGGGTTATCCTCCGGTCGAAGGAATATAATAAGAATTATCTGACTACCCGGCGGACAAATCTGAAGGTAGAGAGCGAGAGCGAATCCGGAATCCTGATTCAGGAGAGAAGCATCATCAAATTGAAGGGTAAGCAGGGCGTTCTGGTGAAGAACAAGGTCGGTGAGATCTATTTTATGCCGGTCAAGGTCAAGGCATCGGATGGCGAGACGGCGGCTGTATATCAGGACCTGTACATGGATGACAGCGGCTCATTCGTTGAGACCATCGGGAACTATGACGAAATCGTCCGCTTGCCGAGCAAGCGGGATATCCGCGAAGCGAAAGAATCAATGTAGGGGTTCAATCTGAGGATCGGGCGGCGGACCGGACGCAGCGAGTGATATGGCGAATCCGCAGGAAGGCGTCCAGCATACCGGCTCTGGAATCTGAAATGAAATCGAATGCAACAGCGCAGATACGGCTGCAAGTATATACAGAAAGAAGTTAAGGCAAATGGGTGTAAAGGAGAATTATCGGGAAGTACTGAGAAGAAAGAATGAAGCGGCAATCCGGAGCGGGAGGAAGCCGGAAGACGTGCTCCTTCTGGCCGTGACCAAGCTCCATTCTCTGGATGAGATCAACGAAGCGATTGAAGAAGGCGCAACAGACTGCGGCGAGAACCGTGTACAGGAACTGCTGGAGAAATACGGCAAGACCGTCCGCCCGGTGAACTGGCATCTGATCGGTCATCTTCAGACAAATAAGGTTAAGAGTATTATTGACAAGGTCGTGATGATACACTCGGTCGATTCGATGCATCTGGCAAAGGAAATCGATAAGCGCGCGGCGAACGCCGGCCTCGTCATGGATATATTGATTGAAATTAATATCGGCATGGAAGAATCCAAGTCCGGAATCCCGGCAGAGGAGACCGAATCACTGGTTCGTGAGATTGCAGAGAATCTGAACCACGTGCGGATCCGCGGGCTGATGTGTGTGCCGCCTTACGGTGAGGATCCGGAGATGTCGAAAAAATATTTTGCGAGAACCAGAGAGATCTTTGAGAACCTGAAGAAAGCGGGCCTGCCGGAAGACCGGGTACAGCTCGATACGCTTTCGATGGGTATGTCCGGAGATTTTGAAGTTGCGATCGAAGAGGGCGCGACGATTGTCCGTGTGGGCAGTTCCATCTTCGGCGCGAGATATTACCGGTAACCGCGCGGTCAGCAGTACGCCTGAGACTGCCGGAACAGAAGTGGCATACGAAATCAGTCTTTAGCATATATAACGGAGGAAGGAATATGGGTTTTAAAGACGCAATGAGAAATATCATCGGCCTTGGCGATGACTACGACGATTACGATGACGAGGTGACTCAGGAAGAGATCGACGCAGAGAAAGCCAAGATTGCGGCAAAGAAAGAAAAGAGCGAGCCGATGAAGATGGAGAAAGTCGAACCGGCGAGCACCGGCATCAGCTATAAGGCGGAGCGTTCTTACGAAAGCATTGCACCGACGCTGTCGAAGAATGCAGTCAAGAAGAATTACTCGATGAACGGATCGGGTCCGTTTAAGATGCTGGTGATTGAGCCGAAGAGCTTCGATGAATGCACGAAGCTCGTCGACAACCTGAAGTCGCGCAAGCCGGTCATCATCAATCTGGAGAAGGTGGAGACCGATCTGGCGCGGAAGATGTTCGATTTCATGACGGGCGCGACTTATGCGCTGAATGGCAACATCCAGCGGGTTACGTCAAATATCTTCATTTTCGCACCGGCGAATGTAGACATTGCGGCGAAGCTGAACCGGGAGACGGTGGCGGATCCGGGCAAGCCGACCGGTTACAGTGGAAACAGCAGCTCTAATGAGACGAAGAGTCCCTGGAGATAGCGGATGGAAGGTTTACTGATAACAGCGATCAACATGTTTGCAGATGTTCTGATCACAATGCTGTTCATCCGGGCGATAATGAGCTGGTTTGTGCCGGGCATGGGCAGTTCGGCCGGCCGGGTATACCGGTTTTTCGTGGAAATGACGGAGCCGTTTGTTCAGCCCTGCCGGAGACTGCTGTCCCATCTGAACACTGGGATGTTCGACTGGTCAGTGCTTCTGGCGTTTTTTCTGATCCGTATTGCAGCAAACATATTGATCATGTTGATCCGAGTTATTTTATAGAGCAGTTTTGAGAAGGGAAGGTAATTGAACCATGATTATGCCAATTGATATTGATAAGAAAGAGTTTACCCGTGACAAGAAGGGATATAATTCCAGAGAGGTAGATGAATTTCTGGATCTGATTATTGTCGATTACGAGAAGGCTCTGAATGATAACAGAAGCATGGCTCACCGGATCAAGACGCTGGAAAAGCAGCTGGCAGAGGCGCAGAAATCTGACACGGCGATGCTGGACACGCTTGAGACGGCAAAACGCCTGATGGCGGATATTTCGGCCAGCGCGGAGAGACGGGCGGAGCTGATGATCCGCGATGCGGAGCTGGAATCCGAGACGATGATGCTGGATGCGAAGGCATCGGTCCGGAAGCTGAACGACGAGCATATTCTGCTGAAGCGCAAGGTTGAGCGTCTCAGAGCAAACTATAAGCGGATGCTGCAGAATGAACTCGACGATCTGGATAATGACGAATTTGATCTGGATGCAGACATGGATCGCAGCGATATTCCGGAGATCGAGAAGCAGCTTTCGAACGACGGAAAGAACCCGGCTGCGGCACAGGAAACGCTCGTCGTCGGCAAGGACAACAAGGATAAGAAGGTGCCGGAGCTGAAGCCGGCTGCAGCGGCAAAGGAACCGGCAAAGGATCCGACGAAGGCATCGGTGGATGACCTTACGGACAGTCTCAAGAAGATGGCGAAGGATCAGCCGAAGCTGGAAGACACGATCATTCTGGACAAGTAGCATGACGGTCGTACTGATCATTCTGATTATTGCAGTGGACCAGTTGGTGAAATATCTCGTGAGGGCAAACTTCACGGTCGGAGAGACGCTCCCCGTAATACCGGACATATTCCATATTACCTATGTCCAGAATAGGGGAGCGGCTTTTAGTATGTTTCAGAATATGTCGGTTGTAACGGTGCTGCTTCCGATCGCGCTGGTAATTCTGTGTGCAGCTGCGCTTTGGTACTGCAGACGGAAAGGTGAGCGGATGCTTTCCATTGCGCTGGCGATGATCATCGCCGGAGGAATCGGCAATCTGATCGACCGGATCGGCGCGGGATTCGTAACGGACATGTTCGATTTCCAGGTGTTTCCGGTGTTCAATGTGGCGGATATTTCGGTGACGGTCGGATGCGTACTGGCGGTCGTCTGTGTGATTTTTGCGGAGAAGGGGGAATAGCGGCGTATGGAAGAAGATGTGCTGCAGCTGAGAGCGCTTCCGGATGACGCCGGAAAACGGCTGGACGCGTATCTTGCCGCCTCGGTGGACTCGCTTTCCCGCAGCTATGCGGAGACGCTGATTGCAGATGGACGCGTCACGGTGAACGGAGAGCAGAAGATCAAGAAATACAAGATGAAAGACGGCGATGAGGTCGCGGTCTGCATCCCGCCGCCAAAGCGGCTCGATGTCGCTGCGGAGAACATTCCACTGGACATCGTCTACGAGGATGATGACGTGATCGTCGTCAACAAGCCGAGGGGAATGGTCGTCCATCCGAGCGCCGGAAATTATGACGGCACGCTGGTCAATGCGATCCTGTACCACTGCGGAGACAGCCTGTCTTCGATCAACGGTGCGGTCCGTCCGGGTATCGTTCACCGGATCGATAAGGATACGAGCGGTCTGCTGATGATTGCGAAGAACGATCGTGCGCACGAGTCGCTGGCGGAGCAGCTGAGAGTACATAGTGTGACCCGGGAGTACTGGGCGCTCGTCTACGATAACATCCGCGAGGACAGCCTGACGATTGATCAGCCGATCGGCCGGGATGAGCGGAACCGCCTGCGGCGCGCCGTGAATGGCAGTAATCCGAAGCGTGCGGTGACGCACGTCCGTGTGCTGAAGCGATACGGTCGCTATACCCTGATCGCAGCCCGGCTGGAGACCGGACGGACCCATCAGATCCGGGTGCATCTGTCATACATCAAGCATCCGCTGGTCGGGGATACGCTGTACGGGCCGAAGAAGCAGGTTTTCGGGCTGGATGGCCAGCTGCTTCATGCGAAGATTCTTGGGTTTGTGCATCCGGCGACGGGAGAATACATGGAATTCAACAGCGAGCTTCCGGTGTATTTCAGGGAAGTGCTGGACCGGATCGATCCGGATCAATCAGTATAGAATAGAGAAAAACAAAACCGTCAGGAGAGAATGAACTGCCCCCAAAAGTTAGACTTTGGGGGGCAGTTCATTCTCTCCTGACGGTTTTTTGCAGTCCGTACTTTTATGCAGTTATCGGACCGGCGTTCTGCCGGTGGCAGCGCAGAAATATGCAGAGCTGCGGCTCCGGTTTAGCGGAGCCGCCGGCTGCTATCTTTTTGACGGTTCTTTCGGGTCGACATATACTGTTGTATTGTGAGTGAAAATCACCATACCCGGCTTCGCGCCATTTGGTTTTTTGACATAGCGAATCGGAACGAAGTCGACCGGAACGTTCTGAGAATCCTTCGCCTTGCTGTGGTAGGCTGCAGCGGAAGCTGCCTCATAAATAATGCTCTCCGGCACGTCATCCACGGTCTGTCCCGGTTCCAGCGGAAGGATTACGTGCGATCCCGGGATGTCCTTGGTGTGGAACCATACATCCGTCTTTCCCGCCTTCTTCATCGTCAGATAATCGTTCTCTTTGTTGTTGCGGCCGATCCATAACGGAGAACCGTCTGAGAGCGTGTATTCGAGCGGCTTCGGCCGGGTTTTCTTCCGCTTGAAGCCTTTCTTCGCGCGGCGACGTACATAGCCGGTATCTTCGAGCTCTTCACGGATCTGGTCAAGCCCTTCCTCGGTGGCGGTCTCTTCGATGCTCTGCAGGACGGATTCGAGGTAGCGGATGTCTTCGGCGGTTTCTTCCATCTGCTCGGTCTTCTCGTGGACTGCGGTCTTCGCCTTGGAGTATTTCTTGAAATACTGCTGCGCGTTCTTTGCGGCGCTCAGCTTTTCGCTGAGCGGGATCGTGACTGGCTGGCCGTCGTAGTAGCTGGTTACGGTCACAGAGCGCGCGCCCGGTTCGACCAGATGCAGGTTCGCTGTCAAAAGTTCACCGAAGAGACGATATCGTTCGGAATTTTCCGCGCGGAGAAGATCTTCGCCGAGCCGCTTCTTCTTGAGCTGCGCTTTGTCCAGCGCCGCTTTGACGGATCTGCGGAGCGGAACCGCCTTCTGCCGTATTATATTGGTCTCTTCGCGGTGCGAATAGAAGTATTCGAGACACTGACTCAGAGTGTCAAAATCTATCCGTTTCAGTCCTTCGTATTCCCGGAGGTCGGTCACGTGAAATTCCCGCGGCGTGTTTTCTTCGTCGAGATATATCCGGGGAACCGCCGCCCGTCCGGCGATATCATCCGTGATCTGCTGCAGCCGTTCAATCGGGTGGCCGGAGGCGGCCAATTCGCGTGCGATGGCCGGCGAAATGCCCTGGATGTGGGAAAGCAGATACTTCGGGTCCGCAGCCGCTTCCGGATCGGAATCCAGCGAAGCCGCGAATTCCGGCGAAATCTCGTGGAACGGCTCCTTGTCCTGAGACGGCGGATACTGGTATACGATTCCCGGTAAAAGCTGCCGGTAGCGGTTGATGTCGATCGACACATGCTTGATGCTGTCGACGACCTTGCCTGTCTCGAGGTTGACCAGCACGATGTTGCTGTGCTTTCCCATGATCTCGATAATCAGTCTTTTCGATACAGTAAAACCGAGCTCCGTCTGCGCCTCGATGTCGATTTCGAGTATGCGCTCGGAGCCCTTCTGACGAATGTCCGTAATGCGGCCGGCCTGCAGATGCTTCCGGAGGAGCATGCAGAAGCTCGGCGGCTGCTGCGGGTTGATGAATTTGCCTTCCGTGAGGCAGACCCGCGCCGACTGACTTCCGCATGATGCGAAAAGCTTCACGTTGCCGTTCTTTGTATGAATGAGAAGGACCAGCTCTTCTGGTCCCGGCTGGTAGACCTTCTCGATCTTCCCGAGGAGCAGGCGTCCCCGCAGTTCCCCGGCGATTCCGTATGTAATTATTCCATCAAAAGCCATGTACATAATATATCACGGGAATGTAGGCGCCGCAAGGGTTTACAGAGACACACGGAAGTGATAATATTATATTCGGTTTTTTGTGTCCAAAATATATATTGGAGGAGAGTATGGTTAAGAGCATGACCGGCTATGGCCGGGGTGAATATGCCGATGACAAGAAGTGCATCACGGTCGAGATCAAAGCGGTGAATCACCGATACTGTGATGTATATGTCAAGATGCCGCGGCGGTATTCATTCGCTGAAGAGCGCATCAAGTCCGAGGTCCGGGATACGCTGAAGCGGGGCAAGATTGAGGTATCAATTGCAGTCGACAGTTTCGGCGAGAGCGAGAATGAAATCCGCCTGAATGAAGATGCGGCAGAGAAGTATTACAAAGCGCTGACAGCGCTGCAGGAGAAGTTCGGCTTCGGAGAGGGCGAAGGCATCACGCTGTCGTTGCTGGCGAATATGCCGGATGTGATAAAAGCAGTTCCGATGGAGGAGAACGAAGACGAGGTTCTGCATGAACTGATGGTTCCGACGAGGATTGCGCTGCAGAACATCATCACAATGCGGGAGACCGAGGGTGAACGCCTTGCCGGTGACATCCTGATGCGAGCGGATCTGATCGAAGACATCAAGAACAAGATCAAGGAGCGGGCTCCTGAGATCAGCAAAGAGTATGCGGATAAATTCCGGGATCGGATCAATGAACTGCTGCAGGGTAAAGTCGAGGTGCCGGAAGACCGGGTCATGCTGGAAGCGGCTGTTTTTGCCGACAAGGCGAATATTACAGAAGAAATCGTCCGTCTGGAGAGCCATATACGCCAGCTCCGGAATTTCATACAGTCGGACGAGGAGACAGTGGGAAAGAAAATCGATTTTCTCGTTCAGGAGATGAACCGGGAGGCCAACACGATCGGCTCCAAGTCGAATGATACGGAGATCACCGCGCTGATGCTGGATTTAAAAGCGGAAATTGAAAAAATTCGTGAACAAGTTCAAAATATTGAGTAGAATATCACGACAATTTGTGATAAAATACATAATCACAGCCGGAGTGATCCGGCAGAGGAGAAGCTGATGAGCAAATCGCAGAAACAGAGAGGTTCGCTGTTTGTTCTCTCCGGACCGTCGGGAGCCGGAAAGGGAACGATCTGTAAGGAAATCCTGAAGCAGTGTGACATCGCCCTGTCGATCTCAATGACGACGCGCGCGCCGCGTACGGGCGAACAGAATGGCAGAGATTATTTCTTTGTCACTGCGGACGAATTCCGGGAGCATATCGATAATGACAATCTTCTTGAATACGCGGTCGTATTCGAGAATATGTACGGCACGCCGAAGAGCGCGGTGCTGCGGCAGCTGGAACGCGGACAGAACGTGCTGCTGGAGATCGATGTTCAGGGCGCTCTGAAGGTGAAGAAAGCGATGCCGGAGGCGATTCTGATCTTCATCCTGCCGCCGGATATGAAGATTCTCCGGGAGCGCCTGACGAACCGGGCGACGGATGCGCCGGAGGTCATCGAACGCCGGTTGAATGAGGCGATTAACGAGATCCGGCTGCTCGGCGAGTACGACTATTACATCGTCAATGACGATCTGGAGACGGCAGTGGAAGACGCACTGGCGGTGATCCGTGCGGAGAGCCGGCGGGTTCCGGATAAGGTCAAACCAATCATACGGAAATACGAAGAAGAAACCGGGCTTCGTTAAGTTCCGGCGGACAGAAGTGACCGTAACAGATACCAGACAGATATCAGACATAATATATTAGTGGGGGAAACCAGGAGGTACAGAGCCATGATGTTATATCCATCCATCAATGATTTAAGGGAGAAGGTGGACAGCCGGTACACGCTGTGCATTCTCGCGGCAAAGCGTGCGAGAGACATTATCGACGGTAAGCCGGTGCTGACCGAGGTCGAGAGCGAGCGGCCGGTGAGCCTCGCGACGAATGAGATCGCGGAGGCTCTGATCACATACAGACGGCCGGATCCGAAAGAAGAGGAAAGCGAAGCGGCAGCTCCTGCAGAAGAGGCTGCTGAAGGTTCGGATGAGACCGAAGCAGCCGATGATGCGGCGGACGCCGCGGAAGAAGCGGCAGAGACAGAAGAAACTGAACAGAACGCGGATGTAGCGGAAGCTGAAGAAGCAGTCGGAACCGATTCGGAGGGGACCGTATCGGAGTAGTCCGCATGTGAATAACACGGTAAGATGAATGGATTCTCAGAGATGGGAATCCATTTGTTTAATAAAAATTTAAAAAAGGGGAAACAGAGATGAGAAAGGAATTCGGACAGAATCTGGAAGTGGCGATTTACGGAGAATCGCACAGTGCCGAAATCAGCGTGGTGATTAAAGGGTTACCGGTCGGTGCGCGATTTAGCGTGGAGGAACTGCAGCGATTTATGGACCGCCGCGCTCCGGGGCGCAAGGGCAAGGATTCTGTCACGGATGCCGCGACAACTGCGAGAAAGGAACCGGACCGCGTTCTGTTCACAGAAGGGGTTTCGGCCGCAGAGGAAGGTACTGTAGTCGTGGAAAGCGATCCGGTTCAGGCATGCATCCGGAATCAGGATCAGCGGTCCGGTGATTATGCGAAGCTCCGCGAAGTGCTCCGGCCGGGCCACGCGGATCTCGGCGCGTATCTCAAGTACGGAGCGGAGGGACTCCGCCCGGGCGGTGGCCGCTTTTCCGGGCGCATGACGGCACCGATGTGCATCGCCGGAGGGATTGCGAAGCAGCTTCTGGAGCAGCAGAATGTCTATATCCATGCTGCCTATCAGGAGATCGGCGGAGAGACCGATGAAGAGAAGATCGCGGAGGCGCTGGCGGCGGCAAGCCGGGACGGGGATTCCATCGGCGGAATCGTCCGGTGCACGGTCAGTGGTTTTCCGGGCGGAATCGGCGGACCGCTGTACGAAGGACTGGAAGGCGTGATCGCGCAGTCCGTATTTGCAATTCCGGCGGTCAAGGGAATCGAGTTCGGAAGCGGCTTCAGCGGATCGCGGATGCGCGGTTCGGAGAACAACGATCCGATCGTGCTTAAAGACGGGACTCTCCGCACGCTGACCAATCATTCCGGCGGCATTAACGGCGGGATCAGCAATGGAATGGACATCGATTTCCGGGTCGCTTTCAAGCCGACTCCGACGATTTCAAAAGAACAGCGGACGGTGAATATCCGCGAAATGAAGGAATGTAAGCTGGAGGCCGGCGGACGGCATGACGCATGCGTCGTCCCGAGAGCGGTTCCGGTTGTGGAAGCGGCCGCCGCTCTGGCTTTGTATGATGCGATGAGAGGTGAATGCAATGAGTAAGAAATACGGTTTGATCGGTCACCCTGTAGACCACAGTCTGTCTCCTCAGCTGCATTCGTATTTTGCATCGCAAATGAACGGATATCAGTTCGACAGCATTGACGTGGCAGATCCGGGAGACCTTGAGAAGGTGCTTCGGAACCCGAAATACAGCGGATTCAATGTAACGAGCCCGCACAAGCGGAATGTAATCCCATATCTGGATGAACTGACGGATGAGGCCGCAACGCTTCAGGCGGTGAATACGATCCGGCGGACGGAAGATGGAAAGCTCATCGGGTACAATACCGATGTGTACGGGTTCAAGAAACTGGCAGGTGAGGAGCGCATCCGGGGGCGAAAGGTGCTGATTTTCGGGACCGGCGGCGCGGCTTCTGCGGTCTTTGAGGCGGTCCGGCAGCTGGGCGCCGCCGATATCCGGATGGTATCGAGGAAAGAAAAAGACGACCCGAACTGCTGCACTTACGCGAACCTCAGATCGTATATGGATGCTGAGGTCCTGATCAACGCGACGCCGATCGGCATGGCGCCGCACATCGGCGAATCACCGCTGGATCCGTATGGCATCCGTTTCGAAGATTTTCCGAATCTGAAGTGCGCATTGGACTGCATCTACAATCCGTACCGGACGAAGTTCCTCTTCGATGCGGAAGAGGCTGGCGCAGAAGTCCGCTCAGGACTGGTTATGCTGGTCTATCAGGGACTCCGGGCGGCACAGATCTGGGGCGAGGTTCCGAAAAGCGGAATGGCCCGCAGGGAATTCCGGACGCGCGGCAAGGGCCGTGTTGTCCGCCGGCAGGTGGATCTGGCGAAAACTGCGCTGCGCCGTCTGGAGGACCGGCAGCTCAACATCGTGATCATTGGCATGCCGGGAAGCGGAAAATCCTGCACTTCGAGACAGCTCGCGCTTCGAATGAGGTGGCCGTTTATTGATGTTGACCGGCTGATCCAGAAGGAACAGGGCGTTTCGGCAGGCGATATCATCCGGAGTCAGGGTGAGGATGCATTCCGGCGGATTGAGACCGATACACTGGGCAGAGTCTGCAGCGGGACCGGTCGCGTGATTGCCACCGGCGGTGGAATCGTGGAGCGGGAGGAAAATTTCCGGATCATGAGACAGAACGGCATTGTCGTATACCTCCGGCGTCCGTTGAACTGCCTTACATCCAAGGACCGCCCGATCAGCCAGCGAGACGGTGTAGCTGCGCTTTATCAGCGCAGAAAAAGCAAATACGAAGCGGCAGCGGATCTCATCATCGACAACAACTACTGGTTCGGATCCGGCGGAACCGGCCACTCCAAGAACAAAAAAAACACTGCGGCAAATAAGAATACATATATGGAGGACATTCGCAATTTCGCAGGTATGATGCAGCATAAGATCACAAAGTATCAGAAGCGCCGCCGCAGAAATGAAGAGATCGAGGCGAACCGGAAGCATTGACCGGTGCGATCTGAATCGCGGAGAGTCACGAAAAAAGGAGCGGATGCGTATTTCACGCATCCGCTCCATTACTATACCACCAGCTATACAAGCGGCTTGACCAGTACGTTTCCTTTCATTTCTTCCGGGACTTCGATCCCCATCAGGGTCAGCAGCGTTGGCGTGATGTCCGCCAGCTTGCCGGTATCCGCGATGAACGGCTGCGGTTCAGAGCAGATGTGGCAGAGCGGCACCTTGCTCAGGGAATGCTTTGTCACGATGTTGTCCTGATCGTCCAGCATGTAGTCCGCATTGCCGTGATCCGCGGTCAGCAGGATCTGCCCGTCCTTTGCAAGGATAGCATCGACGATCTGCTGAACGAGTCCATCCAGCGTTTCGATAGCCTTGACGGCAGCGTCAAAGACACCGGTATGTCCGACCATGTCCGGATTTGCGAAGTTCAGGATGATCAGATCATATTTGTCCGACTCAATAGCGGTCAGCACCTTCTCGGTGATGATCGGCGCGCTCATTTCCGGCTGCATATCGTACGTCGCGACCTTCGGTGACGGAACCAGGATCCGGTCTTCGCCTTCTTCCGGTTCTTCCTTGCCGCCGTTAAAGAAGAACGTTACATGGGCATATTTCTCGGTTTCGGCGATTCGGAGCTGCTTCAGCCCATTCGCGGCTGCGACGCTTCCGAGCGTCGGCTCAACGACTTCCGGCGGAAATGCCAGCAGCACGTTAGGCATCGTTTTATCATATTCCGCCATGCAGACATAGGTGAGATCCTTCACGGTCTTTTTGCGGGTAAAACCATCGAACTTCTCATCTACCAGCGCGCGGGTAATCTCTCTGGCGCGGTCCGGCCGGAAGTTGATGAAAATCACTGAATCACCGTCCTTAATCGGACCGTCATTAACGACGGCAGGGCGGACGAACTCATCGGTTTCACCATTCGCGTAGGAGTTTGCCAGCACCTCTGCCGGGGTGTCCCCGCGGAGTCCTCCGTTCAGTGTCAGCGCGTCGTAAGCGAGTTCCAGCCGGTCCCACCGCTTATCCCGGTCCATCGCATAGAAGCGGCCGGAGATGACACCGATCCGGCCGAGTCCGATCTCCTTCATGTGTGTCTCCAGCGTGTCAAAATACTGCTGCGCACTTTTCGGCGGCACATCGCGGCCGTCCAGGAAGCAGTGTACATACACGTCTTTCACGCCGTTTTCCTTCGCCATGTCCAGCACGGCGAGGAGATGGCGGATATGGCTGTGTACGCCGCCGTCCGAAAGAAGTCCCATGATATGCAGCGTGTGGGCGGAGGCCGCGTTCTTCATCGCCTGGAGCAGCGCAGGATTTTTGAAGAAAGAACCGTCTTCGATCGAGCGCGTGATCTTCGGAAGATCCTGATAGATCACGTTGCCGGCGCCGATATTGGTATGGCCGACTTCCGAGTTGCCGATCTGGCCGGCCGGGAGTCCGACCGGTTCACCGCTCGCCTCCAGAGTGATAAAAGGATATTTGCTGAACAGCGCATCGAGGTGCGGTTTCCGCGCCGCCGCGATTGCGTTGCCGTGTGTCTCTTTACGAATCCCGTATCCATCCAGGATCAGGAGCATTGCAGGTCTGTGAATCATCAAAAGCCTCCTGTTCGTCATGTTTCCGAATATTTTACCTTTCGGTTCAGTATACCACATCCGGCCTTGTAACGGATGAAAATATCCATATAATGAGATCAGGAGGTAGATGGCGTGAATTTTACAGCAGATCAGCAGAAGGCAATAGATACACTGGATCAGAGCGTGCTGGTATCGGCGGCAGCGGGATCGGGGAAGACGGCCGTTCTGGTCGAGCGGATTATACAGATCGTGCTCCGGGGACGGGCGGACGTCGATCAGATGCTCGTCGTGACTTTTTCCAATGCAGCGGCGGCAGAGATGAAGAACAAGGTGAACCGCGCGCTCAAGGCGAGGATCCGCGAATCGTCCGGCGAGGATCGGGAACGGCTCCGGCAGCAGCTGGACAAAATGCCGGGTGCATATATTTCGACGTTCCACAGTTTCGCGATGCGGGTGATCCGGGAATTTTTCTACAAGATTGACCGGGAACCGTCGTTCCGAATTGCAGATGACAGCCGGATCGCGCTGATGAAGCAGGAGGCAATGGACGAGCTGTTTGAACAGTGCTTCGAACAGGATGACAGGATCGAAGGCGGTTCATTCCGCGATTTCCTGCGCCATTATTCGGCGGTGAGAGATGAGGATCAGCTGAAGGATAATATGCTTGCGATTTACGACAAGCTCCGGAGCATGCCGAATTATTTCGACTGGGCGGACGATGCGGCGGCGAAGCTCCGGTTCCCGGCATCCGGAAATATGGAAGATTCCCCGATTCTGACAATGGCGAAAGCGGAGTGCCTGACGGATCTTCGCGAAGCGTTGAAAGAGTGCGAAGATCTGATCTGGACGATGCGTGACTACGGACTAAAGACGACGCCGGAGAAGCTCGAGGATGAGCGCGTGACGATCGGTGCGCTTGTAGAAGAGGCGGAAAGTGGCGAAGATTACGAGCAGTTCTTTAATCATCTGAATGCATGGACCGCTGCCCGGCTGACTGCCGGCAAGGGGGAGCGGGACAAATACAAAGAGATCTCCGATGAATGCAAAGACCGTCATAATGACTACAAAGGTGTGATCAACAGTCTGAAGGAGGACTTTGCCGGTCCGGGCATTGAGGTCTACATGAAGGAACAGGATCAGGCGGCCCGGTATACGCAGTATTATCTGAACCTTCTGAAGGCGTTTGAAGCCATTCTCGATGCGAAAAAGCGGGAAGACAGTATCGTGGATTTCAGCGATCTGGAACATCTGTGCGTTTCGATCCTGGAAGATTCCGAGGCTGCGGAAAGCCTCCGGGACCGGTTCCGGTACATCTTTGTCGATGAATATCAGGATACAAACCCGCTTCAGGAATATATTCTGTCGAAGATTGCGCGGCCGGACAACCTGTTCAAAGTCGGAGATGTGAAGCAGAGCATTTACGGTTTCCGGGAATCGGATCCTTCGATCTTTGAAGATACCAGAAGGGCTTATGAAGATCCGGATAACGAACAGGCCGTCGTCATCGATCTGAACCGGAATTTCCGCAGCAACGATATGGTGATCCGCTACATTAACGACGTATTCGAGGACATCATGCCGGGATATGACGATCGGGAGAAGCTCAGGAGAGGGCTTCCGGATGAGCCGGAAAGCCAGCTGAACACGATGACCGAGGTACACGTCCTGACGAGGAGCAGTGAAGAAGATCCGCAGGAAGATGAAGTGAAGGATGAGAATGATGAGGATCTGACGAAGGACGAGGCGGAAGCGGAGTACACGGCACGGATTGTCAGGGATCTTCTCGGAACTGAATTTTACGACAGCAGCCAGAATGTGATCCGGCCGGTAGAGCCGCGGGATATTGTAATCTTGTCCCGGAGCATACGGAGGAAGTCGGATGCTTTTTACAAAGCGATGCTGGAGCGGAACATTCCGGCCTACGTGAACGATGATACCGGGTATTTCGATACGGTCGAAATCCTCGTCGCGACGGCGCTGCTGTCTCTTCTGAACAACGGATATCAGGATCTTCCGCTGGCGGCGGTGCTGCAGTCCGGAATCTTTGGCTTCACGCCGGCCGAGTCGGCGGAGATCCGGGCGGTGTATTCCGAAAACGGCGGCCGGAGCGAAGCTTATTATAAAGCATGGGCGTATTTCCTTGAGCATGGCGAGGGCGAGCTTGGCGATAAAGCCAGAGCGGCCGAAGCCCGCCTGAATGAGTGGCGGAGCCGGGAGAACACGATGCCGCTCGCGGATTACGTCTGGTATGTGCTGAATGCATCGGAGTGGTATCTCTGCGCCGGCGCCATGTACGGCGGTCGGCAGCGGCAGGCGAATCTCCATATGCTGGTGGACCGGGCGAGAGCGTTTCAGGAGAGCGGCGTCGCGTCGCTGAGCGGTTTCATCCGGTACATCGCGATGCTGAAGAAGCGGAAGGTGAACATCAATTCTGCGTCGTCGGTCAGCGAGAAGGATAACGTAGTCCGGATCATGACGATCCACAAGAGCAAAGGACTGGAATATCCGATCGTCATTCTGACCGGCATGGCGAATAAATTTAATTTCACGAAGCCGAGTTTCAGCATGGTCATGAATTCAAAGATCGGGCTGTCGGCATCCTACCGGGATCCGGAGCACAAAGTGAAGCGGAAGACACTTATGCAGAAGCTGATCAGTCGGAAGACGAAGCGGGATGAATATAAGGAAGAAATCCGGCTGCTCTATGTCGCGATGACCCGCGCCAGAGAGAAACTGATTCTGGTCGGTTCGCTCAATAAAGGCAAAGAGGAGGCCGCCGGCGAGAGTTATTACGGTGTGATGAAAAGAAAACTCCATACGCCGTTCAACCGGTTCGGAATGGAAGAGGCCGGAAGCCGGGTCATCACGGGCAAAAGGAATCTTTTCGAGGAATTCTGCAGCCGCCGGGAGTCACTGGATCCGAATCGGCGCGCTGAGAGCCGGGAAGCGGTCGGAGAGCGGCTCGATTACCGCTATCCGAATCAGGACGCGGTGGATACGAAGGCAAAATACGGTGTCAGCGAGATCCTGAGGCGGAGGGAAGAGACGCCCGGCGAGACGGCGTCGTGGGAGCCGGATCTGTCCGAGCCGGAGTTCTGCACGGTAAAGAAGGTCCGGGCGACGGATATCGGTACCGCGTATCACCGGATCCTGCAGACGTTGGATTTTGTAAAAGCATCTGCGGACGAGACGCCGGATACGGAATATATCCGTCAGACGGCAGAGCAGCTTACGGCGTCCGGCGCGATCGATCCGGATGTCTGCGAAAAGCTGGAACTGGATCAGATTGCAGCGTTCTTCGATAGCGATATCGGAAAGCGGGCTTCCGCAGCGGCAGCCAAGGGCGCACTCCGGAAGGAGAAGTCCTTCACGCTTCAGATAAAGCTGGATGAAGTGCCGACGCTGGTGCAGGGAATCATTGACTGCTTCTTTGAAGAGGAGGGCGGTCTGGTTCTGATCGATTATAAAAGCAGTTATATCGGGCCGAACGGTGAGCCGGGCGAGCGGTATAAAGGGCAGATCCGGATGTACCGGAACGCGCTTGAGACCGCGACCGGTAAGCCGGTCAAAGAGGCGTACCTGTACGTCCTCCGCACCGGAAAAGCTTATCCGGTGGACTGATCAGTCAAACATATGCAAGCGCAGAAATCCGGGGCAGCTGCGGAAGCCCCGGATTTTTTGCTTAAGACTACGAAACGTTCAAAGTATAGAAGACCGTTTACTATGGCGAACTGCACGAAAAAGGACTGCCTTCCGGCAGTCCTTTAAAAAGCTTTGAAATTGTATTGCTATTATACAATGCCCTGCATCATCATAGCATCTGCAACTCTTTCGAAACCAGCGATGTTAGCACCAGCAACGAAGTTGTCGCCGAGGTTGTACTTCGCGCAAGCTTCCTCTGTGATCTTAAAGATGTGAACCATGATCTCTTCCAGACGCTTGTAGGTCTCTTCCTTCGTCCAGATCAGGTGCTCAGCGTTCTGAGCCATCTCGAGGCAGGAGCAGGCTACGCCGCCAGCGTTAGCAGCCTTGGACGGAGCAACAACGCAGTTGTTCTGCTGCAGGTAAGCAACAGCTTCGTTCGTGGTCGGCATGTTCGCACCCTCGATGAGGTATCTTGCGCCATTCTTGACCATTTCCTTAGCCCAATCCATCGTGATATCATTCTGCATTGCGCATGGCATGTACAGATCAGCCTTGACTTCCCAAGGTCTCTTGCCGGCAACGAACTTCGCGTTCGGGAACTTCTCTGCGTACGGAGCGCAGATGTTCTTGCCGGAAGCTCTCAGCTCGAGCAGGTAGTCGATCTTCTCCTGAGTCGTGATTCCATCCTCATCGAGAATGTAACC
>Ga0256406_1002654_pt1 | contig 24501 bp, 13 predicted proteins | sample RumenRJG_03DNA_FD_185986 | JGI IMG/M metagenome (GOLD analysis project Ga0256406, IMG submission 185986) | Bovine rumen microbial communities from Lethbridge, Alberta, Canada - RJG_03 | ecosystem: Host-associated > Mammals > Digestive system > Stomach > Rumen | place: Canada: Alberta | collected...
GAAAGAGGGATTTGAACCCTCGCGCCGCTATTAACGACCTACTCCCTTTCCAGGGGAGCCCCTTCGACCACTTGGGTATTTCTCCAATGTGCTCTACTCACTATAAGAGTTCTATATTTAATTCCGTAGAAGCGGAGAGGATGGGATTCGAACCCATGTGGCGTTGCCGCCAAACGGTTTTCAAGACCGCCTCGTTATGACCGCTTCGATACCTCTCCGGGTCTTACTCAGCTCGCCGGTGAGGTGTTGCTCTCTCGCGCGAACAATGGATATATTACCAGCTATATATCTTTTCGTCAAGAATAATTTTAAAAAAATTCTGCACAAATGAGGCGCACAAAATTGAGGGTAATATCAGAATATTTACTACATTTTGGTTGGACAACTGAACCACAAGCAAAGCAGGACTCCGCGACGAAACCGATTTCCACAGCTCTTCCTGAATGATATACCGCGAGGCAGCTGAGCGCCCTGGATCAGGAATGCTGCCGCGCCCGCACGATGCTATGCCTTCTTTTCCCTCTGATAAGGGATATAATCCGGAATCAGTTGTTTCACCAGCTCCTGCGCCTTATCCCGCTCGCTCTCCGGCACTCTGATCGTATAAACGTCCCGGTCAATCCTTCCATTCGGTCCGAAGTCGCGTACATCCAGTTTTGCGCCGCATCCGCAGACCGGAGGCTCGTCCTCCCATCTGTCCGCGCTGATCTGACGGACGCCTGCTTCCTTCATGGCTTTGCGAAGCTCCTTCCATTCCTGCTTTTTCCCTTTTGCTTCATAAACCTTCACTTTTTTTGTAAACAATCCCATAAAGAATCTTCCTTTCGACATCTGAATCCACCGGGCTGTACGCCCCGATCAATCTGTCACCCTCCGGTCCCGAACAGTCTCCAGAGACTGATATCCACGGTTCGTCCCGCAGCTCTGCCAAGTATCTCCGCCCAATATTGGAGAGTCCCCGCATCAGCATACCAGACGGTGTGAGAACCATACGTAAATTTCAGCGCTCCACTGCCCGCATCCCGGACCGGAGAAGCATTATGATCCGATATCAGCTTATTAATCTCCGAAGGCGTTGCCGACGCGGTTCCATCCGCAGCACCGAAATCATATCCCCCATTTGCCAGAGCATAGGATACATTTCCCAGTGATTCAAATTTTGAAGCCAACGCAGTAAGAAATTCCGCATCCGCCTTCGGTCCGGGTTCTGTCCCGTATCCATACAGGTTATAACACATCACCACATACTCCGGCCCATCCGGAAGATCAATCTTTTCCACGGGCGTGGACGGTTCAAGCAGAATACGCAGTGTAAGCCCCTTTTCCCCGCATCGCTGCATCATCTTTTTCTCAAAAAGGATGAATTTATCCCACAGCGGCATATCCTTCCTGATTTTCTCGAAGTCTATCTCTACTCCGGCACAGTCATATTTCTCCGCCATTTCGGCAATCGAATCTGCTGTTCTCTCCGCTTTTTCCGCATCACCGATCAAACGTTCCAGAAGACTGACGCTTTTCTGTGCCTTTTTCGTATCGTTCACAATCGTCAGGTAACGCGGCTGCCTGTCGGCATCATCCAGTGATGACAGATGTCTGGCTGCGGCGATTGCCTCATCGGACAGCGCCAGATTCTCTCCATCGGGATACCAGGCCGCAAAAATTCCAACCCGGTCAATGGACTCCCTGTTTCTGCTGATGGCACGGACTGTGCCAGTTATGTCCCAATAAGCGGCCCATACGTACACGTCTCCTCCCAGACCCTTCAAAGCAGAAAGCTGCTTCTCCTCATCAGCAGGGTCTGAGGGCGCTCCGTCTTCCTGTGTAAAATAATGGTAAAAGCTGTTTTCCGCTGTTTCATTCTGATGCTCCGCCGGGATCCCAGATGCGTCAGCACCGGCACCCCCGGCCGGTCGCTCCTCCCCGGCAGGACGTTCGCCTCCATCATCCGGAGAAGGCGTTCCCTCTGCCGCCGGAGCGGAAGCGGCTCCGGATGCAGCGGTCTTACCAGTGAGCAGATCAGATGCTCCGCATCCGGATAAGAGGTATGATGCAAAACACGTCAGCATGCAGGCCATCGCCGCAAAATGCTGCAGATAGTTTTTATGAGAGTTCTTATTCATCACAAATCCGGATTCCTCTTCTGATAAATCTCTGAATGATTATTCCTGCGGTTCCAAAATTCTCACAGATTCTCAATAACCCAGTTCACAATCCGATTCCAGACGGCGCCGGCTTCATGTCCGGCCCGCTCCAGTCCATGATAGGTATAATCATAGATGGTATCAGATCCATCCGGTGTTTTCACGGAAAAGTCCTGATATACCGCGTCATAGACATCATCCGCGATATTCCGCTGACTTTTCTGATAGCCTCCGAAAGAACTTTCCAGTGCAATCCCTCCGGCATTCTTCACAGAGACTTTGAGATGATCCGCCAGCGTGATATCGTCCGCAGCCAGGGAAAGCCGGTCCCCCTCCAGCGTCAGACGAATCCCGACATCGCCTGCATCCTGAATCTGAAGCTCCGGAACATACTCCTCAGCTCCGTCCGCAACACTTTGCGGCTTCTCTCTGGAAGCTTCAAAGGCCTTCAGCTGATAAAGACCGGCAATCGTATTGTCCTTTGCATATTTACCGCGCACCTTCAGTTCGGCGACGTAGGCTTCCTTGTCGTCCTCCGGAACGGATACCGGGCGGTCGTCATGAAGAAAATACATGTCCTGCTTCAAAAGTGTTGTCTCCCCCGCTCCAGCTTTTTCCCGGACGTAAAGAACATTATTTTCGAGAGAGACCGATATGTAGCTGTCAAGCCCTGCAGGATTATCCGCATTGCCGGCAGCGCGGAGATATATGGTCTGGCATCCGATTTTGTTTCCCAGAAGACGGCAGCTGACCTTCATATCCCGGACAGACTCATCCTTCAATGTCATGATGCCCCGGGATTCCGATTCCGAAGTGAGCGCAATCAGATTGCCTTTGAACTCCGCGGCGCCCTTCCTGACATCCCATTTGGAATATTCACCCTCATCTCCGCAGACAAAGCGAATATTGCTCTGATCCTTCTCCGGAAGATCATCCCGGATCCTCATCAGGAGGTGATTTGTATACCACCACGGCTGCGGCTCAAGCCGCGTCAGATCATAGATGGAAGAATCCCTGGTATTCAGAGAATAGCCTTCCCGGTTCACGTTCATCATGAACATGCCTTCCAGGTTTTCAGCATTCACCCTGGAAACATGTTCATTATCGCCAAACCGTCCCGTATTGGAATGCATGATGCAATAGAGCTGCGGAACATACCCGATCTGATCGGAGTAGATTTTCTCCATCAGATCATAGTCCCTGGTGATTCTCTGCTCCATCTCCTCCGTGCTTTCCACCGGAACGCGGTCCTTGTCACGGATGTAATCCATCAGATAGTGGTTATAATCCCGGTCAATATACTGGTTGATTTCCACAAACTCGCGGGAATCCAGTTCCCCAAGAAACCGGTTATATCGATCATACGTGTTGATGTAAGACAATCGATAGCCGTTTGTCCCCAATTCCCAGAAGCCCTCCCTCTCAAGCTCTTTCAATTGTCTTGGGGAAACAAACTTCTGATCATTGTTCTCAAACTTTTCGGCGTAAGTGAGTACCGACGCCTTATCGTTCAGTTTTTCCAGAAGTTTCTCTGTGAAGAGGACCGTATCGGTCCGGCCGTCCTCAAAGAGGAGAAAAAGCGCCTTGTCCGGAAGCGGCTTCCCCTCAGTGTAATAATCTTCAATGTCCTTTTGCGTCACTGTCACATATCCAAGGTCCTTCAGCGAGGTTAGTTCTTCCTCCAGTCTATTGACGGAGATCAGCGAATCTGTGCCATTTCTGGCAACGCCAAAATAGGAAAGCGCGATAAACCCGTGATCCTCGCCGGAGACAATCCCGGAATCTGCCCGATCATAGGGCACAAACCTTTTGTAGACAATCAGGCTCCTTGCAGCCGCAAAGACGACAGCAAAAATAAACAGATATTCAAGACACGTCCGGACAACCTTGACCTTATCCTTATGAGTGCGCACGGGGTAGAACAGAAACTTTCTGTTCTTTTGCGGCTTTTCATCTATGTCCTTTTGATTTGCATTGACTTTCCTGTCAGGTTTCATCTTTATCCTTTATTTTATCCCTGGTTCCCGTGCTATTCCTGGCTTTATTTTTCTGGCTGCGTTTTTCTTCAGCCCTGACGTCGCTCGGCGTCATTCTTGTTCCCCAGGTTGACTTCCAAAAAGTAAACCATGCAATCGGCATCTGCCACAGAAGTACAAGCTCGTAGTAGAGGCAGAACCAGAAGCCAAAGAGCCAGGTCGTACTTCTTCGCAGCAGCAGCTGGGAAAACGACATCATCATTGCCATCAGCAAAAGTCCCACGAGGAAGGTCGTCGGAAAAACATGCTGGGTAAGCGGCACGTAGAAGAAATTGTAAATCACAACAACAGGCGCCAGCATCGGAACGATGAGGCCGATATAAAAATTGATCATCGCGAACGGTTCCTTGCGCCACATAAACCTGCCCGCCATCAGAGACTCCCGGAGCCACGAACGTTTCCAGCGCATCTGCTGTTTCAGAAATACCCGGTGTTCCTTTGGAACAATTGTGGAGCAGACGGAGGTGTCCTGATACGTGCACTGGTGATGATTCAGCACAAAGTTCGTCATAGCCCGGTCATCGCCGAAAGTGGCTTTATGCCCGAGAAATTTCTGATTCACCCAGTCGTCCTTGTATTCCATTACAATATCGCGCCGATAGCAGGACAGCGGTCCGCTCAGACACGTCACCGTATCGAACAGAGCCTCCGCCGCCTTCATGATGCGGAAGGCCGTATAATAGCGGACCGACTGCATTTTTGTAAGGGAATTGGTATAGGTATTGGCTACATCACAGCGTCCCGCGCAGCCGCCCACCTTCGGTTCCCTGAACGGCTGCACGATATTGCGTACCGCATAAGGATCAAGAAAAGAATCGCTGTCCACAAACATGACGAGCTCTGTATCCGTGTTTTCCACTCCGCGTGTCAAAGCCGCCCGTTTCCCCGCATTTTGCGGCTGTACCAGATAACTCACCCGGCCCTGAAGATGGAAACGCTCTCCCTCTTTCTCCTTCAGTTCATCCACGATTTCCCTGATCCTTTCGACCGAACGATCCGTGGAGCAGTCGTCCACGACGATCACCTTCAGCTTATCCACCGGATAATTCTGGTCCACACAGGACAGAATCGTTGTCTGGATCCATTTTTCCTCATTAAAGCAGGGAATAATAACCGTGACCGACGGTGTATATGTCGGGTCGATCGGCACCGGTCTGTACAGCATACCGAAGAAATACCGGGTCAGCAGAAACATCGCTGCCGTGATCGAATAGGAGTACAGCAATGCATGATACCGAAAATAGATCACCGACCCAGCACGCATCAGAACGACGCAGAAGCTGACAAGCGCAAGGGAAAGGGCGCTTCCGAACATAAGGAAGCGATCCCGTTTCCTTTTCGCGTAGGTCCCAAGGTCCTCTGCAAACTGCAATCCGATCTGCTGTTCCGGTGCGAGGGCCCGGATGATCCGGGCAGCAACTCTGTACCCCGCCTCTCTTCCTTCCGGCATGGTGCCGCCCGGAACATGAAAGCGCAGCCGGACGCTATTTTCCTTTATTACCCTGGCAAATGTGTCCTTCTCCGCAAAATGAAGCAGCAGCCCGGTATCGGAAATATCGCGACAGCGGGCAGCAATCTTTGTGTTGTCCTCCAGGATTACCGTGACAGGAAAGTCCACCTGATAGCGAATCCCTTTCTTGTGCTGTCGTATGAGGTCATCTTGAGTCTGCGCATTGTCACCTCTCCCGCGCCGGTCTGACATCTGCCGCTCCCCTGAGGGGTCCGGCACGTTCGACAGCAGTCTGCGGTCTTTTTTTATTTTCAAAAGAACATCTTCCTGCTCTTTGGCTTTCACATCGGCACACCTCGCTTATGGTTCAAAGTGACCAGCATATTCATCCACTCTTGCAAAGGAATATCCCTGCTTCTTCCATCGCGGTATCATCACATCGAGCATCTGTGCTGTATACCTCGCGTTTTCCGTCATATGCATGACAATGACGCTTCCGTTCCCGACCCGGTAATCGTCCTCGGAGGAGGGTGAGCCATAGGTCATACGATGGATCAGTGCATCTAAGCTCTCTGCCTTGTAGTCGTTCGTGGTGACATCTCCCGAAATCGAATATAAAAAGCCAACATCAAAAACCTGATACAGGCCCTCCCTGCTGATTTCCAGCGTGGGCGGACGGAAATCCCGTGACAGCGCCTTCTCTCCGTCTGCATAAACGTCGCCGACATACCGATTCAGTTTTTCATAGGAGATGACCAGGTCTTCCCGCATTTCTTTCTGTTCTTCTTCCGTCAGAGAGGAATACCTGGTGAAATCCTTGTTGGCATCAGAGAGCGGCACGTGCGAATTCGAGTGACTCGCGATCTCATGCCCTCCGGCCGCAATCGACCGCAGCAGATTCGGATTGGAGTCCACGTGCTCTGTCAGCACGAAGAAAGTTGCCTTGACATGATATTTGTCCAGCACATACAGCAATTTGTTGACAGATTCGTCCGATCCCCAATCGTCAAAGGTAAGGAAAAGAACCTTGTCATCCGTAAGTTTGCCGGTCTTATCCAGCTGACGGATCTCATTTCTGGTAAAGCCGGGCATCTTTTTCGCATTGACGATAAAATTGCTTCCAAGATAGTGGTTCTTCATGTATTCAAATCGATCCTGGTCACTGTCCATGGAAGTAAGCACGTTTTTCGTGAGAGAAATATCATCCTGCTCCTGCGTGGCAAGAGAATAGACCTGATTCGAAGAAAGAAGTCCGCTCACTGTCTGGAGGCTGTAACGGCTCTCATCCTCAATCTTTCCGGTCAGAGGCGAGACAAACGCAATGCTGTCGACAAACCTACGGATTGACTGCGAAACCATTTCTCCCATGACGGTATGGTCTCCTGCCGCGCTGCCCTTATCCTTGTCAAAATAATTGAGATTGAAATACTCAATGCCTCCTCTGGTAAAGCGCACACTGGATAGATCCTCCAATGCCTTCGGAATCCTCTCCGTCGTCATTTTCTCTGTGCCATCGAGAATCATCCTGCGGGAAGTTCCGACCACAGACATACCACAGGCATGAGCCGCTTCTAGCACCCCGGCATCCGAAGGTTCCTTCGTCATCATGACAACCCGCGGAGCGTAGTTATACCGCCAGTTCATGTAGCAGAGACAATCATGAATATAACGAGCCGTTCCGCTGTAATCGGCAGGATAGGAACCCGCCGGAGTAAAAAGGATCCCGATTTCCTGTCCCATCTTGATCAGCTTTTCTACGGCTCCGGTATTTGTCCTCATTTCATCAAAATTCACAAAAAACGTTCCTGCTCCGCCTGCATCTCTCAGAACACCGGCGACGTCAAGATCAACTGCCTCATTTGCGATATTTCCAAAGGTAAGCGCAAGCGACTTCTCCGTGGTCGGTATTGTGGTGAAATACGACGCTTTCCTGCCGTTGTTCTCTCTTCTCGTTTTCTCCAGTTCATCTTCCATCAGCTGTGGAATCGTCCCGTTTTTCCCAAGCAGAGTATGGACGTCTTCCACTGAAAAATCCCGCTTCTGTGCCTGATCCAGCAGCAATTCAACCTGGTCCGGATCGGAGGCATCAAACAGATAGAGAGAGCCTTCCGACAACTTCTCCGGGTTTTGAGGAAATACCGGGATCTGTCCTGATACAAAGCAGGCAGTCCGGATTTCCGGGATGCAGGCCTCGTCCCTTACCAGATACGCCTCACTGGATATATTTTCCTCCAGCAGGGCGTCTTTTCCGCCCTCGATCTCTTCATACATTTTTCCGGCATCACGAAATGACTTACCCGTTTTGCCCCCATTTTCCGGCGAATACCCATTCTCCGCAATCTGCCCGGTCAGAGCCGGATCAGCTTCGGCAGTCAGAAAAAAGGAGGCAGAGGCTCTGTATTTCTGAAGAACCTTTCTCAGTGCTGCATATTGATCTTCTGTTCTGAGGTTGGCAATGCAAAGGCCGACAGCCTTCTCATCCGTCAGCACACTGCGGTAAAGAACTGACTGATTATCCCCGTCAGCAAGACTCTCCCGAATCACAGAAGCCGCCGCCTGCGGTTTGATTTCTTCCAGCGGAATTATTTTGATCTTCTGTGCGTCAAGTGCTTCCAGAACCCACCCGACAACATCCTGAATATCCGTTTTATTCTTCTGCTCATTCTCAGCTGAAACGTCGTCCAGATCTTCCCGCTTATCGATAGCCGGCGCGGCAGCCACAACGGTCGGCTCCTGATGAACGGGCCGCGATTCACCATCCAGACTTATGATGAGGATATGGCTTCCCCGTAAGTTTTTTACATAATCGACTGCCTCCTCCCGGCTGCGGAAGGAACCTGCGTCGATTAGATCATGATCGTCAGCCACGACCACCCTGTCATATCCCGCTGCGCCGGCGGTCTTCAGGTTCACGAGTGAGAGACTCATTCCCGGGCAGTAAAGAGTCCTGATGTCAAGACCGCTCTCCTCATCCAGAATCGTCTTTGATTCCGTAAGGAGATCTGCAAAGGACAGTGCATCCCGCTTCCCGTTTTCCTGTGCGTACATGCCGCCGCTGATCACCTGGTCTCCGTCTTTGAGAATTGTCTTCAGAATGCCCTGGTTCTCCCGGACTTCAACTGCAGAAACCGCAAAGGAAACCTGGTCCGGGTACTTTTCCAATAAATTCAAAATTTTCTCATTGACCGTCACATCCTCGTTCAGTCCGGAGAAAACCACACTGACAGAAGCCCCTGACTGCGTGCTATCCCCCGCCGCAACATCCGCAGGTACCGCACGCTGAATCTTAGCCAGACGTTCTTCCTCGGTTTCCGATGTTGTCGTCGAAACCGTTCCGTCTACCTGCACATCTGTATATTTGCTGATACGGCTCAGGCGGATCAGTCGGAAAATGCTGAAAGCAATCAGGATGGCAGCTGCCGCAATAACCAGAACAAGCACCGCCAGCCCTGTCCCTTTTAATGTACCTTTCCTATTCTCAGATTTCATTTAAACTCTTCCACCTGTCCCATTTGATATCGCTGTGGATTCATGTATTGCCCGCGCAAATAGCAATCTCAGATCTCTCACCGTATGATATGTATATCCCTTAACATAATGATCATACTTTTTCTGCTGGCGTCTGTTCGGGACCCGCGGCCTCTGGCATGATATGAATCCTTCTTAACATCATGATCATACAGTAAGTTTATTAGACTAAAATAAAATATACGCAAAAAGGCAGATCAACAGGTAATCTGCTGATCTGCCATATCTGATCTGGGTATACTGGTACTAATTACTCAAGAATCGCAGCAACACGTCCGGATCCGACAGTTCTTCCGCCTTCACGAATAGCGAAGGTAAGGCCCTGCTCCATAGCGACCGGATGAATCAGTTCGATGGTCATCTCGACATGGTCACCAGGCATGCACATCTCGGTTCCTTCCGGAAGATGGATCACGCCAGTGACATCCGTGGTTCTGAAATAGAACTGCGGACGATAATCATTGAAGAACGGAGTATGACGTCCGCCTTCATCCTTCGTCAGGACGTAGACCTGAGCAGTGAACTTCTTGTGGCAGGTAACCGTGCCAGGCTTAGCAACAACCTGACCGCGCTCGATGTCCTCGCGGTTGATACCACGAAGCAGGATACCGATGTTATCACCAGCCTCTGCATAGTCCAGAGTCTTGCGGAACATTTCGATACCAGTTACAACAGAGTGCTCAGGCTCTTCCTTGATGCCTACGATATCAACAGCATCATTGAGCTTCAGCATACCACGCTCAACACGTCCGGTAGCCACAGTGCCACGGCCGGTGATGGTGAAGACATCCTCAACAGGCATAAGGAACGGCTTGTCGTTATCACGAACCGGATCCGGAATGTAGGTATCAACCGTATCCATCAGCTCCATGATTGCATCGGTCCACTGGTTCTTCTCATCCGGCTTCTCAAGAGCCTTGAGAGCAGAACCGCGAATGATCGGCGTATCATCTCCAGGGAAATCATACTCGTTCAGCAGGTCTCTGATCTCCATCTCGACGAGGTCAAGAAGCTCCGGATCATCAACCATATCGCACTTGTTCATGAAGACGATGATGTACGGAACGCCGACCTGACGGGCAAGCAGAACATGCTCGCGGGTCTGAGCCATAACGCCATCTGTTGCAGCAACAACAAGGATAGCGCCATCCATCTGTGCTGCACCGGTGATCATGTTCTTGACATAGTCAGCATGGCCAGGGCAGTCAACATGTGCGTAGTGTCTCTTTGCTGTCTCATACTCGATGTGAGCAGAGTTGATCGTTATACCACGAGCCTTCTCTTCCGGAGCCTTATCGATCTGATCGAACGGGACAGCCGGATCAACGCCAAGTCTTGCAGAAAGCACTGCAGTGATGGCAGCTGTCAGAGTGGTCTTGCCATGGTCAACGTGTCCGATGGTTCCAATGTTAACATGCGGCTTTGTTCTATCAAAATGAGCCTTTCCCATTGTTTGAATCCTCCTTTTGGGTATTCATGTTTTATTATGTTCCCGGCTGATTCAACAGTTCCGGGAAAGCACCGTTACCAGAATTATATCCAACAACAGTGCGTATTTCAAGACTTTTCAGCCCTCCGGCAAGCCGGAGAGCCGACCGTAATCAGGGCCGTTGCCCTTCATTCCGGCATAAACCTTCTCAGTTCTTGGACGCTGCAAGCACCTTCTCTGCCACGTTCTTCGGAACCGGCTCATAGCGGTCAAAGAACATGGAGTAGCTGGCACGTCCCTGCGTCTTGGAACGAAGGTCGGTTGCATAACCGAACATCTCTGCGAGCGGTACATAGCCCGTGATCAGAATAGAACCGGAACGGTCCTCCTGGCTGACCACACGGCCTCTTCTCGAGGAGATATCTCCGATGACATCACCCATATAGTCCTGCGGTGTGGTGACCTCAACCTTCATGATCGGTTCAAGCAGCACCGGATCGGCTTTCTGCATCGCTTCCTTGAAGCACATGGAACCGGCGATATGGAATGCCATTTCCGAGCTATCGACTTCATGATAGGATCCGTCATAAACAGTAGCGTGAATGCCAACCACCGGATATCCGCCGAGGGAGCCGGCCTTCATGGCCTCCTCAATACCTTCTCCGACCGCAGGGACATATTCCTTCGGAATCGCGCCGCCGACGATCGCGGAGTCAAACTTATAGAGCTCCTCTCCGTTCGCATCCATCGGTTCGAACTTCACTTTGCAGTGGCCATACTGTCCACGGCCGCCGGACTGCTTTACATACTTGTACTCCTGATCCACCGGTTTGGTGAAGGTTTCCTTGTAAGCAACCTGCGGTGCACCGACATTCGCCTCGACATGGAACTCACGAAGCAGACGATCCACGATGATCTCAAGATGCAGCTCGCCCATGCCGGCAATAATGGTCTGCCCGGTCTCCTGGTTTGTGTGTGCGCGGAACGTCGGGTCTTCCTCCGCGAGCTTCTGCAGCGCATCCACCAGTTTAGCCTGTCCGGCCTTTGTCTTAGGCTCGATCGCAAGCTCAATAACCGGATCCGGAAACTCCATGGACTCGAGAATGACCGGATGGTTCTCATCGCAGAGCGTGTCTCCGGTTGAAGTGTTCTTCAGACCGACGGCAGCCGCGATATCTCCGGCAAATACCTTGTCCAGATCCGTTCTCTTGTTTGCGTGCATCAGCAGAATACGTCCAAGACGTTCCTTGCTGTCCTTCGTGCTGTTGAGCACATACGACCCGGCGTTTGCTGTCCCGCGGTATACGCGGAAGAATGCCAGCTTTCCGACGAACGGGTCGGTCACAATTTTGAATGCCAGTGCTGCGAACGGGCCGTCATCCGTTGCCTTGATGTCAACCGGATTGCCGTCCAGATCAGTTCCATGCGCGTCCTCGATATCCGTCGGAGCCGGCATGAAGTCAACCACTGCATCCAGCAGCTTCTGGATACCGATATTCTTATGTGCAGAGCCGCATACAACCGGGAACGCACGGCACTCGCAGGTTGCCTTGCGGAGCGCCTTCTTCAGATCTTCCACCGAGGGCTCGTTGCCCTCGAGATACTGCTCCATCAGATCGTCGTCCAGATCGCAGATCTTCTCCACCATCTCGGTGTGATACGTCTCTGCGTCGTCTTTCAGATCATCCGGGATATCGATCTGCGTCACGTCCTCACCGTGCGCTCCGCCGTACAGATAGCCCTTCATCTCAAAGAGGTCAATGACACCCTTGAACTGGTCCTCTGCTCCGATCGGAAGCTCCACCATGATGGCATTTTTCTTCAGCTGATTGCGGATCTCATCGACTGCGTTCAGATAGTTTGCTCCGACAATATCCATCTTATTGATGAACGCGATACGCGGAACATTGAATCCGTCTGCCTGATGCCAGACATTTTCAGACTGCGGTTCCACACCTTCCTTGGCAGAGAAGACGCCGACAGCGCCGTCAAGCACACGCAGAGAGCGCTCGACTTCTACCGTGAAATCCACGTGGCCGGGGGTATCAATGATATTAATGCGGTACTCCGGCTGGCTGTCGTCACGCTTGCCGTTCACCTGATGCTTCCAGTGGCAGGTGGTAGCCGCCGATGTAATGGTGATACCACGCTCCTGCTCCTGGGCCATATAGTCCATGGTAGCAGTTCCTTCGTATGTCTCACCAATCTTGTAGTTAACACCGGTAAAGAACAGGATTCGCTCTGTCAGAGTGGTCTTGCCGGCATCAATATGTGCCATAATACCGATGTTCCTGGTTCTTTCCAGGGGATATTCTCTCTTCTCTCCCACAGGTATTTCCTCCTTCGTAATGTGCACCTGTCCGTGGCTGTAAGGAGCGCTGCACCACTTGCGGATGGCGCAGCGTCTTTCAAATCATTCCCGCCCCGATCAGAACCGGTAGTGCGAGAATGCTCTGTTCGCTTCTGCCATCTTGTGCATATCTTCCTTACGCTTCACGGAAGATCCCGTGTTATTGCTTGCGTCAAGAATTTCGCCCGCGAGCTTGTCCTCCATCGTCTTCTCGCCTCTCTTGCGGGAAAACTCAACCAGCCAGCGGAGAGCAAGTGCCTGGCGTCTCTCAGGTCTGACTTCAATCGGAACCTGATACGTTGCGCCGCCGATTCTTCTCGCCTTGACTTCCAGAACCGGCATGATGTTATTCATGGCCGTCTCAAAGACCTCAATGGCCGGCTTGCCTGCCTTATTCTCAACCTTGGTGAAAGCTCCATATACAATCTTCTGCGCTACAGACTTCTTGCCGTCTAGCATGACGGTATTGATCAGCTTGGTAACGACTTTGTTGTTGTATAAGGGGTCTTCTAATACTTCTCTCTTCTGTACATGTCCTTTACGTGGCACGTTACTTCCCTCCTTATCATACGATTTCCATCGTCTGGATAATTCACAGGTACTCACATGATAACTGTGTTCGTGTCGATGTTTCTACTTTATCGATCGAGTCGTCAAAATAGAATCCCAACACTCAAAATCAGACTTGTGAGCTTGTTTACTTACCAGCTTTCGGTCTCTTTGCGCCATACTTGGAACGGCCCTGTCTGCGGTTGGCAACACCGGCAGTATCAAGCGTGCCACGAATGATGTGGTATCTGGTACCGGGCAGGTCCTTAACACGTCCGCCTCTGATCAGAACGACCGAGTGCTCCTGAAGATTGTGTCCTTCGCCCGGAATGTAGGATGTAACTTCAATTCCGTTGGAGAGACGCACTCTGGCGATCTTGCGGAGAGCGGAGTTAGGCTTCTTCGGGGTCGCAGTCTTAACGGCTGTGCAGACACCGCGCTTCTGCGGAGCACTGACATCGATCGACTTCTTCTGAAGAGAATTGAATCCTTTCTGAAGAGCCGGTGCTGCAGACTTCTTCGCAGATGTCTGGCGACCCTTTCTGACTAACTGGTTAAATGTGGGCATTCTATTTACCTCCTTGTCAGACTCTTGCCCGTTTTTCGGGCAAGGAAAACGGTGTGACTCCGCAAAGTCACACCGTAATATTATATGGGAACCTATGATGTCCTGTCAATCGTCAAATTCTAACGATTTCCATAACTATCATCAAATTCTCACGATTCCGATAACTGGAGAAAAACCCGAATGGGCTTTCCCCCGTGTCAGGGCATTGACGCCAGCGGCACCAGTGTCAATCCTGCCCGGATTCATCCGTCAGTACGGCTTCCTCGTCCTCCGGCTGCTCTGCCTTCTCATCTTCGATCACCGCATTCGGATCATCGTTTGGAATCGAGCCGTCCGGAAGGATGTCCGCCTCGCTGCCAATTGTTCCCGCCAGCTGCGCGTCCGTCGACAGATGCGTGTTCCGGTATCTCTTCATGCCGGTTCCTGCCGGGATCAGTTTGCCGATGATGACGTTCTCCTTCAGACCGATCAGCGGATCTACCTTTCCATGGATCGCCGCGTCAGTCAGAACCTTTGTGGTCTCCTGGAAGGATGCTGCAGACAGGAACGAATTCGTAGCCAGCGCCGCCTTCGTAATACCAAGGATGATACGTTTTCCTTCTGCCGGCTTCTTGCCCTCGCCGGTCAGTTCCTCATTGATCGTCTCGTAATCCAGGAAGTCAACAAGGCTGCCGGGCATAAACGGAGAATCTCCCTGCTCTTCCACGCGGACCTTCTTCAGCATCTGGCGCACAATGACCTCAATGTGCTTATCGCAGATATCCACGCCCTGCAGGCGGTACACTCTCTGCACCTCGCGGAGCAGGTAATCCTGCACTGCATTGATGCCCTTGATTTTCAGGAGATCGTGCGGATTGACCGAGCCCTCTGTCAGCTCGTCTCCGGCCTCAATCTCCATATCGTCCTGGACCTTGATTCTGGAGCCATACGGGATCGGATACGTTGCAGACTCTCCCGTCTCGTCATTGGTGACGACCACCTCACGGGTCTTCTTGTTGTCCACGACCTTGACCTTGCCGCCGAACTCCGCGATAATGGCAAGTCCCTTCGGCCTTCTCGCCTCGAAAAGCTCCTCGACACGGGGAAGACCCTGTGTGATATTGCCTCCCGCGACGCCTCCGGTATGGAAGGTTCTCATGGTCAGCTGTGTACCGGGCTCGCCGATCGCCTGTGCAGCGATGATACCGACGGCCTCGCCGACCTGCACCGACTCACCGGTCGCCATGTTGGCTCCGTAGCACTTGGAGCAGATTCCAAGGCGGGAGCGGCAGGTCAGGATCGTGCGGATTTTGACTGCGTCGACCGGCTCGCCCTTGGCATTCACGCCCTCCGCGATCACGCGCTTCGCGCGGCTCGTGGTGATCATATGGTTCTTCTGGACGATGGTCTTGCCGTCTTTATCCCGGATATCTTCGCAGGAATAGCGGCCGGTAATGCGGTCCTGCAGGCTCTCAATGGTTTCGTTTCCATCCATGAACGCCTTGACCGTCATCCCTGGGATGACATCCTTGCCTGCAGCACAGTCCTGCTCGCGGATGATCAGCTCCTGAGATACATCGACCATTCGTCTGGTCAGGTAACCCGAGTCAGCCGTGCGGAGTGCCGTATCGGAAAGTCCCTTGCGGGCGCCGTGTGCCGCCATGAAGTATTCCAGAACGTCCAGACCTTCACGGAAATTGGACTTGATCGGAAGTTCGATGGTGTGGCCCTGGGTATCCGCCATCAGGCCGCGCATGCCGGCCAGCTGCTTGATCTGCTGGTTGGAGCCGCGGGCACCGGAATCAGCCATCATGAAGATGTTGTTATACTTGTCCATGTTGCCGATCACAACCTTGGTCAGTTCTTCATCGATCTTGGTCCAGGTTGCGACAACGGCGCTGTAGCGTTCCTCCTCCGTCAGCAGACCTCTGCGGAAGTTCTTGGCAATCTGATCCACCGTGTTCTGGCCCTGCTCCATCAGCTCGTACTTCTGTTTCGGCACGATGATGTCAGCAATGGAAACAGTCATGGCCGCCTTCGTCGAATAATGATATCCGATGGACTTGACCAGGTCGAGCACTTCGGCTGTCTTGAAAGTCCCGTGAACGTCGATGCAAGCCTGCAGAATCTTCTTGAGCTGCTTCTTGGTCACCATGAAATCGATCTCAAGCTTGAGCTCATTGCCCGGAACGGTGCGATCCACGTAGCCGAGATCCTGTGGAATGATCTCATTGAACAGGAAACGGCCGAGCGTTGACTCGACAGTCTGCTGAAGCTCCGTGCCGTCCGGCATGGTCTTCGTGCAGCGGACATGAATCCGGCTCTGCAGCGTGCAGTCGCCATTCTCATATGCCAGAATCGCTTCGTTCAGATTGTGATAATAATTGCCTGTTCCTGCGACGTTCTCTCTCTCCTGCGTCAGGTAATAAATGCCGAGAACCATATCCTGAGAAGGTACGTTCACGACTCCGCCATCAGACGGCTTCAGCAGGTTATTCGTTGAGAGCATCAGGAAACGGCACTCCGCCTGTGCCTCCACGGAAAGCGGAAGGTGGATTGCCATCTGGTCTCCATCAAAATCCGCGTTGAATCCGGTGCAGACGAGCGGATGAAGCTTGATCGCCTTTCCTTCCACCAGTACCGGCTCGAACGCCTGGATGCCGAGGCGGTGCAGCGTAGGAGCACGGTTCAGCATCACCGGGTGCTCCTTGATCACATCCTCAAGGATGTCCCACACCTGCGGATCAAGTCTCTCAACCAGCTTCTTCGCATTCTTGATATTCTGGGAGATTCCGCGCTGTTCCAGTTCCTTCATGACGAAAGGCTTGAACAGCTCGATTGCCATTTCCTTCGGCAGACCGCACTGGTAAATCTTCAGCTCAGGCCCGTTGACAATAACGGAGCGTCCGGAGTAGTCAACACGCTTGCCCAGCAGATTCTGACGGAAGCGTCCATTCTTGCCCTTCAGCATGTCAGACAGGGACTTCAGCGCACGGTTGCCGGGTCCCGTCACCGGGCGGCCTCTTCTTCCATTATCAATCAGCGCGTCCACCGCCTCCTGCAGCATTCTCTTCTCATTGCGGACGATAATTTCCGGCGCGCCGAGCTCAAGCAGTCTCTTCAGGCGGTTGTTGCGGTTGATAATGCGGCGGTACAGATCATTGAGGTCGGACGTTGCGAACCTTCCGCCGTCCAGCTGGACCATCGGACGCAGATCCGGAGGAATGACCGGCACATAGTCCAGAATCATCCAGCTCGGCTCGTTTCCGGACTCATGGAAAGCCTCGATGACTTCAAATCTCTTGATCAGACGGGCTTTCTTCTGTCCCGATGCCTCGGCGATCTCCTTCTGAAGATCGACATACTCCTTCTCAACATCGATGCCCATCAGCAGTTCCTTGATCGCCTCGGCGCCCATCCCGGCGCGGAAGTTATTCTTCGGATCTGCCTTCAGCTTCTGATACTGCGACTCCGTCAGAATCTGCTTCTTGCGGAGCGGTACCATCTTCGGCTCACTGCCGTCTGCCTTCTTGCTGTCATCCGGCACCATGACGCCTGTGCCGGGATCAAGCACGATGTAATCGGCAAAATACAAAACCTTCTCGAGGTCCTTCGGGGAGAGATCCAGAATCAGGCCCATCCGGCTCGGAATTCCCTTGAAATACCAGATGTGCGATACCGGCGCTGCCAGGGCAATATGTCCCATTCTCTCGCGGCGCACGCTGGACTTGGTCACCTCAACGCCACAGCGGTCGCAGATGACACCCTTATACCGAATCTTCTTGTACTTGCCGCAATGGCACTCCCAGTCCTTGCTGGGTCCGAAGATTTTCTCGCAGAACAAGCCGTCTTTCTCCGGCTTGAGTGTGCGGTAATTGATCGTCTCAGGCTTTGTCACCTCTCCGTATGACCAGCCCTTGCCCTCCCTTGCGCTGCCGGAGATGATCTCCGGGCTGGCAAGAGAAATTTTGATGGCGTCAAAAGTGATCGGCTGATAACTCTGCTGTTTGCTGTTTGGCATATAATACCCTCAATTTCCGCCGCCCATGCGGCATTCAGACCGCCGCCGGCATGAACATTCCGTGCCGGCCGGCATACCTGTCAGCAGTTTCCAGGGCTGTGTCATTCCCCGTCCTGCAGCTCCTCGGCCTCGTCCGCGATAACATCCTCCGCGGCGTCGTCCGCGCTGTCCTCTGCAGGTTCGCTGTCCTTCAGCTCTCCGCTCTCATTGAATTCCTTGGTGTTGTATCCGTTCTGGCTGGCCTCGTTCTCGTCGTATCCGTTGTAGTCACGGAAATTATTCTGCATCTCAAAGCGGAACTCGGAGTCAGCACTGCCGTAGTCGATGTTCTCCTTGATTTCCACCTCGGAGCCGTCGTCCTTGAGCACACGGACGTCGAGTGCCAGCGCCTGCAGCTCCTTGAGCAGCACCTTGAAGGACTCCGGAATGCCCGGTTCCGGCACGTTCTCGCCCTTGATGATCGCCTCATACGTCTTGACACGGCCGATGACATCATCCGATTTGACGGTCAGGATCTCCTGAAGGGTGTAGGCTGCGCCGTACGCCTCCAGCGCCCAGACTTCCATTTCTCCGAAACGCTGTCCGCCGAACTGTGCCTTGCCGCCGAGCGGCTGCTGTGTCACCAGCGAGTAAGGACCGGTGGAACGGGCATGGATCTTATCGTCCACCAGATGATGCAGCTTGAGGTAATGCATGTGTCCGATGGTAACGGGTCCGTCAAACAGCTCTCCGGTGCGTCCGTCGCGAACCGGAACCTTACCGTTCGCATTCAGCGGAACGCCCTTCCAGACTGCCCGATGTTCGCGGTGATCCCACAGGTATTTCATGACATCACTGCCTGCCTGTGCTCCCCACTTCTCCTCAAAGGCTTTCCAGCCGTCGTCTCCGTAGGAGTTGTTAACATAGTCATTGGCCATCTCCAGCAGATCCTGGATATCCTCCTCCGTCGCGCCGTCAAACACCGGTGTGGAGACATTGAATCCGAGTGCCGCTGCCGCCAGGGACAGATGAATTTCAAGAACCTGCCCGATGTTCATACGGGACGGCACACCCAGCGGATTCAGCACGATATCCAACGGACGGCCGTTTGGCAGATACGGCATATCCTCAATCGGCAGAACACGGGAAACGACACCCTTGTTTCCATGACGGCCGGCCATTTTGTCACCGACCGAAATCTTTCTCTTCTGTGCGATATAAATACGGACAGCCTCATTCACTCCGGGCGGAAGTTCATCCCCGTTCTCCCGGGTGAAGATCTTGGTGTCAACAACAATGCCGTATTCCCCGTGCGGAACCTTCAGGGAGGTATCACGCACCTCTCTTGCCTTCTCACCGAAGATTGCGCGGAGCAGTCTTTCCTCCGCCGTCAGCTCTGTCTCTCCCTTCGGCGTGACCTTGCCAACAAGGATATCACCGGCGCGGACCTCCGCCCCGATCCGGATGATGCCGTTGTCGTCCAGATCCTTCAGCGCATCTTCGCCGACGCCCGGAACATCTCTTGTGATCTCTTCCGGTCCGAGCTTGGTATCTCTGGACTCCGCCTCATATTCCTCGATATGCATCGAGGTGTAAACATCGTCGCGGACCAGCCTCTCGCTCAGCAGAACGGCATCCTCGTAGTTGTAGCCTTCCCATGTCATGAAGCCGATCAGCGGATTCTTGCCGAGTCCAAGCTCTCCGTTCTTCGTGGACGGACCGTCTGCGATGATCTGTCCCGCCTCCACATGGTCTCCGGTGTTGACCGACGGCTTCTGGTTATAGCAGTTTGACTGGTTGCTTCTGGCAAACTTGATCAGGTGATACTCGCTCTTTGTGTTGTCGTCATTCTTGACGCGGATCGTCGTCGCATCGACAAATTCGACTGTGCCGGACTTCTCCGCAACAACGCTGTCGCCGGAGTCCTTGGCCGCCTTGGCCTCAAGACCGGTGCCGACCACGGGCGCCTCCGTCGTCAGAAGCGGAACCGCCTGACGCTGCATGTTGGAACCCATCAGGGCACGCGTCGGGTCATCAGACTGCAGGAACGGTACCAGTGCCGTTGCAACCGAGAAGACCATCTTCGGCGAGACATCCATGAAATCAAAGGCGCTCTTCGGAAAAGAAGATGTCTCCGTTCTGAATCGTCCGGAGACAGTGCGCTCGACGAAGTGTCCTTCCGCATCGAGTTTTGCCGAAGCCTGCGCGACGTGGTAGTTGTCCTCTTCATCCGCGGTCATGTACACAACTTCATCTGTGACGCGCGGGTTTGCCGGATCGGACTTATCGATGCGGCGGTACGGTGCCTCGACAAAGCCATATTCATTGATGCGGGCATAACATGCCAGCGAGTTGATCAGACCGATGTTCGGGCCTTCAGGTGTCTCAATCGGGCACATCCGTCCATAGTGCGTGTAATGGACATCGCGGACCTCGAATCCGGCGCGGTCACGGGACAGACCGCCGGGACCCAGCGCAGAGAGACGTCTCTTGTGCGTGATCTCAGACAGCGGGTTGTTCTGGTCCATGAACTGAGACAGCTGGGAGCTTCCGAAGAATTCCTTCACGGCAGCCTGCACCGGCTTGATATTGATCAGCGCCTGAGGCGAAATCTCCTCGTTCGGATCATGTGTCGTCATGCGCTCGCGGACCACCCGCTCCAGCCTCGACAGACCGATGCGGTACTGGTTCTGCAGGAGCTCTCCAACCGCACGGATGCGGCGGTTCCCCAGGTGGTCAATGTCATCGTCGTTTCCGATGCCATATTCCAGATGCATGTTATAGTTCACGGAGGCAAGGATATCCTCCTTGGTGATGTGCTTGGGAATGAGCTCATGTACGCTCTTCTTCAGCGCATCCGCCAGTGCCTCCGGGTCCTCGTTGTCCTGGTATTTGATCAGGATATCGCGGAGAGCCGGATAATAAACCTGCTCGTGAATGCCAAGCTCCTCCGGATCGCAGTCCACAAAGTGGGTGATATCCACCATCAGATTGTTCAGGACCTTGACGTTGCGCTCCTCTGTCTGAATCATGACATAAGGAATGGCCGCGTTCTGAATGGCGTCCGCCATCTCGCGCGTCACCGTCTCCCCGGCGCTGCCCAGGATCTCTCCGTTTGCCTCATCCACCACATCCTCGGCAAGGACATGCCCGGTGATACGGTTGCGGAGGGCAAGCTTCTTATTAAATTTATAGCGTCCAACCTTCGCCAGATCATAGCGGCGGGGATCAAACAGCATTGCGTTGATCAGACTGTCTGCAGAATCCACAGACAGCGGCTCGCCGGGACGAATCTTTTTATACAACTCGAGCAGACCTTCCTTATAATTGCTGGTCGGGTCCTTCGCAAAGGAAGCCTCGAGTTTCGGCTCGTCGCCGAACATATCGATGATCTCTTCGTTCGTACCAAGACCCAGGGCGCGGAGGAACACCGTCACCGGCACCTTTCTGGTGCGGTCCACACGAACCCAGAACACATCATTGGCATCCGTCTCATACTCCAGCCATGCGCCGCGGTTCGGAATCACCGTGCAGGAATACATCTTCTTTCCGAATTTGTCATGGTCGATCCCATAGTAAATACCGGGCGAACGGACCAGCTGTGAGACAATGACACGCTCGGCGCCATTGATCACGAAAGTGCCCGTGTCGGTCATGATCGGCATATCACCCATGAAAATTTCCTGCTCCGTGATGCTCTGATCATTTTCCTTATCATAAAGGCGCACTTTCACCTTCAGGGGCGCAGCATATGTCGCGTCACGTTCCTTGCACTTCTCAATCGAATATTTTGCATCATCCTTGTTGAGGCTGTATCCAACGAAAGAGAGGCTGAGACGTCCGTTATAATCCTCGATCGGACTGATGTCATCAAACGCCTCCTGCAGGCCCTGCTCGAGAAACCATTGATAAGACGCCTTCTGAACCTCGATCAGGTTTGGCATTTCCTGAACTTCCTTCTGACGGGAGAAGCTCATTCTCATGCTGTTGCCGCTTTTCATGGGACGCATTCTGTTATTGTCCATTCTTTCACCCCGATTTTCTAATCCATGCTGAAGTGTCCGACTCCGGAGCGCAGAAACTGCCCATTTTCCCTTTTTCCGGCAAATGTGCGCACCAAAAAAAGGCATAATGCCTCCGAAGATATGCGGAAGATATTATACTGCTGATTCTGTCAACCTGTCAACGAAAATTCGTGCAGCCAGGGACGGAAGTATTCGTGCAGCTGAGGACGGATATATTCGTGCAGCCAGGTGCGGAAAAGTCTTAGGTTAATTGCAGCAGAAGTTCCACCGGCATTTAATAACAGAAGTCAACTCTCCCGGGGAAATTTTGAGCACCGGCACAGAAAACAGCCATGAAGATGCATGCAGCAGGCAGCCTGAAACGCAAAAACCTCCGCCGGGATTTCCCCCGCGGAGGTTCTTTCACGTGAAAGATATGCAGAAGCCCATTGCCAGAAAGACAGCTCGAGGCTTCTCCCACCGCATTGCTCTTCTGCAGAAGGGCAGTGCGGCGGTCCTGTTTCGTTCACATCCGATTACTTCAGAGTGATCTTTGCTCCCTCGGCCTCGAGCTTCTTCTGAATCTCCTCAGCCTCTTCCTTCGGAGCGCCTTCCTTGACGTTCTTCGGAGCGGACTCAACAAGGTCCTTAGCTTCCTTCAGGCCAAGGCCGGTGATCTCACGGACAACCTTGATGACCTTGATCTTGTTCGGGCCAACCTCAGTCAGCTCAACGTTGAACTCAGTCTTCTCTTCCTCAGCCGGAGCTGCTGCGCCTGCAGCTGCCACAACAACACCTGCGGAAGCAGATACACCGAACTCTTCCTCGGCAGCCTTGACCAGATCATTCAGCTCCATGACAGAGAGCTCTTTTACTGCATCGATAATTTCCTGTGTGCTTAACTTAGCCATAGTAATTGATAACCTCCTGTTAAATTTTCCTGTTCAGGCGGGTCTGTCGCGCCGGGCAGCCGCCATCGATTCCATGCCGGGGCTGTTATGCCTCTGCCGCGGGTGCTGCCTCTGCTGCAGGAGCCTCTGCTTCTGCCGCGGGTGCTGCTTCCTCGCCGCCTTCCGCCTTTTTCTCTGCGATCTGCTTGATCACACGGGCGAAATTTGCCATCGGGGACTGGAACGATCCAAGCAGTCTGGAGAGAAGTTCCTCTCTGGACGGGATCTTTGCCACCTCAGCCATTCCAGCCGCGTCGTATACAGTGCCTTCCACGACGCCGGCCTTGATTTCCAGCTTGTCTGCCTTCTTTGCGAAGTTCGCAAGTACACGGGCAGGTGCAGTAGCATCATCCTTGGATACCGCAAGTGCGCTCGGTCCCTCAAGGAACGGATCGAGGCCCTCAAATGCAGTGCCCTTGAATGCAAGCTTCATCATCGTATTCTTGTACACCTTGTAGGTGACACCAGCCTCGCGAAGCTGCTTGCGGAGCTCAGTATCCTGCGCTACGGTCAGGCCGCGGGTGCTGACAAGAACAGCGGACTGGGCGCCATCGATCTTTTCGGAAATTTCCTTGACGACGGGCTGCTTTAATTCCACTTTTGCCATGTCTTTACCTCCTTATAGATTTTGCCGGATGACCTGGTCATTCGATATAGAAAGAGGTTTTACTGAACATGACGATATTCTCGCTAAAAAACCTCCCGATCGCTAAGACCGGGAGGCGCATCATCCAGTAAAGATTCTTTCCTCGGCGGGCGCATCCTGCGGATGCTTACGTCTTGCGACACCAGCTGTCTTCGGCTTACAGAAGTGAATATTACCATCTTGCAAAGTTTGTGTCAATGACCAGCATGGCCTGTTTCGGACAAAAAATTGTCCCCAACAAGTTTAGCCTGCTCGGGACAATTTTTGTCCCAAACAAGCTAAACTTGTTAGGGACAATTTCTACTGTTTCTCCATCGTGCCATCCGCCTCCACACGAACCCCGGCGGATTTGTCACGAATGGCATGCAGGACGCGTGTCCTGTCAGGTTCCTGCATCATGGTGACGGTGCAATTGGTCTGCAGCATGGGCTGAAACCGGATCTGTGCTGTCTCATGTGTCCTGCTGTCAAGGGTAATCTCAAGGATACCGGTGTCCGTATCCCGGGATGTGAACAGAAAATTGCCGAGGCTGTAGAACACAAAGGTATTGCCGCACCATTCCGCCCCCTGCAGAACATGAGGATGGTCTCCGATGATGAAATCGGCACCCGCGTCAGCCATTGCCTGCACACGGCTGGTCTGCCACCAGCTCTGCTTCTCCTCTTTTTCCGTGCCCCAGTGAATGTAGACCATGACGATATCACAGTTTTGCTTTGTCTCCTGGATTACCCTGAGGAGATCTGTATCGTCCCAGCAGCGGAAAACCCCCGCGCTGTCCTCCGTCGCCCCTCTGGTATCCGGGTTATCCATCTGCTCGATCTGCGTGGAGCACAAAATTCCCACCTTCATTCCTCCGCAGTCGAAGATCGCC
>Ga0256406_1002656_pt1 | contig 24483 bp, 20 predicted proteins | sample RumenRJG_03DNA_FD_185986 | JGI IMG/M metagenome (GOLD analysis project Ga0256406, IMG submission 185986) | Bovine rumen microbial communities from Lethbridge, Alberta, Canada - RJG_03 | ecosystem: Host-associated > Mammals > Digestive system > Stomach > Rumen | place: Canada: Alberta | collected...
ATCGTCAAAAAGCACATATTGCATCTTGATCCCTGCATTGGCGATGCCCTGCTCCAAGGTCTCAATGTCCGTAGCGTAATTGTCAAGATCGGAAACGCTGCCATAGAACCGGGTAGGGTAGTAAGGCACCTGCGCGCCCGCTTTCGCTTTGCCGGAAGAAGCCTGCCGGAACCGTGACTTGGCGTTATAAGGATAGTCGGTCCAGTCCCCTTTATAGGTCCACCCCCTGCCGTGGCAGCCGATGATCATGCCATAGTTGAGCGCGAAGGCATTGCTTTTCACGTCGTTGAGTATCTGCGCTATGCCTTCCGCCGTCGTGTAAAGATTGCCGGAATAGGTTTTGAGCTTCGTGTGCTGTATCTCCTTGTTTACCAAGGTTATCTCATAGAGTTCAGACTCGGAGGACGACTTGCTCAGAAAGACGACCACACGGTTGCTCATGCTGCCTTTCTTCTTGATGGCACTCTCTATGCTGTCGAGATTCTGCTGGAAATAAGAATACAAGCCTCTGTCTGACGCTGATCCCGACCATGGCATAAACACAATGGTGGTCTGTTGGTTGATAGTGGTGACATCCTCCGCCTCTTCTGTGCAGGAAGAGAACGACATTATTATAACCAGCAGATAGAAAAGATACAGTATACGTTTCATTAGAAAGATATTATTTGCAATGCATGGAACAAAATAAAGAAGGTGCACATGGTCGCTCTCTTGGGGCGCCCACGTGCACCTTTATATTATTTCTTAGCTTTCAGCGCCTTGAGGCTCTCCTCGATGCTTGCGATCTTCTCTTCGGCATCGCTCTGCTTCTTGCGCTCTTTCTCCACGACGGCTTCGGGAGCATGAGAAACGAAGTTGGCATTGGCAAGTTTCTTCTTCACGCCCGTGAGGAAGCCCTGCAAGTGCTGGAGCTCTTTCTCCTGCTTCTCGATCTCTGCATCCACATCGATGAGGTCACCTACAGGAACGGCAAACTCATCGGTACCCACCATGAAGGCGGAAGCGTCGGGGGCTTTCTCCTTGACAACGGTCAGCGCCTTCAGATTGGCCATCTTCACAATGATGCTGTTGTAAGCCTCGAAGTGGTTCTCGCCAAGGGTCTGAAGCTCAAGCTCTTTCTTAGGAGCAATGTTCTTCTCGTTGCGGACGGCTCTCACCCCGGCCACGATCTGCTTCACGAGCTCCATGTCGGCGCAGAGCTTCTTGTCAGCCTCTGTGGGGGCTGCGATCTCTAAGCGCGATACCATGATGCTCTCACCGGCTTTACGCTCCGTGATATGCTGCCAGAGCTCCTCGGTGATGAACGGCATGAACGGATGAAGCATCTGCATCAGTTTCTCGAAGAAACGCAGCGTAGCCTCCATCGTGGCCTTATCCATCGGCTGCTGCTTTCCATCGATGTAAGCAGGCTTCACGAGCTCAAGATACCAGGCCGAGAACTCGTCCCAGAACAGGCGGTAGACCGTCATCAGGGCCTCAGAGATGCGGTAGGTCTTGAACTGCTCGTTCATCACGGCATTTGCCTCTTTTAGTTTAGCGTCGAACCAAGCCACTGCCAGCCGGCAGTTCTCCGGCTGCTCGATGTCGGCTGTCTCCCAGCCCTTGACGAGCCGGAAGGCGTTCCAGATCTTATTGTTGAAGTTGCGGCCCTGCTCGCAGAGGCTCTCGTCGAAGAGGATGTCGTTGCCGGCAGGCGCGGAGAGCATCATACCCATACGCACACCGTCGGCACCATATTTGTCCATCAGCATGATAGGATCAGGACTGTTGCCGAGACTCTTCGACATCTTACGGCCGAGCTTGTCGCGCACGATGCCGGTGAAGTAGACGTGGCGGAATGGCATCTTGCCTCTGTACTCGTAGCCCGCCATGATCATGCGTGCCACCCAGAAGAAGATGATGTCAGGACCTGTCACGAGGTCACTCGTCGGATAATAATAGTTGATCTCCTTGTTGTCGGGATCGAGGATGCCGTTGAAGAGGGAGATCGGCCACAGCCAGCTCGAGAACCACGTGTCGAGGCAGTCGCTCTCTTGCTCCAGCGTGTCAGCGGTCACGGCGGGGTTCTTCTCCTGAGCGAGCTTCAGGGCTTCGGCTGCTGTCTCAGCCACGACGAAGTCGCGCTTGCCATCCGTTGTCTTGAAGTAATAAGCCGGGATGCGGTGACCCCACCAGAGCTGACGGCTGATACACCAGTCCTTGATGTTCTCAAGCCAGTATTTGTAAGTGTTCTTGTATTTCTTCGGGAAGAACTCGATGTCGTCATTCATCACCGGCGGAAGGGCGATGTCAGCGAAATGCTGCATCTTGAGGAACCACTGCGTGGAGAGCTTCGGCTCGATAGGCACGTTCGTGCGCTCCGAGAAGCCCACCTTATTGTCGTAGTCTTCCACCTTCTCCATCAGTCCGGCGTTCTCGAGGTCGATGGCGATCTGTTTACGTACGTCCATACGATCCTGACCGACATACAGACCGGCAGCCTTCGAGATGGTACCGTCATCGTTGAAGATGTCGATGGTCTCAAGATGGTGCTTCAGACCCAGCATGTGGTCGTTGACATCGTGGGCGGGTGTCACTTTCAGACAGCCCGTACCGAACTGGATATCGACATAGGAATCCTCAATGACGGGTATGACGCGGTTCACCAAAGGTACGATGACATGCAGTCCCTTGAGCCATGTGTTCTTCACATCCTCAGGGTTGATGCACATAGCGGAGTCGCCCATGATGGTCTCAGGACGGGTCGTGGCCACCACTGCATAATAACCTTTGGCATCCTTGTGCATGACGTTGCCCTCGGCTTTGCGTTCGACCTTGGCCTGGTCGTCGGGAGCAACATAATATTTCAGATAATAGAGTTTGGAATGCTCATCCTTGTAGATCACCTCCTCATCGGAGAGCGCCGTCTTGGCTTTCGGGTCCCAGTTGACCATGCGCACGCCACGATAGATCAGTCCTTTGCGATAGAGGTCCACGAAGACGTGGATGACACTCTTCGAGCGCGTCTCGTCCATCGTGAACGCGGTGCGGTCCCAGTCGCAGGAGCAACCGAGCTTACGGAGCTGCTTGAGGATGATGCCACCGTGCTCATGGGTCCAGTCCCAAGCATGCTCGAGAAACTGTTCACGGGTGAGGTCGGTCTTTTTGATACCTTGCTCAGCAAGTTTGCCAACGACCTTAGCCTCCGTAGCGATGGAGGCGTGGTCAGTGCCCGGCACCCAGCAGGCGTTCTTGCCCTCCATGCGGGCGCGGCGTACGAGAATATCCTGAATGGTGTTGTTGAGCATGTGGCCCATGTGGAGCACACCTGTTACGTTGGGTGGGGGAATGACCACGGTGTAAGGCTCGCGGCCATCGGGGTGAGAAGAGAAAAGCTTGTTGTCAAGCCAATACTGATACCATTTCGACTCTACTTGATTAGGGTCGTACTTACTTGCTAATTCCATGTATCTGTTTTTTCTTTGTGTTTATCTAAAGAATATCGGTGCAAAATTACTAATTTTCAACTTAAAACCGCTAACTTTGCATGAAAATAAATGATAGTGATGCATACAAAAGAGGAGAAACTGAAAGCTTTTGAGCGACTGCTCGATGTCCAGGAGCGTCTGCGCAAGGAATGCCCGTGGGACAAGGCGCAGACTTTTGAGAGTTTGCGCCCCAATACCATCGAAGAGACTTTCGAGCTCTGCGACGCGCTGATGAAAGATGATCATGCTGAGATCTGCAAGGAGCTGGGCGATGTCATGGAGCACGTCATCCTCTATGCTGTGATGGGCTCGGAGACCGGCGATTTTGATATTGCGGATGTTTGTAACCATCAGGCAGACAAGCTGATGTTCCGTCATGACTTCATCAACTGGTGTGGTTGGACGGTGAGCAATCCCGAAATGGAGGTTGACGATGAGGGGCATGTCAACTATCGGCCAAACAGTTGTGAAACAAGCCGTGAAACATCAGAAACGGCCGATTCCACCGATCGTAAGCCCCAGTCCTCTACGCAGGTCGAGTCGTCCTGGGAGAAGCGCAAACGGTTGGAACGCGACGGCAACGAAACGGTCCTGAGCGGGGTGCCCGATGCGTTGCCTTCTATCATCAAGGCTTATCGCATTCAAGATAAAGCGCGCAATGTAGGCTTCGACTGGAAAGAGCCGCACGGCGTATGGGCGAAGGTGCGCGAAGAGTTGGGTGAGTTAGAGGCTGAATTAGAGAAAGGTGACAAGAAGCGTTCAACCATTGAGTTGGGCGACTTCATCTTCAGCGTCATCAATGCCGCGCGGCTCTATCATCTCAATCCTGACAACGCGCTCGAGCATGCCAACCGCAAATTTATTTCGCGCTTTACCTATATAGAGCGGAAAGCGAACGAAGAAGGTAAGAATATCAAGGACTTGACGCTCGATGAAATGGACAGATATTGGAATGAAGCCAAACTGAATGAAAAATAACTATACTATGGAAAAGAAACTATACTTTTTGGCAGCATTATTGTTGGCAGCGTCTTTCGCGTTGACCGGATGCAAGAACAAACCGCAGCCGCAGGAGACACCTACGGAAAAGATTGAAGACCAACAAGCTGAGCAAGACTCTACCATCTACGGCGTTTGCGGCGACGGCACGATGATGCACACCTTGGAGCTTATCTCTGATGCCGGTGACACGCTGACGTTTGCCTTGCCCGACACCGAGGACGGTTCCAACCCCGTTGTCGGCGGACTGCTTGCCGGTGACCGGCTCGCCGTGGTGAAAGGACCGGCTGTTGACGGAGAGGAAACGGCTAAGAAAGTGATCAACCTCACAACGCTGCAAGGAAAGTGGACAAGCATCGACAAGAACTTCGAGATTCTTGAAGGGGGAGAGGTGAAGTCGAATGTGGAGGCTGAGAAAAATCCGTGGACAGCATGGAAGATTCTCAACGGCAAGCTGCTGCTCAACCGTGATACTTTCGAGATAGACAATATCGGCAGCGATTCGCTCGAATTGGAGAACCGCAACGGTATCTTCCTCTATAAGCGGGCAAAATGACATGGAACCGTTCAGCGTTCATATCTTAGGTTGTGGAAGCGCGCTGCCCACGCTGAAACATTTTGCCTCCTCCCAGGTCGTGGAGATTCGGGGAAAGTTCTTTATGATCGACTGTGGCGAGGGGACACAGATTCAACTGCGCCGCTCTCATGTCGGTTTTACGAAGATCCAAGCCATCTTCATCTCGCATCTCCATGGGGATCATTGCTTCGGGCTCATCGGGCTGATCTCAACCTTTGGAATGCTCGGGCGCACGGCACCGCTGCACATCTACGCGCCGCAAGCGCTGAGGTCTCTGCTTGACGAACAGATGGAGCTTTTCTGCAACGGACTTGACTATCGCGTTGAGTTTCACGCAGTTGACACCACCAAACATCAGGTTATCTTTGAAGACAGAAGTCTCACGGTAGAGAGCATTCCGCTCTCTCATCGCATTCCCTGCGCCGGTTTTCTCTTCCGCGAGAAACCTACGTTGCCACATATCCGCCGCGACATGATCGACTGCTACGACATCCCCGTCTCTCAAATCAACAACATCAAAGCCGGTGCCGACTGGACAACGGAAGATGGTGAGGTCATCCCCAATTCGCGGCTGGTGACACCTGCCGATCCTCCGCGGTCCTACGCTTATTGCTGCGACACGCGCTATATGCCCGCGCTTCATGAGATGGTGGAAGGTGTAAATATGCTTTATCACGACTCGACTTACGACAGTTCCTGTGCCGACCGTGCCAAGCTCTATTATCATTCCACGTCGCAGCAAGCGGCCATGGTGGCGCGCGACGCGCATGCCGGCACGCTGATTCTCGGTCATTTCAGCGCGCGCTACGATAACGAATCCGCCATTCTCGACGAGGCGAAAGCGATCTTCCCCAACACGGTGCTGGCTAATGAAGGAAAGGTCTTTGAGGTCGGCAAGCAACGATAAATGGATGGTTCGTCAAAGAATTGATAAAAGAAGATTGACAAAACGTTTGCTGTATCAATAAAAAAGGTTAACTTTGCGTCTTGAATAAACAAATCAGATAATGCCTGAAATATCAGTTCGTGGCCTTGAGATGCCACAGTCGCCTATACGCAAGCTTGCTCCATTGGCTGCCAAGGCCAAGGAGCGTGGCATCAAGGTTTATCACCTCAATATAGGCCAGCCCGATCTTCCCACCCCGCAGTGTGGTCTCGATGCTTTGAAACATATCGACCGCAAGGTGTTGGAGTATTCGCCGTCGCAAGGCTATCTCTCTTATCGTCAGAAGCTTGTCAAATATTACGCGAAATATAATATCAATGTCTCTCCCGATGAGATCATCATCACCTCGGGCGGCTCTGAGGCAGTACTCTTCGCTTTCATGAGTTGTCTGAACCCCGGCGATGAGATCATCGTTCCGGAGCCTGCTTACGCCAACTACATGGCTTTCGCCATCTCCGCGGGTGCCAAGATACGGACCATAGCGACAACGATCGACGAAGGCTTCTCCTTGCCGAAAGTAGAGAAGTTTGAGGAGCTCATCAACGACAAGACGCGCGCCATCATGATCTGTAACCCCAACAACCCTACGGGTTACCTATATACGCGGCGCGAGATGAACCAGATCCGTGACCTTGTGAAGAAGTACGACCTGTATCTTTTCTCCGATGAGGTCTATCGCGAATATATCTACACGGGCAGTCCTTATATCAGTGCCATGCATCTGAAAGGCATTGAGAACAATGTCATCCTTATCGACTCTGTCTCCAAGCGCTATTCAGAATGTGGCATCCGTATCGGTGCCCTCATCACCCACAACAGTGAGGTGCGCAAGGCGGTGATGAAGTTTTGTCAAGCCCGGCTCTCTCCACCGCTTATCGGTCAGATCATTGCCGAGGCATCCCTCGATGCGCCGGAGGAGTACTATCGCAACGTCTACGATGAGTATGTGGAGCGTCGTAAGTGTCTTATCGATGGGCTTAACCGCATCCCCGGTGTCTATTCTCCCATTCCGATGGGTGCGTTCTATACCGTGGCTCAGCTCCCGGTAGACGACTCCGAGAAGTTCTGTCGCTGGTGCCTCGAAGAATTCAACTATGAGGGAGAGACGGTCATGATGGCTCCGGCTTCGGGCTTCTACACCACGCCCGGCGCCGGCATCAATCAGGTGCGTCTCGCTTATGTACTGAAGAAAGAAGACCTGAGAAGAGCGCTTGTCGTCCTTGGCAAGGCGCTTGAGGCTTATCCGGGGAAGACGGAGATCAAGACGTTATAAGAGCTTTAGAAGCATGAATCTTCCACTTTTCATAGCAAAGAGAATATATGGTGATCAAGGTGACAGACACAAAGTGTCGCGTCCTGCCATCACCATCGCTACAGCCGGAGTGGCTATCGGCCTGGCGGTGATGATCGTGTCTGTCTGTGTCGTGCTCGGCTTCAAGCATACGATACAAGGCAAGGTCATCGGCTTCGGCTCACACATCCAAGTGACCAACTTCGTTGCGCAGACGGAGACCGAGCAGTATCCGATAGCCGCCAGTGACAGTGTGATGGGCGCCATCCGCAATATCGGTGGCGTGAAGCACGCGGAGCGCTTTGCTTATAAGCAGGGTATTCTCAAGACCGACAGCAACTTCTTGGGCATCGTGCTTAAAGGCGTTGGACCGGAATGGGACTCTACCTTCATCCATGAGAACATGGTGTCAGGCTCCATTCCTCGTTTCACCGACGAGGCCTCGTCGAACAAGATCCTGATCTCGCAGACTATCGCCAATAAGCTGAATCTTAAACAGGGACAGCGTGTCTTTGCTTATTTCATCGATAACAATGGCGTGCGTATCCGCCGGTTCACGATCGCAGGTATCTATCAGACCAACCTCAGCCAGTACGATTCCTACATGGTCTTCACGGATCTTTATTCGACCATAAAACTGAACGGATGGAACCCTGACCAAGTGTCGGGTATCGAGGTGACGGTTAACGACTTCAACCAGGTCGATAACGTGGAGCATCAGTTCATTAAGCAGATCAACAAGCGGACGGATCACTACGGTGAGACTTACACTTCGCAGACCATCAAGGATATCAACCCACAGATCTTCCGCTGGCTCGACTTGCTCGACATGAATGTGTGGATCATTCTTGCTCTGATGACGGCGGTAGCCGGTGTGACGATGATCTCCGGCCTGCTCATCATCATTCTTGAGCGCACCACGATGATCGGCATCCTCAAGGCGTTAGGGGCCCGCAACACGATGATCCGGCATCTCTTCCTGTGGTTCGCTACGTTTATCATTGGTAGAGGACTTATCATCGGCAATGTCATCGGCCTGGGTGCTTGTTTCCTGCAGCAACACTTTGGTATTGTGAAGCTCGATCCCGCTACTTATTATGTGAATACGGTACCCATTGAGTTTAATGTCCCGTTGTTGATCCTGCTCAATGTAGCCACGCTCCTCATCAGTGTTCTTGTGCTGATCGGTCCGAGCTATCTCATCTCACATATCCATCCTGCGAAGAGCATGCGGTACGAGTAAAGCACAGCGCCGCACCGATGGCCGTGCAGAACTCCGAGTATTTGGGAATGATGAAATGAACCTTGTAGAGCTTCTCCAGACCGGGGAACACGAGCTTGCATTGGGGCAGCAAGGTGAGGTTGCCGATAAGCACATACTCATGGATTCCAGAGTTGAGCGAGGCGAGGATGCAGCTGGAGCCAATCGTCTGGAGCACGGTCGTGATGATGCCGCATGCGATGTCCTCGCGTGCGGCATTGCTTTTCGCCTTGCCAAACAAGGAGGCGGTGGCGTGCTTCGGCAGACCCGGAAGAGGATTGGGTGAGATATCGCCGATCTGCAGATCAATATTCGAGATGTCTCCCTGCATGGCGAGTGAGATGATCTGCTTCATGTCATCCGTCTTGAGGATGACACGGCTCAGGCCCGCCAATGTGCCACCTCCGAGGCCAATGCCTCCGATGTGCTTGATGTCATCACCGTCGCACTGAACCAGGCTTGTGCCCGTTCCCATCGAGACTACGATCATACGGTCCAGCCCCGTCTCATAGCGTGCCCCTAAGCCGTCTGCTATAAACTCCTCCGCCTTGTCGGTAGGAAGTCCGTAGATGGGTTCGTTGACATAAGCTGCTCCTACGCCTGTTATCATCACATGTTCTATTTCGCTGAGCGCTATCTGGTTGTCATACAGATATTTGCCGAAAGCTCCGTAGAGGGAGGTCACGGGGTCAGTGGCACGGATGCGGATGGGTGATACCACCACATGCTCGTCGTTGATACCTACAATCTTGGTGGTGCTGATGCCCACGTCTATTCCTATTACCATATTTCTTGTTTTAAATTTGTTTCTGTGTAGGGTGTGGCTCTGCAAGGTCAACGATAGATGAAATACTGGCCGCCGTCGCTCTCGCAATATTTCTTCAGAAGCTGTTGGATATATTCTGCATTCGCCTTCACCTGCTCCTCGTTGCCGTCGTAACCGTTGATGAGCACCACGAGATGGGTCGTGTCGATAGACATCTTTGTACGCTCGTTGTCGGAGGTCGGGGTACCCACACCTCCTTCAGTGTCGCGGTAGACGGGGAGTCCGTCGATATTGATCAGGCCACGTCCGATACCCTCGTAAGGCTCTCCGGCTCGTCCGATGCCGAGCGTCAGCGTGTCACCTTTGAACTTATCCGCATCGAAGCCGCCGATGCTGTAGCCGTAGGCGATGCTTGCGAGGTTGACAAGATCAACGAGGGTGTCGATCTGATAGAGGTCCTTGCCTTTGAGCTGACGGCGGATGAGGGCTTCCGCTGCGGGGCGATAGCGTGACGGGTCCTTGCCGCAAGCACGATACACTTTGCGCGTGGCGGCGATGCCGGAGATTTCTTTCAACGACTCTGTGGTGAGTGTCTGTCGATAATGTTCGCCCATCGCGTTGATCTCGTCCCACAATGGCTGGCAGTAAGCACTGTTCTTGACCGTCGCTTCGAGACAGGCTCCGACAAACGGGGGACAGACCGTCTCAATCTCTTTGGATACAATTATTTTCATCGCTCTTCTATCTTGTTCAATAATTTATTTTCTATTCCACACATCTGCCTCACGCGCTCCTGCATCTTCGCCACGTCGAGCACGCCGTAGGCAAAGCCTTTCCGTGTCAGTTCCACGGGCAAGAGGTCATCATACTTATCGAAGACGGGCGCCTCTTTCGGATAGAGCAGTTCCATCGGGTCAAGGGGCTTCGCTATCTCCTCCGCCATTATCTTGAAGAAGTCGGCGGCGGAGACCCCTAACGTGAACATCATATAGTAAGGCCGCGCCGAGTTGAAGCCTTTGAGCCCCAGCCGTGCCCCGCAGCGGATGCGGATGAACCGCTCCATGGCGAGAAACGCATAGCTCCCTAACCACGGAAACAGCGCATACATATTCCCGCCTAAGGGCAGTAGCCATTTCAAGCCGAGTCCTGACTTACGTGCCGTGTCGATGGCTTGGTTGAGACGGAAGCGCGCATGGGGCAGGAGATAAGGATAGCTGTTGTCTGCGAAGGGCGTGGCGAGGATGTCGTGCATCTTCTCTAATATCTTCGTATGGATATCGCCCGGCTCATCACCGAAGTAGGCTGGCACCACACCTTTCACGGGGTGGCAGTAGACGATATGCCTGCTGCGGTCCACTTCTTCCACGACCCACACTCTGCCGGCGATGGCGATCTTGTCCTGGATGGGGGGCGGCTTGACGATGGTGCCGATCTCTTTCGACTCACACCGCACCTTGTATTCTTCATTCTCCTGGAAGACAGCATAGAACTTGAAGTTGTTGACCACGCGCTCACCTTTCAGTCCGACAATCAGTCCGCCGCGCTCCGTGGTCTCGATATGGTCGATCTTGAGCAGATGACGCAGGAGGACGCGGTAGTCGTCTTGAGAGATCTGTCGGAAATAGCTCAGGGAGAGGACCCGCTCCGCCAGCTCGGCGGGCGACATCTCTCCGCCGGCGGCAAGTGTCGCCATCGTCTGATGGTAGAGTAGGGAATAGGGCAGTCGTCCGGTCCGAGGCGGCTCCACCCATTTCTCTTTGACATAGAGCTCGATGAGCGCGATAGCCTGCAGGAGTTTCCAGGGAATGGTCTGTGGCATCATCGCCCGCGGCTCAGCCTGTTCCTCACGGATGACGAACCACATCTCTGACGGCGCGCCCCGTCGTCCCGTGCGGCCCATACGCTGTAAGAACGAGCTTACGGTGAACGGAGCGTCAATCTGAAAAGCACGCTCCAACCGGCCGATGTCGATGCCTAACTCCAGCGTGGAGGTGGTGCAGACCGTCTTCAGCGAGTCTTCGCGCTTGATCTCTTCCTCCGCGCTCTCACGGTAGCTCACTGACAGGTTGCCGTGATGGATCAGGAAACGGTCGGGCTCATGGAGGGCCTCACAATACATGCGCAACGTGGAGCACACCACTTCGCACTCTTCCCGGGAGTTGGAGAAGATGAGACAACGGTGTCCGCGTGTGTTGTCGAGAATATATTTGATGGAAGGGTCGAAGGCACTGCTCATCGGCTCGTCCCCGGAGCCTTTCCCTTCCTCTTTCCATGGTCTGACGAAAGGACTGCCGTCTTTCATCTCGCGTTTGGCATCTGCTGGTCGGGAAGGCTCGCCGTCGATCTCTATCTTGCTCTGAAAAGGATCGTAGTGGATGCGCTCATCCTCATGGTAAGCGCGAGGGATGCTGCCGGTGATCGTCGTTGAAGCGGCGGGGGCGCGGCCGGTGTCTGTCTCGTTGGAGTCTCCCTTGCTTCCGCTTACCGACAAGGAGAAATGGGCCACGGAGATGCGCCATTTGGATCCTGCCGACTGGATCTTGGGGATGATCGTTCCCCGTCCGGTGCCTGCTGAGAGGAAGGCACCAACGAGTCGGGGCTCGCCGATCGTCGCGGAGAGTCCGATACGTCGGGGGTTGACGCCCGCCATACGTGAGAGTCGCTCCAACAGACACAGGGTCTGGCCACCGCGGTCGCCGCGAAGGAAGGAGTGGATCTCGTCGATGACGATGAAACGTAGGTCGCCGAAGAGGAACGGTATCTGCGAATGGCGGTGCAGGAGCATGGCTTCAAGACTCTCCGGGGTGATCTGAAGAATGCCCGAAGGATGACGCATGAGCTTCTTCTTCTGTTCCTGCGACACGTCGCCATGCCAGTGCCACACGTCCACGCCACACTCGCGGCAGATGTCGTTGAGCCTGACAAACTGGTCGTTGATGAGCGCTTTCAGCGGGGCTATATAGAGACAGCCGATGGAGGACGGCGGCTGTTCCTGCATCAGGGTGATGATGGGGAAGAAAGCCGCCTCCGTCTTCCCCGAAGCCGTAGAAGCGGACAGCAGCACGTTGGCATCGGAATTGAAGATGGCGTCGCCCGCCGCGGCCTGGATGGCGCGCAGCGTCTGCCACCCTTCCTCATAGATGTAGCGCTGGATAGCGGGAGAATAGCGGGAGAAGATGTTCATGGAGCTTGTGTTACAGGGTGAACTCTGCAAACTGGCTGCCTACGGCATCTTTCCGTTCTTCTTCCTCGGGCTTGGCATAGCTGAAGGTGTCGCTTTGCAGAAGATTGCGCACGCTGCTCCCGGGGTTCTGCACCGCGATGTCGAGGAGCTCGATGAAGTCGCGGATGACCTCTCGCGGCGTGATATGCTCGTTGGCGCCGATGCGGCTGTATTCAATCTGGATGAAGGTGGTGAGGTCTTCGTCGGTCACCGTGCGCTGATAGCCATAGAGGGAGGCATGGATGTCGGCGAGTTTCTCCGCCAGGACAAACATCTCCTCGTTGGTCAGGGGCTGGAGACGAAGCACAGGTCCTAAAAGATCCTGATGACCGTCGATAGCAAACTTACCCGCTGCCAAGCGGGAGCGCAACGCTTCATAGCTGTACACACCACGGTGACGGTCCTCGATACATTCGGGAGTGCCACTCATGATGGTGCCGATATACTGTGCCTTACCCTGCAGAGCATCGTTGTACATCGTGAGAATCTTCTCATAGTTGTATTGCCGGGAGATGCTGTTGGGAATCTTGAAGATATTGACAAGCTCATCTATGAAGACCATCAGCCCGCGGTAACCAGCCTGACGGAAGAAATAAGCCATGAGCTTGAGATAGTCGTACCAGTCGTCATCGGAGATGATCACCGTTACGCCGAGCTCCTGCCGTGCCTCTGTCTTCGTGGCATACTCGCCGCGGAACCATTTGAGCACCTTCCCTTTGAGCTCGTCGTCTCCCTGGACGAACGCGCGGTAATAGAGCGTGAGGAGACGGGCGAAGTCGAAGCCGTGGACGAGCTCCTGCATCTGCCGGATGATGGTCATGATGCGTTGCTCTACACGTTCCTCAAACTGTGGATCGTCCATACTGAGGTTGCTGCTCTCCGCCGTAGCCGTCTGCACCGAACTGATCCATCGGTCGAGAACCATGGGAAGGGCGCCGCCCTCCGGTTTCGACTTCACGCTGAGGTTGCGGATCAGCTCGCGGTAGGTGGCAAGGCCTTGCCCTTGGTTGCCGTGGAGCCGGCGCTCCGGCGAGAGGTCGGCATCGACAACCACGAACTGCCGGTCCATGACATAGTTGCGGATGGTCTGAAGAAGAAACGACTTACCGCTGCCGTACTTACCGACAATGAACCGGAACGAGGCACCGCCTTCGCCCACGATATCTACGTCGTGAAGCAGCGCCTCGATCTCTTTGCGACGGCCAACGGTGATGAAAGGCAGTCCCACACGCGGCACCACACCGCCTTTAAGCGAACTGATGACGCTCTGGGCGATGCGCCGTGGAATCTTTATTTTCTCGTTATTATGGTATGCTGAATCATTCATGTATATTGCCAACGTATTTGCTTAAGGGAAATTATCCTCTGCAAAGATACAAAGTTATAATGAATTAATGTATAATGAATAGTGCATAATGTATAATTATAATATAGTGTCTTTTCACAGACGTGTTACGATCGTGCCTCATATGTGACACGATCTTGCCCCATACGTGTCACGATCGTGCCTCGTATGTGTTACGATCGTGCCTCGTATGTGAAACGATGACGCGACGGTCTTACAGCATCTCCTCCACTTCTTTTCTGTAGTCTTCAATAAGTTGTAATCCGTCGCCGTTGTCTTCCAACACAATGTCGCCGATGGCATCCATCATCTCGTTGTTGATGTTCTCTACCATCACGCCCTCGGGCATATGGATGTCGCGAAGATACTGTTTCCAGTCGCCGCCGGAAAGGAAGATACGCAAGAAACGGTGCTCCCGCGACTCGTCGTCGGTCTCCGTCTGGGCGTGATCAGGCTGTGTCGCTGGCATGGCTACCGGAGTCTGTACCGGCGCTGCTTCTTCGAGCGCCACGCCATCGAGCAGCTTGTCCTGCACCACGTCGGCATCGTTGCGGATACGCCCCAGCTTACTGTAGTCGATGCTGACGCGTCGCTTCTCGGCTTCCTCCGCTGCCCGCCGTCTCTGCTCCGCGGCTTGCCAGGAAGCCAAGACGGGCTCAATGCGCGCACGATAGGCATCGCAGGCTGTTGTCGGAGAAGGCTTGGGCTTGAAGCCGAGCCTCTCGCGCAGTTGGCGGTCTGTCTCGCGGAGGATGGCTCCGAGCGTTTTCTTTAGGGAGAGGTCGGCCCCGACGTACGCATCGTGTGACCACAGTCCGCCGCGACAGATAAAACGATGCATGGGAGCAACGTTGATCACCGCGTTGCGGACCGGTTGTGGGTCGTAGAACACGGCATTGGAAAACATTGCACCGGAACGGCTCACGCGTTTGCCCGTATACATCGTGCGGAGATGATGGTGGTGCTCTTTCTCAATATCCGGGAGGAGCTGCCGCAGCACCCCGACGACAGCGTCCGTGGTCTCCTTGGGGAACTTCTTGTACAACGCTGCTTGCCGAAGGTCATATTTAGACAGACCGCAAAGGGTGTCAAACAACCGTTGGGGATCGCACGTCGCATAGTTGTCGAGCACTTCTACGACCTTGTCCTGCTCCTGCTCTTGGGCAAAGACATCGGGGAAATGCGCGGAAAGGTTGTTGTAAGCCACATAGTCGCGGATCCAGGGCGTGAGGTAACGGCTTAACTTCGGTTCCGACTCGCGATAGGCGTCGTTCAAGGCACACAAGATCTCATAGCCTTCCTCCGCCGTGTTCACGCCGATGCGCATCAGCGTCTCGTAGACATAGACGAAGAGGTAACTCAGTGACACGTCGGGAGCCTTGCCCAGGCGCAGTTGTTTGCGAATGGTGAAATAACTGCGGAGCTGGCTGACGGTCATGTCGCGATAGGTCGGAAAATAGTTCATGTAGCCCACGATCTCCGCATCGTCCTCATAATCCTGCATGAACAGCGCCTGCTCATAAAACGACTTAGTCATCGCGATCTGCCAAGGCTGCTTGCGAATCATGTCCAAGAGCGCGCGCAACTGCTCCGGCAGTGCGTCATCATAGGAATCAGCCTGACGGTTACCAAAGTCGAACCGCCGCTCCGTCTCCTCGTCTTCCGGCTCAAAATAGTCCCAGTTGTGGATGCTGTCCGTGCCGGGTGGCTGGCTGTAGGTATCGTCGGTGGAGCCGTCGTTCCAACGCTCGTCTTGTCCGAAGTCTATATCTTCATCCGTGTAATATTTGTCCATGCAATATCCTTCTTCCTTGCAAAGATACTGAAAACGACGGAAACAAGAAATAAAATCGTGTTTTATTTCTTGTTTCCGCGTGCATAGTATCTTATCTAAAGATATTTCCCATCCAATTGCAGGGTGCGGTATGTATCCGTCTAATTGTAGGATAATCAATTTTGCCACCCGGGGTACGGACGGCCACAAGGGCCGCACCCTGCAGATGTCGAAAAAATCTGCAAAGATAAAGGTCAGAAGTCTTTAGAAAGCCGTACCTTTGCAAAATAATAGAATGATTCAACAGTAATATATGATAGACACATCAGCTTTCCAGGGAAAGAAAGCGGCTTTTTATACACTGGGTTGTAAGCTCAACTTCTCCGAGACGTCAACCTTTGCCAAGCTCCTGCGTGAGATGGGCGTGGTAGAGGCTCAGGCCGGTGAGACGGCGGACATCTGCCTCATCAACACTTGCTCCGTGACGGAGATGGCGGATCATAAATGTCGGCAGGCGATCCACCGCATGGTGCGTGAGAATCCCGGCTCCTTCGTCATCGTCACGGGATGCTATGCCCAGCTCGACTCAGAGAAAGTGAGTCGGATGGATGGTGTGGACCTTGTGCTCGGCTCTAATGAGAAAGCCAATCTCATACAGTATCTCAACGACGCATGGACCCGTCCGACAACATCCGAAGCGGGCGGTGATGGGCACCGCCACCTCTTCCATCACGTCAAGACGAAGGACATCAAGACGTTCCAGCCGTCGTGCTCGCGTGGCAACCGCACCCGTTACTTCCTCAAGGTGCAGGACGGCTGCAACTATTTCTGCACCTATTGCACCATACCTTATGCGCGTGGGTTCTCGCGCAACCCGTCTATCGCCTCGCTTGTGGAGCAGGCGGAGCAGGCGGCTCGCGAGGGAGGAAAAGAAATTGTGCTCACGGGCGTGAACATCGGCGACTTCGGCGAGACAACGGGCGAGAAGTTTGTCGACCTCGTGAAGGCGCTCGATGGCGTGGAGGGCATTCAGCGATTCCGCATCAGTTCGATCGAGCCCGACCTCCTCGACGACGAGCTCATCGACTACTGTGCGCACAGCCGCGCTTTCATGCCCCATTTCCATATCCCCTTGCAGAGTGGCAGCGACGAGGTGCTGAAGCTCATGCACCGGCGCTACACGCGCGATGTCTTTGCCCATAAGATTCATCTCATCAAACGGCTCATGCCCGATGCTTTCATCGGTGTGGATGTCATGGTGGGGTGCCGCGGAGAGACCCCGGCGTGTTTCGAGGACAGTTACGCGTTTATCGAATCGCTTCCGGTAACCCAGCTGCACGTCTTCCCTTATTCCGAGCGTCCGGGGACATCGGCTTTACACATTAATTATATAGTACCGGACAAAGACAAGAAAGAACGTGTGCACCAGTTGCTCAAACTGTCGGACGAGAAGACGCTCGCTTTCTATGCCGCTCATATCGGTAAAGAAGCCGACGTGCTCTTCGAGAAAGCCGCGCACGGAAAGGCGATGCACGGCTTCACGAAGAACTATATCCGCGTGGAGCTCCCTCCCTCGGACGATAACGACCGGTTGGACAACGAGATCGTGCGCGTGAAGCTCGGCGGGTTCAACTTTGACAAGAGTGCACTCAAAGCGCAGTTATTATGAGAACAGCAGTAGTGATCCTCAACTGGAACGGGCAGAAGATGATGGAGACCTATCTGTCCACAGTGGTCAAGTATTCGAAAGATGAGGCTGACGTCTGGGTGGCAGACAACGCCTCCACCGACGGATCGTTAGCGATGCTTGCCCGGAAGTTTCCGATGGTCAAGACCCTGAGCTTGGACAAGAACTATGGCTTTGCGGAAGGATACAACCGTGCCCTGGCACAGATTAAGGCCGACTATTACGTGCTGCTCAACTCCGATGTGGAGGTGACCCACCACTGGCTCACTCCGCTCGTGGAGTATATGGATGCCCATGCTGATGTGGCAGCCTGCCAGCCTAAGTTGTTGTCAGTGTTTGACAAGGACCGTTTTGAGTATGCCGGGGCTTGCGGAGGATTCCTCGACCGTTACGGATACCCTTTCTGCCGTGGGAGGATCTTCGACACGGTGGAGCGTGATGAGGGACAATACGACTATGCGCAGGACGTGTTGTGGGCAACGGGCGCCTGTCTGCTGATCCGCGCTGCCGACTACTGGCGGGTAGGAGGCTTGGACGGCCGGTTTTTCGCCCATTGCGAGGAGATCGATCTCTGTTGGCGACTCCGCCAGCGCGGGCGGCGCATCGTGTGCTATCCAGAGAGCGAGGTCTACCATGTCGGTGGTGGCACGTTGCCCAAGAGTAACCCGATGAAGACGTTTCTCAATTTCAGAAACAACCTGACCATGCTTTATAAGAACCTGCCCGACGACGAGTTGAAGGGCGTGATGCGCATGCGTCGGTTCCTCGACTGGCTGGCAGCTTTCGAGATGCTGGTCCTTCAGCACAATTGGGGTGAGTTTAAGGCCGTGCTCCGTGGCCGCCATGCTTTCCGTCAGTGGAAGCACGATTTTGACAAAGACCGGAAAGAAATCGCTGCCACGCGGACGCTCAACCCCGTGCCGGAGCGTGTTGGTTACAGTATTCTGTGGAGATATTATGTGAAGGGGAGAAAGACTTTTAGTGCCCTCCTCGGCGGCAAAGGTTAGGGTGGGGATGACCCCCGCCCCTTCGTTCACCACAACGGCATGACGACGATACCATGGTAAACGCAAAAAGGCGACCCGAGGGTCGCCTTTTTGTAGCTTTATCAAACGGTCGGCATCGCCGACAACGCTGTTTTTACTTACGCAGACCGAGAGCCTTCACGATCTCACGGTAGCGGTTGATGTCACGCTCCTTGAGATAGGTGAGGAGACGACGACGCTTACCTACGAGCTGAGTCAGAGAGCGAGTGGTCACGAAGTCCTTGTGGTTAGCCTTGACGTGCTCAGTCAGGTGAGCGATACGATACGTGAAGAGCGCGATCTGTGCCTCTGCTGAACCAGTGTCTGTGGTACCCTTGCCATACTTGCCGAAAATCTCAGCTTTCTTTTCTTTGTCTAAATACATTTGTTGAAAATTGATTAATGTGTTGGTGCATCAAAGACATCCTTTAGTCGTCTGCGGGCCTTAATCACAACCCCGACAGCCTCGAATGCTCCGGGCTTTCCGGAAATGCGGTTGCAAAGTTACTAATTTTTTGGCTATCAGCAATGTTTTCACAAGTATTTTTTGTAATTTTGCAGCCAAATAGATTTAAGCATTAACAGTTTAAGGTAAAAACGATGCAAGACATTCGTAACATTGCAGTGATTGCGCACGTTGACCATGGTAAGACTACATTGGTCGACAAGATGATGCTCGCCGGAAAGCTTTTCCGCGACGGAAAGGATGAGAGCGGCGAAGTGCTCGACTCCAATGACCTGGAGCGTGAGCGAGGGATAACAATTCTTTCAAAGAACGTCTCGATACATTGGAAAGGAGTCAAGATAAATATTCTCGATACCCCGGGTCACTCCGACTTCGGTGGTGAGGTGGAGCGTGTGCTCAACATGGCTGACGGCTGCCTGCTGTTGGTCGATGCCTTTGAGGGCCCGATGCCGCAGACACGTTTCGTACTGCAGAAAGCGCTGAAGATCGGACTGAAGCCTATCGTCGTCGTCAACAAGGTCGATAAGCCCAACTGCCGTCCGGAGCAGGTCTACGAGATGGTTTTCGACCTCATGTGCGACCTCAACGCCACAGAGGATCAGCTCGACTTCCCCGTGGTCTACGGTTCGGCCAAGAACGGCTGGATGGGTCCCGACTATAAGAAGCCGACAGACAATATCGACTATCTGCTCGACAAGATTGTGGAGGTCATCCCGGCTCCTAAGCACATCGAGGGCACGCCGCAGATGCTGATCACGTCGCTCGACTATAGTAACTATACGGGCCGTATCGCTGTGGGCCGTGTACACCGTGGCACTCTGAAGGATGGCATGAACATCACCATCTGCCACCGCGACGGCACGCAGGAGAAGACAAAGATCAAGGAGCTTCATACTTTCGAGGGTATCACTCATAAGCGTGTGGAGAGCGTTGACAGTGGCGATATCTGTGCTGTCATCGGCTTGGAGAACTTTGAGATTGGTGACACGATCGCTGACTTTGAGAATCCGGAGCCGCTGCCGCCTATCGCTGTGGATGAGCCGACGATGTCGATGCTCTTCACGATCAACGACTCACCGTTCTTCGGTCGTGAGGGTAAGTTCTGCACCAGCCGTCAGATCAACGACCGTCTGCAGAAGGAGTTGGAGAAGAATATCGCGCTTCGTGTGGATCCTGTGGAGGGTTACACAGACCGTTGGATCGTCAAAGGCCGTGGCGTGCTTCATCTCTCTGTGCTCATCGAGACGATGCGTCGTGAAGGCTATGAGCTTCAGGTCGGTCAGCCGCAGGTTATCTACAAGGAGATTGACGGCGTGAAGTGTGAGCCTATTGAGGAGCTCGACATCAACGTGCCGCAGGAGTACTCTTCGAAGATGGTGGACATGGTGACCCGTCGTAAGGGTGACCTCACAGGTATGGACACCGAGGGCGACCGTGTGAACATCACGTTCGACATTCCTTCCCGTGGTATCATCGGTCTGCGTACCAATGTGCTTACGGCCAGCCAGGGTGAGGCTATCATGGCTCACCGTTATAAAGAGTATCAGCCGTTCAAGGGTGAAATCGTTCGTCGTACAAACGGTTCGATGGTCTCTATGGATACGGGAACGGCTTACGCTTATGCCATCGACAAGCTTCAGGACCGTGGTAAGTTCTTCATCGATCCGGGCGAGGAGGTGTATGCCGGCGAGGTCGTCGGCGAGCATGTCCACGACAACGACCTTGTGGTCAACGTCTGCAAGGCTAAGCAGCTCACCAACGTCCGTGCTTCAGGTTCCGACGAGAAGGCGCATATCGTGCCGAAGACCGTCATGAGCCTGGAGGAGTGCCTGGAGTACATCAAGGAAGACGAGTATGTGGAGGTCACTCCTAAGAGCATGCGTATGCGTAAGATCATCCTCGACCACCTGGAGAGAAAGCGCGCTAACAAAGACTAAGCAATAAGTACTTATTAGAAAGATAAAAAGAGGCACCGCTGACAGAAATGTCGGTGGTGCCTTTCTCTTGTCCTTATCTTTTATTTCCTTATCTTTTATTATTGTCTGTAGAACCTTAGGGCCGCACCACCGGAGAACAGCAGCGGTAACGTCAGCGTTTTTCCGCCCTTGAGCGTCAGAGTCTGCGAGCGTACATGGGTGCGTGTCTTGAGGCTTGGGTCGTCGGTATATACATTTTCGCTGAAAAGAGCCAAGGCAGTTCAAGGCCGCTATTTCCGATGCCACATCATCTTGTTGATTAGTTTGATTTTGGCGATTTCCTGCTGCGTGGTCTCATCAAGACGGGCTATATCATCGTCGGTGAGCAGGCTGTCAAAATAGAGTCCCACAACAATATCAAAATAATGTCCACCCGTAGCATGATCGTATCGGTCGGCAACGTGGCGGTCGAACTTATCCATTAGCTTATAAAGTTGAATGTAGCGTTTGTGCCAAGGCCCTTCAACGCTCCACCCATTCTCCTCGCGATAGGGAGCATTGAGTTCCGCTAAAGGAATCGGCTTTGCGGCTTCCTTTTGCAGCTCCTTTACAAATTGTTCACATTCAAGTTCCAATCCCTTGTGGATGAACTCACGGCAGAGCCGTTTGTCTTTCTTTGATAGTTCCATAATTCTGTATGTAAGATGTTTTCCCTGTCTATTAGCTAATTCCTTGCTTCCTTCTCATCTCCGATGGCGCCATGCCCATCACCTTGTCCGGAGAACCATTGTCGACAAGCCGGATAAAGCTGCGTTGTTCTTCATTCATTCTTCTTATACTATTTCATCATGTCATTGGCACTATATGAGAAGTCTTTGGCCTTATTTGCAAATTCTGCACAAAGATAATATATTAATTTTGCAATTGAAAAGGAAAGACCAACAATAATATTAAAAAGATGAATATGAAAAAACTCTCATTGATCATAGCCCTCATGGCCATCGTCATCAGCGGCTATGCCAAGGGGTTGACGCTCAAGGTTTACAACCCGGGAGCTAAAGCGATCTTCCCCGTGACCTCCACCATCGTCTATGGCAAGAAGGATGCCGCCCTTATCAACGCACAGTTTCAGAAGCAGTATGCCGAGGAACTCATCAAGCAGATCAAGGGACTGAAAAAGAACCTGAAGTACATCTTCGTGTCCTACCACGACCCTGACTATTACTTCGGTCTTGATGCCCTCCATAAGGCATTCCCCGAGGCGCAGATTCTCTCTACGGCTCAGACCGCCTACCTCATCGAGGCTTCCAAGGACTTCAAACTGAATGTTTGGAAAGGCCAGTTGGGTGCTGATGCTCCCGACACGCTCCTTGTTCCACAGCCTGTCGACTCCTTGCCTTCCATTGAGGGCAACGCTCTTCAAATCAAGTACAACAGCGACGACTCGGCCCATCCGTTCGTCTGGATTCCAAGTCTCCGCGCCATCGTTGGTGGCGGCAGTGTGACGGAAGGCTTTCATGTATGGATGGCCGATACCAAAGGCGACAAAGGGCTGGAGCAGTGGCAGAAGGTCATCAGCGCTATGAAGCAGCTCAATCCCGCTACGGTTATCCCCGCTCATTATCTTAGCAGCGACTATAAGCCGACCGTGCTTGACTTCATGGACAAGTACCTCGCCGATTACCGCCAGGCTGCGGCAGAGAGCAAGGATGCCGCCGCACTGACCGCAGCTATGGAGAAGGCCTTCCCCGAGTTGCCCGGCAAAGAGGACTTGGGCTTCGGTGCCAAGGTCTTCAAGGGCGAGCAGGAGTGGAAAGTGTTCACACCCTATCCGCCCATCGGCCGCGCCATCAAGGTGGACTTCGGAGCCTTTGCCTTCCACAACGCCTTCAAGGATGCCCACCACATGACGTACTTAGGTCTCAACGGCATTTATAAGGATCTCACCGATAATGTGCTGCCCACCGTGGTAGAGGTATCACCCAACGTCTTCATGGTTTATTGGTCGGAACCAAACTCTACAAAGTCGAATGTGGTACATGTGCAGAACTACAACACCGGCACCGTATGGACCAATATCGCTGCTCCCGACGGTAAGTTCTATAACATGCAGGGTAAACTGAGTGTGGTAGAATAAGATTAAGATTATTAGTGACATGAAGAATGTCCTTGATACTGCTGAGCTAAAGGGTATGAGAAAAGGCGCACTTGAAGAGAAGATAAAGAATGCCAAGGCAATGAAAGTCTTGGGGCTGCCATTGGAGACCATTGCAAAGGTAACCGGAATGTCAGTAGAAGACATTGAAAAGCTATAAATTATTCCGTACTGACCAAACGGCACAGAAAAAAAACTTTCGCCGCACAGCATTCGATGAAACGCTGACCGGCGAAAGGTCTTTTGTGCTTACAGGCTCTTCCTGAATATCCGGGCGACATCCTCACGGGTGAGGGTGTAGTAGCCGGTGGTGGTGATGAAGGTGGCATCGCAGTATTTCTCGATGTCCTCCTCCTTGCCGCCACACTTGGTGATGGTCATGGCCAGTCCGAGCGAGCGCATCCACTGCTCCATCGTCTCCAGTCCCTCGATGGCCACGGCCTTGTCGTCCTTGCCCTCGGCATTGACATTCCACACGTTGACAGCCAGGCGCTTGAAGCGGGCCACGGCGTCGGCGCTCTTGTCGATGAGCAGGCGATAGTAGGCGTCGGTGACGGCGGCGAGGGTGTGGCCGTGGGTGGCATTGGTCACGGCAGCCAGGCCCTGACCCAGCATGTGTACCTCCCAGTCGGTGCTCTTGCCGCAGTCAATCAACCCGTTGAGTGCCCATGTAGCCGTCCACATGATGTTGGAGCGCGCCTCATAGTCCTTTGGATTCTCCTTGGCCTTGCGCGAGCTGACGATGAGCGAGCGCATCAGTCCCTCGGCAATGTAGTCGCTGGTGTTGTCGTCGTTGCCGGAGAGGTACTGCTCGAGGATGTGCGACATGATGTCGTAGATGCCCGCCACCATCTGGTATTCGGGTACGGAATAAGTGAACTCGGGGTTGAGGATAGCGAAGTCGGGATTGCGGAAGTAGTCGAAGAGCTTCTGCTCCTCGCGGTGAGACGAGATGACCGACCCGCTGTTCATCTCCGAGCCGGTGCCGGCCATGGTGAGCACGACGCCGACGGGGATCCAACGGCAGTCGCAAGGATGATGCTCCTTGAAATAATACTGCCACACATCCTGCTCCTGCCATGCCGACGCAGCCACAGCCTTGGCATAGTCGCTCGTGGAACCGCCGCCCACGGCGAGAATCATATCCACGTTCTCCCGGCGTGCGAGCTTAGCACCCTCCAGCACCTTCTCGATGTCGGGGTTCGGCATCACGCCGCCTTCCTCGATGACCGTCTTGCCGGCGTCGTGCAGCACCTTCATCACCTTGTCGTAGATGCCGTTGCGCTTGATGGAGCCACCGCCGTAGGTGAGCATCACCTTCGGACCGTAGTGCTTCAATTCCTCGGCCAGGCTTTCGAGAGCCCCCTTGCCAAAATGAACCCGCGTGGGATTCTGATAAGTGAAGTTTCCTAACATGATTTTCCTTTCTTAATAGTTATTAGCTGATGCTTTGTTCATCGTAACTATTCAGCGATAGATACGACCGTGCTGTCCGTGGCACTAAACAGTGCTCGGATTGCCTCAAATGGTGTCTGCTTATGTTTCTTCGCCGTTTCTATTATGGAATGTAGGTCAAAGAAAGCAT
>Ga0256406_1002657_pt1 | contig 24464 bp, 22 predicted proteins | sample RumenRJG_03DNA_FD_185986 | JGI IMG/M metagenome (GOLD analysis project Ga0256406, IMG submission 185986) | Bovine rumen microbial communities from Lethbridge, Alberta, Canada - RJG_03 | ecosystem: Host-associated > Mammals > Digestive system > Stomach > Rumen | place: Canada: Alberta | collected...
GGGAGGGATAAATGGCCGGATGACCTTGACACTGGTACAGCCAGGTGCTACCTGAAATTACCTGGGATACCACCTATCCCATAAGAAAAGTGATTGACCCATATTTTCAAAGGCTTTCAACAATGCCCTGCAGATACTGCCTATATTCTTCCCGCACATCCTCCGGCCAGCTGATCCGAATCCCTTTCCCGATACCGGCAAGCCATCCGAAGAACTGCGGACTGACTGTCACAGTTACGCCGGCATGGAAATGCTCCTGATCATGAGGATGGATCATCACATCCGTGCCGAAACGGTCAATGACAACACCGACCAGATGGTTTTCTCCTTCCAGCGTGATCTTCCGATCCTCGCCACCGTACATGCCAAAGGTCTTCCTGGCAAATGCGGCAAGATCAAAGTCCTTGAAGTTCTCTCTGCCAAGACGGCTCTCCTCCGTCACCCGGATCTCCTGCATCTTGTCAACGCGGTAATGCTTGATCTTCCCGGAAGCCTCTTCATAGCCGACCATATAGTAATTTTCGTCATCCCATGTCAAAGCCCAGGGCGAAACAATGTATTCGGCACCACCTTTTTTCTGTACAAGTTCCTTTCCGACAGTCCACTCGCAATACTTAAATCCGATCTGCCGGTTATTCTGAATAGCCTCATGGATAGCATCTACATTTGAGTAGATCGCATCGTTATCTGCCTTGATCCGGTTGTAAATAAATACCTGCCGCTGCAGCTGCTTTGAGTTTTCGTTACTGGTCTGACGGGCCAGCTTGCGGATCAGGTCCTCTGATTTCTCCTTCGTGATGAATTTGGAAGACTGCACGGCATCCACCAGGAGCTTCAACTCCGCCAGGTCAAAATCACGCTTCTCGACATAGTAGCCGAAGCTGCTGCCTTTTGTCTGCGCGATCTTCATCCCATACGTTTGCAGGCGTTTGATATCCGTGTAGATCGTTTTCCGGTTATAGGAGTATTCATAGCGGGACTGCATCCTCTCGCAGAGCTGGGTTGCATTCATCGGATGTGCCGGATCTGTTTCCTCCAACAACATCTGCATCAGGTATAAGATTTTCAGCTTTTCCTCAGCCATAATCAACTCCCCTTTTGTAACTACGCATTGAGAATAGCACCTTCTCCACCCCTGACCGGTCTCAAATGAAGCCCGTCGGCAAGCTGTTTCCGTCTTCTGCTGATTTCATTCAGCATCTTCTGTTTATCCCGGTTCAGGTAACCGTGCATCTGCACCAGATTGGACGGATGCAGGCCGAAGTAATAACATCCGTCCAGATCCAGCTGCGACAAGAACTGCTCTTCCTCATCCAGGTATTCGCCGAATGTGTTCTCCGTAAAGGTATGATTCTCCATGTCTTCATACAGTGGACAGCCGGGATCCGCATGGATAGTACCTGTAAATATCAGATAAGGCGCAGTCTCATTCAGCAGCCGGGCAGTGGCCTTTGCGTTCTCTTCCGACCGGCCTTCACCGGCACATCCCAAAATTATATTCGCGCCGTAATCCATGCCGGCAGCATTCAGACGTTTCAGTTCATATAACGCCTGTTCAGCTGTGTACCCCTTGTTCATCTGGGACAGCGCTTCATCCAGTCCGCTCTCCACGCCGATATTCAGCTCATTGATTCCAAGAGCTCGAAGCTGCTTCAGTTCCTCGTCACTCTTTCCACGAATATTTTTGATGGAGGCATACATGGCGATCGTATCAACCTTTGTAAGATATTCATGGATTCTCACTGCAATAGCGGACAGTCTATCTGCGCTCAGGCAGAAAGGATCCCCGTTCTCCAGGAATACACGGGTAATATTCGGAACATATTCCCTCGCCTCCTGCAGGTCTTTCTCTATCTGATCCATATTTTCCATATCAAAAGGTACATCCCGATACATCGTGCAGAAGGCACACTGATTATGCGAACATCCTGCTGTAACCTGCAGTAGTAAGGACCTTGCCTCAAATGGTGGTCTGTATGTTAAGCCTGTATATTTCATATGATCTGATATCCCTCATGTCTTTCCAGCATCTTTGCAAGGATCCGGCCGCTTGTCAGCGCATCTTCTTTGGCATGGTGTGCATTTTCATGCGGTATATCCAAATATTCTGCGACAGCCGCAAGGCTGTGGTGTTCCAACTCCGAGATATGCACAGAAAACTGTCTGGTATCCACAAACCGGAAATTCGCCTCTATTCCCAGCCGGTCCAGTGTCCTGCAGAGAAAACTGAGATCAAATGCTGCCACATGACCACAGATCATGGTCTTTCCGGCAGACGCATCACCAAGGAATTTCAGAAGCTCCGGATAGATATCCTTCTCTGTTGGTGCCACATGCAGCACCTCATCCGTGATGTGATTGAACGAAGATACTTCCGGTGGAATGCGTATCCCGGGATTCACATAGCTCTGATAAGAAGAAGTCGACGCGACGTTCTCAAACATCACCGCTCCAAGCTCCACAATCCGGTCATTCTCCGGATCCAGGCCGGTAGTCTCGGTGTCAAAAGCAATAAATCGTTTTGACAGCTCTGCGTAAATATCCGGATTCAGAACGACCCTGACGGCAGATGCTGCACCATATTCAATTTTCTCAACCGTTCTCAGATCCGCCATATCACCTGCTCCGTTTCATCGGAACCGTCAGCTGCATAAGAAGCCCCTTTTCATCCGATTGCGGCTTTTCCGGAATCGTTTCACACTGCCCATGAGCATACAGCGCACCGGTAACCGCCAAACAGATCGCATCAATCAGGTCGTCCTGATTACATTTCAGCTCCTTTGCCTTGTCATAAATTCCAAGCAGATCCTTCTTATCCAGAAACTCTGACAGTACAGCTATCCGCTCAGAAGGTCCGGGTTCCTCTTTTTTTCTGCTCATCAGAACGGAACCGTTTAATCTGGAAAAATCTAGTTCCGGATGACTTTCCAGGATCCGGTTTTTATACTCCGGATGGCTGGTCAGGAATTCATCCACTTCCCGGATTTTCGGAATAATTGCAATCGACTGCTTCGCAAGGCTCTTTCCAAGCGTCCGGAGATTTGCCTTCTTCTGGGCTTCTTCTCCATTCGAATAAACCGACTCACGTGAAGGAATCGGAAATACCGACGATCCTTTTGCACCAAGTTCCTTCCTTGCAGCATCATCAGGCCGGATCTGATACGGACGATTCCTTAACCCAATCGCCATGTCTATCAGAAACGCATCAAACGATTGATATCTTTCTACCAGGGAATTGATTGATTCATAGCTTTCCAACCGCAGATCACCATGATCCAGAACAGCTGCAGTCCAACCGCCTCTGCAGCCATCCACCCCGATATACAGTCCATCCTGCGTAAAGCTTCTATCCGGAATCGGATACAGCTTCGCCACATTCATGATATGGGCAATATTCTGCTCGCCAGCAAAACGGGCTTTGTCTACAAAGTCTTCCGTTAGCGGAAGCCACAGGAGCGGATTGGCCTCTTCCTTCAAAGGAACATCTTCATCCAGTTTCCCAACATATAGTTCCAGATCGAAGTCCTGATAATAATAGCGGATATCCATCAGCCGATAGAGGCGGATCTGTCGTCTTGTAATGCCGGTCTCCTCGTAAAGCTCACGGTATGCAGCCGTAGTGGATTCTTCTCCCTGCTCCACTTTACCGCCGACGAAATTGTATAGCCCTTTATAAGGATCCTTCTGCCGTTTGCAGAATAGGGCGGCATCCTTTGTTTTATTGAAAACTACGATACAGTTATAAACCCTGTGCACAGTAAATCACTTACCCTTCTTCATCCATCCCCGCTGGCGCAGCCGGAACAGTCGCCGCTAAAATCCCAGAACCGGTACCGCACAGATAAACGGAAGCAATTCCTCATCAATATCGCTCATCACTTCGACCAGAAAACGTTCCTCCATATCCAGACCATTCTCTGTAAAATGTTCCCGCTCATCCTCGGCAAGCCTCGAGATCAAAGCCACGACTCCATCGTCACCATCAGAAATGATCCATCTCTCCGGGCCTACACTCACAAACAAGGTCTGATTCTTTTTGATGCAGATCCGGAAAGCATCTATATCCATGTATTCAAAATATGCAGCTGTCTTCCCGTTTTCATCCTCGATATTTCTCCGGATTCCGGGAGCTAATGTGATGCCGCCATCAAACTGCCGATGCCACAGCTTTCGTCCGGAAGCCGTAATCTGAATATCCGGCCGCGGAAGAACCAGGCTGTTTACGGTCACCATCTCATTATCGAACTCATCCCGGAACGAATAACCGAATACACCTGTGGAGCTGTACTGAATGCCCACATACGGTACTGCCTGCTCCGGATCAAAGCCCCGCCGTTTAAAAGGAAGTTCTTCATCGTCATATGCAGCTGTATCTTCACCCTTGCCAAAACATGATCCGCCTTCGTCCCATGTTTCAGGGTATTCTCCTGAACGATACAGACGCACCTTCTCCTCAAACGGCAGCATGGAATCAATACCAATCTCTTCCCAGGTCAGTCCGAATGGTGCTCCGCCATCGGTATAACCAGCTATGTAGGCAAACCTGCCATCACAGTCGGCATACTCCTCGGCCAGTTCTGCCTGCTTTCTTGCCGCCTCTCGTGCATGCTTCTGGAGGATCCGTTCTTCTTCACTGCGTTTCACTGCATCAAGATATTCCTGTGTAAACTCTACGCCGATCTCCTGCAGGTCACGGATAGCTGTCATCGTGTCCAGATGGAACCGCTCGCGATAGTGTTTTATTATTTTCTTCGGAATACCTTCATAGGTCGTAAGCCACTGTCTGGCCTTGCGTATCCGCTGATCATGGCGCTCCTGTTTGGTTAATATCTTTTTTGCCATAAGCTTCTATGTGCTCCCGGCTCCATCACTCATCCGGATCTCCGATACCTTAGTATGCAGGGAAACAGCTCATCTCTGGTTCTGGACCACATAGCCTGATTCGCTAGCATACTTATCCTCCCACAGTTACTTCCATGTCTTCCAGCCCGACAGTTCGTCTTTAAAGAATTTCTTCATGTCGTTCAATATGGATCCGTTCCATTTCCTTCTTTGAATTGCAGCAATCTGATCATTAGTGCAGCCTAATGACAATAGAAAATCAAGCAATACGAATGTTCTTCAAATGTTCAATACGGCATACTAATCATATCAGCTGTAAAAGGGAACATGGTCGCTTAGTAAGCGACTTACGGACATCATACGTCCGTATATAACAAATATCAGTCAAATGGCAATTCAATCGAATGCTACCGCAGAGGATGATAACAAGTCACCTGTCAATTATCATGATTTTCCTACTTTCTCGAAGAACATATCTCCTGTTGTTTTTCTATCTGTAAAGTATGATCCTATAAGCTTGCCCGGACAATCGCAGTTAAGCATTGCCGTTCCATAATGTATTTCGCTACGATCACGAACACTTGCCATAGGTTTATTCAGATAACAATACGTTAGCTGCTGTACTCCAAGTATTTCATCAATAGATGCAGATACTGACCCACTATTACTTTCAATGGTCTTCATGGTTATTGATATCTTTAGTAACGTCTGTTTTATCTCAAGCGTTGCCTCATGCTTTTGCCCATCCCAACTTGAAACAATACTTCCTTCATACTTTCCCTTAATAACCGGTGCTTTCGAGGATTTATCGAAAGCCCAAAGAAACCGTTCATAAAGTACTGCAATTACAGTAGTGACGGTAATTGCCTCTCCAATGAGGCTGAAAATCAAATATATTGAAAAACTATCTCTAATTTCTGCGAAAGAAATCGCGCAACGTATAACAAATACAATCCCGAAAGCCCAAAGCACTTTCTTGGTAAAGGTCGATACTCTCTCAGACATTTCAACACCCTCTATTCATAGGTGAAAAATAAGGCCAGTTGATCTATGAAAGATATCATATCCCTCTTGTCTGTTTCTGAAGGAAATAGTTTCTTTATACCATTGGCCTCATAATACTCGTCAAAGTCATCATAATGACCCCTCAGATACGATATTAACCTGCTGAACAAGAAGACTTTTCTGTTTTGCCCATTCTCCAAATAATAGTCATCTGGTACATTCCAAAGTAGAGATTCCAAAGCAAATGAGCTTATCTTATCTGCCTCAGAATAATAATATTCCTGCATTAGATAACGCATCTTTTTCAAGATGCGAACCATTTTCTTATAATGATGGTTTGTATTCGCATTCTTTCGTCTTCCATTATATATATGCTGCTCAGGATAATTGATAATCGCTCCAGTATTATCGTCTGGAAAGATCACAATACCTCCCACGAAGTTAGACGCATCTTTTCTATAATCGCCAGAATAATCCCTATATCTTAGGCTTGGTACAGTGTCTGTGTCCTTTCGGTACGTATTTCCATGCACCTTGATTGACTTGTTCTTACGCTCAACATCACTCCCAAATTTTAGTTCCAAGCACTCCTGAACCTCATCCTTGAAAGACTTTGATGCTGTAGGTGCTGTTGTGAATCCATAATCTGCATCTGACTGAGGATAGTATTGGCTAGATCGATAATGAGTTCTGAAAACCTCCTCCTGTACAACGGCTATATCCACATCACTTTGCGTTCTAACATTTGTATTGTTCGCATAGGAACCTTGAACAAATAGCTTTATACGCCTACTCCCGATCAAACTCCTCATCTCAAGTGAATACGCATATGTATCTGAATACAGCGCTTTAATTTCCTTCCCGTCATCAGTAAACCCTAATGGCTTTAAAGCATCCCTTACCATTCCAATAGCGTTCTTACACTGTTGATCTTCTGTTTTGCCAAGCGGTGCAGCATATTGTTCCAACATATTTTCAGTAAATTTCATCTGTCACTCCTTGCACCTTAAATACCGCATCCTCGGTGCTGCTATAGAAAATCAAATTGAAATTGTGTACCAGATCCGCCAGAACAGTGCCAAAATTGTCTACGGATGTAATTGGCAGCAATACCTTTCTGGCTCTACTGTCCAAATATTACTGTATCGAATTCGGCGACATCATCCAACTTATCATGGTGCTCGTCTCACTAAGCACTACCACATGAAAGTGCTATTATTCGTAGTGCATCTATGTTGAAGACGTCAATTCACGTACCATAACGTAAATAGTACTTACCTTTCTTCTGTTCTATGCCACAGAATAACCAATGTTATTCTCTTCTTTAAAAGACAAATCATGCTAATTCTCGAACAACATTAAGCAGCGCCTCAAAATGTTCTTTAATAGATGCAAGCTCACTCTTTCTTCCCCAACTTACCCTCACGGAGCATTCAATCCGATCATCCGGAAGCCCCATCGCTCTCAGAACATAGCTAGGCTCATAGCTTTTAGAGTTACAAGCTGAGCCGTTGGAAATACTGCAGAACTGCTTTGTCGCAAGCATAAGCGCTTCTGACATGATCCCCGGAAAACATATATTTAAAGTACTGGGCACCATACGTTCTTGAGATCCGTTAATCTTATAATCAATACCAGATTCACCAAGCAAGCACAGCATCTCATCTCTGATCTTTTTTGTTTTAGCTTCGTTTGTCTTATATTCGACGGATGCTAATTCACACGCTTTTCCGCATCCCGCTACCAACGCTACCGGAACGGTTCCTGGGCTAATACCTTTTTCCTGAGGGCCTCCGAACATGATTGGCTTTATGGGAGGGAGTTTATACTTCTTTTTTCTTAACACCAGTACACCAATGCCCTGGGGACCGCTCAATTTGTGTGCACTAAAAGAAAGCATATTATACTTGATAGATCGAAGTTCCTCCACAAGCTTTCCACAGCTCTGTGTCGCATCTGTGTGAAACAAAACTTCTTTACCAGACAACGCCTCCCCTATTTCTTTAATTGGTTGGATGCAGCCAGTTTCATTGTTCACATGCTGAATGCTTACAAGCAGCGTATCATCTCGCACTAGCCGGAGTATCTGTTCTGGTAGTATACAGCCCGACTCGTCAGGATTAACAAAATCTACTTCAAATCCTCGCTTTTGCATTACTTTGCAGGTCTCAAGTACCGCTTTGTGTTCAATTCCTGTTGTGATAATATGCTTCTTCCCGCATGTTTCTGCGTACTCTTGAAGCCCCTGAATTGCAATATTATTACTTTCCGTTGCGCCGCTCGTGAAAAACACTTCATCTGGCCTTATGCCAAGTAGTTCAGCAACCTGTTTACGGGCATTCTCAACAATCGTACGGGCATGATCGCCAAAATCATGAGTTCTGCTGTCTGCGTTACCAGGACTATTTCTATAGACATCAATCATCACATCCAGCACCCTTGGATCAATAGGTGCTGATGCATTGTAATCAAGATATATACTCATAGTTCATTCCTTAACTGATAGAAGGAGCAGGTCTTCAATGTTTTTAATAAATCCCGTTCCACACAAATGAGCAATTCCGCGCTCTAGGTTTAATCGAAAGTACTTAGCCAGGGTACTATTGTCCGTCGGTAAGTTCATTTGCTGACACCATGCGACCATTAATGCTTCATACAGTTCACTATATTCCCCTGCGAAAGTGTACCAAGACATTTCCAGGTTCCCATCTGCCGGAATTTCAATATCCGTAGGCAAAGTTTTCTCTTTTAGTGAATAACATAATGCCCACCTACAAAGAATATTCCAGTTTTTTATTCCGGTCTTCCCTTTTAAACGTGACAAGCGTTCCTTTGCCTGCTGAGAAAGGCGAATCTGTTTCATAATCATGGTTTTGCCTCCGAGAAATACCCCCGATGAATGGTAGTGCTTTTGCTGTCATCGTCATACATCAAAATGAACTCGTCTCCGACATTGTCTTTCATCAATTCATAGTCTTGTGCATCAATTTCCGAATCCGTAGAGAGTATTATTGTCTGATCACTTGCATACGGGAAGTAGCTCTCGATAAGAGCCTTCCTGTGAATAGAGTCCAGTCTGGATAACGGTGTATCTATGATAACCGGCAATTTCTTCTTGGAACATTTTGCAAGCGCCCATAAAATAGCAATAACCATTAACTGTTTCTCGCCCGCGGAAAGAGATGATCTCGGAACCTCAACTCCAGAATAATCTATATACTTCAAATCCAGGGTTTCCGTATTCATCTCGATATTCAAAATAAGATGCTTTTTATTCGCCAGTTTTTGATAGCAATCCGTAATGGTTTCAGCAAGAATACCGATTTTATCCGCTTGAAGCCTAATAATATACTCGTCCAACACGCGTATAGCCATCTGAGAATACTTTAGAACCCTTTCAACATCATCTGTTGTCTCCATCTCGTCAAGCATCTGTTCTACTGCACGGTTAAATTCAGAAGTGGTTTTAATTACTTCTCCGTTAATAGTAGTTCTCTGTGCCAGTAAGGTATTTTTCTTTACTTCCTCTGTAATAATTTTTTGTTCTGCAGCCTTGATTTTCTGATAAATGCTTCGAAGCTCTTCTTCATTGATGTCTAAATTTAAATAGCTTTCAATTTCGTCTTTCTTTTCCTGCAATGATTGCCGCTGATCCAATAATTCCTTTGCTTTTTGAATATCTTCATCCAGTCTGGTTTTAAGCAACTCGTTTGTAATTAATAACGTGTGTTCCGTGACGTTGTACACAGATGGAACTGACTTGTCTGCAATCTGATCATTTATATATTGGATAAACTCATATGTTTCCTGTTGGACAGCAGAATGTCTTTGGTAATCCAGGAACATATTATTAATTCTTCCTACTGTTTGTTCCAATATTTTCGCCTCTCGCTCCTCCGTACCTTTCGCATAAATAGTATCAATTAGATCTCTGACCAGGGCGAGCGGCAGTTCCTCTGCAGCAGCGGCGATTAATTGTTCTGAGTTCTGCTCTAGCGAAGCATTCAACATTCCTTTCTTTTCAAGTAGGTTCTTCTGTTGTCCGGCTATATCTCCACCTTTTTTATGGTAGTCTTCCATTAAGCGCTCTAAATTCTGTTTTAATGTTTCCAGTGATTGATCTAAAAGCGCTATTTGACCATCAATTTTAACTAGTGCAGCCTCGGCAGTTTCCTTCCTCTCCCGTAACGCTGAAACACTTTCAACATCTGCTTGACTAGAAATCAATTTCTCATTTCGCCGAATAGTTCTATAAAGATCCTTCTTCGTTCTCTCTAAAACATTAATACCAAGCATAGAACGGATTGACTCTTTAAGCTGAGCGCTCGTATTTTCTACTGCCAACTCAGCAATCTTTTCACCATCAAAGAAAAAGAAATTGGAAAGGGCACTTGGCAAGATTCCCTCAATGAACATCGACCAGTTTTCCGTCAGGAATTCATCTTCAGTCCCATTTTTTTTAACCAAAATTGACTCTTTGATCCTCTGAAAATTCCCATCCCACTCTCTTCTCACAACATACTCATCCGAACCCTCTTCACCCATAAGAAAGGTCAATTCCGTAAAAGTCAATAAAGAGCCATCATTCTTATTTACATAAGACTTCAAATACTGGCCATACGTTTTATATGTGCTTTCCTTGTATGCAAAAGAATTCGCCCCATATAAAGAAAGTAGGATCGCCTCAAGAAAAGTAGTTTTCCCTCGCCCATTTAATCCACCGATCAGTACGATCGGTTTCTTTCCACTGAATTCAAATATGTTTGTCCCGGCATATACACCGAAGTTATGAACTATTAACCTTTTAATTATCATCTTGCTCCTCTTCTTCCGAGGGAGTCTCGTATTCTTCTGCTCCACTTACTAATTGTTCTAAAAACCGTTCATCATATTTCCCGCCGTAGTTCTTCTTCCGGTGAATCTGGTCAGAGTAATACTTTGTGGCATCCTCTTCGCTCTTATAAAAGTTCTTTTTGATACAAGTCTCTATCTCATCCAGAATGCCTTTTCTTTCATTCATCCCCGTGGCTTGATTTTCTATATCAATAAGGCTATACATCATCTCGAATGCGAGATCTTCATCTTTACACATGCTATCGCATGTCTTTTTTAAGATATCCCACTCTCTTTTCCCAAAGGTCTCCGTCTCAATCCAGTCTGGATCGTCAAATTCCTTGCCGGTTACTTTCTTGTAGATTCGTGGCACACTATCTTCGAATTCGTGCTTAGATTTAACCCAGATTCTTCTTATTTCCCTTAATTCTGGAATTGAAATGAGTTCAAGTGTTCTGAATTCTTCTGGCCCATCTTTCTGTATCTCACATTGAATCTCAAGCAGTCTCTCTAACCATCCTTCTCGAACTTCCTTCTTATATGGCCCGTGATACAATTGTCCATAACTTCCCTGGAGTTTACCATTCATCCGACGAAAACTCCTCCGCTCTCGGTCTCCATCCAAATCCCCAAATACATTTCTGAATTCAAGCAGAGGGATCATCCATGCCTTTTCATCATCGTTAGCAATCATTGCTTCCATGGATTTATCCTTTTCGACCATTGTGCAAACCCAGCATCCAAACCTGCTCTTGCCACAAGTCGGGAGATTCTTTTCATGCATTAGAGGGCATTCATTATCAGCGGTTGCTCCTCTATACAAAGTCATTAAATCAGAATTTGAATAACCCCAGGGATTTTTATACTGCATCAAAAAGACCCAAACATCATCATTGGTCCAGTCTTCCAGCGGCGAAAAGACTAATTCATTTGCAAGAGAAGGATTCGGGCTCAACAATTCACGAACACGTTTTTTTTCATAATATGCCATTGTCCTGGCACGTCTGGCACTTTCTGCTTTTCGAGTTCCGATTACGAGTATGATTTCCCCATGTTCCGCTATCTGTGACTTAACAAATTTATTGACAGGTTGAATTTTCAAGCGGTCTGTACACCACCGATATTTTAGCCTGGGGAACGGATAACCTCTTCCAATCAGATTTACCCAGAAGGTATTGTTATAGTCCGGAATTAGTCTATGTGTCACAAATGGCAATCCCTGACGTTTCGCCTCGTCCGCCATTGTTATTAAAGACTTTTCCACCCATTTCGAAACAACCGGAGATTCAACCAGAGTATCCGTGTTAATAACATGAATTTCCTTCCGCCGATCACTCATAGGCAGGTCAGAAATCGCAAGCCACACAAGCTGAACAGTTGCCGTACTGTCCTTTCCTCCCGAATATCCAATCACCCAAGGTATATCATCTGCCAAATACAAATTCTGTATAGTTTCTTTTAATCCCTGGATAGTATCTCTTGTAATACCACTTGCCATTAACCGCACCCTCTATCTTAATCTTCCTCTAACAGCTTAGTTAAATCCATCTCTGCATCATTTTCACTTTGCGAAAGAGGAATATTCATCTCTTTTTTCATAACATTTGCTATCAGCATCGAAGCCTTTTTACTTGTAATGATTCGACCATTGCTACGGATGGCCCTAAGCTTCCATACTCCCGCATTTCTGCTCCAATTTATTCCCTCAAGTTTCTTTAAATCTTGATCCATATCTTCTTCACTGTGAGTAAAGAAATAGTTTCCAATCCGTCCAAGAGCTTGTATTACAATTCCCTGCGTAGCTATGTAATTTTCCCGTAAATCTACCTTTGTTATTTCTCGTTTGGAAAGTTCTTGCCATTGTGGCATATAATCAACAACGCCTTGCCAAAAGGCTTGTAAAAAGGCCTCTCCCTGCTCACTAATATTGTTTCTTCCAATAATTGTTTTATTGGCATTATAAAAAGTATTTAACGTAAATAAACTCGACGAATACTTTCCTAGAATATCCTTTTCTTTGTCGGTATATGTATCAAGAAATTCTATGCTCATGACAACTTTTCTTGTTACGACGGCGAGCTCATCTCTTGAATCATAAAGCTCAGCTATGGAATTGGATGTTCTGACGGCATTTTTATTCAAGTCTGTAAATATCTGCTGACTCCGTTGAAGACCTTTATCTTCGAAAAACACAATAGATATTGTCTCCTCTCCCAAGGCCTCATCTTCCTGCAGCGCCTCAAGTATAGCTGCCTTTCTGTGCTGTCCATCATTAATTAAGAATCTGGCATCCATAGATACTTCCAGTACTCCCAGATCCGGTGTTTCCGAGCTGGGGACAAAACGAAATTGCCCATCTATGGATGCCGCTAACGCCGAAAATACATATGAGTCCCTATTGTCCATAATATATTTGCTTATTACAGGAATCCTGGATTCATTCAATTTCCGCTGCGCGCGATACTCGGGCAGCACGTACTCCTCTTCATCAGGGAAGAGACGTGCAATCATCTTCAGTGGTACCATTGCAATATAGTACTCTCGCCTTGCCTGATAGCCCTTCACAACCGGAAACTGATATACGTAATTCATTTTATCCTCCAATAATTATGCTATACTTAAGTATATACTTAAGTATAGCATAATTCAAGACCTCTCTATCATTTTCCTTTTAAAGAAATTCCTCGTCATCCATCAGCAATATGTCATCTGACAGAGCATCAATATCAAGATTCCGACCTTCTACCGTAGCTGTAAAGAAGTTCTTGATATTCTCCATTGTCTCGATTTCATCATTACCAATCTGCTCTACGAGTTTTGTGACTCCAAAATTTGCAAATTGTGTAAGGAAGGCAAGCTTGTTAAAATCTGTTTTTTCGCCAAATGCAAGATCAAGACGCTCATCTTCCGTATAGTTTTCCGTCGAAGTGGAAATAATAGCTGCCTGGAAATAAAAATCTAGCTTGCCATTATCATTGTTCTGCAGAACGTTTCTGGGAACACTTCTTTGTTCTTCTCCGGCTTCAACTGGTGCTTCGATTCTTTGGTCATACATTATGCCAATAGCCATGCTTAGCATATAAAGGCTATAATTTGTCCTTGTCTTAAAAATTTTTCCGAGATGTTCGATTGCCGTATTCCATGCAGTTCCTTTTAAAAGGACATCCGTGGTCAACTCCATAAATATCCCTCCTTTACAGTAGCGACATTCTTCTCATCATTACTCTCTATAGTCCATACTCTGCCTATATTGCTCTCATCAAAAACATCCTGCAGGCTATCCTTGGAGAACAGGATCACCTGTGGCGCAAAATCAGGAATTGCATCCACGACATTCTGCCGTTGATCAGGATCCAGCTTTGAGAAGGGGCCATCAAGCACAAGTGGATATTCCTTGGCAGAAAGATTTTTCTCACTCTTAAGCATTTTCAATATGCCGCCAATATAAGCAAAGGAAACTACTGCAAATTGTCCTTCTGACTTAGATTCATCATTAAAACTATCTGTAACTCGTACAGAAAACTCAGAACTAACGGATACATTTCGTTTACTGGTCAGCATACGATTCAGCAAATCCTGGATATTAATTTGCAGTTGCTGACTGTAACGTTTCGATTCTTCCTCAAGGCTCTTCGTAAAGTACTCGGAAACCTTTTCCATTATTTCAATCTTGCGAAGTACCTTCTTGCTCTCTTCTGATTCCTGCGTAAGAGCATCGAACTTCTTCATCTGTTGCTTTAAATACAGGGCAAACTTTTTTCTTTCTATTTCCAGTGCATCGATAGAATCATTCAGCTCCGAAACCCTTTCTTCTGCATTTTGCCTCGCGACGACAAGATCTTCTATATCTGGCAAAGATTTTTCTTCTTCGTCAAGATCGTGAATACGTTGATCATACTGTTGGGCTTGTTCAGTATTGTCTAATACTAATCTGATCCAACGTTCAATTGCCGTCTTGTTATAGCCAGTCCCCCAGCGTTCAGCCGTTTTGCTGAAATTATCATACAAGTTACTATATGAATTCGGCGGCATCATCTGTAGATACGCCTCAATTTTTTTACGCTCCTCTGCACCTAAATGATTTCCGCATATGCACTCATGAACATCTTCAGACAGCAGATAATAGATTAAGGGCTTCCCTAAACCTTCGGGAAGCTTACTTTCTTCCACCTTTAAATGTATCTTCTTTTTAGCATCTGCCACAGCTTTAGAGATAAAAAGCTGAGGAAACATATCCATAATTGCATCGCCAAAGCTTGATTGATATGTTTCCACATTCTTCATGAATTGATCCCGAGATGAAATATAACTTTTACGGGTTCGCTCGTAATCTGATTTGGATTTTGTTTTCCCGATTCGTTCTGATATTTCCGAGATCAGATTCTGATTCTGTTTTCGTTCAAGCTTATCATTGCCGATCTTTTCTTCATACTCATTCAGTTTAGCCTGTGCATTCTCAATATTTGTCTTAATAGCAGCAATATCTCCTCCGCTTGCAACTGTTCCCTTGCTAAGATATAGCTTTCCAAGAGCGGTCGTTTTTAGATCAGTTCTGCCAATATGTCCAATCGCAGCCTCTAAGATGTCTAAATCAAACATTGAGTATAATGCTTTCCTCAGTTTCCCCGCTGAATCCCGGCCTTTGACGCGCAGATCTGCAATCATGCTCTCACCGTCAAAAAAGAAGTATTCTGAAAGCCCAGGCGGAAGCATTTTTTCAATTAGTTCTCTCGGATTCTCAACGGGCTTCCAGTCATTTTCCGAGTGTTTTTTCAGAAGAGTTAGGTCCTCTGCTATTTTCTTTGATTCCTGCAAATCTTTTTTATATGTACTGGTCCTTGTCAGGGAATATTCAATTCCTTCATGCTCAAAGTCAATCCTGCCCATTACTTTAAACACATTTCCGAAGGATTGATCTTTTTCAAACTGAAGGTTATAGAGATGATCATTAGTAGTTTTATTAAAATGCACCTGACCATAGATAATCCACTGTAACAGCTGGTGTAATGTGGTTTTTCCATCACCATTCTTTCCATAGACAATGGTCACCTTGCCATCTGTGGCGCAACGGATTTCACCATGATCACGGAAATTCCGGAAATTCTCAAATTCAATCTTACTTATCTTCATTGTCCGTCTTATTCTCCAACTCGTTTAGAATCAATTTCACTATATCTACTTTAGCTTTAGATCCACCTTTAAGGCTCTCCGCCTGTGCATTTCGTTCTTTTTCACTTATAAAATTAATCATATGCTGAACAATTTCATTATCATTCATCCAGATCATCCTCCATCTCATCATAATTGTAAGCTTTTACATCTTCTTCGTTCAAACCATACTCAGCAATATAGCCTTCCAGTTCATCCGAGAGCCCAGATGACCAGTTTAATGCCAGATGGGCATATTCATAAAACCTTCGAAATTCAATCGCTGCCCATGACTCCATGTCATGTGACGGTAATACAATAACATCATAGATCGTTGCATATTTCTTGTTCTTGTAAGTCCTTAATATTCGTCCTCTTCTCTGAACAAATTCCCTGTAATTATCATTGCTTGAAAGGATTAATGCACTTTCAATGGATGGTATATTGATTCCCTCATCAAGACACCGGATTGCCACAAGTGTTGAGATCTGTCCCTCATTAAAGGCATCTATCAGCTGCATGCGCTCTTTCATATTCTCCTGAGCTGTAAACTGACTGGCTTTATACCCCATGTCGGTTAGAACATTCTTAATGGCCTGAATATGTCGAATATCTTCTCCACTTTGAGAATCGTATAGCCGTCCATCGCCACAATAAACGATAAAGTGATCACTTACATCAATTTTTTTGATGATACTAATGATATCCTGCATCTTCTCTGACGCCATGGATATCACTCTTAGTCTGCTCCGATGATACTTTGCAAGATTTTCCGGGTCTATCACCTTTCCATTTCGGAAGCAGGACATCATCAGTTGTGTATAATACCTGAATTTACCTTCTTCCTCGTCAGTTGCATTCACATAGATTGGCCTATAGTAATATGGAACCAAAAAACCACGATCAAGAGCGGACTCAATTGGCAAGCTAAATACTTGTCCACCGAAATAATCCATTAGTTCTTTTCCGCTTTTTGCTGTTTTTCCGCTATATGGTGTGGCGCTCAATCCCAACATGTAACTAAACATTCGTTGAAGCATCTCATCACGTCGAGAAAGGCGATGGGCTTCATCTACAATCAGCAGCTTTTGTTCCTTTGATTTTTCAACAGTTCGCATAAAGCGTTCCATATTAAATGATGCGATCGTTGATACCACAATGATCTGGTCATCCGGATTATACCGTTTATGAATAATCGCCTGCGTCAGTTGCTGCTCCCAACTTGGATTCTCAGAAGAGACCATTATGATCTTTGCTTGTTTGAATGCTTTTTCCAGATCCTGTGCCCACTGTTTTATCAGATGCTTATATGGAGCACAGATCACTATCATGGCGTTCGATGATTTGAGTAATTCTTTCGCCGAATATATAGCTGTCCAAGTTTTTCCGGTTCCGGTTGCCATCACATAAAATCCGTGATAATCATTATCCGTCCAGGCTTTTATGGCTTCTTCCTGATAATCTCTTAGCTTAATAGCTTCTTCGCCGCTCTTTGAGCTCTGCTTTCTGTGTTCAACGACCCGTATCACTTCCCTTTTTGCACTTTCCCTATAATCATATACTGTCAAAAAAGGATTAGTTCCGTTCCAAAGTGAATTAAACTCATCTGTCTCATTTTCAATAATCTCTTCATTACCAAGAACCCAGCTTTTGAAAATCCTAATCTTTTCATAGTTTAACTGATATCCGCTTATGCTGGAGTTTGGGGATCCGAAAAAAACAATTTTGTTTCCAGAAAAATCTTCCATTATGCCTAACTTGTCATGATATATACCCAATGTATCTGTGACGACAATTTTTATATCTAATACTTCCATCTCAATTAGGCTGGCCAGTAACTTCAACTGATCATCGTCAAGAGAATTAATCTCTGCCGAAAAATCTTTGGTAAAAACACCTTTTATCGTTTCTTCCCGCTTCTGATAGCCTAATTCTATAGCCTGAATATCCTGCTCAGTCAGCTTAGGGCTTGCAACCAGCTGAATCTTTCCACCTTGTCTTGCCAATTCAACGATACCATCGATGATTGGAATCAATACACTCGAAGAAAAAAAACCAACGCTTCGCTGATATAGACGAGTATGCTTAAGTGCTGGTGTCAGAAAAGCCTTCGCAAAATTCTCCTCTCCTTTGCTAATATAGCTGGTTTTAATATCCAGATCTTTATATGATGCCATGAAACAACACCCCCTCTGCAACTTAAAGATCAATTTCGTCTTCTATTGCATCCATTATCAAGTCATCAATATCTGCCAGATTATCTGCCATTATAAGCTTTCCACCTTGATCACTCGTAGGAATCTTTTCCACAGAATTGAGGTCCATTTTCCCTGCAGGTGCAATAACAGCGACGGAATTTCTAAAGTGGGCTGCAGACATACGTACTTCAAAATCATTAAGATCTCGGTTCACTATGCTGTAAATCAGCCACTCATTCCATGGCACATTTATTTTTGGAAGCTTTGTAAGGCCTTTAAGCGAGGCAATCGTTCTTGTTTCCATTACCTCATCTAAGAGCAAGTTGTTTAACAGAGCCACAGTATCCTTCTTTAATCCAACATACTCTATACTGGCTATCTGAGTTTTGCTAATCAACAGATGTGTATCGTTATACTGATTCAGGAAATCCAATATACTGTATATCGTATAATGTTGCTCTTGAGCCAGACTATTGATTTCAGAAATGTCAACAACTTCACTCCCTCGAATGAATTCTGATATTATTTCTTCTGGCTTATCAACACTTACACCATTTCGCGCAATATACGGACGCTCAATTTCATAATCTTCCCTGAACAAATAACCGAGCACACTCAACAAGCTGTAAGCAAACTTTATCCCATTCCGTGACAGAAATTCACTTGCGACAACCTGTAATTCTTCATAAAGATCCTTTCCGTGTACATACCCCAACTTTTCTGTCATCGTTTCAAGAATACTTCGGACTTTTTCTTTTTCTAAAGATGAAACTTGAAGTTTGGAAGCATGTAGATACTGGCCAAAATAGTTCAAGATCTCCTGATCTGATACAGCTATATTAATAACAATCTCTGTGATACCTGGGTATCTACGGTTGATTTCCTCTTTTAACACTGGATAATCGCTAGCCTTGATAAATTGAACAATATCATTATATAGCGAGGTTACAGTATCATCCTTCGCCAGATAATCACGCCTAAAAAAGTATCGATCTCCAAAAAGCGTTCTCAATACACCCTGAAGATAGTACTTATTAGTTATCCCACAAGCCTCAAGTTCATCTTGGAACTCTGCAAACAACGTATTCATAAGAAATATGTTTAGATCACTATCTTCAATATAACGCTGAATTCTTCCCTCAAGATCTTTTGAAATATAGGTATCCTGTTTTGGCTTATAGATTCCGCGGCCGCAGAGAATTCCAACACGTGCAATTACAGCCGCAATCGCTCGATCTTCCTTAGGAAGTTTGACATCTCCATACTCTTCTGTCACCCTCTGACGGAATATTCTTAATTCCTGTGGATCATAGATATGCAATCCTTCTGGATAATACTCTCTTAATATAAGTTCATATATCGTTGATCTTGTCAAACGGCTCCTATGATAAACGCTCCCAGTATAATGATATCGTTCTTTTATGGCAGTACCAATTATTTCCTCATTTAGACCATAGTCATCTATCCCGATTCGGACGAGTTTTTCATAGTCTTTTTCTTTGATCGTTTCAGGAAGAGTTTCTATATATTCCTGTACGCGATCGATCATATCCCGATCTTCTACGATAAAAACATCCATGTCTTCATCATACTCATAATCCGCAGATTCAGATCCTCGAAGAAAATACAAAAATACTGGGGCCATTTTGTTAAAGTACTCGGATAGCTCTGCACTGGTTAAAACATTATCCTGATTGCGTTCCGCATAAATTTTCTTTATGATCTGATGCGCGTTAATACCTCTTATAAACTCTCGATTTGCCTTCCTTTCTATCTGGCGAACTCTTTCACGCGTAATATTTAATTTTTCGCCGATATCCTGCAGAGTTTTTTTATTGGATCTCATCGTAATAATCGACATTGTTCGCTCATTCGAAAGTAGTTGCCTCCCGATTTGCTCAATTTCATCTTGAAGATCATAGTTAAGCCAAGAGAAAAAATGATAGCATAAGCCAAACAATTCCTTTTCCAAATTGCCATTTAGGACAACCTGCCCGTACTCACTAATCGAGAATTGGTCATTCTTGCATAGTGATAACAGCTGATCCCTCACGATTTCATCACTGGTAAAAGCTTGTATGTATCCTGCAACATGCTTACTCTTCCTATCTTCTGGAATATTATCGAACAGAGCTTGAAGGGATAACGGCTCTACTCTATGTGATAACGAAGAATCCGACTTATTAAGCCCAGATAATTCTCCTATAACTGTCTCTGCAGCCTGCAATGTTCCTTTTCCAGCTCCTGGAGTTTCTTGTAATTCTTTTGGCGTAAGCCGCAGAAACTGCCCAACTGTTTTACATCCTCTTACCGTCAGTCTACTGTAAAGACGTTTCGGCATATTAATCGCTTCAAGAGAAAGATGATCATATGCTTCACTATCGATACCATATCGGTCACAATAACGAATCTCTGAGGCATCTGTTATATCCACATTATGAGTATCTCCCAGCTCTGCTGTTTTTAATACCCCCGTATGTTCACAAATTTCACCCGCTATCTGCTCTGCTACTTGAACAGTTCCTTTTCCTGCACCGGGAATCTCTCGTAATTCTTTCGGGGTTAATCTCAGAAACTGCCCAACTGTTTCACACCCCTTTACAGCTAATCTGCTACGCAGTCGATTCGGCATATTGACAGCATCAAGAGGAAGATGATCATATTCTTCACTGTTTACACCATAACGATCACAATAACGAAGTTCCTGATCAGCATCCGCATTTTTATTGTTTTCAATGAAAGCGCCTGCTTCGCCCTTAGCCAATGCCTCAGCCATCCTGACGGCCTCATTCACTGTGACGCGGCCAGAGTGTTTTATTACAGATATATCATCTTCTGATAGTCTCAAAAATGCCTGAATGGTCTGATATCCGTTACTTTGCAGAACATTGCTCAATCGCTGCGAAATAGAAAGCGCCGTAATCGGCAGGTCACCATAAGTTTCTATGTCAATATGGAATCTTTGAAAAAAGGGAATCTTTTCTTCTTCAGAATCTACAGGCTCACTCTCCTCATCAAAGCTGGTTTTATCATCCTGCTGAACATCCATCTCCAATACTTGGTTTGTATCTGGTTCATCAAACACTGCCTTTGGAATCTCAACAATCTCTTTCCGTATTGATGATTCAGCGGATTGTTTCATCTCCATAGTAGATTCTTCATCAATATTATAGTTATTACCAGTAACTTGTTGGTTCTGTTCTCTCCTTATAGAGGCAATACCTTTATTGCTTTCTCCTCTAACAATTTTCTTGAATAATTCAGAAAAAAAGCCCATAGTAAAGTTCACCTACACATATCTATTATGGTTATTTCATCATTAATGAATTCTGTCATCTTGCTTTGCTTTTATATATTTTCCACTCTTAATTCTGGCATCTTTCGGTTTTTCCACGTTATCTGGAATGCCCCATGTGGTGCCAATTCTAATTACCCCTGGAATACGATTCTGATTGCAAAGCCGCTGAACACGCCTTTCTCCAATTCCCCATTTATCGGCCGCTTCCTTTGATGATAAGTATTTCATCTGAACCTCCATTATGACTTTGCAAAAACACTCTTTTTAGCTATGTTTTACAATCAGCATTATAGCCGCTAAGACGGCCAAAGTCAAAGCTCCGGAAGCGTTCATCACGACCTTTTCTTGAACATCCTTGTATTTTGAGATATTACGGTGAAATATAACCAAATAAAGAACTAATGTTCGTCTCTTCCATATATGTCGATAGCTGGAATTGTCTCCAATCCCAGCTATTTTATATGAATTATTTTTCCAACTTACACAACACCCCATCAGGCAGAATGAGCTTTACTGTCCCCATAGCTTTCTTGCCCATCCTGTCATAGACCCTGCCGGCGCTCCAGCTCTCACCTTTTACTGTATGAGTTGAATTCGCGACATAGCCGATCTGACCAAGACCTTTCATCATCACACGAATCGCCTCGGCGTCATACTGGTTATCGGGCTCTTTCTCCAGTTTCACTTTCATCCCCGGTTTCAGGAAATTATGGCCGTATCTGTAATTCGTTCCCGTAATTGTAAAATATATCTTCTTCATGACTTTTTCCCTTCTCAAGATGCTGCCTGCAATAATTTCATCAGTTTCTGCTATACTCGACGTAATCACTCTCACTGGCAAACAGAACATATCTGCCATCTACATATCCCATATATCCGCTGTCCGTCACATATCCCTTCATGGCACACCTCCGAGTATTATTTTGAAATCTCTCTATCTGATGATGTAAGTATGCCAGGCAGCCAGTCCGTGTGCGTGGACAATGACGAGATTTCTACACAAAAAATCTACTCTTCATCATCTTCTTCATCATCTTCTTCATCGTAATCATCACCCATTTCATCGGTATCTGAATTATCAATTCCCAGAAAATCAATCAGCTCCTCAAAGTTATAAGGATATGCATTGCTGCCGTATATTTCGAATGGTTCCTTACCGTCCTCATATTCAATGGATATGCTCCACTGTGTTCCGTCAAGCACGTATAGGTTCTCATATCTTTCTTTCCACTCTCCAATATGAAGAGCTGCAATGCCTCTGACAAATTCTTCTCTGGTAAACGGCTCATATACCGGAAGATTTGACGGTTTAAGATAAAAACTATGATCTGCATCGAATAAAACATGGTCTCCGGAGATGGTGTATTTGTATTTTGTATAACCATTGAAGAACCCTCCGATCTCCAGGGTAAACCGGTGCATAGCTGCCAGCTTTGTGTTAAAGAATTGATCTCGGAGATCTTCATCGGTCAGTTCATACTGTCCTCCGGCTTCTTCAAGGGCCAGCTTTGCCATTTCGAGATATTCGCGATTACATTTGATTCTCGTCAAAGAGCTCGGCATGACCATGGCTTCCGGACTATTTTCATCCGACTCCATCACTTCTTTCAGTCTATCGATTTCCCTCTTCAGTAAGCTGATCTGTTGTAAGATAGCGGACTTACTCTTTCCCTGAAGGTACTCCTCATAATATGTTTCCGGACTGATCATCATTTCTCATATCACCTCCACAATTACAGTTTACACGTCTGCCACGGATAGCAGGTCGTCTGGAAAGCGACGAATACCTGCCATAGGTGTATTATTTTTGCTACACCTTCCCCTTTCCCCGTTCTGATACTCTATTAATGACAAATTACCTGTCCGTGCATGAGGACAATGCAAAATAATATTTTTGAAATCTGTTGGAAACAGGGGCGAAACAGGAGCAAACCCTCTCCGGATATGCCCCTGTTGTGTCCCTGCTATTTCTCAGATCGTCCGGATATAGGTCCTTAGCAATGCGATGCCTGCGGTCAGGAACGTACCTGCTATCGGTATTGCCAGGAAAACGATCCCGCCGATAATCATCTTTATTGCGACTGCCCATGGCTCCAATCCGAAGCCATAACTCAAAACAGCGAAGAGTATGAAAACTCCTCCCGTCAGTCGGAATATAATACCGGACAGCCCGACCACTGCCGAACATACCAATTCCGCAAGCCATAACAGCCCTGTCACAGGAAACAATATAATCTTCATCATAGTTCTTAACATCGGCTCTTCCTCCTTTGTCACTTTCCGACAGGCGCTCCATACATATCATGATTGACTTCTGCCCTGTAATAGCCGTCAATCGTTGACGGTGCATTGAAGAGTGCCGCCAGCAGATATTTCTTGATATTGTTGACCTTTGTCGTATTTCGCTCCATGCAGAACAGCACGTACTCAATATGCGAATACTGTAGCTTCAGAAACTTCGATCTGACAACCTCTGCCGGATAACTGCTACTGGCAATCAGCATGTATTCTTTCCGGCTGATCATGGTTTCCAGAATCAGATCTGCAATTCCCTCGACCAGCTCCCTGTCATGAGGATGTGCTATCAGCAGGTCATCATAGCCGATGTTCTCCCGGATCAGTTCTCTGTACGCTGCAACAATCTCTGATGGATCCTCATCCAATCTCATCGCATCCGATTCCATCTGTGCCATCAGCTCTCCCTTTGGCGGTGCAGATATGATTTGATCAGATTCGATATTATTCCAGTCAGTATGGTTTATTTCAGTCTTACTCTTAAGAGGTGCCGAAACGGGAACCCTAAGAAATCCGGGATCGGGCACCCTGGAGGTTCCCAAACCGTCACTTCTTGAAGTCCCTTCCGCTGCACTTCTGGAACCGGTGCTTTCCGGTCCAGAGGTTCCGGTTTCAGAACCTCTGGCACTCATTTTTCCCTCAGCAAGACCGTTGCTGTCAGCTTTTCCGGCATTAAATCCGGTCATGAAGCTCTTCACATACAGGATGTTCGGCAGCCCATGTCCACGGCGTTTCTTCTCCAGAAGTCCGAATTTCTCCAGTTCTGCCAGCAGCTCCATCGCCTTTTTCTTAGAAAAGCCAAGGTCTTCCTGAATCTCGCCGATCTGATAGATGATAAAGACCCT